>Ga0102936_1001053_pt1 | contig 10961 bp, 10 predicted proteins | sample SalPon2_A_H2O_MG_FD_78502 | JGI IMG/M metagenome (GOLD analysis project Ga0102936, IMG submission 78502) | Salt pond water microbial communities from South San Francisco under conditions of wetland restoration - Salt Pond MetaG R2_A_H2O_MG | ecosystem: Environmental > Aquatic > Non-marine Saline...
AGGCGTACCTCGAACGCATCGAAGCCCACGACGACGCGCTGAACGCAATTCTCACGGTGAACCCGCACGCCGAGGACCGCGCGAGCGAACTCGACGCCGCGTTCGACCGCGACGGGTTCGTCGGGCCGCTGCACGGGATCCCGATCGTACTCAAAGACAACCAAGACACCGCCGACATGCCGACGACGGCCGGCTCGACCGCGCTCGCGGAGTCGAGGCCGCCGCGGGACGCGTTCGTCGTCGCGCGGCTCCGCGACGCCGGCGCCGTCGTCATCGCGAAGGCCAACCTCCAGGAGCTCTCCTTCGGGGTCGACACGGTCAGTTCCCTCGGCGGGGCGACGCGAAACGCGTACGCCCTCGATCGGCGACCGGCCGGGTCGAGCGGGGGCACCGCGGCCGCCGTCGCGGCGAGCTTCGGCGTCGTGGGGACGGGAACCGACACCTGCTCCTCGGTGCGGTCGCCGCCCGCGTTCAACAACGCCGTGGGGGTCCGGCCCACAACGGGACTCGTCAGCCGGACGGGCATCGTCCCGTTGAGCGACACGCAAGACACGGCCGGCCCGATCGCGCGGACGGTCGAGGACGCGGCGCGGACGCTCGAAGCGATGGTCGGCTACGATCCCGCCGACCCTCTCACGGCCCGCGGCGACCGGCGGGTTCCGGAGGGCGGGTACACCGAACGGCTCGATGCCGACGGACTCGAGGGGGCGCGAATCGGCGTCGCGCGGCAGTTCTTCGGCCTCCGCGACGCCGAGAGCGCGTCGGAGCGCGCCGCCGACCGCGTGACGGCGGTCGTCGAGGACGCGGTCGACGAACTGGACGCGGCGGGCGCGACGGTCGTCGACCCCGTCGACGTCGTCGATCAGACGCTCCTCGAGAGCGCTCGCGTGCTCGAATACGAGTTCGCTCGCGACTTCGACGCCTACCTCGACGAGCTGGGTGACGCGGCCCCCCACGACTCGCTGGCCGAGCTCGTCGCGACCGGTGAGCTCCACCCGTCGGTGGAGGCCCGGTTCGAGGGCACCGCGATCCTCGACACCGACGCCGACGCGCTGGACGAGAACGCCGGCTACCTGCGGAGCCTCCGCCGCCGGGACGCGATCAGGGACGCCGCGCTCGCGCGGATGGCGGCCGACGACCTCGACGCGCTCCTGTATCCGCCCTCGCGGATACCGCCCGTCGAGATCCCCGACAGCCAGCCGTTCGCGGAGATGAACTGCGAGCTGGCCGCCCACACGGGACTTCCCGCGATCGTCGTCCCGGCGGGGTTCACCCCGGCGGGGCTTCCGGTCGGCGTCGAACTGCTCGGTCGCGCGTTCGACGAACGGCGACTGTTCGAGCTCGCGTACGCCTTCGAACAGGCGACCGATCACCGCCGTCCGCCGGAGCGGTTCGGCGGGTAGCCGCCGGCCGTCCGGCTCGCTCCGCCGCCCGTCGGATCGGCCCGCCCGTCGGATCGGCCCGCGCGCGGCGAACGCCCGCGCGAGTCGCGGACGAAGCGGGGCCGTCAGCGGATCGCGATCTGTGCGATCGAGAGCGCCACCAGCGGGAGGTGAAACGCGGCGTGGCTCAGCATCGCCGCTTCGAGGCTCCGCCGCCAGTACAGCCACCCGAAGAGGACGCCGGCGATCGCGTTCAACAGCACCGTCCGGGCGACGAGCGCCGGGGTCAGCTCGACGGACTGAGCGAGCGCCGGGAGGTGGCCGACCCCGAACAGCACCGCCGCGATCACGACCGCGGTCCACATCACCCTCGGCCCGGGCCCGCTCGACCGACGGCCCGTGAGCACCCAACCGACGAACGCGAGGCCCGACATGAGTCCGTATCGGAGCAGCAGCTCCTCCGTGACGCCGCCGTAGAGGAAGCGGACCGGTGCGTACGCGGCGACGTCGACCACGGCCGAGTCGGTCGCTCCGACCGCGGACTGCGGCAGGTCCTGAGCGACGAACGGCGCCAGCGCGACGTCGAGGAGCACGATCAGTGTCCCCCCGACGACGCCGAGGGCGACGCTGAGTCGAACCTGCGGCCGGAGGCGTTGCCAGACCCCGTCGCCCGCTCCGGTCCAGTCCGCGAGGAACGACCGCAGTCCCACTCGCGGCGCGGTGTACGTGCCGACCAGGCAGGCGACGGCGAGCAGGACCAGCGAGTTGACCGCGGCGGAGACGGCGAGGAGCGAAAGCGACAGCCCGGCCGGGACGGCCGTCGGCGGCGTCGTGAGGTACACGTACGCGCTGATGGCGAGGATCCCGGGCACGCCGGCCGACAGCGTCGCTCCGAATCGCCTCGCGAACGAGCCGCGTTCGGTTCGAGACATACGACGCCGGATCGCAGCGCGGCGACAAAAGTGGTGGCACCGCCGGTGCCGAGAGGCGCCGGCGGGCACGGGCGACGCCACCGGCGGTCGGGAGCGTCACCCGGGAGCCGACGCGTCGGTCACGTCGCCGGCCCCGACGCGCCGTCCGGACTGACGCCGAGGCGGCCTTCCACGAACGCCGCGACGTCCGCCGCGAACGCGTCGACCGCGTCCCAGTCGGTGAACTCGACGTCGTCCGCGGGCACCCGCGCCTCGTCGAGCAGGTCGCTCGCGATCCGCTTCATCATGAGGCGCTTGAGAAACCCGTACTCCGAGAAGCGGAGCGCGCCGCCGAACTGCCCGATCCGATCCGGGTGCCAGCCGGTCTCCGCGGTGAACGACTCGACGTAGCCGGCGGCCTCCTCGCGCTTCTCCTCGCTCGCCGAGGAGAGCGAGACCTGGAAGAACGCGGTCGGCACCGCCGCCAGCGCCTCCCGGTGCGCCGCGACGAAGTCGCGGACCGCGTCCTGGTGTCTACCGACGTGGATCGATGCGCCAACCACGACGGCGTCGTACCCGTCGAGCGCGAACGAACTCGCCGGGTCACGCACGTCGACGGCGCTGACCTCGTGACCGCGCTCGCCGATCGCGGCCGCGATCCGGTCGGCGACCTTCGCCGTCTGTCCCTCGCCCGTCCCGTAGAGTATCAGAAAGGAACTCATGCGTTCTCACACCCGGACGCAGTGTTCGTCGCACCGAGTGTTAAACACCGATCGTCGCCGCGATTCCGCCGGCGCGCGTTCACGTGGCGGAGGCCGAGTCGGGTTCCGGCGGGAGGCCGGCGTCCTGCGGCGTCGGCGGGTCGCGGTTCGCGAGGCGGTCCCCGCCGTAGACGACGATCAAGAGGACCGCGATCAGCACGAGCGGAACCGCGCCGGTGACCTCGGCGAGCAGGTTCAGCCAGGGGTCGGGCACGCCGTTCGGGACGAGCGCCGCCGGATCGGCCGGGTGGAAAATGCCCATGGCGTTGACGCCGGCGTGGAACACCGCGACGGCGAGGACGCTCCCGCCGGTGCTGTTGTACATCCACGTCCAGAGGACCGACCCCGCGAGGATGGACGTCATCCAGAGGAGCTGCTGGGAGCGCGGCCACCCGCCGTGGGTGGTCGTCGCGTTGAGGAACAGCGGGAGGTGCCACGCCGCCCACGTGACGCCCACGACGGCGCTCGACGTCAGCGCGCCGTAGGAGTCCTGCAGGACGGGGAGCATGAAGCCGCGCCAGCCGAGGTCCTCCTGGCCGCCGCCCCAGACGGTCCCCCACGCCATCGCGAACAGGTAGATGAACGGCGACTCGACCCCGGCGAGGTCGATCGGCCCGCCGGCCGAGACGAACAGCAGGACGCCCAGCGCGAGGATGACGAGCGGGAGCCCGAGCGCGAGCGCCCACCACCTCGCACCGATCCGCCACTTGAACATCTGACCGACCCACGTGCGGAGGCTCCCGCCGGAGGCCCAGACGACGACCGCCGCGCCGATCGGCGGACCGAACCCGCCGAGGCCGATCAGTATCGAGTGCGTCCAAGAGGCCTCCATCCCCGAATACGCGAGCGCCCCCTGGATCGTCCACGTGAAGGCGTACGCGATCGCGACGAAGGTCAGCAGGCGGTGCGCGTCGATCCACGTGCGGACGCTTGTCATACCCATTGGTGACACACGTCGTAATTAACACTACTCCCGACCGCCGGGGGTTCGCCACGGCGTCCTTTCCGGCGCCCCTCGGTCGGAACGACCCTTCGTCCGCCGCGCCGGTCGGCTACGCCACTCGTCCCACGGTCACGTCGAAGGGCACCCGCTCGACGCGCTCGTACTCGCCGTCGCCGATGGCGTCGACGACCTCGCGGCCCATCTCGCGCCAGCGCCGGCGCAGGTCGTCGTACGCGTCCACGGAGGTCGCCGCGGTCAGCTCCTCGCGGTGGTCGGCCAACCCGGCGCCGGAGGCCTTCCGCGCGGCCGACTCGAGCGCCTGCTCCGCGTACGGCGCCGCGGTCCGCTTCTCGTGGACGTACCGCCGGGTCCGGACGGCCTCGAGCCCCGCGTCGGCGAACGCCTCCCGCACGCGGTCGCCGAGGGCGACGTCGGTGCCGACGCCCGCCAGGTACGCCTCGCGGGCCTCCCGCTCCAGCCGCTCTTCGGCCGGGACGGTGGAGCGGACCGTCACGTCGCCGTTGTCCGGTTCGATCGCGGCGACGAGGTCCGCGGAGACGCGCGTGAGCTCCCGGACCGCGGCGGCCGGGTCGGGGAGGTTTATAAGTAAAGCCTGGCAGACGGCGAGGTCGACGGCGTCGGCCGGGAGCGGGAGCCGCGTCGCGTCGCCCGCGACGTACGCGAGGCCGGTCTCGTCGCGCGCGACCCGCAGCAGACTCGGGTCGGCGTCGACGCCGATCACGGTCGCGTCCGCTCCCGTCTCCGCGGCGAGGACGCGGGTCAGCTCGCCGGTGCCGCAGCCGACGTCGAGGACGCGGCGGCGGCTCGGCAGCGCCAGGTCCGCGAGGGCCGTCCGGTCGTCGGCCCACATCCCCTGCCGGGTGTGTTCGAGGTACTCCGCGGAGAAGCGTCGCACGGCCCCGCGTTCGGCGCGGGACGAATTAAACGTGAGGAACTCAGTCCGCGTCTCCGCCCTCGCCGCCGCCCCCGAGCCCGGCGAGGTCCGCGACCAGCGCGGCGGTGACGCCGGCGCAGTAGCCGACGAACGCCCCGCTCAGTCCGATCGCCGCGAACGCGACGGTCACGCCCCCGAAGGGCGATTCGCCGCCCACGCCCGGCACGCCGAAGACGGTCCCGACGACGACGAGCGCGGTGAGTACGACCGCCGGCACCGCGCCCACCGCGAGACACGCCGGCCCGCCGCAGCGGGCGTACCCGCCGACGGCCGCGATGGGCGCCGGCGCGTAGAACACGAGCAGCGGTACGATCCGGTCGGTCAGCGCCGCCGCCGAGGCGATGTCCGCGCGCTCGGCGACGACCGCGACCGCGACCGAGAGCGCCACGACCGCGGCGAACCCGCCGACCATCGTGAGCGCCAACCGGCGACGGCGACCGATGAGGAGCGCCTCCGCGGTAGTCATACCTGTGACTCGCGACGCAGAGCATATAAATGCGCGTCGGACGCGTATAAATAATTCAGCACATCACCCCCGATCGGGCCGCTCGACGGCTCAGTCGGCCCGCAGTTCGCGGACGCGCTCGATGTTCCACGCGAAGCTCTTCCCGTCCTCGGTCGGCGTCTCCAGCGCCAGGGGCACGTCCGTCAGCGCCGGGTGGTTGACGATCCGCTCCATCCCCGCCTCGCCGATGTGGCCCTCACCGATGTGCGCGTGCTCGTCCTTGTTCGTGCCGCAGGCGTGTTTCGAGTCGTTGAGGTGGATGTACTTGAGGTGCTCCAACCCGACGACGTCGTCGAACTCCGCGACCGCCTGATCGACCGCTTCCGGCGAGGAGAGGTCGTAGCCGGCCGCGAACGCGTGGGCCGTGTCGACGCAGACGTCGATGTCGGTGTCGGTGCGGTCGATGACCCCGGCGAGGTGCTCGAACTCGCCGCCGAGCTTCGTCCCCGCCCCCGCGTCGCTCTCGATCAGGATCGTCACGCCGTCGGGGACGTCGATGTCGTCGATCACCGAGGCGGCGTTGTCGAGGCCGCCCTCGACGCCCGCGCCGGTGTGCGCGCCGAGGTGGACGTTGACGTACGGGATGTCGAGCGTGTCGGCGGCGTCGACCTCCTTCTGCATCGAGGCGAGCGTCTTCTCGCGCAGTCCGTCCTTCGGGGTACAGAGGTTGACGAGGTAGGAGGTGTGGATCACCCACGGCCCCTCCAAGTCGCGTGCGGTCCCCTCGCGGAACTGCTCGGCCTCCTCGTCGCCGATGTCCGGATCCTGCCACACCTGCGGGGAGTGCGTGAATATCTGTCCGCAGTTGCCGCCGAACAGCTTCTGTCTGAACACCGCGTTCGCGATGTTTCCGTGCGGCGGCGTTTCGGGATCGTTGGACGCTCTCGAACCGGAGATCGAGACGTGGGCGCCGACCTTGAGACTCATTCTACCACCTCCACGCGACCGACCGAAAAATCACCTTCGGAAACCGCTCGACTTTTTTCGTCTCCCGGTGTGATCACGGATAATGACCGACGAATTCGGCCTTCCCGTCGGGTCGACCGCCCCGAACGTCGCCGGGGACCTCGTGACTCCCGACGGCGAGGTCGAGACGGTCGCGATCGGGGACCTGCTCGCCGACGGTCCCGTGCTGTTGTGTTTTTACACCGCCGACTTCAGCCCCGACTGCATCGAGCAGTGGTGCGCCTTCCGCGACTTCGACTGGTTCGCCTCCGGCGACGCGGTGCAAGTCGTCGGGGCGAGCAAGTCCGGCCCGGGCCTCCACCGGCGGTTCATGGACCGACTCGACCTCACGTTCCCCATCTTCTCCGACACCGACCTCGCCATCGCCGACGCCTTCGGCGTCGTGTACCGCGTGCTCGGGCTCGCGAAGCGGTCGCGGCGGTCGTGCTTCCTGATCGACCCGGAGATGACCGTGCAGTACCGGTGGCTCAGCCAGCACTGGCTCGACCCGACCCGAGACGTCCCTCCCGTGGGAGAGATATACGAGGCGGTCCGCGAACGGGTCGACGTCGAGGAGCCGGACGCCTTCGGGTTCGGGTCCTGACTCGGCTCGGGACTCTACCGGGTTCCGCGTCCGGTCGGACTACGACCGGGTCCCCGGTCGCGTCCGGATCCACTCGTCGTCGCGGTACTTCTCCTCGACGAGCGCCTCGGCCCGCGCGAGCTCCGCGCTCGACCACGACCCCTCGCGGTCGAGCGCGACCGCGTCGCCGTCGGCCGCGGCTTCGTCTCCCGACCCGACGACCCACGCGACGAGCGCCGCCTCGACCGCCGCCACCGCCTCGGTCCGGTCGACGGCCGTCAGTTGGTCCATGCCGACGACGCGCTCGCCGAACTCGGCCGGCGTGACCGGCGGGTCGGCGAAGACGCCGAGGTGACGCGTCGCGTCCACGGAGAACGTCAGCGAGCCGTGCTGGATCACGGCGTCCCGCTTGCGGTACTGCGCGTTGCCGGCGATCTTTCGAGCGTCCGCCGTCCCGTCGTCGCCCTCGTCGCCCGCCGGATCGGTCGCGACCACGTCGTGGGCCGGGTGGAGCTCCCGCAGGTAGCAGGCGGGGTGATACAGCTCCGGCACCGACTCCGAGACGTAGTCCGCCTCGATCCCGAGGCGGTCGAACGCGTCGAGGACCGGCTCACAGAGCAGGTGGTAGCAGTCGAGGAGCTCTCCGGGCACTCGGTCCGCAGGCACCGCGATGGAGTACGCGATGTCACCGTGCGCGTCGTGGTAGATGCCGCCGCCCCCGGTCTGCCGACGCGTCACGTCGATCCCCTCGCGCTCGCAGAACGCCCAGTCGACCGTCTCCGGGTCCTGCCGGTAGCCGAGGGTGAGACAGCTCGGCTCCCACCGATACGTCCGGATCGTCGCGGGGCCGCCCGCGGCCGCCGTCTCGGCCGCGACCTCGTCGAGCGCCATCTGCATCGGTCCCGAGCGCGCCTCCTCCCGGATCAGCCGCCAGTCGCCCGTCGGCGCGGTCATGGCCGTCCGTCAGCCCGCCGTCCGCAAAGCGGTTGCGCTCGTGGCACGGTATCGAGCAATGCGGTACCGATGTTGACTGACATTGGTCGAGCAACACGGACGAGACATCTCGTCGAAAAATAGGTGTCCTTTCTGCCCCGATACTATCGATGTTAAGCGTACAATAGACAGAATAATTATATACCTATCTATAAAATATGTCTGTATACGTTACTTGATTCGAAAATGACTCAATTTAGAAGAAACACGTCTTAAATGGCAGAAAGTGGCATTTAAACAGCTCAATTGCGATCTGGCGTCATACAGTTTATTTATCTCCGAAACAATTCTATTATCCGTGAAAATTTAATATACCTATTTTTTTGCTGATTATATGTGATATATATGCTTATTTGCTAGAAAAACAATTGTATGTGGTTTTATCTCAAAAACATACGATATTTGGAACAATATAAGAAGTATCATATTCATATAATTTATAATCGTGGCTGCATTTGACCCATTGAAAAGTGATCGTTTGAAAGTCGACTGCTGAAGACAAAGGGTGCGTTCCTCCCGAGATTTTCGGTTGTTTCACATTTCCCATCGTCGTGCGGACAGACAACCACGAGGAGATAGCCGTCGTCAGCTAGCAGGTGTGGGTAACAAAACGCACCCAATACGCCGAAGTGGACGACCTGTTCGTGGATCGTAATCGTCAGTTCGTCCGTGGCCATCGATCCACGCCTTCGGCTGTGGCGAACATGGGATTTGGGTCGACTCTTAAAATCACAATTGTAGGAGTGTAATGGATATTAGCTGGGTGCACCGCTACGTCTCTGCCAGTGACCGCCCGCGGACGAGCGTTCACCGGTAACGGGAGCAGCGCGGCGTTCAGGGCGAGTTCGCAGACGCCGTCGACAGTACGTGGAATTTTCTCTCGCGGTTAGCACGCACCAATATCACTAATGATCATTTCTATCACAACCCGCGATGCGGGACTAGTTGGAAAATTGAATGGTTTATTTCCGCGCTATTATCCGGTGATTTTCCGCCGTATACCGAATACCACGCGAAAATAAATTTATCAGTCTCCAGATCTGCCGGATCGTATCAGTAGTCTGTATTCCGCGATGCGGGTTAGTGTCAGATCGGTCCCTGACGGTGAAAGTTGCTCTACCGGCTCGGGATCGGCTGTATGAAACGGACGAGCGAACGTTTCGAAGCGTTTCGGAAGCGGTTACAAGTACTCGATGTTCAGTTCGATCTCGTTGACGGTACCCAAGAGGAGATTCGGCAGTTCCTTGCGGAAGTACTCCCCCGTCAGGCGGTTGGCCGGTCCTGACACGCTGATCGCTCCAAGCACCGTTTCGTTCTCGCACCGCACCGGGACGCCGACCGCCCGGAGCCCCGAAGTCGACTCCTGATCGTTGAATGCGTAGCCCCGTTCTCTGATCGTTTCGAGCTCCTCGTCGAGTGCCGCTCGTTCGTCCGTCGCGGGAGGAACGGTGTCGTCGAGGATCTGTTTCTGGCGATCAGTCGGTAGGTTCGCCAGGATCGCCTTTCCCGCCGCGCTCACGTGAAGGGGGCCGCGCTTGCCAATTGTCGCGTCCGTCTTGACCGCGTCGGGGCCTGCGTGAGTGTACATGTATACCCGATCGCCGTGTTCTTCGGTGATGAACTGGACGCGCTCCGACGTGTCTTTGCTCAGCTGTCTAACCTTTCGGTGTATCTGTTCGTTCGCTGGAAGCGTCTCCCGTCGTCGTCCGCCGTGCGTCAGGAACCGGAGGCTCAGCTCGTACTCGTTCTCCTCGCGAACGACGTATCCGCGCTCGTGCAGCGTGGTGAGGTGGCGGTGTGCCGTGCTCGTCCCGATTCCGACGCTCTCAGCGACTTCCTCTATACTTGCTGTTCCAACCTGATGGAGATGATTGACGATATCGAGTGTCGTGTCGACCGCTTTGACCCGACTGCGATCCGGCGTGCGTCCCATACTCAATGGTCACGTGCGAGGGTTATAATTGTCCCGCATTGCGGGATGAAATGGCGGTGAGTGAAACTTGATCTATTTCTCGGATCTCGGTCTGCGACCAAACCGTGGTCCGCGCTCGGAGCTGACAGATGAGCGGTGAGGCGAGGTGGCTCACTCCGAACGGTAGTATCCCGTTCCGTCCATCAGACGACGCTGCGTCCGGTAGACGGTCACTGATTCGACTTCTGGGATCTCCCGATCGACCACCGCGGTCGCAGCCATTGTACCCTTCGGGTGTCCGAGGGTGACCGTCGAACTCGGGTTCGGAGCGACCTCATTCGGGATCGTTCCGGGTATCTGGGCGGCTGCGGCGGTACAGGAGACACCGGTGACCGCGTACACTGGATGGAGCTTACCCATGCTCATGTATCTCGCCGTCAGGTCAATATCCTCGGCCGCAACGTCGCCTCCCTCCGGAGTCGTGTACGCCGTCGGTGGAGCCACAAAGACGAGCTTCGGGTACCCGGGCGTTTCGATCGAGGCGTCGTCGGGATCGTCAACGAAACCGAGTTCGGTTGCCACCGTCCCCCGAATTCGCTCGAGTCGTTCGAGAAGCTCTGCGTCACTATCTATCTCCGCTCGGCCCTCGGTGGCAGTAAGTCCGATGTCCGCCGCGCGGACGAAGGCGATCGGCGTTGTGACGTCGAGTACGGTCGTCTCGATCGCCTCTCCGTCGACGTCGACCTCTATCGTCGGGCCACCGAGCGGGAACAGCCCGTCCGTCATCGAGCCGGCCGGATCGTGGAACGTCGTATCGATCTGCGCACCGGTGCCCGGAACGCCGTGGATCTTGAAGTCGCCAACGCTTGCCGCGCGGCCGTCACACAGCGGCACCGTCTGTGTGATCTCCGCACCGGTGTTCGTGTTGTACAGCTCCACCGTCACCTCGTCGTCGACGGGATCGACCGGCACCATCTCCTCGTCGACAGCGAAGGAACCGATCGCGCAGGTGAGGTTGCCGCAGTTGCCACCGTAGTCGACGACGGCGTATTCGACGGCCACCTGCCCGAA
>Ga0102936_1001058_pt1 | contig 10931 bp, 10 predicted proteins | sample SalPon2_A_H2O_MG_FD_78502 | JGI IMG/M metagenome (GOLD analysis project Ga0102936, IMG submission 78502) | Salt pond water microbial communities from South San Francisco under conditions of wetland restoration - Salt Pond MetaG R2_A_H2O_MG | ecosystem: Environmental > Aquatic > Non-marine Saline...
TCCGGCCGCGGTGCGGGCAGGGTAAACTAAGCCCGCATCCGCGTCAGCACCGCCGCTAGCGCAAAAATTTCGGCGGCTCATGCCCACGATTACACACTAAAACTGTTAGTGCGAATGTGCGGGGGTCAAGATCGAGTGTGGAACCCTAAAACAGACATAGAAGCGCTCTAGACCAAGAATTCGATTTTGTAGAAGGCTACAATCCACTTTCAGAGATGCATGATTATTTACTCATGGCATGACTATATCTTCGTGTGGTGAACCTAACAGCCCGCGACCGAGTCTGGATATATGCGCTGACCCGGTCAGTCAGAAAGGGGAAACCGTCGAAACCAGCCGAGATAGCCGAGATGGCAGACGTTTCCGAGCGGACAGCGAGAGAATGTATGTTTGTCATGGCAGACACCGGCTGGCTCCGTCGACGGACCAAATCCGACGGCAAAGTAGAATATGTCTGTCCAGATCACGTCGAGTTCGACAACAAAGAGTGGGAAGAGCGAGGAATGGTCAGTGATGCCACTCGCGGATAGACTAGGCTAACTCGGCCCAAAAGTCCTTAATCGGCGGCGGCCGGTCCAGCGCCGGGGTCGCCTGCCACTCTTGATAGGCGCGCTCCAACTGAGTGGCGTAACGGGCCTGCTCCATCCAGTCGTCGTCATCAAGGAGCTCGTCGGCATCCCAAATTGGCTTGACTGCTCCCTTACAGGCTACTTCTCCTTTTTTCCCCTCCCCACTCCCGGATGACGAGTGGTCGTGGTCACAGTCCCCTGAGCAGCCCTCTGAGCTTCCTGAAGAGTATGCTGCCGACCGGTCGATTTGTTCCTCTGCTTCTTCGCCCTCCGGTACAGGCGTCTCACAGCGCATCTCATTCGGCGCGACTCCGAGCACTCGCGGGGCCACCGACCTAACTGCTCTTTCGGCCTTCCGACGCGTATTGTCGTAGACGTTCACACTGTCATCGTGCCAGGTGCTTCCAAATCGACGGTACTGCGCGAGGTTTTGGCCGTTCTTCTCGATGAGCGATGTGTGAGACAACACGTAACTGAGGGATTCAGCTGCTTTCTCCAATGAGTCGAGGGCACGGACTCGGTCAATTATCCACCCTGTCTCCTCCTCAACCCGTTTCGTGACCTCCTGGCCAGTGACAAAGGGACTCGCAATGATCGCGTGGAAGTGTCCGTTTGGAGTGAGTTCCGCGCGAACGTCATCCCATTCTCGGTCGTTGAACAACCGCTTCTTCCACGCCCCTCGATCATCCCCTGTCCGTCCTCGGTAGCCGTGGAAGCCGACGAAACCCTCGGCATTGAACGCATCCAGAATCTCCTTGACGACCTCAAATGTGCGTTCACGAGGGTTAGAAGCCTCAAGATACCAGTCATCAGGGGGCGGAGAGAAGACGACATGGTGTTTTTTTACAGAAACTCGCTCCTGTGGCTCTCCGAGTCGTGCGCTCATTGTTTTCGCAGTGGTTTGGAGGCGAGCTAGGTTCGGGACTGCTGCCTCGACTACCCACATCGGAGCACAACGGGGACAGGTCGAGCGATAGCAGGTCCGTCCCATCGGAATAACCGACCCACAACCAACACAATGGTATGGAACGGTCGTCTCCCCGCACCCGTCTCGTACTCCGAAGCCGGGGAGTATCCCTGGATCCATGAATCCACCGGGGTCAGTATCGTCGAGACCCCCCATCCGAGGGCGCTGGATGGCTGTGACGATTTCGTCGGTCAGCTCACCAACATCCACTTCATCGTAGCAGGTCGGAACATCAGTCATCGTCCCACCCCGATTTTCCCTTCATCACTGACGAAACCAGGCAGTAAACACTCTCTGTGCGGCGATAGTGAACGAACTGCCAGCCCTAAGGTTTCAACAGTATCGTTTTGAACCTCGGGCGAGAAGGATGAAGCGAGTGCGGCCACACTGGCCCGCTCGCGGACACCTGGACCAGACCTACCATCCTGCCAAAGAGAGCAGGTCTGTTCCAAATCACCCTTCTCAGGGTTTCCAATCACGATTAGTGGTGAGTCTGTTTCTCGTTATTCCCTATGTATCACCCATTTATATAGTCGTTTGGGGGAGCGTCAGACATCGGAGCGAATAGCTACAACATTGAACTCCTAATCCGGAGCGGTTTTTTTGTTCTCAGCCACCGCTCAGACCACCATAAGAAAAATGATATTATTGGGCGAGAGAATCTGTACTGAGACCAAGCCATCAGAAATTTTACTATTTTTATTTTGTATCTATCAGATTGAGTAGGATTCACTACCGACCCCTCCACTTTCGAACAAGAGCTGTCTGTCAATTCTTATTTCGACTTTGTAGCTATTTTCCCCATACAGCTACAACATTCATAGTCATAATATCAGAATTGCCATTAGAGACGCTAACTCTCCGTCTAGACTTGTAGACATAATACTTACAAAGCTACAAGTTGTAGCTATCTTATCGAATGGTTCGTAACTCGCATCAAGGATATGGAAGTTTTTCACCCCCAAAAGAAGAGAAACGACATCCGCTGACACGTCGAGATACTGAAACACTATATCAAGCAGCATGCCAGTACCCGGATGTCGAAACAGAACTCGCAGTTCGAGTACTGCTCGACTATGGTCTCCGAATCGGTGAACTCGTCCATCTTCGTGCGCATTGGATTGACACTGAGTACCAGCGCAAAGCCGGTGGTGAGGTCTGGCGGATCAGCATTCCAAAAGTCGAGCGTTGTTGGGGTGGGAAAGGTGGGAACGCCGAAAAAGGGAATGAGGGCGGAGCAGATCTCCACACTACCGATAACCCGTGTGGGAAGTGCGTGAACAGATCCTGGCAAAAGAAAGTGGCCCCAAAAGGGAAAGAGAAGAACGGGTGGCTCACCTGGCAGCAAGCCGAAGAATACGACTACGCTCCGAAAAATGAACGGAGTGCAACGAAGGTCTGGCAGTTCCCGGGTATCTCAGAGATGGCAGAGACGGCTGAGAAGCTCAAAGATTTTCTCAAACAACAACACAAAAACCAGTGGCCTCATCAAGAAAACGCTATTCGTACCCGATTAGACAAAGTCGCAGATATAGCCGATCTAGAACTTCCTGATCGGTCTCAGCCCAAAGTTGTCCCACACGCTCTTCGGCACACCTACGGCTGCCGACTTGTCGAAATGGGGGTCGGAGAAGGTGCCGGAATGAAGCAGATGCGCCATCAAAATGCTGATGTCTTCCGCTGGTACTCCGACGTTCGAGGGACCCGCGTTGTTTCAGCCCTCAATGACGCTGTCTCAGAAAATGATTCACTACTACACGAATGAAGCCCGGCTACACGATCAAAGAATGGCAGCAATTCTTAGACAGAGATCTTTCCTATCTTGGGCGCGGTATTAGTACCCTCGCCATTTGCGGGTCTAACCTCAAATGCACTCGCGCATCTCCGGGAAGACTGGATTACGTGGCGTGACAAAGTTATCCAAATCGACATTCCTGAAACAGCCACATGCAATTTATATAGATTAGCTGGCGGAAGCGGGACTCGTGATATTCCACCAATCGAACCTCGTGATGACCCATGTCCCTATTGTAAAAAAGAAGGAAACACAGACCATTTCGAACATCGATGGCAGGGGTTCAACAATCAAGGAACTGAACCGTACACAGCAGTCATTCACCGCGAACTCGCAGAACCTGCTGTAGATTTTCTTACAAGAGTATTCCAGACATATGGTCGGTCAGAAGTTGCAGCCAGTCCTGAAAGCGTTCACCTAGCAGCTCGTAAAACAGGAAACGAAGACATCGAAAATGAGGAGTTCACTTACTCGAAATTTCTCCGTACTGGACCGGTGATTTACAGACATTACGGACTCTCAGTTGGTGATATTGCAGATCTAACTCCGTACGAAGAAGAGAGTATTGAACAAATCATCCGGGCAACGCCACTAGTAGATCTGAAAAACAAAAGCTCAATTACGGTATTAAAAACGATTAGCGAGGACCAGCCAATAACCGCGAAGGCTCTTGGAGAAAAATTAGACGTATCGAGGACCACAGCACAAAGGAGAATCAATCGTCTACACGAGGAAGGTCGAGTTGTTGGGTCAAATACCGGGCACGACAGGCCCCAAGCGACTTGGAAATTGACTTCGCATTGGGCTGACCCGTTCCAATGTGAGAGATGCGATTTCGAGTCCAACTCTATCATTGGAATCCGTAAACATCGAAGCAAAAAACACAATTAGTGCCAATCAATCCGCCAGACCACTGTACGTCCCCTTCTACGGGTGAGTTTAATCAGACCGTCACCACTGGCGACCACACACCTCGGTTCATCACTGCCGGTCTTCTGAAAAGTGACTAAACCACCATCACAGATACCCCTGCAATCTTCGCCTGAAACAGTCACAATTCACTGACTACATAACCATGCTTCCCCTGCGAGTACGTCCCATATTCTTTCAAAATCGGGCGGATATTCTTTCTGTAGTACGTCTCGGCGTTCTGTCCCTCAACTGGTTGCTCGTCACGTACTCTTCCCACAATCTCACTGCTCTTTCCGACCGCTTCACCGGTGTCAAGAGCATGCTGGAGAACTATGGCAGCGGCGTTCTTTCGAGCGCGTAAGCGATCGGGATCATCTTCCCAACCGCTTGCAACCCTTTCGACCGCACTGGCGATGTCGTCTGGAATATCCACGTCCAGCGTGCTGCTCGTCGATGACGAGGGACTGCTGTCTGACTGTGTTGGACGACTCGAATCTCGTTCAGTCGCCTCACGGGACGACTCAGCGGTTTCTGTGGGGACCGACGGTGAACCACGAGACTCCAACTCCGCAACACGGGCTTCAAGCTCATCAAGCCGGTCAATTACATCACCAGATTGCACCACACTGATGTCACCACCCTGCGCTGCATCAGATTTCTTTGTCAACTCAACTGCATCACGTATCACCTGCGCTTTCGAGACGTTCCGCGACGATGCGCGGTCGTCTACCCACTCAGACAATTCATCGGAGAGAGAGACACTGAATCGAGCCATACAGATGTTTGCATCACACTGGTGCAAAAAGATACATCAGCCACCAGTCAGACACACCACTCTACATCAGACTGGTGCAATAGTCCGCACCACTATACACCATACTGGTGCAATAACGAAGTATCAGGGACGCACGCGCCTATTTTCACCTAATCACTATTCGGCGAAATACAGACGTTTTAGTTCCGCTTTACATGGATTACACTTTACGTTCCTCCGGATAACCAGGGACTCATGGGAGAGCCAGTCCCACTCGGTCGGGCGTGTGGACTCTGCGGCAAGCAGGTGATTCTGAGCGTCGAGACAGAGTTCAGCGACTACACCGACGATCTCGCTGGACTCCTCCAGGTGAATTCTGGCGAGGGTATCATCATCGAAGCGGAATGTGGGTGCTCGACTCCTCGACGAGTTGAGCTGCAGGGAACAGTGCTGTGATTCAAACATCTTTCATACATCATGGAACAGGGACCTAGAGACATCCACCTAGAGACATCCACCTAGAAGGATCACTACATACAAGTTCTTAGACCCGACATTATTGGTATTTCAGGGTGAACGTTGAACTGGACTACGATGCCCATCAATCTCGACGACTACACATCCTCAGACGACCCAAGCAGAACCGATTATTTCGATTTCAACGAGGAACTTGCTGATGAGATCGACAAGCTAGTTGTGAACGACTCCTGGCGGTCAAACACTTCCCAACGTTACTACGTCACGACCGTCGTAGAAGAGACGCTCGACCGTCTGCCACGCAGTCAGAGTCAACGTCGACGGCGACTACCAGAAGTCCGTACGGAAGTTCAGGCCGATGTCGCAGATGATGTTGGCATCGACAAGCGATCAGTCCAAGCACACTGCCACGCAGAGCTGTTCAAAGGCTACGAGAACCCACCACAAGATTTCAGATCGAAGTCACAGTGGGTTGAGCTATTCGACCAACTGATTCAGGAAATCGACCGGACGTGGTACCAGAACAGAGACAGTTAGTGCAGATCAGACATAGCCGATAGATACTCTCCTGTGTCAGTAACACGGGCACCTACGCAGGGTCAACCGGAGCAACGTACTGGCTCTTGACCGTGTCGCCATCCCTCCATTGCAAGTAATAGTACTCTCGGTCGTCAATGTTTTTCATTGTTAGCGTTGGACGCCCGCGCTGCGTGCCTGCTTTCTCGGCTGCCTCAGAAATCTGCTGGTCCCATTCCTCAGGACGGTCCTCCCATTCGTCCGGCGGGTTCGGAGTATAGTCAGGGTGTTCCACAACCTCTAGATCAGGATACTCAGGCCCAATTGCCGGATTTGCATCAACCCCATCCAGTTCGTCAGCTGCCGCAGCGAAACGTGATGCCGCATCAAGCGCTCCCTCTGCATCTAAGCGGATTGTCTGTGCAATTCGATTCTCGCTAGTCCTCACATCTCCTTCGCGGCGAAATAGTCGAACCAGAAAGTCTCTGATCGGATCGTCAACAGTCACTTCGAGGACGTACGCTTCTTCGGGGTCATTCCATTGGACAATATTGCTGTATTCAAGACGCTGTCCATCGGTTTCCCACCGTTCGAGTTCGCTTCCAGTTGGGGAATCGTCGAGCATCTTCATTTGCTAACCAACACTATCACCCGATTGTAGTTAGTTTTGTTCGTTAGCAGAGATCTAGAGAACATGCGACTCAGATACGTCCAGGCAGCGGCCACAATATCAGATGCTACTACCTCACGTAACCCTACGGAACTCTAATAGATTATTCAGCAAGTGTCTCAGAAATTGCTCAGTGTCGTGTTCGTAGTAAATTGGCACATGAAAATACATTCCGATAAGGGGGTGTGTGGAGGGGGTATCCAGAAGTTTTCAGGTAGCCAATTTACTATTCGTTATCTGCCCCTAATTGTCGATAGATACTCTTATTCGGACAATTTCAATGAAAACTAGGGGTGTGGTAACGGGGGGTGTCCGGAATTTTTCATGAGAGAATTAACCAGTGATGAGGCGTACGGCTGCACGGCTCTGCATAGCTTTGGTGACTTATTGAACAGGCTCAGAAATGATTGTACTTCCCTGAGAGTCAGTCAATCCTCGCTGATAGCCGATGTAACAGTATAGTCTGCAAGGGTTTCATCTCCCGATCCTGCTCTCCCGCTATTCTCGCCGAGGTGTGTCAAGTAGTCCTTTGTGTACTCCGTCTGATTATCTGTTAACCCGTACAGATCGCCGACAAGCTCGTCCACCTCGTCGATTAACGGCCGAAGTTGACCCATATGGAAGTCTCCACGTCCTTCTCGTGTCTGAGTGAATGTGTCCTTCATCGCCTCCCACAAGGCCGCCTTCAGCTCCTCTATCCGGTCAGCATGTTCGTCGACGACATCCTCATCCGGGAACGGGAACGGCTTCATGTGTGACCAGTTGTGGTGGTGTTGATTGCTGTACGTCTGCCAGTAGATGAAGTACAACGATGAGTTCATCAAGAGGAATGCAGTGTCACGGTCAATTTCTCTGTCGAACCAAATGGGTTCAACCTCGCTGCCGCCGTACAGCTTTTCAATCATGGGGTTAATCCAGTACAGTACTCCTCGCCGTTTGTAGAGCTTGAACGCGTCTCCGTCGGGCTGGTCGCGCGTATACTTGTCGTTAAGGATAGTTTCGGACTGTTCCTTCAGCACGACCAAGAGATTTCGCTTGACTTCCCCGCCTACCTTCGGCAAAATTGATCTCCCCTCATCGCCCCCAATGCGATCTCGAAGGACAAGCCCCTCAGTTTTCCCGTACTGGATGTCACTCATGACCGACTGACGGTTGTCCGAATTGAACAGGAGGAGATCACTTGTCAGGATTTCGCCGTCCTCAGTGTCCGTCTTCTTCCCGGTCATAATCGCCGCTCGGACGTGAGCATTGTCGAACACACGCGATGGACGGAAGCCGTAGCACGCAACTCGAATTGGGTTGAACGAGTCTCGCATCAGTCCGTGCAGAGAGTCGAGAGAACTCTGATAGATGAGTCGCAGTGTGGTTACATTCCCGAAGTACCCCTCATCAGCGAGGAGCTCAACCTCTCGTTCGACGAACTGCGTAGAGACTTCGGCGACATCAGCTGTATCATAGTGCGAAATAAGAACTTCTTCAGCCGGCCTGAGGAGATTTCCGTATGGTGGATTGCCGATGATGATGTCAAACTCAAGTTCGTGGCCGTTCCCGTCTTCATCACCTTCAACAGCTACTTCAGGGAATTCCGCCACCCAATGGAACGGCTGACCGAGAATCCGGTCGAGATCGTATTCAAGAGGTTGGCGTTCAACCTCTTCAAATACGTACGCATCATTCTCAATGAGCTTGCTAAGGTCCTCGACAATTTCGTCACGGACCTCCGCGTGAGACCGCGTGCTCTTCCCATCACCCTCTTTCAAGTCACTATGCCGGCTCTGGATATCTAGCCGTGCCGAGTATGTGTGCGTTCGGAAGCCAAGCTCATTCAGCGTCTCGTCCTCCTCATCGCTTAACTCATCACCATCCTTCCGAACGACCTTGACAGTCTCAATCTTGGGGTGGAGTGTACTTGTGTTAATACAATCTACGAGTTCCTGCCACTCTTCGAGAGTATTAATCTCCGTCTCACAGACATTATTTAGCCGTTTCAGGTATTCGTCGTTGAATTTGCCGCGAACCTCATCAAGCGAATTAAGCACTTCTGCTTTGTCAGTATCCTCTCCATCCGATTTGTACTCGCGTCGGAGCGTCACTAAGTCGTCCAATCGGTCATCCCAAATATCGCCCCTAGTCTGCCCTCGCTGTTCGACGGGCATCCCAACGAGACTGTTGCCAGCGACAATGTTCAACTCGATATTAGGTAGGCGGCCGAACTCCTCCTTCCAATCGTCTTCTACAATCTTCAACCAGACCCTCAAACGGGCGATCTCAACTCCAATCGGGTCAACATCCACACCATAAATGGAGTTCAAAGCCAGTTCCTTCTTAGACTGGTAATCGTCTTCCGGTGAAGGTGGTTTGCCCCTATTTAGTCCTCGAAGAAGAGATTTCCTGACTCGGTGAATCTCTTCCATCACCGTGGTTAAGAAGTGACCAGAGCCGCACGCCGGGTCAACAACTCGAAGTTCACCAAGCCGGCTGTACGCCCTCCGTGTTGCCTCCGGGTCCCCGAACCATCCCTCACCATCCTCAACCTGGCGAAGGATCTCGGAGAGATCGTACTCTGCCATACGCTCCCGCACAGAGTCGTCATAGCCCTCCGAATACGTATCGACCAGCGCATCCTTCACAGCTGGATCGACTGTTTCCCTCGTAATCATATCGGTCACATCACCGGGAGTGTAGTATGCACCAACGTCTTTCTGAGTACCAGTCTCACCCCCGATGTGGTTGATAGTCTTCTCGAAAACCGAGCCAAGGATGGCAGGGTCGATCTGCCCCTCGTCACTCAACCGTTCGCCTTCCACAACCTCCCGGATGATATCGGGTAGAGTTCTGTCTTCCAGACGATACTCGTCTTCATTGTCTACATTAGGCCGAAACAAGCCACCGTTCAGGTACGGGACCTCTTCAAACCACCCCGTCTGATGCTTGGACTCGCGGTCATCACGTGGCTTATTGAACAAATCATAGAACAGGGGTTGAATCTGTGTCTCGTAAAGATTCCCCGTGAAATCGCCCTTGGCCTCCTCGTAAGCGTTCACCCGATCAATCAGGATGCCATCCGGAACCACCTCATTCCGCTCTAAGAACTTGATGAACAACAATCGGTTGACGAGTGTGACCGCGAACTTTCGCTTCTCATGTTCGGTTGCACCTTCGGGCACCATGATGTCGTCCATCAGGCAGGTCGGCTCATCGAACTCATCACTCTCCCCGAACAGGTATTCGATATATAGCTGATAGAACTCCTCAACATCCTGCCTTCGGCTATCTCGGAGCTCCCGTGGAGCAGTTTGGGATGTAAACTCTATGAAGGCATCGCGTTCAAAAAGGTCAGCAAACTCTTTCGCTTCTTCCTCGGCATCAACATCGTGCAGAGTTGTTGCAGCGATATACGACTTGTTTCGGGCGATTTCACGCAGCAAATCACGCAGGTCAAGTTCACGGACAACAGGGAACTCAGTCTTGTCTCCGCCCTGTTCAACTCGATAAATTTTCCACCGAATGCCATCGGTCGCAATCGCGTAGTCTGCACCAATCGACCGACGATCAAGGTAGTCCAAAACCTGGTCGTGGGATTCGTCTAAATTATTTGGAGCCTTGTTCTCACCGATTACATACTCATCAATATTGTCCAGTTCAAAATCCGGCCAGACAATATCTCTTGAGTCGCTTCCGCCACCGCCACCATACGGTTCCTCGGTGTATTCCAACCCCATCTCGCTCAGCAATGGGTAAATGATATTATTCTGAACGTGTGTCTCCGGTTTCGAACCAAGATCGCGGCTCGTCAAATCGTCTTTCTCTCCGTTCAACACCGCTTCAAGTGTATGTGTAGAGAGCTGGCTGTTCAACTCGTCAACATAGGCTTCAGCCACATCGAGAACGCACTGGCCAGCCGTGGACAAAGAGTCATCGTCTTCTAGCATGTGTGATTTCCTCAAGTATTCTGCCGTTCAGCAGTTCGCTGAGAGCGACAGATGTTGGATGCCCTGTCCTAATAAGAGAACCTAGTTAAATCCCATAGACAGAGACATGGCCAGCAAAGCAACCATGATGGTGAGCTTGCTCGCCATTTCCTCCACACACCAGCAGGCACCAGCGACCTCGACGTGCGCAGCGACACCGTGTTTCTCCAGCTGCCGGCAAACCCCCTTGCGCTGCTCGCTATGCTGCGCGGCGCTGCGCCGGTTTGCATCCCCACCAGGACAGCAGACAGCCACCACACGCGCGTCAAGTCACGCGCGGTCAGCGTGGCGGCCTCAAAA
>Ga0102936_1001062_pt1 | contig 10901 bp, 11 predicted proteins | sample SalPon2_A_H2O_MG_FD_78502 | JGI IMG/M metagenome (GOLD analysis project Ga0102936, IMG submission 78502) | Salt pond water microbial communities from South San Francisco under conditions of wetland restoration - Salt Pond MetaG R2_A_H2O_MG | ecosystem: Environmental > Aquatic > Non-marine Saline...
CAGCGAGGACGACGCCGTAGACGACGTGGAACAGCCCGAACATAGCCGCGCGGCTTAGGTTCCATCGCCAGCACGACGCGCATCCAAAAGACCATCCCGACGATGGTCAACACGGCCGCGAAGCCGAGCGCCCACAGGAGTGCCCCCGTCAGTGTGTCGACGCCGAGTGCCATCATGAACATCGTCATTGCAATCGTTGCAACCAGCCCGCCAACCAATCCGCTGAGCAGTGTGGCCATATGCTGGTTCCAGAGGGCAGTTACCTCTAGTAACCGTACGTCTCACCGGATATATAATTCGCTGGCAACGCTACCGTGACAACGTAACGCCGGCGTAACCCAGTGATATATCAGTTACCTGTTGTTTAATGAATGGGACGACCAGTGGTCGGTATGACACAGTTCGGTCGACGGACGACACCGTTCGCAGCGCATCGTGGTGGTCGACAATGACCGATGGGTCGACCGTGGGCCACGCCACAGATTCTCCGATGGCATCGATGCGGTCGGCGATCCGCTCGCGGCTCCCGCCGAAAGTCCAGGAGAACCGCCTCATCAAGTTTGGCCTCTCGATCGGCACCGTGGTGCTGCTGATCGCGCTGACAGGCCTGGCGACGATCATCTATACGGCCTCGGTTCTCGCGCCGGCGGATCACCTCGTGGTCGTCGCCAACATCCTCGTGATTATTGGCGTCGCAGTCGTCGGCCTCGCGGCGGTCGGGATGGGCTTGGCCCGGCCGACAGTCCAGGAGATCTCGGAACTCGCCGACCGAGCCTCCGAGATCGAACACGGGAATCTGGATCTCGAACTGGAGTCGCCGACTGACGACGAGATCGGCGAGCTCTACGATTCGTTCGATGCGATGCGGTCGACGCTCAGAACCCGGCTGGCCGACCTCGAAACCCAACGTAAGGAGACCGCGGCGGCCAAAGCCGAAAGCGACCGGCTGGCCGACCAGCTCGAAACTCGGGCCGAAACGTTTGCCGCGACGATGGCCGAGGCCGCCGAGGGTGATCTGACGGCCCGGCTCGATACCCAGTCGGACGATCCCGACGCGCTGAAAGCGATTGGGACGGGATTCAACGAAACCCTCGACGAACTCGAAGCGACCGTTGCCGACGTCGACGCCTTCGCCGATGCGGTCGGCGATGCCAGCGGGACGGTCGCCACGAGCGCCGAGGAGGTCGCCACGAGCGCCGAGGATACCAGCGAGTCAGTCGACGAGATCTCCGCGGGCGCGGAAACCCAACACGAGGAGTTGGCCGAAGTCGCGGGGGAGATGGAGACGATGTCAGCGACGACTGAAGAGGTTGCCTCGACCACCGAGGAGGTCGCCTCGACCTCCCGCGAGGCCACCGAACTCAGCCAGCAGGGCCGGGAGGCAACACAGGAGGCCGTCGGCGAACTGTACACCATTGAGGAGCGGGCCTACTCAACCGCGGAGGCGGTCGACTACCTCGAAGATGGGATGAACGAGATCGGGTCGATCCTCGAAACGATCACCGAGATCGCCGACCAGACCAATCTCCTCGCCCTGAACGCGTCGATCGAGGCCGCTCGCGTCGGTGCGGAGGGCTCCGGCTTCGCGGTCGTCGCCGACGAGGTCAAGAGCCTCTCCGAGGAGACCAATCAAGCCGCCGGGGAGGTAGAGGCCGTCATCGACGACCTCCAAGAGCGGACCGAAAACAGCGTCAGCGAGATGGAGACCATCTGCGAGGACATCACGGCGGGCGTCGAAACCGTCGAGTCCGCCGAATCCGCGCTCGAACGGATCGATGTCAGGATTCAGGAGGCCAACGATGGGGTCCAGGAGATCGCCAATGCGATGGACGCCCAGGCGACTTCGGTGGCCGACGTGACCGCCGCGGTCGACGATCTGGCGTCGATCAGCCAGCAGACTGCCAACAACGCCACGACGGTCGCAGCCGCCGCCGAAGAGCAGGCGGCCTCGCTGGGTGGCGTCAGCGACGAGATCGACCGGCTCAACAGTCAGACCGACCAGCTCCGGGCTTCGCTGGCCGAGTTCACGACCGGCTCCGACGCGAGGAATACCACTCCCGAGACACCAGTCGACGGCTTCGAGTTCACCGACGACGCCGAGGCGGTCGATGAACCCGTCACCGCTGAGAACGGCGGGGAGGCGGCTGATCTGTCGCTCCGAGCCGACGGCAACGGGTCATGAACCGCTATGCCCTCCTGTTGTCTGCAGGACCCGATCGCGTCGGTAGCGCGCTCAACGCCATCGAGTACGCACTCACTCTCGACGAAGGTGGTCATACGGTTGCTATCTACCTCGATGGCGCGGCAACCAAATGGCCCGGCGAGATGGAAACACGCGTCGACCACCCGCTTTCGAAGGGGCTGGCGACCGCCACCGAGCGGGAGCTCATCGCAGGCTGTTGTGCGTTCTGTGCGGACGCCTTCGGTGGGACCGCTGGCTGCCGTGCGGCGGGCATTCCACTGCTCGGCGTTGTGGGCGAAGAACACGGCCCCGATGTCGACCGACTCGTCGACGACGGCTACGAACTGCTGACGGTTGGGTGATGCCACCGGGACTCTCTTGACGCATACAATTTTATAAGCGAGTCGTGTATCACCGACAATGACAGCCCGTCGCTGTGGGCCACAATGACCCAGTCACCGAGCGAACGCGATGCTGCCGCCACTGCGTTAGTGTCGGCGCTCGGAACGATGGCGGTGGTCGTCGATGGCGATACCATCGTCTCGGTCACCGAGCCGCTGGCGACGAGTGTGGGCTACGAGCCGGACCAACTGGCCGGAGAGCCACAGTCGAGGCTGCTTGCCGAACCCGATCCCGATACTGGCCGAGGAGAACTTATAAATGCGGACGGCAGTCGGACCTCCGTCAGCGTCCGTCGTCAGCAACTCCCTACCGAAGGCGACGACCGGGAGTGGACTGGCCTATTTATAACCGAGGTCGAAGACGAATCGAGGGACGAGACTGTGACCGGAACGGGCGACGAGACGGTCGACCTCGCCAATACGAGATTCGAACAGCTGTTCGAGGCGGTTAACGACGCGACCATGCTGGTCGACACCGACAACCACCGGATCACGTGGGCCAACAGTCGCGCTTGCGACCTCCTCGGATACAGTCGCCAACAGCTCCTCTCGCTGGAGCCCAAAGCAATCCACCCCCACGAGTACGACGCCTTTCGATCGTTCGTCGACGAGGTCGACGAAACCGGCACTGGCTGGACCAGCAGCCTCTCGTGTTATACCTGTGACGGCGACGTGATCCCGGCCGAAATATCGGGGACCCGTGTCACCTTTGATGGCCACTACCAGCTACTTGCGAGCATTCGGGATATCTCGACCCGCGTCGACCAGCGCGAACGACTCGGCCGTCAGGCCGCCGCGATGAAGGCCGCCACCGACGGGATCGCTATTTATACCGCCGACGGCGAGATTGTCTACGCCAACCACGCCTACGCCGAACTGTTCGGCTTCGAGTCGCCGGAGTCGATCACCGGCCACACGTGGAGCGAACTCCACGCCGAACAACAGCGGTTCTCCCTCGGTATTTCCTCGGCGTTGTCGTCGACCGGCGAGTGGCGCGGTGACATTACCGCTGACGCCGCCACCCAACGGCCCCTCGAAGCTTCACTCACGCAGCTCGAAACCGACGAAATCCTCTGTGTGGCTCACGACATCTCCGCCCAACAGGCTCACCAACGCCGTCTCACCGGACTGGCGGCTGCGAGTCGTGAGTTGCTGGCCGCTGAGGACTGTGGGGCGGTCGGCGAGGTTGCCGTCGACACCGTCGTCGACGTGCTGGACTCCCCTCTGGCCTGCGTGCGACGATACAACGAAGAGACCAACGAGCTGACTATCAGCGCGATTTCCGAGGCCGCAGAAGAACTCCAAGCCGCAGAGCTCGCCTACAATCTCAACAGCTCCCGGGCGGGGACGGCCTATCGGCGCGGCGAGACAGTCCGGAACGAGCCGGGCGACGACGCCTATGCCTCGGGAGCCTCGCGGGCGGATCTCCACATCCCGACCGGCGAGTACGGCGTACTGAGTGTCTTCGAGCCGTGCGGCTCCTTCAGCGATCAGTTGGTCCAACTCCTGGAACTGTTCGCCGAGTCAGTTCGGGCGGCATTTCTCAGAGCCGACCGCGAGGAGCAACTCCGGAGCCGACAGACCGACCTCGAAGCCCGGACCGACGAGCTCACCGTCGCCACCCAGTTCAACGAGCTGGTTACCGATCTGATCGGTCTCATGTTGCGGACGCCCCACCGCGGCGAAATCGAACAGGCAGTCTGTGACCAGCTCGCCGACTCCAGACTCTACGAGGCCGCCTGGATCGCTACGGTCGACGACGAGACCGACGCCGTCTCGGTCCCGACGTGGCGCGTCGACACCGAGCCGTTCATCGAAACCCGCCCTGAGACGTTCGTCTCGTCGCCGTTTGCGACACAACTCGTCGAAGCGGCCGCCGCTACGGGCGCCCCAGCAGTCACCCGTCGACAGTTCGACTCGGCCGGAGCCGAGACCCCCGACGAGACGCTGGCGGCCGCTGTTCCGATTACAGTCGACTCCCAGCGCTTCGGGGTGTTGGCAGTTGCAGGCACCGACGACCGAGGGTTCAGCGAGCCGATTCGGAGCGGGCTCCGGCTGTTGGGTGAGACGCTCGGCTTCGCGTTCGTGATGGAGGCCACCCGGTCGACGCTGATTGCCAACGACGCCATCGAACTCGAATTCGCGCTTACTGAACGATTTGCCGAACTCTCGTCGGCCCTCGACTGCCAGTGTCTGTACACGGGGTCGAGAGCCAACGACAACGGCAGTCGGACCTACTGTATTCGGATTCAGGGAGCGAGTTGCGAGCAAGTAGTAGCCCATCTCGACGCAGCGGCTGGCGTCTCTGATACCAAGCGGCTCGACGACTGGGACGACGGCTGTCTGCTCGGGATCACCGTCGACGATCCGGTCCCCGAACTGCTGGCTGATTTCGGTGTCAACCTCCGCTCGCTGGTCGCTACTGACGGCGAGGCTCGGCTCGTCGTCGAGGCACCCGAAGACATTGACATCTCCGCGCTCCGGTCGACGCTCGCCGACCGCTACGGCCCGGTTCGCCTCGTCTCGAAACAACACGGCCGCCAGGAGCGGTCGGTCGGCTCGATCGGTGACAAACTCGAAGAGCAACTCACCGACAAACAGCTCACGGTGCTCGAAACCGCCGTCGAGCTGGGCTACTACGACTGGCCCCGTGAAGCGACCGCCGAGGAGGTGGCTGAAGCCGTCGGCGTCGCCTCCGCGACGCTCCACCAACACCTCCGGGCCGCGGAGGGCAAGCTCGTCGCGGCCTTTTTTGAGGGTCGCTGACAGCCGCCCGATTCGACACCGATGTATCTCGGTATGGGTATCGCCGACATATCTAGGGCAGGTATCCAAGGCGTTACTCGATGATAGTCAGGTATCAATGGCCACGAACTGCTCTACCCACAGTCGACAGTACGCAACGGATTGTACCGCCCAGGGAACGCTGATTGAGATGGCATCGCTCATTGGCCACAAATGGTATCCGGTGATCCTCCACCAGCTATGTGTCGAGGACGACAGGGGGTTCAGCGATCTTCATAAAGCTATTGACGAGATCTCTAACAAGATGCTGTCGGACAGTCTCTCGGCACTCGAAGATCAGAACCTCGTCGGCCGCGAGGTCGTCAGCGACAAGCCAGTTCGGGTCCGCTACACGCTGACCGACGAGGGCCACGAACTCGAAGCCGTGCTTGCTGCGATGCTCGACTGGGGACAGGCGAACCTCGATCACGGCTCCGAGCCACAGTCGACGCCGACCGCCGCGTCGACACCCGAGTCGGTTGCAGCGACAGCGGTTTTTTCAGCGAGCCAGTCCGGAGGGGCCGACCAATGAGTAGCGGAACCGGATCGAGTCAGTCCCGCGATTGGTCGGCACTCGTGTCCAACCGGTGTGAGCCCGACTCGGAGCCGCCGACGCGGATCACCGACCCCTCGGCGGCCGCCGTGTTGCAGACCGTCCTCGGGCTCCGGTCGCAGGATCTCGCCACCTACGACGCGGTCAGTGCCGACCCCGGCGCGTCGACCAAGGAACTCGCCGCCGATCTCGACCGCGACCGGAGCAACGTCAATCGGTCGCTGACGCGGCTTGACGAGGCTGGGCTGGTGTGTCGACAGCGCCGACTTCTGGATGGGGGCGGCTACTATTATGCCTGCTTCGCCGAGCCGGGAGAGATCGTCAACGATCGGCTCACCGAGGCGCTGGACCGCTGGACTGAGGCGGCGACCACGACCATCGAATCCACCCACTGGGACGAGCAGATCTCCCCAAGCGCGTGAGTCAGTACTCGTCGGGGAGGACACTACGGAAACTACAACGGCAATCTAAATAATGGGCCACTCACGTAGGCAGAGTCGGTCGACGCCCACGGTCCGCTGGAACCGGTACGGTGGCGTCGCAATCGCGCTCCTCGGGTTCGGCAAAAAAGCAGGCCGCTATCGACCACGCCCGCGAAACGCTCGATGCTGGCTACGAGGCCGAACAGGCAGTGTTCGCCGAGGCCCGGGAAGCGTGGCACGAGACGAACACGGTCGCTCCCACGGACGACGAGTCGACCGACTGGACCACGTCGGCTGGGATTCCCGGTCCGTCGTCAGGTAGCTTGACGACGCCAGCATCGGTTTCGGGTGTCTGTGCGGAGATATCGACCCGTGGTGTGGCCGTATCGTTATACTCGGCGGCGTTTCGGACGATGTGTTCGACTGCCAACCCGAGTTTCGGAGCGGCCATGACACACACTCACTCAGGGAGGTCGACCGAAAACGCGACGCCGGGATACGAGTCGGCCAGTTCGCCGACCGTCTCGTCGACGAGAACCGATAGATTATGGGGTCGTTGGGTGTGGTGAGCCGATTCGAGGATGTCGGCGAGTTCCTTGGCGTAGGAGGCCTGTTCGTAGAGTTCCCACGCCTTCGAGACGACGGCCTCACCGCTGGCAGCTACCTCCGGTGTCTCGGCGTCAGCGAACTGCTCGGCGTGGCCGATAACGACATTGAGTCCGTTGCGGAGATTGTGACGCAACATCCGGTTGAGGACGACCGCCTGCTGGCGACTTTCCTTGCGGGCGGTCACGTCCCGGGCGTTGAGTACGTAGCCGGTGATCGGCGAGTCGGGACTGTTGCTGAGTGTGGCTTCGAGCCACGCCCACGAGCTGTCGGCTCGACAGAACCGAAACTCGTGGGTGCTCTTCGAGCTACTGCCGATGACCTCGAACATCTCGATGGTCTCTCGGAGGGTCGACTCGTCGTCGGGATGAACGTAGTCGAAAACCGACTCGTCGTGGACTGTTTCATGGCTTAACTCGATTGAAATTCCGTACATCAGCCGCTATACGCTATTTCTCACTGGTCGACACATCGCTTTATAACCGAATCCACTGATCTATCTGTTCATGGTTCGAATCGATGACTCGGATACCGTCGTCAAGTGCTGGCTGTCACCTGATGAGTTAGATCATCTTGAGCAGAATGCTGGAGCCGACGGGTGGGAACGAGAGGTCGCCATCCAACTCATGGCATGGTGTGGGCTTCGTGTAAGCGAAGTCTCGTATCCGGGTACTGAAGAACTCAGGTGGTCTGAAGACGGCCAGATATGACTCTTTGAGATCCGAGGAAAGAATACCAAAGGTGGCGGTCGAAAGACCCGTGATGCTTGGCTGCCCGAAAGTCTACTGACGACATCCACAAGTATACTCGAGAACGCAGTCTCTCTGTGTCAGATCCGGTGGGTCGACACCCAAGATCAACTTGGTGTCGAGGTATATTGCAGCACACACCCAAGACCACCCGCCATTGGTTTTGACAGCGGTCTCGTCTGCCGCGACCCACTTTGGCTGTGCCTCAGGCGGGTCGGGAACGCTGTCAGCTACTCGATGTACCCACTGAAAGATTGCCTGATGAGAGCGTTGAACGCCGAATAATCGCAGAATTGCTTGTGTTTCTCTGAGCGAACAGCCGGTCGCGCGGAGTCGGACGGCCAACGTTGACGAGACGTACACGTCTCGTTTGCACACCAGAAACTTCGTTTCTGGGGACGCCCTGACGGGCGTAGCCGTCCGCTCTCGCTCCCAACATTCAAGATTTGACGTGTCCAACGTCTCTCTGAGCAGTTCTGGCGACAGCATCAACAACTCAACCCACGAACTGCTCGCTTCTCAAACTGGCTTAACTAGACAGTGCCCCGCTAGTCTTCGTGAAAATTTTTTAACACTTCCCGTAGAATTATAGTATACTGGATAAAAATAACAGTCATGGACGCAAAGCATGTGCAAAATACAGATAGATTACTGGACTCGCTCCGTTCCTTCGATACGGATGAATCAGTCCAAGGAATAGGGGTTTTCGCCGCTGAACAGACAGCACCCAACAGTTCAGAGATTGATCCCGTGCTACGGAACCTTTCTACGCCCGTTTTCGGGGGCATCTTCCCAGAAATCATCTATCGTGGAAAAAAGTTTGACACGGGCGCGATACTGTTCATGATCGAAGTGACACCAACCGTGTCAGTTATTTCGGGGCTGAGTGATTCCAGTTCTGACTTCTCTGACCAGCTTCCTGGAAAAGTTCCGACTGGGGGGACAGCTTTCATCTTTGTTGATGCTTTCGCCAGTCGGGTTGAGGCGCTCATTTCACGGTTATTCAACACATATGGTGTCGATTGCAACTATCTTGGTGGTGGAGCTGGCTCGCTTAGCATGAAACAGCAGCCCTGCTTGTTCACCAACCAAGGACTGGTTATGGATGGGGCAGTCTTCGCCACTGTTGATATTGAAACCAGTATTGGTGTCAAACACGGTTGGCAGAAGATCGACGGACCGTTTCAGGTTACCGGAGCTACGGATCGAAAAATCGAAACACTGGACGAGACACCAGCGTTCGAGCTCTATCGAGAGATTATCAGCGAAGACATCGAATTAGAGATCAATTGTGAGAACTTCTTCGAAATGGCAAAGAGGTACCCTTTTGGGATCAGCAGGTTGGACGGCGAAGATATCGTCCGTGACCCATACGAAGTGACTAATGATGGGGGATTGCGCTGTTTCGGAGAGGTTCCCGAGGGGGAATTCGTCCATGTTCTCAAAGGGGACCCGGATGCACTGATATCGGCCGCAAAAGCCGCCTATACTGCTGCAAACATCGATGATTCCGACGATGTATTCTTTTTCGACTGCATCTCACGAGTGCTGTATCTCGAAGACGCATTCGATCAAGAACTTGAGGCAGTCGGCGGCAACACCGGACCGGCGATTGGTGCACTTACTCTCGGCGAGATCGCGAACGATGGTCAGGGTCACCTAGACTACTATAACAAAACCGCGGTTGCCGCGGTCACGGACGACCTCTAAGCGATGAGCGACTCACTATCTCCGACGGAAATCCAAGTCCTGTATGAGATTTCGCTGGGGATCGAGCCAGCATCAAATATGAAGACGACCGCCCAGACAGCACTCTCAAAGTATCTTCAGAAACTCAACTGTTCAGCAGCCGCAGTCTTCGAGACTCAAAAACGTCAGGACGGAATCGAGTACGACCTCGTGACTACTGTTCCGGATGCGTCTGCATTCGAACGTACTGCAGGCGACATACAGTCCTTGCTACCGGACCATCCGGACTCGGCTCCTGACCCCTTTCCTATTGTCTCAGAGGGGCGAGAAACCAACCGGTACGTGATGGAACTCCCAGCATTTGGGGTGATCGTTCTATGCAAGCGTGGGCTGCCAATTAGCAACGCCGTCCTCAGGTCGATCTCAGAACTAAACTCAAAACTAGCGACGGCGTGCAGTCGGGTGCGTATCCAAAAGGAGTACGAAACTCAATATGAGGAACTGTTCGAGAACGCACCAGTAATGTTTGCCTCCACGCGAGCTGAGAATGGCAAGCTACTCATCGAAGACTGTAATCGCCAGTTCGTCAAAACCCTCGGCTACGAACCCGAGACGGTTATCGGGAGTCCAATCTCGATGCTGTGTGCAGACAACGAAGACGAGACAGCTGATTATCAAAAATATGAAATGGCGCTTAACGGTGAGTTCGAGACTACAGAGCGCATTATCGAAACACAAGACGGCAGGAAAATCACTACAATCCTCACTGCAACTCCACGCTGGGACCGGGGCGGGAACGCCTTCGGGACGCACTCACTATTCATCAATGTGACAGAACTAAAGCGTCGGAACCAACAGCTAAGTGTCCTCAATCGGATTCTCAGACACAATTTGCGAAACGATTTGACTGTAATAAAAGGGGCACTTGATCTAGCTGCCGGAGATGCGAACGAGAGGACGTCTCCTCATCTGGAAAATGCCAACCGGCGAACCGAAAGTTTGCAGTCCATCGCCGACGGTGCTCAGAACGTTCGAGAGATTTTGGAAAAAAGAGACCACTCGAACGAAAATGTCGTTTCGATGCTCGAGTCACTCGTCGCTCGCGCCGAGAAAAGGTATCCAGAGGCGAATATCGAGTTATCTGCCCAACCAGCCAGTATCTACGCAGTCGAGGCAATTAAATACGGGTTTTGGGAACTCATCGAGAATGCCTGTATGCACACTGGCGAAGAGCCTACAGTTGAGATTAGGGTACAGACGGATCATGAGACCGTCATTGTCGAGATCGCAGATAACGGACCCGGTCTTCCTGAAGACGAGGTCCAACCGGTGGTTGATGGGAAAGAGACACAACTCAACCATTCGAGTGGTCTCGGACTGTGGCTGGCAAAATGGGTGATCGAACTCTCTGGAGGGGAACTGACATTTGACTCGAATAATGGGGCAGTAGTACGGGCTCGGTTCTATCGGACTGACCGTTGATGTCGACTCCTCTAGGTTCAAAAGCCGGGTTCG
>Ga0102936_1001065_pt1 | contig 10890 bp, 9 predicted proteins | sample SalPon2_A_H2O_MG_FD_78502 | JGI IMG/M metagenome (GOLD analysis project Ga0102936, IMG submission 78502) | Salt pond water microbial communities from South San Francisco under conditions of wetland restoration - Salt Pond MetaG R2_A_H2O_MG | ecosystem: Environmental > Aquatic > Non-marine Saline...
AGGGCGAGCACCGCCGCGGGCTCGCATCGCGCGGCCGACCCGTTCGCCGCGGTCGAGCGTTCGAAGCAGGAACGTCCCCGCGATCCGCCTCGCGTCGCGCCAGCCGCCGGAGAGCCCTCGCCCGGTCGTTCGACTGTTTCGAGCGAGGACCAGCCGCTGCAGTTCGTCGAAGAACAGGAACAGATACCGGTAGGTGACAGCGATCACCCACACGAGCGCCACCGGAACCCGAAGCTCACGCATCGCGGCGACCACGGACGAAAACGGCGTCGTCAACACGACGAGAGACAGGAGCGCGACACCGACGCCGACGCGGAGCGTGAACGAGACGACGTACGCGACGCCGGCGTCGGTGATCGCGACGCCGGCCACGTCGATCAGTGCGTCCCCGGGGATCAACGCCGCTTGCGGGAGAACGACGAACGCTGACACGAGCGGGACTGCAGCGGACCGAGCGAAGAGGCGCCGGAGCGGAACCGCAGACGTCCTCGCTAACACGACCGTCACGACGCCGAACGCGAGCGTCACCGCGGCCGTCCGTGTGATCATCACCGCCAGCGCGAGACCGGCGAGCGAACACAGCGACACACGCGGGTCGCGCCGCTGGAGGAACCCGTCGCTCGCGGCGACCCGTTCGGCCGCGAAGACCGCCCGGAGCGCTCCCGCGATCGACGCGACGGATCGACCGAAGACGCCGGTCACCGTTCGACCAGCTTCCCGGCACAGAGCGCGAACACGAGCGTGAGCGTCGTCCCGACGACCGCCGACACGAGCGTTCCCGCCGGCGCGCCGAGACCGGGCACCGAGTAGTCAGGAAACGGTCCGGAGATGAGAGGGCTCGCTTCGTCGGCCGCGCCGGTGGCCTCCGCGGCGTTTTCGAGCGGCTCGGCGTACCCGACGACGCCCGACGCCCAGCCGAAGGCGGGCGCGAGGACGACGAGAAGGAGGAGCAAGAGGAGCGCCCGTCGTCCCCACGAGTTCCGGGTGAGCGCTTTCACAGGCCCACCTCGGGCGAGAGCCCCTCGTCGGCGGTCCGTCCGAGAACGAGGTCCGGTCGAGCGTCCGCGACGTAGCCGTACACGGCGGCCGTGATCGCTCCCTCGATCGTCCCCAAGAGCGCGTGTCCGCCCACCATGATCGGCACGGTCACGCCGAGTTCGTACGCGAACGCCGAGGAGGCACCGACCCCCGCGCCGACCGCGAGCGCGCTCGCAGTGACCGCCACCCAGCCCGCGACGAAGGCGGCACCCGTCTCGTGAACGCCCCTCAGCCCGCGGAAGACCGCGTAGCCGACGAGCACGTCGACGACGGCCATCGCGAAGAGGTTCGCGCCGAGGGCGATGATCCCCCCGTCGCCGAACACGAGGGCTTGGATCGTCACGACGGCGGTCATCGCGAGGACGCCGAGGGAGGGACCGAGGAGGATTCCGGCGAACGCGCCGCCGACGAAGTGGGCGCTCGTGCCGCCCGGAATCGGCCAGTTCAACATCTGCGCGGCGAACAGTCCCGCGGCGACGACGCCGAGGAGCGGCGTCCGCTCGTCACCGAGCTCGCGACGGGCACGCCTCACGGCGATGCCGATGGCGATGCCGGAACCGACCCAGAAGAGACCCGCGACCAGCGGATCGAGGAAGCCGTCCGGGATATGCATGCGTACGTCCACCCAGATCCAACGCGGTGATAATACTTTTCCTCTTAATCGTAATACTATATGAGGATGTCCAGCCGAGATACACACGGCCACTTCGACGAATGATCGATTCGTCGCGGTCGAGATAACGAGCACCGGCACCGCGGTTATATTACCTGACCGACGGAACACAACGCTGTCATGGGCGAAGACGTCGATCGGATGAGCGTCACGCTGCCGCCGAGCCTCCTCGCGGAACTCGACGCAGTCGTCGACACCGGCGAGTATGACAGCCGATCGGAAGCGACGAGAGACGCACTACGAGCGTTCGTCACGGAGTTCAATCGACAGAGGGACCTCACCGGGAGCCGCCGCGGCACGGTGGTCGTACTCTACGATCACCACCACGGCGGGGTGACGGACGAGATGACCGAACTCCAACACGATTTCACGGAGACGATCATCGCCGTGCACCACGTCCACCTCAGCGGCGACCTCTGTCTGGAGTCTATCGCGGTCGACGGAACGGGCGAGCGGATCGAGGAGCTTCTGTCCAGAATCCGCCCGCTGAAGGGCGTTCATCGAGTCGCGCTCACCGTGGTCGACGCCGATTAAATATTGGTAGACACGACCGACCTCCGCCCCAGTCGGACTCAACCGTCAACGGCTGGCGGCCTTGGTGTCCGAGTTCGTATAGCGGTATAAGATATACGTGGTGTGTGTCACAGATGATTCGGGAGGAATATAACTGAGCTGCTGATCTAAAGCCTACGTGCTCTACGACTGTCAGCGGTTCCGCCGTTCGACGCTCTCTGTTGTACCTCTCGATTTTATATAGTGCTTTGATCTGTTACGCGTTCGGACAAGTTGAATCGGCCGAGACCGTCGAGACACGGTAGTCCAGACGGGTTCCGAATCACAGCCAGTCGGAAGCTATCGGCCTAGAGATTCGTAGAGCTATCCGTCGTCGAAATCGACAGAGTGACCGCGTGCGTGGGGGGGGACGGCATGCTATCTTCGACATCGATATCGATGCCGAGCGCTACAACGCGCGCACTTACCCGCTCTTTCCACGAGTTGACTTCCGCATCGTTTACTTCGATCGTGTCTTCGCTCGACGAGCTTCTATGTGTCGTGAAAGCGAGACTAGCTTGAACTGCTCAGATCGCTTGAATAGAGATGGATTACCGAGAATGCAACGTGCTCCGCCGGTCGGAACAGCATCTACGCCTCTACCGATGGCGGCGATCGTATCGGTTCCACCAGGTATGATAGTCCGTCGGCTACGGTGCCACCGCTTGCGAGCAACACCATGCACGACGTCTGACACGCGCTACCCCGTCGGAGATCCCTGTCGCTCGATGATCCACGTGAAAACCGAGATCGCCTCCACTGAGAAGTCGCCTTGTGAAACCGACACACGAAACGCGAGAGCGGTGCAGTAGAGCGACTAAAGAATATCTTGTATTCTAGGTACATTTATCTATACTTGTGTGCCTAGAATATCGCATAATTGTATTCACCCACCGTTTAGACGGGCCTATATCTAAAGATAAACTTACTTATCCGCGATTGTGGGATAGCTTAAAGTCGCCGGCGCAAAAACGGACTGTCGAGATGAGCGACGACCGCCGCTCGGTGAAAACCTACGTGCCTGCCGAGCAGAAAGACCGATGGCAGGCCCACGCGGACGAACTGGGAATGTCACAAAGCGAGTTCGTCAGGACGATGGTACAGGCCGGCAGACGGGGATTTTCGCTATCAGAGCCGTCAAACACGTCGGAGGCCACTTCTGCGGACGAAACCCCCGGGAGTCACGACCTCGAAACACAGGTGGAACGGGTTCTTGCTGACGGACCGCAGTCGTGGGACGAACTGGTCGAGGCGTTGCTCGGCGATTTCGAAGATCAACTGGAAGACGCACTCAACGCGCTCCAAGATCGGAACCGCGTCAGATACAACGGCCGGCGAGGGGGGTACGCGCTCGTCGATGAGTAGCACGCGCGCGCCCGCCGACATCGGCGATCCGATCGAGTACTTCATCGAGGACCTGACCTACCACGGGAAGACCTCCCGGACGCGAGAGTCGTACGAGCGCGTGCTCCGGCGATTCGAGTCGTTTCTCGACGAGACGTCCACCCCCGAGACGGCCACGCACCGCGACTGTATGGCGTTCATTCACTCGCTCCGAGGTGAACTCGCCGACAGCACGGTAGCGACGTACGCGGCGTATCTGCACCGATTCTACGGGTATATGACCGAGGTCGGCGCGTTCGACGGCAATCCGATGACGCTTGTCGTCGAAGAGATGGACGAAACGATCGACACGGACCCGGCCCGCCGGGACATTTCGATTCCCGCGATGCGAACGTTCGTCTCCGGCATCACCCATCCGCTTCACCGCGCTCTCGTCGTGACGCTCTTGAAGACCGGGATGCGGGTCGGTGAGTGTTGTAACCTCGATCTCCGTGACGTCACAGTCACTGACGAGGAGCTGGACGAGACGTACGATCTCGGAACCAGACCGGTGCTCGGAGATCGACCGAATTCGGTGTATGTGACGCCTGATGCGACCGTCGGAGAGGAGCTGAACGGCGAGATCCGCTCGGCGTCGAACAAGCGGAAGCGCAGCACCGTGATCCCCGTAGACGACGAGTTGGCGCAGGCCCTCAAATCGTGGCTCGCTATCCGGCCCGACTGCCCTTCGTCGGCCGATCCGCTCTTCGTCGGCACCGCCGAGGGGTGGGGATCGCGACTCGACCCCCAAGCAGTGCGGCACATCGTCGAGCGATACGCCCGAGAAGCGGGGTGGTACCGAACCGGCGGCGGTGCCACGGAAAACGTCACACCGCATTACTTTCGGCACTTCTTCACCACGCATCTCCGGGATCGAACCGGTGACCGCGGGGTCGTCAAGTACCTCCGCGGCGACGTCGCCGACGACGTGATAGACACGTACACGCACGATTGGGGGAACCAAGTTCGTGAGACGTACGAGGCGAATATGTATTCAGTATTCGAGTGACTCTCGTACGGTGACTGTGGTCCAAACGAGAGGACAAAACTGGTCAGTGCGGATCAAATAAATTGTATGTCGCTATATCAAGTTTGGCGGGCCGTGTCGGATTCAGTCACCCATAGTCCCACCGCACCGGAAGTGGCGACCGCAAGTACGGCCGCGAGCAGTCCGAAGGCGACCCGGAAACTCGACGCGTCGACGACGAGTCCGACGACGCTCGGAGCGAGAGCGGTCACGCCCATCAGAAGCGACCGAAAGATACCGAGTCCCCCGCCGGTGAGCCGGTCGGGTAGCAGTTCCATCAGATACGCGCCGCGGACGGGGTTGAAGCCGTGGGCACCCAGACCGAAGAGAGCGATCAGCATGCAGAGCGCGATCAGGCCCGCGTCGGGAACGAACACGATCCCTAACAGAGCGGCCGAAGCGAGGGCGGCCGTGACGACGAGCACCGGAAACCGACCGACTCGGTCGGAGAGGTCGCCGGCGACGAGCTGGACGAACGCCATCCAGAAGAACAGCGAGTACAGGAGGCTCGCAGTCGTCGTCGACAGGCCCGACACCCGAGAGAGGTAGAGGGGGAGAAACGCCAACAGCCCGTTGTTCGCGAAGGCCACACCGATGGAGACGCACACGAACGCGCCGAAGCGCACGTCCCGGAGGAGTTCGAGGTACGCGCCGATTCCCGGATTCGCTCCGGCTGGCCGGGAGCGTTCGCGCCTGTCGTCGGGAAGTCTTCCGCGGAATCGGAGCCCGAATGTCACTGCGAGCGCGAGCGCCGCGAGGGCGGTGCTCAGGAACACCGCCCGCCAGTCGGCACCGGGCAGCACGTCGAGCGCCCGCGCGAGAACGGGTGGCGCGGACAGAAACACCACGACCGCAGTCGGCGCGGCCACGCCGCCGAAGGTACCGAGCGTGTCGTGTATGCCGAGGGCACGGCCCGTCCGGTCGGGGTACGTCCGGGCGATGAGTCGAACGGCGACGGTCTTGTGCACGCCCGTACCGGCACCGATGACGAGCATCGCCGCCACGAGCACCGGAAACGGCGAATCAACGACCAGGGCCAACGCGCCGACACCGGCGACGGTCACGCCGAGGGTGACGATTCTGACCGACCCGATCCAGTCTGCCACCACGCCGCTGGGAAACTGCATGAGCGCGTACACGATCATGAACCCGGTGAACGCGCTTCCGACGGTGGCGTTGCTGATCCCGTACGTCGCCTGCAGAGGTCCGAAAAGCGGCGGAAACGCGTACCGCACGAACTTCGCGAGAAACCAGATGAGGGAGACGAGCACGAGAACGTCGTAGTCGGCGAGTCGTCCCTTCGTCACTCGTTCCATTGATACTGTGAGAATAGGTCGCGGGGCGATATCGGTTTCGGACGCCCGCCCGCTCCGCTGTCCTTTCGGGACGCTCCCCCGCAGTACGCGCGACCGGTCGTCGGGCGGTGGGTGCCGGCGGCGAGCTACGACGACGAGACGGAGCGCTCTCGGAGCGTGTCGATCTCGCGTTCGAGCGCGTCGGTCTCGGCGACGCCCACGAACCGGGCGTCGACGGTTCCTTCCAGCGTGAACAGCGTCGTCGGCCCACCGACGACGTCGTACTCGGCGTCGAGCAGCGTCGCACAGTCGGGACCGTACACCGACAGCGCGAGCACGCCGTCCGGGGGATCCGCGCCGAACACCTCGCTCAGATTCGGCCGGATCGCCTCGCACGGCCGACAGTCCTGACGCCAGACGTAGACGACACATCGGTCACACAGGTCGACGAGCCGAACGGCGTCCTCGCCGTGAACCGGGACGAACCCCTTCGGGGCCCCCGACGCAGGCGGCTGGCCGGGGTTCGACGACGTGAGGAGCACCGCCGTGACGAGCGCCTGCGTCGACGAGACGCTCGGATGCCGCTCGCGCAGGGTCGCGTAGGCCGCGAGCAGTTCGGGATCGGCGTCGGCGGGCAGGGCGTCAGGCGGGTCCGGGAGGTCCGCGAGCGCGTCGTCGCCGCCGCCCTCTGCGATCGCCGTGGTGCGGTCCGACACGGTCTCGCGAAACTCCTCGCTCGGAGCGAGCCCGGACGGCGTCGCCTCGAATACGCCTGATGTCAGCAGTTCGTCGACGGTGTCGGTTGTAGTCGTCATCGTGTGATTGGATCGGTGTTCGAGGGTTGCAGACTCGATTCTCCGGACATCTCAGGGGTCTAAGCCGAGTTCGTCGATGCAGGGGAACTGTTCCGCCGAGGGGACCTCGCCCTGGGGCCAGAGGGGATCGAGGTCTGCGTCCGGCGGGTAGTGAAGGTTGCCGTCGCCGTCCCATCCCCATCCCTCCTCTTCGAGCATCGCGCGGGCCGCCTCGACGTCGCCGCCCGAATCGGGGTGCTCGTACAGCATGTCCTCGGGCGGGAACCGCGGGTGGTTCTCCGAGATGTACGTCGGGAACATGTCCGGTTCGACGCGGTTGTCGAACGCGGTGTTCACGAGCAGGTCCCGGTTGACCGACGCGCCGACGGCCTTGCGGAACTCCGTGAACTTGCAGGGCGCGGTGTGACAGATGTACTGGAGGTTGTAGGAAGTGTGGGTCCCGGTGAACTCCGCGTTGGCGTTGTCGATCTCCTCGTTCACCCGCGTCGCGTTGGGCGGTGAGATCTCCACGCCGACGTGGGCCTCGCCGGCCCCCAGCGCGTTGATCATCGACTCCTCGTTCCGGTACGCCTCGAAGATCACCGGCTGTGCGACCTGGTACTCCGGATGCCCGTCGTGCGGCTCCGTGACGACGCGTTGTCCCTGCTGGATGGAGGTGACTTCGAGCGGCCCCGACGAGACGATCGGCGTCTCGAACGTCGCGTCGCCCGGATTCTCCACCGCGCCGGCTTCCTCGAAGGATTCCTGATGGAGGATCCCCCAGCGCATGAGCGTCGTCTCGGCGAACGGGATGTACGGTTCGGTGAACGTGAACCGGACCGTCTGCTCGTCGACGGCCTCGATCGCGTCGTACGGCACCGGCGCTGCGCCGGGGTACGCGCCCGCGTCGCCGCCGCGCAGGATCTGTTCGAAGGTGAACTTCACGTCCTGTGCGGTGACCGGGTCGCCGTTGGTGAAGGTCGCGTCGTCGAACAGCTCGACCACGACCTCCTGACTGCCGACCACGTCGACCGACCCGAGGAGTTCGACGACCTCGAAGTCCTCGTTGTACTTGTGGACCGGCGAGTGGATCATGTGTTGCCACATCGCTTCCGGCATCGAGGCGGTGTGCGTCATCCAGTTCGTCGTCTCCGTCGCGATCGGGTCGATCCCGACGATCAGTTCCTCGCCGTCGGTCAGCTCCGACTTGAAGAGCCACTCCGCGTTCGAGCGGGCGAGCCCCCCGGTTCCGATCCCGTTTATCTCGACCATGTCCGTCCGCCACGCGCCGATGTTCGCCACCGGACAGAGGTTGTCGATCGCACAGTCTTGCGACATGTACGCGATCGTCTCGTTTAATCCCTCCTCGCGCTCTTCGGGGGTCTCGGCGTTCGTCTGTTCGATCAGACGCCGCGTGTACTCACAGTCGGCGTAGTTCGACGTGTTGCTCTTGCCGTTCGCGCCCGCCCAGTCGAGCCGCATGTTGTTCAGAAGCTCCTGCGGGTCGAGCCGGTCGGCCGCCGGAACCCACCACGTGAACGAGATGTTGTTGGCGCGGTTCGAGTCGTTCGCCTGTTGGCCCGTGTTCGTCCCGAGGTCCTTCGGGACGATGTCGACACCGGTCCCCAGACTCTCGATCCCCTGACTGATTATCGGGGCCATCTGCTCTTGGGTGGTGGTGAAGCCGCCGTAGTCGGACCAGTACTCCATCTGGAGCGTGGAGACGCGCTCGCCCAGTTCGCCGTCGGATCCGGACGAGCTGCCGCCGTCGCCCCCGTCGCCGCCGGAACAGCCGGCGAGGCCGACTGCTGCGGCCCCGCTGAGCGCCTGAAGGAGCGTTCTCCGTTCGATCGATCTCTCGCCGTCGCCGGTCTGCTTGGTGTGAGCAGCCATACCACAACACTATCTGGGTAGCTTATAAATTTTTCGTCTAAAATCGATAGACTGTAGCACTATGTGCGTAATTAGTGAATATAAACAATATTGAGTGCCGCCGCTGTTGGATTTCGTAAACCGAGCCGGATCGATAGGCCGCCTATCCTTCGAGCCGGATTCGCGGATCGATCACCCCGTACACGAGGTCGACGACGAAGTTCGAGACGATGACGAACGCCGCCACCACGAAGAACACGAACTGCACCGTCAGGTAGTCGCGCGCGAGCACTGCCTCGACGAGCGTGAAGCCGATCCCCGGCCAGTTGAACACCGTCTCGATGAGCACGAGCCCGCCGAGAGCGCGCGCGAGCGAGACGGGGTAGATAGTGAGCACCGGGATGCTGGCGTGTTTCGCGATGTGCCGGAGCCGCGTCAGCGTCGGAAGCCCGGTCAGCCGGTAGTACTCCGTGAAGTCCTCGCCCATCACTTCGACGACGCTGTTGCGCATGATCAGCGTCGGGATGAACAGGTACCGACAGACCACTGCGGTGAACGGGAGGACGTAGTGGGCGGCGAAGTCACGAGTGAGGTACGGCTCCCACCACGCCAGCCCCTCGGTCGACCCCGGAGACGTCATCCCCGAGGTGGGAAACAGGTTCAGCCAGACAGCGAACACGATGACTAGGAGGATCGCGGTGAAGAAGGCCGGCGAGGAGCCGACGCCGATGATCGGGACGGTTCCGAAGCGCTCGAACGCGCTCCCGCGGTTGCTCCCCGCCACGGTTCCGATCGCGACGCCGATCACGTACGTGAACGTCATCGCCGGCGCGACGAGGATGAACGTGTTGAAGATGCGGAGCTTCGTGAACTCCCACACGTCCACGCGGTACACCGGTGACTCCCCGAGGTTCCCCTGCACGAGGTTCGCGAGGTAGTGGTAATACTGCATGTACAACGGTTCGTCTAAGTGCCACTGCTCGCGGATCGCCTGCAGCGCCTCCTCGTTCGCCCCCGAGGCCGCCATCTGTGCGGTGAAGTCTCCCGGCATGGACCGGAACAGCACGAAAAGCGCCGTCATGACGAGCGCCAGCATCATCACGGTCTGTACCGACCGGACAGCGAAATACCGCCGCAGCGACGACATCTACCGCTCACCCCCGCCGTCGCGTCCGCCTCTTTCGTGATCGCCGGTGCTCCGCGCCGCGTCCATCGTTTCTGTGGTACGTGCTCTCATTGGTGCTCCGCGTGTGCCACGCTTCCGGTCGCGTCCGATCCGCTGTCACCCGTGGCGTCCGTTCCCCCGCCACCCGCGACCGTCGTTCGGTCGATCTCCGTGTGGTGGTGACACGCGACGTGCCACTCGGGCTCCGCCTCGACCTCCGGCGGAGTGGTCTCACAGACGCTCTCGAACCGCTCGCGAAGGCGCTCGATGGCGAGGTCCTCGTTGCCGTCGGCCAGCGACGTGAGCGCCGAGCGGAGCGTCGACTCGTTTTTCCCGGTGAGTTCGTGGTCGAAGTACTCGCGCTGGACCGCGTCGACGAGCGCCGACCGCTCGTTCACCTCGACGATCTTTTCGATCCGTTCGAGGCCGACCTCCTCGCGTTCGAGGAACTCCCGGAACGACATGATCTCCCGGTACGCCTGCTGGTCGATCTCGATGTCGTCCGGCGGAATGACCTCCGGACACCGGTCTCTGAACCGACACCCCTCGCCGATGTCGATCGGGTCTCGCGGCGCGCCGGACATCTCGGTCCGCTCCCGGTCGTACGTCGGGTCGGGCACCGGGATCGCCGAGACGAGGGCCTCGGTGTACGGATGTTTGGGATCTTCGAGGAGCCGTTTCGTCCGTGCGGACTCGACGAACCGACCGAGGTACATCACCTTCACCGTCTCGGCGATGTACGACACCGTCGAGAGGTCGTGTGAGATGTAGATCATGGAGACGTCGAAGTCGTTGATCAGCTCCTTCATCTTCGTCAACACCGCGGCCTGCGTGGAGACGTCGAGCATCGACACCGGCTCGTCGGCGAGGATGACGTCCGGGTCGAGGATCAGCGCGCGGCCGATGGAGACGCGCTGTTTCTCGCCGCCGCTGAGGTTCGTCGGCTTCCGGTCGAGGTATTTTTCTGCCGGCTGGAGTTCGACCTGCTCTAACACCTCTCGCACCCGCTCCTCTTTGTTCCCGATCCCGTGGATGTCGAGCGGCTCCGCGAGCGACTCCCGGACGGTCATCTTCGGGTTCAGGGAGTTGAA
>Ga0102936_1001071_pt1 | contig 10866 bp, 10 predicted proteins | sample SalPon2_A_H2O_MG_FD_78502 | JGI IMG/M metagenome (GOLD analysis project Ga0102936, IMG submission 78502) | Salt pond water microbial communities from South San Francisco under conditions of wetland restoration - Salt Pond MetaG R2_A_H2O_MG | ecosystem: Environmental > Aquatic > Non-marine Saline...
CTGAGACAGTTGCTTCTGTCTGTGCTGCAGCCATTCCTGAGAAACCGACTACTGCTACAAAAGCTACTGCTACTGTGAATGCTTTGTTCATAATTAATTTGTCACCTCCATAGAAAATTTATTCACTTGATTTTGAGAGTTCTTAGAATCTCTAAGTCTCTGATCTCTAATCACTCTAAGAGAATTAGTCCTAGATAAAACTCTAGGAACAAAAACATTCTGGTTCAAGTTGCTTGATTGCTTATTTATGTCATTTTGCACTTGTTGTGGGTCACCGTCTCTATCCCCCTCGAATAAACTATTCCCCTAAATCCTGATTATTTCTCCCGGTATATAAAGATATCCAGTGTTAGACGGCTCATCACCGGAAACTCATCAGCTAACCTTGAAGTTATCTACACGTCGTAGTGTTACATAGCATTTATTCATTCAAGCTCTAGGTAGAAGTTAAAAGATGTGGAAGTACTTCCATCGCTGCCATCAGTCCCTACCAAGAGCTGGTAGTTAATTGAATTAACCCCGTTAAACGCTTTTTCATCTCTGAAGGTTCCAGTACTGTAAACAGGATGTTGGTTGCTGCCGTCATCGTACTCATAGAGAAAGTTCGTGAAAGAAGCGGAAGATTGCCCATAGCTCACATTTGTATTGACAGTTTTCCCTAATGACCCAACATCTGGCTTTCTAAGAATAGAATCATTGTAAGTATTTGAAGCAGTCTCCATTCCTTTATCCGGGATTCCAGGAATATCATCAGCTTCAGTCGAACTTGTCACAGTGTTCAAGTTGGACTTATCGCCCGAGAACTCATTACCTGTCTCCGTAGCTAGTATGTTTGCGTCAACATAAGAAACATCCCAGCTGTAGAAAATCTCGTCTCCCTCCTCCATTCCTACAGCATCCCTGAAAGTTCCATAAAAACCTGCCCAGTCAGTTGTTTCTCTATCGGCTTCCAAATTACTTGAGGAAATGTTGCCTCCAGGAACGTTTTTGGACCCTATTTCAGCTGTCTCTGCCGAAGAATAACCCGACAAGACAAGGATCATCATGAATATACAAAATCCGGAAAAAAGATAGCCCATTGGCTACACCCAATTTGTCACTTCTATAATAAAAAGGGATCAGCTTGAGATAGAGAAAAGACGTCTTGAACGGTTCATTCGATTTCCATGTAAACACTTAATCTGTCTGTAGAACCTTGAGTTTCGGAAAGTGTTGAAGGTATCTTGGCCTCGTAATCATAGTTTCCGAAAGATCCCTGTCTCGAGACAGCCATGTCTGAAAGGAAGACTAAAGGATCCTGTTTAGAATAAGTAGGCCCGCCGTCATATGTTATTCCAGTGTCAAAAAACGAGTCTTCTGTGGAGTTAGTGACAGGTACATCACAAAGGTCTGAACCAGAGACAAAGAAACATTCGGTTCTCCTGATACTGGATCCATCACCCCATACTTCCTGAACCGAATCATTGAAACCTGTAGAACTCAAAGCCTCATCCGCCACACCTAAGGCCTGATGGTCGCCTAAAGGTTTCAAATTACTGAAGCTTGGGGAGACCTCAGAATCAACGAAGTACATCGTACCAGTTTCATCAGACTCCTGATACCTGTAAAAAACATCTTCCTCATCTGAAACTTTTACAGTCATGTCTGTATTGCCGTAAATCGTTCCGTAAAGTGGGACATCGAATAAAGTTGAGTTTTTGTTGTTTGATTCATTGGTTTCATTAAAATTATCTAATGGATCTGCAGTTAGTTTGACCCTTTGAGGCCCTTGATCAGGTACAATATCATAGTTGAGTATGGATGAGTCAAATCCATTGCTTGAGAAGGTTTGATCCTCTATTTCAACTGGTTCCCATCCTGTATCATTTCTATATTTTTCTGCTACCAACCTCACATTAGTCTCTGCGAAGTCCGGTTCATTGTTTGATACGTTGACATTGATTCCAAGAGGTCTTCCTTCCACAGGTTCCGACTCATTGATTGAAATACTGTTTACTTGAAAATCCCTGAAGTACTCTGCCTCAACACTTTCAACTACCCAAGTCTCTGTTACATTAGTTGTGGAACCCTTAACTACTATACGTGCCTCAGAAGCATCTTGGATATCAAGCTGATGAAGTTCACGACCTCCCTGCAGGTTTACTGATTCACTGTCTTTGATCGTGGCGAAACCATCATCAGATACTTGGAAAGTAATATTCGCATCAGTATCCTGTGAAATGTTAGAAGAAGTCTTCACATACTCCCATTTTCGGGGCTGATCATAACTAAATTCTTTTGAGCGGTAGTTCGCCTTGTAAGGCGTCCCAAAAAGATACTCTGATTTTACTTCATCGGGTCCAAGGCTTTCGTTGAAAATTCTTAATTCATCAATGGTTCCATTGTAATAAGTTCCTCCAGGAATTTCGGATGAAGCACCTATCAGGATATCCTGACTGCTGCGATTATATGTTGCAGATGACTGTCCTTCATCTACCAGAACTTGTTTCTCTCCATCAATATATAATGAGACGTTGGAACTGTTGTAAGTTGCGGCCACATGATACCATTCATTTTTATTCAAACTTGAATCAGTTCTGAATCTTTGAGTGCTCCCTTGCGTGCTTTGAACATAGAGTGAGAGCCTATCAGAGCCAAAATAATTATCTACAAGAAATATTATTCCCTCATCACTTCCCAAACTTTGTTCTATTATAATCTTGTCTTCTTCGTTGCTTGAAGTCTTAATCCAACCGCTCAAGGTAAATTTGTTTCTTTCAGGAAAAAGCTCATTTGAATATTCTGCATAAGGTTCTTTAGAAGCATTCAATTCTAGGGCAGATGTGCCGAAAACTCCTTGAGAATAGCCAATATCTTTGGAACTGATACTGAGTGCACCATCTCCCGAAAAATCCATAAGAGTATCATCGAACCTCCAGAACGCTGTCGACTTATCATCTAATGACCCATTTGGATAACCAAGCGAAAGATTACCTTGAGCAGGTTTATCTGCTGTTGTACCATTAAAGTTTCCTGAAAGCCATTCAGAATTAGATTTAACTGTAGCAGAAGACGCTAAACCCGTGGCAAAGATTCCTAGAGATATAAATATTGCCAACTTTTTACCGGTAAAGGTATCGGACATATCTAGTTTAGGAGAGTTTACAAACAAATAACCGTGGCATAGAAAAATTCTAATCTTCATTATCAAAGGCCTCTAGCTAACAGCTTTCAGTATCAGCCATACTTGTTTTTTTTATTTGGGACCACGAAATTTTGATTGCAGATGTTTGAAAACCTAGAAATGAGAGGTCTGAAATCGAATATCTGGAAGCTGTATCTTTTCAAGATATTCTTTGGGTTTTTCGTGTCCTTGCCGATTATAGTGCTTTTCTGGAAGAATAATGGGCTTTCAATGTTTCAGGTTATGATGCTGCAGTCTCTTTTCTCAGTAGCTGTAATAGTTTTGGAGGTTCCTTCAGGTTATTTCGCGGACAGGTTTGGAAGAAAGAAAACACTTGTTACATCTTCGATTTTTGCTACTCTTGGTATTGCAACCTACAGTATCGGTACAGGATTTTTGACCTTCTTGATAGCAGAAATTGTCTGGGCTGTAGGTGTTTCACTGGTTTCTGGAGCTGACTCAGCAATGTTTTACGATACTCTTGTAGAGATAGGTGAAGAGTCAAGCTACAAGGAAAGATGGGGGCTGGCAAGTTCTTTGAACATGGTTTCTGCGGCTGTTGCAGCAATCTTAGGAGGATTTATTGCAGAATATAGCTTGAGATGGACTTTCTTTGTGCAAGTCGTGTTCATGGCAGGCATGATACCTACTGCTTTAGCTTTAAAAGAGCCAAAACACCACAAAGAAGTCGTAGAAGAAGAAACAAAGACTATAAAAGCTGTTATGGAAGATGTATGGAACTTCAAAAAACTTAGGTATCTGGTGCTTTACGGGGCGTTCATCTATGCAGGCCTACAAGTTGCTTTCTGGATGTATCAGCCTTACTTCGAGTTGACAGGCCTGGATATTGCTGCATTCGGATGGGCTTATGCAGCCTTCAACCTGGTCTCTGCAGGATCTTCAAAATACGGATACCAGATAGAGGAGAAGTTAGGCAAGGTAAAATCATTGATTTTAATGCCCATATTGATAGTGACAAGCCTTCTACTGATGAGTAATGTGCTTGCTGTTTTCAGTTTTGGTTTCATCTTTCTGCAGCAGTTCGTCAGAGGATTTGAGAAACCCTTGATTTCAGACTACATAAACGAGATAATATCCTCGGAAAACAGGTCGACAGTTCTCTCAACTAAAAGCCTTCTCGGCAGGATATTGCAGGCAGCAAGTCTGCCGGTATTCGGATTGATAATTGATTTTTATTCAGTACCTCAAGCAATGATTGTCTTGGCAATCACAATGGTGGCAGGTGCTTTGGCGATCCTGTTACTTCTTTATTCGGTGTCAGCATTAGACATTTGAAAAACACGGAGGGTGGAAATTTTATTTAAACAAGCAAAAGGAAATTGGAGATATATAATGAAACTTAACCAGAAAAAGTCTCTTAGTGAAGAGGAAGCTCAAGAATTGCTGAAAAAGGACATAGAAGATTTCAAGCAGTCCGTGAGAGATGAACAACTAAGAAAGAAAGATCTCAAGGAATTATATAGCCTGGAAAAATCAGGGAAGGAACGAGAAAACTTCCTCAACTTCCTTGTAAGATACGGAAAAGAAGAGAAGGTTCTACGTGAATTAGACGGTTTCCTGAATCAAGTTTCAAGAGTTGACACGGCTCTCGAGAGAATGGTGGAAGATGAGTCTAAAAATCTTGATTTAGAAGATACCACAGATAAAACCGTAAAAGAGCTTAAAGAATACGTTAAGAACAATCATCTTTCTAAAGAAGAGCTTGAAGCAATACTTGAATCTGAAAAAGAAAGAAAAGATAGAAAAACAGCTAAAAAATATCTTGAAAAAGAACTTGAAGATTCTAGTTCACTTATTTCTTCTTCAGAAGTTAAAAAAGCAATTTCAAATGTGGAAAACAAGGTTAAGTCCTTCAAGAAAGATTTCATCTATCATCCTGAGGTATTCAATCTTGATAACATCGAAAAAGAGTTTGAAGCGCATTCTGAAGAACAAAAAGATGAGAGAGACAATGATTTGGAAGAACTAGTAGAACTTACCGGGAATCTGGTCAAGAATCTTAAGAAGTCAGATAATTTGGAGAACCAAGGCGAGATGAAGGAGTTGATAAATAATGCCATACTTGCTCTAGAATCTGACAATTTTGACAAATTCAAGGATAAGATCAAGAGACTGAACGAACTAACTAATACAGGGAAAAAGAACATCGTTAACCATGCAGAAACCCAACAGAGTAAGCTTCAACAGATAGAAGAAGTCATAAGCAGATTGGAGGAAACTGGATACAACGCTCCAAGAGAAGAAAAAGCGTCGGAAAAGGAATCTAAGAGTTCTGAAAGCGGCCGTGAAAAAATGATTTCAAGGCTTCAGCAAGAAGGCTTCAATAGAGAAAAACTTGAAACACGAAGCAGGTCTGATTTAGAAAAATTACAGAGTTCATCCAATAAAATCGACAATGTTGAGGAAATGTTCCAGGAAAGCGATGAGATGGAGAAGGAAAGTGAACGAGAAAACTCTGAGAACAGGATTATCAGAGATATTGAAAAACTTGAGGAAGCCATTGAAAAATCAGAATAGGTCCGGATTTCTGGGCTTGATTTAAAAGTTTTTGAATCTCGGTTGTTCTTGTATGACAACTGTTTACGATGTAAAAGCGGAGCCCTTGATTATGGAAGTGGCAGATGATTTAGAGGATGAATTTGATGCACCGGAATGGACAAACTATGTAAAGTCCGGAAGCGACAGAGACAGTCCTCCACAACAGGATAACTGGTATCATATCAGAAGTGCAGCAATCCTAAGAAGAATCTACACTGACGGACCTCTAGGAGTCTCAAAGCTACGTACAATTTATGGTAGCAACGAGAACAACGGTCATGGACCAGAGCATCATGGAAAGGCATCTGGCAAAGTAATTAGAACAGCTCTTCAGAATCTTGAAGATGCAGGCTTCGTTGAAACGGAAGAAGGAGAAGGAAGAATGATTACGGATGAAGGAAAAAGTTTCCTTGATGAAAAATCCGAAGAAGTGTAAAGAGATAATAATTCTTCTCTGAACCAATGGATGACGAACTGGAAAAGCTTCGTGAGGAAAAGAGGAAAGAGCTTCAGGAAGGAGATAGTCAATCTGATGAAGAAGCTCTAGAGGAACAAAGAGAGTCTGTAAAGCAGGAGGCTTACCAGTACATGACAAAAGACTCCATTTCAAGGATTGGAAATGTCAGAGCTGCTAAACCTGAACTAGCTCATGGAGTACTGGCTCAGATAGCGAGACTAGGTGAAATGGGTCGAATAGGTACGGTGGATGAAGAGTCCTTGAAAGAAATACTTCGAGAACTACAAGATGAAAAGCAAGAAGACAAGGGTAATATAAGTTTCAGGAGGTGAAGATTTGATTATGAGTTCAAACAAGAGTTCAGCACTTAAGAAGAAACTGGCTAAAGCCAACAAGAAGGCAAAGTCTGCACCGCGATGGGTTTCTCTAAAGGCATTTGGAATGGATAGAGCAGCAAAGAAGTCCATCAAGCCACGTAAGGACAGGCACTGGAGAAGAAACAGCATCGAATAAATTTTTTGTTAATTTATTCTAGAGAGATAGATAGTAAGATGAGTATTGAAAGATATAACTACGAAGGGAACATCAACACAGGTTTCTATGTTACAACATCTAATGAACAGAGCATAGTTCCTCCTGATTTTGGTAAGAAGGATAAGTTAGGAACAGATGTCTGTGAGACATTTATAGCACGTACTAGACTAGTAGGTTTATTTACAGCAGGTAATTCTAATTGTATATTGATTCCTAATACTATTACGGATAGAGAGAGGAAGAAACTTGAAGAGTCAAGTATTGATTTCAAGGTTGTAGATACTAAAGAGACTGCTCTTGGAAATCAGATACTTGCAAACGATAACGGTGCCTTAATCAGCGAAAGACTGAGCGGGATGAAGGAAGTGATTTCAGATGCTCTTAATGTACCTGTAGAAGTTGGGGAGGTTTCTGGTATAGGTAATGTTGGCTCGACAGCTATTTCTAATAATAGAGGAGCAGTTATCCATCGTGATGCTTCTGAATCTGAGGCTGAGAAACTGATGGAAGTGCTGAAGCTTGAAGATGTTGATATTGGCACGGTTAATACTGGTTCTCCGTTTATAGGTTCTGGTGCTGCAGCTAATGATCAGATAATATTAGTTGGAGAGGACACCAGTGGACCTGAGATAGGCAGGATTGACAGGACAATGGTCGACCACGACTAGAATACCAGAGATTTCTTCCTGTTTCACCTTTTGATGATAACGGCCTTTTTATATGGAAGTTTCCGGCAATTCTAAGATTATGAAGAATGTTCTTGGATTTGGAGAAATAAACGCTGAAGATACTGATAAAGTTGGAACAAAAGGTGCAAATCTTGGGGAATTAAGGAATGAAACCAATGTACCAATATTACCAGGCTATGCAACTACCACAGAGGCTTATGACAAGTTCATCGATGAAAACGAGCTGAGAGAAAAGATTGGAAGAATTTTAGATGGAGTAGATACTGATGATATTCAGGATTTGCAGAGGCGAGGCAAACAAATACGTTCACAGATTAGAGAATCTGACATGCCTGAAGAATTGAGGAAAGATTTTGTAGAAGCTTATGAAGTCCTTGAAGAAGAATTAGGTGTGGATAATCCATCTGTTGCTGTGAGATCATCAGTTTCATCGGAAAAAATGCCTGGTAGCTCTCTTAAAGAGGATCAAGAAACTTATTTGAATGTTTCAGGAAGACAGGATTTGATTAAAAGAGTTAAAGATTGTTTTGCTTCTCTTTTCACAAATAAAGCTATTTCTTACCGTGAGAACAAGAATTTGAATCATTTTGATTTGAAGCTTTCAGCAGTCGTGCAGAAGATGGGTCGCTCCGATATTGGCTCGTCGGGAGTGATGTTCACTTTGGATCAGGATACTGGTTTTCAAAACGTGGTCACAATCAACGGCTCTTATGGATTAGGAAATCGCATTTTTGAAGGAGATGTAAATCCTGACGAATTCACTGTTTTCAAGGAAAATCTTGGTATTGTTGAAAAGAGATTGGGAGATAAAGAAGTCAAACTGAGAAGAAGTGATGATAGAGAGAGTAAGGAAGTTGAAGTGCCTTTAGAGGATAGGAAAAACTTCTGTATAACAGATAATCAGGTGAAAGAAGTTGCGAAGTACGGGATGCGTATAGAGGATCATTTTGGAAAAGCCATGAAAGTTGAATGGGTTTTAGACGGTCAAAGTAAAGAGATATATATTGTAGATGCTTGCCCGGAATCGGTGCAGTCAAAGAAAGATGAAAAAATAATCAAAGATTACAAGTTGCAGAATGAATCAAGTAAAGTACTTGAGGGCGTGGCAGTTGGTTCGAAAATAGGTGATGGAGAAGTTCACGTTGTTGATTCTCCTAAACAGGTTGACGAATTTGAGGAAGGAGATATTCTTGTGACAGATATGACTGATCCTGACTGGGAGCCCCTGATGAAGAAATCAGGAGCAGTGATAACAAATAAAGGCGGGCGTACAAGCCACGCTGCAATTATTTCACGAGAACTTGATTTACCTGCAGTGGTAGGAACGCAGGCAGCGACCTCGAAACTTAAAAACGGCCAGAAAGTTACTGTAGATTGTTCAGGCTCTACAGGGAAAATTTGGAGCGGAAAATTAGATTATGAGGTGAATGAGCATCATGTTGATGATATACCTGAAACAAGTACAGATGTACAGTTGAACATCAGCGATCCCAGTGAGGCTTTTCAATTTGCACAGCTACCAGTTCAAGGTGTAGGAATGGTAAGGGAGGAATTCATCCTATCTTCCCAAGTCGAGGAACACCCATTGAAGCTTATCGAAGAGGGACGCGGAGACAAGTACGTGGAAGCTCTAAGATCAGGTATCGGAAAGATAGGAGCCGCATTTCATCCAGGCCAAGTGGTTGTAAGACTATCTGACTTCACCTCGAAAGAATATGCAAGGCTTGAAGGCGGTGAAGAATATGAAGAAAAAGAAGATAATCCCTTACTTGGTTTCAGAGGTGCTTCACGCTACCAAGACACGTTCTTCAAAAAAGCATTTGAGTTGGAATGCAAGGCTTTGAGGAAATGTATAGAAGAACTAGAACTAGATAATATAGTCGTGATGGTTCCTTTCTGCCGTACAATAGAAGAAGGAAAAAAGGTCCGGGCAAAGATAAAACAGCACGGACTTGATGAAGAAGATGTTGATGTTTATCTGAAAGTGGACACTCCAGCAAATGTTTTATTGGCAGAGAACCTGGCAGAAGTATTTGACGGCTTCAGCATCGGAACCAACGACTTAACACAACTTACGCTCGGAGTTGACAGAAACTCAGACAAGGTAGGAGAAATGTTTGATGAAAAAAACCAGGCAGTCAAGAAGTCAGTAAGCAATTTGATAAACAAGGCTCACGGCGAGAACCGTCACGTTGGAATCTGTGGGGATGCACCATCCACTCGTGAAGAATACATCAGTTTCCTCGTTGAGGAAGGTATAGATGCTATTTCAGTATCACCAGAAAAAGCTCTTGAAACAATTCTAAGAGTAAAGGATGTAGAGCAAAGAGTTGAAACCAGTGAAATTAAAACAGAATCTTCTGATTACGAACCAGAAGGATCTGAGTTCAAGGTGGATGTGGACGTTGAGACATCTATCGGAGGTACAGCAGGTAGAATCTATGACACGCTGAAAGAAGAGGGAGAAGCTAAAGCAAATCAATTGCTGAACTTTACTGCTGATCAAATCAACCATGAAAAGCTTCACGAAGGTCTCGGATGGTTGGCAAAGGAAGGAAAGATAGAGATGGAAAGAGAAGACGGAGAGGTCAAATACAAGCTAAAACCCTAAAGAGCATGAGAATATTTTTTACCCTATTTTTTCTTTTTGTTGATCTGAACAAGCTGTTTAAAGTTGATCTCCCAAGCTGTACCTATGTCAAGTATAAAATTGTGGATGGTTTTCGAAGCCCTTAGTCCAAGAGAACAAGATGTAGAAGATTCCCTGAATGACCACTTAGAAAAACTGAAAAGTGAGGATGATCTCGAGGTGACAAGTGTTGAAAAAGAAGACGTGGAAAGGATGGAGGATCCTCACGAAGATCTTGATGAAGGTTATTCACAGGTTGTAGAAGTCAAGGCCGACGTAGAAAACTTCACTAGAGCAATAAAAACAGTATTGAACTATGGACCAACCTACATCCAGATAGAAGGCCCAGAAAACTTCGAGATGGATCTCTCGGATATGCAGAATAGTTTGCAGGAAGTGGCCACTACGATGCAGCAGTACGCTCAAATGGGTTTGGGAGGAGTTCTTCTTTCCAGGCCTGAAGAAGATTAAATTCAAAAGGGCTTGGAATCATAAATGTAAATCACCAACTAACTGTTGTGAGTTACCAAGTGGTGGCCTGAATGAAAAAAATAATGCTGGCGGCAATGTTGATAGTTCTAAGTTTTTCAGCCACAGCCACCACTTTAGCCAACGAGGATATCAAAATAGATCTTAACACAGACACAGTTACTGTAGATATAGAGGTGGAAGAGCTCACTTCTTCAAGTTTTCCTTATGTCTCTAGTAACGATATCGAACGTGTGAACGCCTCTATAAACGGAGAACCTGTGGAATGTGAAATCCAGGATTCAGCGATTGGCTCAGAAATCAGATGCCCAACAGACCTACGTAAGAACTTCACCGTGAATCTGCA
>Ga0102936_1001072_pt1 | contig 10862 bp, 2 predicted proteins | sample SalPon2_A_H2O_MG_FD_78502 | JGI IMG/M metagenome (GOLD analysis project Ga0102936, IMG submission 78502) | Salt pond water microbial communities from South San Francisco under conditions of wetland restoration - Salt Pond MetaG R2_A_H2O_MG | ecosystem: Environmental > Aquatic > Non-marine Saline...
ATTATAAGTTTTACTACCCTCGGCGACACACCAGAGGTTTTATTGCCTAATACTATTCCTCTAGTTAACAATACCGGCAATTTTTTAAATCTTGCAGAACTTGCTTCCAACAGTGCATTAGACGGGGATGCCCTTGATACTATTACTTTTGATTATTCACTCGACGGTAAGTTAGTAATTTCAACTGCCTTTACTCAGTTATCAGACGACACACAACCACTACTAGGCGGACCATTAAATGTAGGTAATAATGCAATTGGAAATGTGGCAATCAGCGAATCGGCAGTAGGAGACTTTAATAATAGACATAACACTAACCTAGATATCGACGATCTTGTTATAACAAAAGGATTTGCTGATAGAAGATATATCAGCACAGGTCTTCCCATTAGAGTTGCAGATGAACCTGATAACACCCAAGGATTCATTTTTCAAATTGCTGATTATACAGCTGGAAATTTGTTAATTCCGTCGCACGGAATAGACAGGGCAGCAAACGGCTCGGCTTTTGTTTATTCTGCGCTATTTGATGACGCTGACAATCTTACATCAGGAGAAACCTATTTTATAAGATTTGTTAATACCGATGAAATTGCAGTCTTTGAAGATCGAAATGATGCTGAACTGATCGATAACGACATTGCCTTGTCAAGAAAAATCACAGTAAGTGGCAATATTGCTGGAGATGATGTACACAGAATAACAGATGCAGGATTTGATCCTAGTCTAGAAGGTAATTTCCTTGCCGATGTTGCTATGCCTAGAGAAAGTGTTGTTCGACGTCAGGGCGATACAATGACTGGAGAACTTTTTCTCAGTGACCACCCAGGAGAACTAGCAGGTTTCGGAAATGTAAACGGCGAAGACGACCTACAAGCCGCTACAAAATTCTACGTAGATACTACCAGCTTTTCAAGCACTCAAAATATATTTGTAAGCACTAGCGGCGACGATAGAATGATTGGCGTGCCTAAAGGCAGAGAAGGAACTTCTCAAGATTTTGCTTTCAGAACTGTCAACGCCGCGGCACAAAGGGCAGAAGAAATTATTAGAGCCAGTAACGCAGAACCTGGTCCATATTTCCAAACTGTTACTACTAACAATGGTGATATAGATTCAACTGTAACATTTGCCGATGTAGTGTCACCGCAATCTGAACAAACAAGAAAACTCATAGAAATTAACAAAGAATATATTTTAAGAGAGTATGTGGGTTACATAGAATATGAATTTCCAAATTTCATATTTGACAGAACAGATTGGCAAAACGACATTGAATTAATTGTAAATGCTATTGCGTTCGATATCAATCGTGGACTAACGGCTAACACACTTACAAGAAGATCAGCAGAACAATTCTATGCTACAACAGTAGGGCGTTTTAAAATTCAAAGCGAAACAGAACAGATTGTTTCAGCAATAGAGTTTGCAAGAGACCTTGTTAACGAAATACTCCAAAATAGGTTATATCTACAAAAGAATGTTGATAGTGTTTCTGTAAACGGAGAAAGGGCAAGAGTAACTACTACACAAAATCATAATCTCGAAACTGGTAACCAAGTAGTATTTAAAAACATGGGTGGTATGGTAGAAATAGAAGATCAAACTGCTTATGTCCGCGTTATTAGTGACACTGAGTTTGAATTGTATGAAGATAGTAATATTACTACGCTGTTTGACATATCAAGTTACACAAACTATACCACTGGTGGTCTGATAGGCGTAGTCTATCAGCCAAGAGTTGCAGACTTTGAAAGCATAAAAATACAACAAACCTTTGATACTCCAGACGCAGGCAGTGCCCAACAAACTGCTGTGGGGGATAAATTTGACCTTGTTTTAAATATTATCGAAAATGGAATAAACGCTGGACAAACTGAGATTTTCGGAAACAACTATAAAATAGTTTTAGATAATGCAAATCAAAATAGTGTAGACCAAGCAAACCCAGACGATGTAGATATGATTCCTGGTAAAATTATTGTAGGCAAGGAATCAGGAGCACGCGGTAGAATTGTCGACGTTGCAACTAATGACGGCACAGAAAATAACAATGATTCCTTTGAACTTTTACAACTAAATGCAGTTGACTTCAAGGTCGGTGAAACAGTTGAATACGGTAATTTTGTTAAGAAAAAACAGATTACAATTTTTGTGGAATCAGGAATCTATGAAGAAGATCTTCCTATAAAGCTAAGCAACAATGTATCTCTAAAAGGCGACGAGTTTAGACGTGTTATTATCCGACCTAACTCTAGAACTTCACAGTCCGTTTATGCTAACACATATTTTTATAGAGACATCGAATTCGACGATTTAAGTATTTTAGACAAACGTCATTCAACGGTATCCACAGTAGCAGACGGCGCCCCTCAATCAGTAACAGTTGACGATACAAGTTGGATGTCTGTTAATCAGCCTGTTAAATTTGCAGGCGAAACCCTGTTTGTTTCTGAAGTAGAAAAAAACACAACCTATTTTATTACTGGTATTATTTCGTCAACAGAAATTACTATTTCTGAAACCGAAGGCGGCTCGGATATTTCTTTCTCTGCTGCTACAGGCACTATGTATATTGTAGACGATGCTGTTTCTCCATTCCTAAATCAAACAAATCAAGTTCAGGGTTATTTTGGAAGACATTACCTTGAAGACTTTACAAAAGAACAGAATATTGGAGCGAAACCAAACAATACTGGTGACTATGAAACTGCAGCCAATATACTGCAATTAAATAAGTCCTTTTTATTAGAAGAGTTAATCCTATATGTTAACAACAGTATAAACACTGCTAACTCTACGAATGATACTAGCAGTATTTGGTTTGGCTTTACATATGATACTACTAAGTGGCAATCTAACATTAGATTAGTCATAGATGCGATATCACGAGACTTAGAAAGAGGCGGTTCAGAATTTTCACTTGAAACACAAGGCGAAATATTCCGATTCATTTTAATTCAAGAACAAACACAGTTTCAAGATGTACTAGATAGAATAATTTTTTATACTAATCAACTGCTGATAGAGCAGCAACCACAGCAAGTAGGAAGTATTGCTCCGGACATAAGCCTAGGTTCAGCAGAAGGTATTACAGTTAGTATTGTTCAGGATCTGATAAGCCTTATACAATTTGCTTTCAATTCAGATTATAATCCACCTAAGCGCAATGACGCAGACGGCGTAGACGTTTTCCAAATGGGTGACGCTACGATTGTAAGAAATGTCACTGTGCAGGGGCAGGGCGGATTCATGGTTGTACTCGATCCTGAATCCCAAATACTCACTAAGTCTCCATATATTCAGACTGGTTCAAGTTTTTCTAAGAGCGACAACCAAAAACGTTTCAGAGGAGGAATGTTTGTAGATGCATTTGTTGGTAATATCCCAGCAAGAATTACAAATGTAGTCAATGCATTTGAACTTGAACTAGAAAGTGATTTCGGCCAAGGATTGTTTGTTCGTCCTCCAGAACTTCCTGCGCCCTTTTACCTAGAAGGAATTAGATATCAAGTTAATGCTATTGCAAATTATGATAGCGGTAATGGCACAGTAACAATTTTTCTTGATTCTAGTTCTAATCCAGACGGCTCTGGTGTTGGACAAGGTTACCAAGGGTCTGCTCCGCAGGAAATATTCATACAAACTGCTGGCAATAGATCCATGCTAGGCAACGATTTTACTCAAATCAATGACCTGGGATACGGACTTGTAACAAACAATGGCGCATTTTCAGAAATGGTGTCTATGTTTACCTACTACTGCAATGCTGCTTACTATGCAAATAACGGATCTGAAATACGCTCGCTTAACGGATCAAACGGATATGGAAACTTTGGCCTAGTAGCAGAAGGTGCAGATCCTAATGAAATTCCTGATCAGGTTACTCTTACAAATCCTATGGCAATACCATGTAAAGCATATACAACTGTAGAGTTCACAAATGCTGCCGAGGATCCATTTATAACTGTTTATGATTTGCAAACACCGCCTACTAACACCTCAATAATTACAATTGATCATGGTGCAGCAACAGGCGTTGTTAATTATAGAGTATCTGGTGTAACCAGTTTGACCGATCTTGAAGGAGAAACTTCAACAACAGGTGTATTCAGTAATAAAGTATATAGATTATCACTAAGAGCAGATGAAGCAGTCACAGATGATTTCTTTGGGCAGTTACAAGAAACTGTAGCTAATGACACTCCTATAGAATTTAGAAATGTAAGAACACAAATCTTTAGTGGTGTAAGAAATCCTGACGATCTTGAAACAAGACCTAGTACTGCTATTAACTTCGATGAATCAGATCTTGTAACTTATCGAAGTCTTGATTTTTCAACAGCAGATAGTATAGCAGACAACTTACCCGATAACACAATATTAAGTGTACTAGAACTAGACTATGACTTTATAGGACTGGAGCTAGATTTAGATAATATCTCAGGAGGTTTTGGAGACAGTCAAGGAGATACTGCTGTTGCTGTGATTGATATACCTAATCCTAGCCGAATTGAACGACTAACAAGAGACATAGCCGGTAGGCAGCCAGGAGACAGTGGTTATTTGGGAGGTATGATCTTTACCTTTGCTGGAAAGACACATCAAATAGTAGACTTTGATAACAGCGGCAGTTTTGCTTTTATCACAATTGAAGATGTTTCAGGTACTAATGTTAACAGTTCATACAGCGGAACTGGTTTAAATATAGGAATTCCAAACAGAGAAAGAACATTTTTTGCCGGCTTACCAGATGGGGCTACCGCTGAAATTACTATTGCTATCTCTCTGCTTAGAGCTACAGGACATGATTTTACACAAATAGGTGCAGGTGGGTACAACGATTCTAACTATCCTAATGTTATTTTTGGTAGACCTGAAAATTCACTAGCAGAAGCATATACAGATGCTGCTACTGCCACGTCATCACAGGTTTGGGAACGTAGAAAAGGAAGAGTTTTCTTTGTCACTACTGACCAGGAGGGTTTTTTCCGTGTAGGTAAATTCTTTACAGTTGACCAAGCAACAGGCAGCATAGAGTTTTCAGGAGATATAGGTCTTACGGGTGCAAATGCACTTGGCTTTACACGTGGTGTAACAATAAACGAATTTTCAGCAGATGACTCTTTCTCTGATTTATCCAGTCAAGCGGTGCCAACAGAGCGTGCTACTAGTGGCTATATCGATAGAGTGCTCGGTTACAACATACAATCTAATTCGCAAATTGATCCTGCTCCAGCAGGAAATCGAATTGGTCCTGGATTTGTTGCGCTTAATGGTTTCTCTTCGATGGAGGGTAATCTAAATCTAGGCAACAATCAAATAACTAATCTAGCTCTACCAGGCTCTGATGGCAGTGCCGCAACAAATAAAAACTTTGTTGACGAAAGAGCCCAGGCTTACGATGAACTAAACGACTTAAGGAATATAGAGTTAAACAATGTTGCTCAAAATGACATTTTAGTTGGCACCGGTAACAAACGCATTTTTGTTACACCTGTCACAGGTGGAACTATATCTGTAGGAGATACTATAGGAACTACAGGCGGTATTAAAACAGGAACCGTAGTAGATTTTGAAGTATATACAGATGATATCGAAGGTGTATTAAATATAATCACCTATACAGAAACAGCTGGCGTCTTTCAAATTGGAGAAACTATTGTTGATCAACCTGGCGAGACTGCTAATGCTGTAATTGTAGACGGACCTGTAGATGAAATTGCAAATGCAAGCGAAGCTACTAATTCTGTTATTAATGTGACAGTTTCTCGCACAACCTCTGGTGCAGAATATGATTTCCAACTACAAGACAACACTTTAACAAATGCGGATGTAAATTCAGACGCTGCAATTTCGCAGAGCAAATTAAACATGCAGAAAGCTGATCTCTTTGACGAGGATGATGCAACAACTGGATGGAATGGAACTGCAGATAAACTACAGAGTGATCTTGGACTTGCTAAGTTCTCAGACGAAAACTTCGATAACAATGAAGGATTTGTAAGAATTAAGGCTAACGGTGTTGTGTTTGCTGAACTAAATCAAGTAGACCAATACCAAGTTTACGGTAGAACAGCGTCAGGTGTTGGAGATATTTCTGCAGTTAACTTTAGTGATGTAGTAAACTTTGGATCGGGCCTAGAAGATGGTGATTTCGACAATACAGTTGTAGCAGGAGACACAGGCTTTCCTGGAGAGGCACTTGTAAAACTTGCAGAAGGCGAATATGGTGTTAGCGCCATCTCAACTGGCACAGGTAGCGATACTATTGCTCGTCGAGACCAAAATGGTGCTTTAGACGCTACTGTTATTAGAGTCGCCGGATTTGATACACTTAGTGTTGTATCAAGCACAATACGGTTTGATACTCCAGGAGGAGCTAGAGTATTCTCGGCAGCAGGAACAAACAGTGACTTGCTCGTTACAGTTTTCCCAGGCAATATTGACGTAGGCGAAACTACTAGAACTAATCAAAGTACCTTCCAAAGCGGATCTAGTTTTTCTGGAGAAGGATGGTTAGCATCTGATTGGATTTATACTTCCTTTATTGAAGCAGGTAGCGAAGGAGATAGTACATCTACTGGCATAGGATTAGGTGCTGGCAACGGTTTCGCCAATTCTGCAGACGACTCGATAGTTTTCATAACAAATGGACTAGAAAGACTTGTTGTGTCTAACACTGGTATAGCAACTGATAACAATTTGACAGTAGAAGGAACAACCGATCTAAATGGTCCTGCGAATCTCAACGGTGATATTAATCTAGGTAACGCAGGATCTGACACTATAACAGTGATTGGCAGAATAGATTCTAATGTGCTGCCTGATACAAACAGTTCAAGGAATATGGGATCAAGTGCTACTCGTTGGGATGTTATGTATGCAAATATCTTTAACGGTGTTGCAACTGAAGCAAAATATGCTGACCTTGCTGAAAAATATACTGCTGATAGCGAATACGATGCAGGGACTGTTCTAGTCTTCGGAGGAGAACGAGAAGTCACTACTACCTCTACAAAAGGAGATAGAAGAGTAGCAGGTGTTGTATCTACTAATCCTGCGTATCTAATGAATAGTGATCTTGTAGACAGCGCTGTTGCTGTTGCACTACAAGGTAGAGCTCCTTGTAAGGTATTGGGCAAAGTCGCCAAGGGAGATTTGTTAGTATCATCTGCAATACCTGGTTATGCTGTTGTTGATAATGACGCTAGAATCGCTACTGTTATTGGAAAATCTCTAGAAGATAAAACAGACGATGTAAAATCTGTAATAGAAATTGTTGTAGGAAAAACATAATGACTGATAATGTCCCACTTATATTCGACTCACAAGATAATAGGATAAAAGAATTACCAATAGGTAATAATCTCGATCTAACTGGAAGCGGAATAGTAAATGCTAATTCTCTCAGTGTTAACGGTGCTATTACAGTTAATTCAATAACCATCAACAGTCAATCACTGTCTGCAGTTGCATTTTCTAATAACTATGAAGATTTAGATAATACTCCAACTGGGTTTACTGGCGATTATAACGACCTAACAAACAAGCCAACCATTCCAGGAATAATTAGAGACCTTAGTGATGTAAGCGGCGACGATCCGGTTAATGGTGACGCTTTAATTTACAATGCTCTTGACGGTTTGTATCAGCCGCAGGCGATTATTAATCAAACGGATCTTGATGCACTTACTCTAGGGGCGCTTAACAATGTTATAATTGTAGGTAATGTTACGGATAGATTCTTAAAATTCTCAGCAGGTGCTTGGCGGCCTTCTAAAGTACAATACGCTGAAGTACAAAATAAACCTACAAATGTCAGTTTCTTTGCAAACGATGCGGGATATATTACCTCTGCTGATATACAGGAAATTCAAGGAGACTTTGAAGGCTCGGTGTTTGCTGACGACAGCACACTATTAGTAGACGGAGTTGCTGGCAAAATAGTAGGAAATGTTGATACTTCTTTGATAGAAAACACAGGTGGAAATCTCAACATAAATGCTTCTAATTATGTTGTAATTGACAGCACAGACAACGGCCAAATAGAAATTGGTAGAGCAAGTGGTGTTGGAGACGTCATTATAGGTAATTCTGCAAACGGAACAGATTTACTCATCGACACTAGTGTTAGTGTAAGTGGCAACATAGTGCCCGACGAAGCAGACACATATGACCTAGGCAGTTCTGACAAACCATTTAGAAGTCTATACCTGTCTGATAACACTTTGATAGTGGGTGGTTATTCATTGGGCATCGATAATGGTAATTTGAAGCTTACTCCACCGGGCGAAAATCCAGGCGCAGAAGGATTTGAGGTAGACGAAGTAGTTTCAAATGCGTTAGTAGTACTAGACAATTTATTTTTAGATAATAATGCTGACATGGTTTTAGGAAGTCATGTTAGATTTGAACAAAGTCAACAATTTGGCACCGAGGTCAGCACACTTGGTACTACTTTAGGGAATAGTTATATTGGGTTTACTGAGTTTGGCAGCATGGTGATAAGCACCAGTGGAGCGCCAGCAACCTCAATAGGACAGCCCGGAACTCCGGTCGGAGCAATAGCATTTGACAGCGATTACATTTATTACTGTATTGCACCACACGACGGTGTTACTAATATCTGGAAGAGAGTTGCTTGGTCAGGTGATACCTGGTAAATAATATAAACGAGGACTACAATGGCAATAGACACGATAAACATAGGTAATCTAGCAAACGACGGCACTGGCGACGATCTTCGAGAAGCGTTTGTAAAAGTTAACAATAACTTTGCAGAAGTCGATAGTAAAATTACCGCTCTTCCTATCGAAGCGGAAAATCTAGGAGTATCAGGCGAAGGCATATTTGCAGGAAAAACTCAAAACACCTTGCAATTTAAAAAAGTTGTCGGCGGCGCTAATACTTCTGTTTCTTCTACAAATAATTCACTAATTATAGACAGTACCGGAGGATTAGATAATTTTCTTGTACTCACTGATAATGGCCATATCACTATAGACGGATCTGCTCCTTTTGTTATACAAGGAGGTGATGTAATAGAAACTAGATCGCCCGGCAACACACTTTTTATCGATCTAAAAGATACCGGCGTAGTTGCTCACGATACAAATCCTACTCTTTCGACTCATCTACAGGCAGCCGGCAATAATATACAGAATGCAGGAGCAATTGCTGCCACCAGTTTTAATGGTCCGCTGACAGGCCTAGTACACGGCGTGGATATTCGAGACATAAATCAATATTTCGACAACAACTGGAACTTCGGCGAAATTATACCTGAATACAATAATCCTGTAGAATACATAATTGGCACCACCGACATTGATATGGGATCATTTATCGGCTCAGATGTAGCAGACTTTAATATTGACCTTGGATTTATTGCGTAATTTATGTCTAATTTATGGACTGTAAGATCAGGGACTAAACTTGCTGTATTAGAGGAAGATGTTTTTGCGTCTATCAACCTTCCTGTTGATTCAAATGCAAGCACAAAGATAATTAGTGGCGATCTTCCAGATGGCATGATGCTAACAGAAAATATCTTATCTGGTGTTCCAACAGAAATACCTAGGAACACGGTTTTCCGTTTTGTTATCAGAGCAACTTTATCATCTATTATTGAAGATAGAACATTTTCAATCGAAATACAAGGCGAAGACGAACCTGTTTGGCAAACTCCAGAAGATTTGTTGCCTGTAGGTAATAACGGGACCTTTTATATACTTGACAGTTCGCCCGTTGACTATCAGCTAGAGGCAGTAGATCCAGACACAAATGCTGGACAAGAATTAAAGTATTTTATAGCAAACGACGGTGGTGAACTTCCGCCAGGATTAACACTCACAGAAGGAGGAAGGCTCATAGGAGTTGTTGACCCTATTTTGGCTTTAGAGAAGGAGGCTGCTGAAGGAAACTTTGATCAAGGAAGATTTGATCGTTACCCTTACGATTTTGCAATTAGCACTAGCCAAGGTTTTGATAGTTTTTTCTTTGATGTTAGTCTATTAGATGAAGATCAAGAAGAAAAAGATTATTATATAGAAAATAATCTAGGTTACGACGCTAAACCATATGATCTATCAACCCCAGTTAAAACTCCTAGAAAACTTAATCGTTACTATCAGTTCACAGTTTCTGTATCCGACGGTGATACAGTTGCAAAAAGAACTTTTAGAATTTTTGTAGTGGGCGACGATTTCCTAAGAGCAGATAATGTTATAATGCAGGTAGGAACAGGTATATTTACAGCAGATAATACCTATCTAAGAACACCTATATGGCTTACTCCGAGTGATCTTGGTGTAAGAAGAGCCAATAATTTTGTAACACTTTTCCTTGATGTACTAGATCCTAATGATATTGCAGGTATAGTAACTTATGATTTACTTTCTGTAAACGATGACGGATCAAGAAGTGAATTACCACCGGGAATGATTTTCGATAGAAATACAGGAGAAATTTTTGGCAGAGTGCCCTATCAGCCTGCTATTACTAGAGAATACAAGTTTACAATAAATGCTCGTCGAATTGAATCCGGTGCAGATACTGTACAACTACAGCAATTTGCAGTAGATGCAGTTGCAAAAAATTCAATAGAAATCAAGATTAACAAGCTAGAGAGTCTCTCTAGTAAGGCAATAGGTAGAACATTTTCTATATCTGGATTATCCTATACAGTTGAATCGATAGATACAAGAAACACTGAATTTGATATAATCACTATAGATCAACCTTTGTTTGAAGATCTAAGCCAGGGAGCTGAAATTGATCTAGGGCTTGTTACTGTTGCTTCACAAGAAATATCGGAATCATCCAAAACTTTCTCAGTTAGATTAATAGGGGAAATAGAC
>Ga0102936_1001074_pt1 | contig 10854 bp, 9 predicted proteins | sample SalPon2_A_H2O_MG_FD_78502 | JGI IMG/M metagenome (GOLD analysis project Ga0102936, IMG submission 78502) | Salt pond water microbial communities from South San Francisco under conditions of wetland restoration - Salt Pond MetaG R2_A_H2O_MG | ecosystem: Environmental > Aquatic > Non-marine Saline...
CAGAACCTAGATTTCGACAAAATACTTAACACAGATCAAGATCTAGGGGATTTGAGGAGAGGAATTCTAATCATATGCACTGTACTAATGGTAAGCGTCAACCTAGCAGCGGGATATGTTGCAGTGCAAGGTATTGGAGGCTCTCCTAACCAGGCATGGGATCAAAGCCTTGAATACATGGATGAGGAAACACCTGAAGGTTCTGCAATAATGTCTTGGTGGGACTATGGTTACCACTTTGAGTCAATAGGTAGAAGACCTTCAACAGCCAATGGATGGAACGCGGGTTACTACTCTGGCGATACTAGGGCAGTCAACATGCCTCTAGCAGATTTCCTAACATCAGACAATCCTATGAACAGGGCAGGACTAAGCAATTTCCTTGAAAAACACTCTATCGACTACATTGTGCTTGACAATACAATGATCGGTAAATACAGTGCAGTATCCACCATCTCTAATGGTGCAGCAAACCTTCCAAATGAGACAGAGGGTCAACCAAGTTCAATGATCACGCTTTCAAGTTCAAATAACATTCAGAACTCACTAAGTCAAAGCGGGAACTTCACCACAGTACAGTTGAGCAATTCAAGAGCAGGCCTTACTGTTTATGCACCTGTTAAGATTACAAACAATTCAGTAAGTTATTCAGGCGCTCCCTCTGTACAGACACAAGGTAGAACTCTAAAGATTGACTGCCTGATTACAGAGGAAGGCACACAGACATTTGATGTAGATTCCCAGATGGATTACTGCCTAGCAGAAGATCCATACTACAACCTTGAAAGAGGATTTGGATCGAATCAAATACAGGCCAGAGGAGTTTTCGTACCTAAGTCCATTATGAACTCTCAGCTGGTTGAACTGTACCTTGCTGATGGAGCAGAGCTGGATTACGTGGAAAAAGTTGAGGAAGCTTCGAATGACTACGTGAAGATGTGGCAGGTTACTGAGTAATGATACTTCTGCTGACATCTCTGGCATTAGGATTCCTGATATCTTTTGTAGGGACTCCTTACGCCGGTAAATACCTTTTGGACTCAGGAATCTATGGAGTTGATCAGCAAAAAGAGGATAAGGCTAAGATTCCGACGTCTGGAGGTATCAGCGTAGTATTTGGATTTCTTATCTCGATTACAACATATTTAGGATTTAACTTTTTCTTCACAGTTCCAGGACTTGATGTAGCATTGATATTGGCAGCACTAAGCTCCGTATGCATAATCACATTGATTGGGCTCGTAGATGACATACACATAAATATAGAGAAGTTAATAGAAGATGAAACAGATCTCAAAGAAGACGAAGTGGATCTAAATTTGCCTGAAATTGACGAAGGCCCTCTAGCTAAGGCAAGCAAGTTCTTCAGCTGGAATCTATTTTCAGAAAAAGGCTCAGACGAGGTACACAGAGAAGGTTTAAGACAGAACCTGAAGATGCTCTTCGTACTACCCGCAGTCCTTCCATTGATCGCGGTAGGAGCAGGTTCATGGAGCATGACAATCCCAATAATAGAATACACAATAAACTGGGGGATAGCCTACCCACTAGTACTACTGCCAATAGGTCTTCTCTTTGTCTCAAATGTTGTAAATATGCTTGCAGGAACAAATGGATTAGCAGGAGGAATGAGTTTAGTAGCTTCGACCTCTTTAGGAATATTTGCATTCATTAACGGAGAAACTGAAGCTGCATTGATTGCATGGAGCCTTTCAGCACCTCTACTGGCTTTCCTTTACTATAACTTTTACCCTGCTTCAATACTTCCAGGCGACTCACTAACTTATCTAAGCGGCGCAGCAATATTCTCAGCAATGGTAGTGGGCAACATGGAAAAATTCGGAGTATTCATCTTCACACCCTGGATATTGGAGTTCTTCCTCAAACTTAGAAGCGGTTTCAACGCCCACTCTTGGGGAATACTACAAGAAGACGGAAGTCTTGAATCACAACACGATAAAATTTACTCTTTAACCCATGTATTCATGCGTAGAGGATTTACTGAAAGACAGATAACAACTAGTTTAATAACTGTAGAAGCTATAATCTGCTTTGTAGGACTTGCAATATTTACCGTGGTATTATGAGTGACATGACGCTTGAAGAAGTCAAGAATAAAGTATTAGAAAGACTCCAGAACAGATATTTACTTGTACTTTTAGCCATTGTAGGTTTTTCAGCTTTTATCAGGTTTAAATATGCTTTCTTCGATGGAATGTGGGTTGATGAGTCCGGATACGCGAGACTGGCTAAAGAGCTTCCTAAACACATTTTTGAATATTCTCTACCTAAAATGAGGGGAGAACTAACCAAGACCCCTCCAGTGTATAATTACCTAATTACCATATCTAACATGATTCTTGGCGGATTTTTAGGAACAGATACAGCAATTAGAATTGTAAGCCCTATAATGGGCACATTTAGCGTGATTTCAAGCTACTTTTTAGGCAGAGAGATTTTAAACAAGCGTACAGGTTTACTAGCAGCATCTCTAGTTTCTGTTAATGGAATCCTATGGTTTATTAGCAGGAGAATTCTCGTAGGTGCTACATTGACTTTCTTCTTTACAACGACATTACTGGCTTTTTATTATGGACTCAAAGATAAGAAATACTCAAAATATGCTATTTGGGCTTGGGGTCCCTTAATTGTTCTGACAGCGCTTTCTAAGCAGCCAGGATATGTCCTAGGACCGGTAATCCTGACTTTCTTTCTTTACATGAAGAGAGGCGAAATAAAGGACTATTTCATGACAGATAAAGATTTTAAGGACTCAAAATTATGGGGAGAACTCACAAATAGAAACTACTACATTGCTCTAGGTCTTTTTGGTTTATTGATGCTGCCTTGGATAGTTAGAAATATGGGTGTTTGTGGATTCCCTCTTTGTTCTGCGCAAACTGCTCTTGAGATTGTGGAGAAAACTGAAGGGATAATTGATGTACGTGGAACCTTTTTCTTCCTAACAGGGCTCCCAGGAGTACTTACATTGCCAATTGCAGCAGTAACAGGGTTTAAGATATTGAAGAACTTTTTTGACTCATTCAATAGGAATGCTGATCTTTTCGTTAAGAAAACAGTCTTATCTATTGTTTTAGTTGCTGGCGCATTCTTCATGTACAGAGATCTCACGCCGTTGATGATGGTTGGATCGCTAGCAATGTACGCCATTAGAGACGGAGAAAAACTTCTTTGGATTGCTACAGCTTTTGGACTAGGTGTAATGTCAATAAATGATACAAAAGTTCCAAGATACATAGTTTTCGTAATTCCAGCATTGTTGACAATAACTGCGATAGGGATTGAAGAATTCAGTTCTATAATTTCATCGTTACTGGACAATAAAATTTCTAAGACAGAAATCAGAGTAGAGTACATTGCAGTTCTGATAATTATTCCACTTCTATGGGTTTCCTTCGTTAACGGCCAGAACATGGTCTCAAGCAACGGATTCCAAGCCCTTGAACCTGCAGGAGAATGGCTTGCAGAGAACACGAATGAAGAAGATAGATTTATCGCTACTTCGCCGCAGCACCAATATTATGCATATCCTAGAATGTATGAAGCTAAGGCTGGCGGACTTGGAGATAATGAAACAGAGTTCAGAAATCTGATTATTGATAGGAATATTTCATACATATTAGTAGATGTATATGAGAGAACTCAGCCAGAATGGATGAATACAGATATTCCCCCCTATCGTATGACAAGGAGTTTGGCTAATCAGATACGTTCAGGCCAATTATCAGGTCAAGAAGCATTTAACCAGTTCAAACAACAGCCGGACTACCTTGTACCTATACAGAGTTTTGGACAGACAAATATGCCTCTTACAGAACAAAACCAGCCAGAAGTAATAATCTATCAAGTTAACAGGAGTGCGTTGCAGTGACCGATATCTCGCTCGTAATACCTACGATGAACGAGGAGGAAGGTATAGGAGAGTGTATAGATAGAGCTCAAAACGCATTTGAGGAATTAGGAATGGATGGCGAGATTATAATCAGCGACAGTTCTTCAGATAGAACTCCTGAGATCGCGAGAGATAAAGGAGCAAAAGTTGTGGAACCAGATAAACCTGGTTACGGTTACGCTTATCAGTATGGTTTTGAAAGAGCCGAAGGAGACCTCATTGCGATGGGTGACGGAGACACAACTTATGACTTCGAGGAACTCCCAGAACTTATCCAAAAAATGAAAGCTGAGAATGCTGACATGGTTATGGGAAGCCGTCTGGACGGCGATATTAAACCCGGATCAATGCCTAAACTCCATAAATACATTGGAAATCCTTTGCTAACAAAGTTCTTGAACAAGTTTTACGGTGCAGGAGTAAGCGACGCTCACAGCGGTATGAGAGTAATCAAAAAAGAATCTCTGGAAAAACTTGATCTAAAAACTGATGGAATGGAGTTTGCCTCAGAGATGATCATGGAGGCGGGCGCTAGAGACCTAAAAATTGTAGAAAAACCAATAATATACCATGAAAGAGAAGGAGAAGCAACCCTCCATAGCTTCAAAGATGGATGGAGACACGTAAAATTTATGTTAAAAAACGCTCCTAGCTATCTATTTTTCTGGCCTGGAATAATACTAGCATCTATTGGAATGCCTCTTACAGTAGCTTCAACGTTAGGGATAAATGTTTCTGGTGTGGAACTAGGTGTTAACTCCCAAATAGCAGGAATACTACTATTAATTACAGGATATCAAATTTCTTCCTTTTCAGCTTTCAGCCACGCTATTTCAAACCCCATTAAGGAAGATAACAGACTAAGTAAAAAATTTGTATCGCTGTTCACATTGGAGAGAGGACTTATTGCAGGAGGAACCATTTTTGGTCTTGGTGCCATCTACAGCGCATTTTTAGTATGGAGCTGGTACGAAAGTGGTTTCAGCAATGTCCCTACTGCCAAAGAAGGATTATCTTCATTCGCAGGAATACTCTTAGGATTCCAAATAATCTTCAACTCATTTTTCCTAAGCATCGCATCGGAGAAATAGTTGCTGATATCTAGCAAAACATTAATAGAAAAATGAGATGAGTCCCTAATAAAGCTGTAAAGAAGCCAAAATAAGAATGGAGATGAAGAGAAGATAGTTTATGAAATATGATTTAGGCAGTTTAATGAAGGTAGGGATTAGTATCCCACTACTGATCATATTTCTGTATTTCTCAAATCCTATTCAAGTTATTCGTAAGCTCACCGAATTGAACCCTTTTGTATACACCTTAGGAGTTCTGATTTTTCTTGGAGTCTATCCTTTGTCAGCTTACAGATGGAAAATACTGACAGAAAACCTGGTTAAATTTAGTTTTACCGACTGTTTAAAGATTATTTCTATCTCTTATGGGCTTAACAAAATACTTCCTTTAAATTCAGGAGATCTAGCAAGGTCAAAAATCGCAAATGAATATGAGAAAATTAATAATCACGGAGAAATACTTGGAACTGTCGGTTTAGAGCGATTACTTGATGTAATTGTAGTAAATATAATTTTTGTCTCCACACTATTGTTTTATTTTAATAGACTTTATTACAAGCTCTCCTGGAGTATAATTACAGCTCTTTTAGTGATTACCGGACTTATCTTTCTATTTATATTCGAAGAACGCCTCAAACATGTTTTAGAATTATTACCAAATAAATTCTATTTTAATAAAGTAAAAAAACTACTTAAAGACTCCATAAATGGTTTTAATAACCTCGACAGCAAACAGTTTGTTCTAATAGTAATTATAACAGCTTTTAGGTGGTTTCTGGACATGCTAGGATTTTACGTAGCTTCCATGTCATTAGGACTTCCTGTTGAACAAAGTGCTATTGTGTTGCTAGCATGTTTCATGACTCTAATATCGTCTTTACCAATAACACCTGCAGGAGCTGGTTTTGCTGAGATTTCAGGATCTGCATTGCTTGTTTCAATGGGATACAGTAACTCTACTGCAGGAACATTAGTTATAATTAATAGAAGCTTAGGTCTTATGCTAATGGGAACAATAGGAATAATTACTATTAATTATGAAGGATTTAGCTATACTTTCAGAGAGAATTAACTTTCTTCCTCCTCTTCCCTTTCTTCCGCGTATGGATCTTCTACCCTAGTGATGTCTCCAGGCGTGTATGGGAATGAGATTTCCAATACTTCTGCTACTTCATCATCTATATTCTGTAGCTGATGTTTTTCTCCAGATCTTACGACCTTGGCGTTTCCTTTTTCCAGCTCCTTCATATCATCTTCATGTCTCAGGACGATGTTTCCTTTTTCCAGATAAATTATATCTGCCTGTTTGTCATGGTAGCTGTAAGAAGTCATCTCGTCTGCATTGATTACGAGTCTTCGGATTCCAAGCATTCCAACCTGTTCACCGACGTCTACCTGTGTCATAAGTACTTGTTCCTCGTATCCCCAAGGTTTCTCGATCTTTCCCATACTAGAATTACAGGTCTGAAACTTCTTATACGTGTTTGCTGTAGTACTCGACCGTTTTCTTTAAGCCTTCTTCAAATCCATGTTGAGGTGTCCAGTCAAGTAGTTCCTTTGCTTTTCTGTTTTCAGCATTGTGTTCATGTACGTATTTGTCTCGTGGGTTTTCAATCTTCTCAGGTTCTATATCTTTACCAAGAGCTTCATTCAATTTGTCAACTACTTCGTTAAATGTTACTGGTTTTCCTGCTCCGACGTTGATGACTTCTCCATCCAGTTTTTCCTTGCTTTCTGCCGCCTTAATGTTGGCTTCTGCCACGTCTTCAACATAGACGAAGTCTCTCTCCTGAGTACCGTCTCCCCATATGACCGGTTGTTCGTCATCCATCATCTTCCAAAGGAACTGGGTAACCACGTTAGCATAGTTTCCTTTTGCCTTTTCATGAGGTCCGAAAACCGAGAAATACCTAAGACCTGTAGTCTCAATCTTGTCAGTATAAGAATAACAACGTGCATACATTTCACGCGACATCTTCGAAGCAGTATACAGATTTGTAGGCTCCAAATCCATATCCTCTGTATGTGGAGGACTAACGCTTCCATACATAGAAGATGTAGAGGCATAAACAATCTTATCTGCTCCTTCTTCGACTGCAGCTTCTGCAACATTGATGAAACCTTCAATATTAACTCTTGCACCTTCTGCAGGATTTTCTTTATGCATTGGCGATGAGCTTCTTGCAGCCTGGTGGAAAACAACGTCAACACCTTGCATAGCTTCAATTACTTTTTCTTGATCAAGAACCGAGCCCTCAATAAACTCAATCTCGTCCCTCACACTTTCTAAATTATCTTCGCTTCCTAAGAACAAGTCGTCAAGCACAACCACTTCAATATCTTTTTCAACAAGTTTCTCAACAACATTCGATCCTATGAATCCTGCTCCTCCAGTTACTAGGGCTTTTTCCATGATATTTAATCACTCTTCAATGAGTTTTTTAGTTCCTGCCTTTTTGGAATTGCTGCCATAGCACCTTTTTTCCGAATAGAGAGGGATGCTGCATGAACAGCTTTTTCAAGAGCTCTTTCAACTCCTTCATCCCTAAATGCTAGATAGGCACCTGCCAAGGCATCTCCAGCTCCCGTTGTATCTACTACTTGGACCTCTGGAGGTTCTGCAGAATAAGTTCCATTCTCTGTGATCACTTCAGCCCCCTTTCCTCCCTTACTAACTACTATTTCATCTACTTTTTGAAGCAATTGGTCTCTATCTCCAAGCTCCTTTATCTCTTGATTTGCAGCAAAGAGGATATCTGTATTCTCTATTACTTTGTTAAGAGTCTCAAAATAATCATTGTCAACTAGTTCATCTCTCAAGTTTGGATCAAAACTGACTTTAGCGTCAGTCTTCTCAACTGTCTGAATGATGTTTTCTGCAGATTCATTGTTGGTCAAAGGCAAAGAACCGATATGAATGAGATCTTGACTATCTTTTATTTGTTGAACTGATATTTTGCTGTCTGCTCCTCTTTGAAAGCTAAATTCAGGCTCTGCATTTTCTTTAAGGGACACAAAAGCCAAGGTGGTGTTTTCCTCTATTTTCTTGACATCAGAGACATCAACATTCTCTTCCTCTAGCTTTTGTATCAATAGTTTGCCAAAGTGATCATTGCCAACTGTTGCAGTCATCTTGACATCTGCTCCAAGTCTTGAGGCCGCAACTGCTAGATTTGCTGGCGCTCCACCAGGCCGACTATGGTATTCAGATGTTTCTAATAGTTTCTCTCTACCCTCACCAATCATATCAACCAGTACTTCCCCAATACAGTTTATCTGAACGATTCTCTAACACCCTCTAAATATTCTTGTGCTCTTTCTAATTCTTCAGCTTTTTCCCCATCTGCAAGTTCACCTACCGCAATTTCTCCTTCAGGTTCTTGTAATCCTCTATCTTTCATTTCATCTATGCCTACCGGTTCTTCATTTGAGAGAAAGTTGATGACCCATCCTGAGGTATGGTGTTCCTCGTCACCATTACCTATGTATACTGTAGCTTCATCTACTTTGTTCTGAGCTTGTTCAATACTTTCACCTACAGCTACTCCAAAACCGTCCATTTCGTCTGCAAGCCTTATTGCCTCCAGATCGCCGTTGCTGTCACCTGCATAGATAGGTTCAACCGGATATCTTCCTACTTCGTCAATGTAGAAGTCTATCAAGTTTTCAGGTTTCTGAGGTCTTCCATTATAGAAAGGTTCCTCACCGACATCACCTGCTATTATACCATCAAAGTGTCCGTTTGTCTGGGCTTGTGCCAGTGGTTGAAAACCTGCAGTTGAAAGTATGTTTAACGCGTCTCTGTCCGATCTTGCTCCTAGTACCGCTTCAAAACCTGTTCTTGGTTCGATTTCTAAGTCATTGACCTGTTGACGTGCATGATCTGCAAATTCTGGGTTTTCATAGAGAAAAGTGACAAGCGGATTGCTATGCCCTCTCGGTTTTTCTTCGGTTACAGAGCTCATCAAGTGTTCAAAGCTTCCTATTGGATACATTTCTTCTCCTGTAGGAAGATCTTCTCGTCCTACTGGTTCGGGAATGTATTGAAATTCGCCGCCATAATCTGAGGCTGCTTTCAGAAGCTCGTACCCTGAATCTGTTGGTATTACTGTGTTGTCCCAATCCGTGACATAATCTCTTGTTGATTCACTCACAATATCACCGTAACATATTATCATATATTACGATGTATTTAAAGTTTGAAGAAAGAAGCTTGAAATCTAAAGCAAATATATGCAATTATTGGCTAAAATCTTTCCATTTCCCACCGTAGATATAACCGAACAATTCTCCAGTATCAGAGAGCTGTGCGAAGAGATCCTCAAGTTTTTCATCCCCTAATTTATCAAACATTTCAGGTTCAAGCAAGTAAGTTCCTGCGTTTATGAGTCTTGATGGTTCTTCTCCAGAAGTAGGTTTTTCTTTGAAACCTAGTATCTTTCTTCCTTTTAGTTTAGCAACTCCGTATTGGCTTGGATCCTCTACAGTCGTTAGAGCAATCGTAGCCAGTGAGTTTTCATCCCTGTGAACTTCTAACATGTCTTCTAGATCTACATCACTTATTACATGCCCGTTAAGAGCTATGAAGGTTGCATTAATTCTTTTTCTGACCTTTTTGAGTGCTGCAGCCTTACCTTGAGGTTGTTCTTCAGAAACATATTCTAGATTCATACTGTGATATCTTGAACCAAAATGGTCCTCTATCTCGGACCGATTATTCCCTGTCAATAGGATTGCTCTCTGTATATCCTGTAGCTCCAGGTTGTCCATTATATGTGCAAGTACAGGCTTTCCTTTCCACTCTTCCATTGAGAGAAGTTCTTCACCACCACAGAAAATTACTGCGGTTTTAATGGATCTACTGTCAAGATATCCTCTTATCATCGCCTCCACTTGTTTTGATCTGTTCACATTATTCATCTCTGCTTCTGCATCAATTTTTTCTACAAGTTCCTCTTCTAAGGTAAGGGAGACACGCTTCTTCGACATAAACCAGTATTAGGCCTCTACGTTTTAATTAATCACTCACGAATTAAACTGCATGAGGATAGCAATCACAGGTGGAGCAGGATTCATTGGTTCAAACCTTGCAGAAGAACTAGCAGAGGATCATGAGGTAGTTATTGTTGATAATTTATCCTCAGGTTTAGAACAAAATATACCAGAAAACGTCGAGTTTGAGAATATTGATATTAAGAATGGTGATCTTAAAGAAGTATTTTCTGGAGTTGATGCAGTTTTCCATCTGGCTGCAAACCCTAAAGTGAATACATTCCCTGATGATCGTGACAAAGACTTTGATGAAAATCTTACAGGTACTAAACGTGTACTAGAAGCCTGTGAACACAATGAAGTGAGCGACCTTATCTTTACTTCCTCATCTGTAGTTTACGGCGAGGATGCTCCAATCCCAACAAGAGAAGAGGAAAATATGGACCCTATCTCAATGTATGGGGCTACTAAAGCTGGTGGAGAGCACATGTGTCAAGTTTACCAACAAATATTCGATCTTGATTTGACTATCGTCAGGTTGGCTAACATTGTTGGTGGTAGAAATCAGAAAGGAGTGATCTACGACTTTATCCACAAGCTCAGAGACAATCCTGAAAAACTAGTCATTCTTGGCAATGGAAAGCAGAGAAAATCATACCTACATGTTTCAGACACTGTTTCAGGCATTATCAGTGCTTGGAAATCAAATGAAACAGTTTTCAACAGTGGTTCCGAGGATTCTATCGATGTAGATGGAATTGCTGAGATTGTTGCAGATGAAATGAATCTAAATCCTGAATACGAGTACACCGGTGGAGAAAAAGGCTGGGACGGAGACGTACCAGAAATGAGGTTAAGTATAGAGAAACTCAAAGA
>Ga0102936_1001075_pt1 | contig 10849 bp, 9 predicted proteins | sample SalPon2_A_H2O_MG_FD_78502 | JGI IMG/M metagenome (GOLD analysis project Ga0102936, IMG submission 78502) | Salt pond water microbial communities from South San Francisco under conditions of wetland restoration - Salt Pond MetaG R2_A_H2O_MG | ecosystem: Environmental > Aquatic > Non-marine Saline...
ACGGGGAAGACGATGCTCGCGAAGGCCGTCGCCAACGAGACGGACGCCACGTTCATCAAGATGGCCGGCTCCGAGCTCGTCCACAAGTTCATCGGCGAGGGCGCGAAGCTCGTGCGCGACCTGTTCGAGGTCGCCCGCGAGAATCAGCCCGCGGTCCTATTCATCGACGAGATCGACGCGATCGCCTCGAAGCGGACGGACTCGAAGACGAGCGGGGACGCCGAGGTCCAGCGGACGATGATGCAACTGCTCTCCGAGATGGACGGGTTCGACGAGCGCGGCGAGGTGCGGATCATCGCCGCGACCAACCGCTTCGACATGCTCGACCCCGCCATCCTCCGGCCGGGCCGCTTCGACCGCCTCATCGAGGTCCCCAAGCCCGAGACCGAGGGCCGTGAGATCATCTTCCAGATCCACACCAGGAAGATGAACCTCGCGAGCGACATCGACTTCACCGAGCTCGCCGAGCTGACGCCCGACGCCTCGGGTGCCGACATCAAGGCGATCTGTACCGAAGCCGGGATGTTCGCGATCCGCGACGACCGCACGGAGGTCACCCTCGACGACTTCCTCGACGCACACGAGAAGCTCCGACAGGACGACGAGAGCGGGGCGGACGACTCGCTGGCGTTCGCCTGATCGCGTTTCGCCTGCGTTTTATCGACCGTTCACGCTCCGACGACGACCAGATACGGACCCAGAAACACGAGCGCGAACACCAGTCCGACCGCGGCAGCGTACCCGAGTCCGACGGCCGCGAGCGCGCGCCACTGCTCGCCGATCGTCTGTCCGGGGTCCGCGCTCACACGTCCCCCGCCATCGCGCGGAACAGCGCGTCAGTCAACTCGTCTCGGTCCACCGTCGTCGCGCCCTCGTCGTCGGTCGGATCGACCGTCGGAGTGATCGTCCCGCCGCCCATCCGTGAGTGTCCTCCGCCGTCGCCGTTATCGACGTCCGAGAGCACCGAGTCGATCGCGTTGCCCATGTGGACGCGGTCGTCCCGCGATCGCCCCGAAAGATGGATCGTTCCGTCTCGTTCGCCGATGATGACGACGGCGCTCACCCCCTCCAGCTGGATCAGCTCGTCTGCGGCCTGCGGGATCGCGTCCACGTTGTTCACGCCGCCGACGTCTGCGACGGCGAACGATCCCTCGATCCGGCGGCCCGCGATCGCCCGCGCTTTCACTTCCAGCACCTCCGCGTCGACCGCCGGGTTGGCGATCCGGTCGAGTCGGTCTTGGTCGACGCCCGGGTACAGGTAGGCGGCGGCCGCGAAGTCGGGTTCGCTCGCGCCGACCGTCAGGTGTTTCGTGTCGGCTAAGATCCCGTACAGCAGTCCGGTCGCCGTGTCGGTGGGGAGCGTGAGGTCGCTTTTCGTCTCGCTCGCGTGCTTGTCGGGGGGGACGGGTGTCGCACCGTTCTCCTCGAAGTACTCCGCGACGACGGACGCGGTTGCACCGTAATCGGTCCGGACGTCAGTGAACCGCTCCCCGGATCCGTCACCCGGGTGATGATCGACTACCGCCGTCGGAAGGACGCCGTCGGCCCCCGCGAATCCCCGTGGCTCGTTGTGGTCGACCAACACCACCGACTCGGCGGCGAGATCGCTCACGTGTTCGATGGGGTCTAAATCGAGGTCGAGAACGGTCCGAAACGCCCGGTTCTCCTGGTGCCGGATCTGTCCGGGGTACTGAACCGTCGCCTCGACGCCGACCTGGTTCGCGAGGGAGGCGACGCCGAGCGCGGCCGACATCGCGTCGGGATCGGGATTCGGGTGCATCAACACCGCGATCTCGTCCTGTTCGGCCAGCAGCCGACGGAACGTGACGCCGGTCGGGCGGCGGGCGCGGAACAGCGCGTACGCGACGACGACACCGACGCCGACGGCGAGGAGCGCCGCCGCGGCCAGATCCGGGTTCTCACGCGCGAGCGTAGCCGCTCGCGATAGTCGCCCGTCGGTCACGCTCTGTTCCCACATGTCTGTCCGCGACTCGCTCCCGCTACATGAAGGTTGGTTACGGTTCCGGTTCGACGCGATCGGGGCGGTCGAACGCCGTCACGAGCGTCGCTCGCTTCGAGTCCGAACTGCCCGTATCGCGTCACAGTACCCCTCGCGGTACGTCGGATACGCGAACGCGTAGCCGAGTTCGCGAAGCCGCGCGTTCGAGCAGCGCTTGCTCGTCCGGATCCGCCGCTCGGCCGCCTGAGAGAGGTCGCCGTCGGCGATCCGCTCCGCCTTCGATCGCTTGGCCGGGCGGGGAACGCCGCACGCGTCCGCGAGCCAGTCGGCGAACGCGTGTTTGTCCACCGGCTCGTCGTCGACGACGAGGACTGGTTCACCGCGAGCCGCGTCGGCGTCCAGAACGAACCGGACCGCCCCGGCGGCGTCGTCGCGGTGGACCATGTTCAGGTACCCCGCCGTGACCGGCCCGTCGAGGTAGCGGTCGATCCGGTAGCGGTCCGGGCCGTACAGCCCCGCGAACCGGGCGACGGTCCCGTCGATCCCGGCCTCGCCGGCCTCCTCGATCGCGATCCGCTCCGCCTCCGCGAGGACGCGAGTCTTCTCCGTCGTGGGGTCGATCGGCGTCTCCTCGTCGACCCACGCGCCGTCGTGGTCGCCGTACACGCCGGTCGAGGAGGTGTACACGAGCCGATCCGGCGTCGGCGACCGCGAGCCGTACTCGTCGACGACGTTCCGGAGCCCCTCGACGTACACGGACCGGGCGGCCTCGGCCCCGCGCCCCCCGGAACTCGCCGCGAACACGACCGCGTCGGCGTCGGGGAGCGATTCGAGCGACGCGGGGTCGGTCGCGTCCGCGCGGACGGCAGAGACGCCCCCGTCGGCTTCGTCGACGCGCTCGCCGAGTTCCCGGATCGCGGCGAGCCCGTCGTCTGACCGCCGCACGCCCGACACGTCGTGTCCGCGCTCGGCGAGCTGTCGCGCGAGCTCCGTGCCGACGTACCCACAGCCGACGATAGCGACGTTCATCGCTTCCGGCGCTCGATGAGCGCGGCTATCTCCGCGAGCTCACCGACCGTCATCGCGGCGCGTCCCTCAAGCGCCTGCTGGACTTCCTGTCCGGTCAGGTCCGCGTCGATCCCGGCGGCGATCGTGTCGACGTCGAGTACCGCCGTCGTCATGCCCATCAACAAGTGATCTCTGAGTTCGGCCACGGCGACGTCGGCGTCGCGGTCGTCCGACAGCGCCAGCACCGCCGCGCCGTCGGCCACGGTCAGCTCGTCGACGTCGCCGTCGAGCGCCGCGTCGACGCTCGCGGCGTCCAGTCCGAGGTCCGATGTGAGCCTCGTCCGGCCGGCCTCGGCGGCCGCCTCACGCAACGCCGCGGCGAAGGCCGATCGAAGCTCGGGTGCGGTCACGTCTGACGACTCTCCGGTCGGTACCGTCGATTCCCCGCGTTCGTCCGCCGCGTCGCCGACGACCTCGTGAAACATGGTCCCTATCGACGGGCGGAGCGCAAAACGTCTGTGGTCGCGCGGATCGGCGCCGGGAGCGGCGGGCCCCCAGACGGGGTAGCCGACCCGCGCTCACGACACCGCACAGCCATCGTCTGCGTCCGGTGTGGCGTCCATCGGTCCCGGACACGGCCACCCGCTCGACGTCTCGTCGCGGACTCCGTCGACGTCGCCGACGCCCGGCGGACCGGCCGGCACGGCGACCACGACGACGGTCCCCGTCTCGAAGCGCACCGGCTCCGTCTCTCCGATCGGAATCGGGGTCCCGCCGACGTCGACCGCGACGGTTCCCTCTTCGCGAACGTACTCGAAGCGACTGTCCGGCGTTCCCACGTCGGCTCGCAGCGCGAACCGCGGGTACTCGCCGCGCACCTGCACCCGCCACGCGTTCACCGTCGCCATCCAGTAGCCGGGGACGGGAGCGACCGGCAGCCCCGCGCCGACGCGTCGGACCGGCTTCGGCTCCCACTTCTCGACCGCCTCCTCGCCGTACTCCTCGACGGCCTTCTCTCTCACCGCCTCCGCGGCGCGGTCGCCGGCCGCCGCCATCTCGGCTTCGATGGACTTCTCCATCCGGTCACGGAGCAGCAGCCGAGCGCCGTCCGTCGGCCCCTCGACGAACCGCGCGGGGATCCGGACCGCGTCGCGACCGGCCGCGGTCCGCGTCTGTACCCGGAGCCGCGCCGCGAGCCCCGTCTCCGCGGCCTCCGACAGCGTTCCGACCGCCGCGGCCTCGGCCGCGACGCGGTCCGGATACGTACCGTCGCCGACCGCGACGGCCCGATCGCCGACCGAGTCGTACCGGGTCGCCACGCGGTCGAGTACGTCACGGCGCTGGGTCGCAGAAAGCGACGTCTGCGTGCGAAGCGCGACCGCGAGCTCTCGGTCGACGGCTCGCAGCGATCCGGATACCTGTCCGGCGAGCGCGTCCCGGTCCGCCCGCAGGTCCGGGTCGTCTCCCTCGGCGAGCGCGTCGTCGGCCAGACGCAGCGCGCGCCCGGCGGTCCCCACCCGAACCGTGTCGCCCGTCCCGAGCAGCCGGTCGACGATGCCGCTCGACACGTCGCCGTACGGGACGGTGACGTAGTTGACGTTCCGGACTGCGAGCGGCCGCGTCGTCGTGCCGTTCAGCCCCTCGACGTCCGCCCCGTCGACCGCCGTTCGCGGGAGGTACCCCGGACCGCCGGTCGGGGCGAACGTCACCGCTCCGCCCGGACCGCTCTCGGCCACGGTGTAGGTCCCGGGGTCCCGTGCGGCCTCGCGGCTCGCGATCACGTCGCCGACCGGCGGCCCGTCGAACGCGCCGTTCACGCGGTCGAGGAACCCCGTCGTCGCGGATCGCCGATCGTCTGCGGCCGACTCGAGCTCCGCGACGACGGCGTCGACGAACGCAGCGCGCGCGGCCGTTCGGGCGCGGTCCGCGGCACCGTCGTACGTTCGAGGCGCGTCGATCAGACCGCCGCGGCGGTCGCGGACCGCGTCGGCGAGGTCGGCGTACGGTTCGGCCTCGCCGACCGCGGCGGCCTCCATCGAGGCCGACGTCTCGATATCTCGCACCGCTGCCGACAGCGCGGAGACGTCGTCCGCGATCAGCGCGCGATCGGCGTCAGACCGCCCGCCGTAGACGGTCGCGGATCGCCTGACTGTCCCACGTTCGATCGCGTCGCGCGCGATACGGTCGACGCCGGCGTCGGTGTCGACACCGAGTTCACCGCGAGCGGATGCCGGCGTATCGCGCAGATCGGGGCCGTCGGTCCGACCGCCCGCTCCGAACGTCTTCGCGGGCCGGTCGGGTGCATCGTCGGTCGGCGCGTGCCGTCCCGTGACGTCGACGCGGACCCGGTACCGGTCCGTGGTCCGGTCGTACGTCGTCGTCTTGTGCGTGCTTACCCCGGTTATGGTCCCGTCTGCTCCCTCGTGGACGACCGTCCGCTCCCACCGAGCCTTCGCGGTCCGTTCGACAGACACGGACCGCGTCGCGTCGCCGAACGAGCGCCGCTCTCCCGGCTCCGTGATTCCGGTCGGCGTCCCGCGCGGGACGCCGCTTCCGCGGACGACCGGCGTCCGCTCGTCGCGCTCGACGTCATCGAGGACCCAGTCCTCGGCGAAGTCCGGACGGGGAGGGTCGAGACGCCCGCCGTCGACCGTCTGGATCGTCGACGTTCGAAGCGTCGCAGTCACGCGATACGCGCGGTCGGCGATCGCCGCGGCATCGTCGTGGACCGCGACCGCCGCGACGTCGGCGGCGTGACCGACCGACACCGACGCCCGTTCGGCCTCCCTGTCGCGTTCGGGGTCGTACACCGCCCGTTCTCCGTCGGACGCGCCCTCGGTCTGCGGCGCGGGTGCCGAGAGCACGGCGTCAGTCCACGCCGCCTCGTGGACGCCGGTCGGTTCGAGAAAGTCCACGAGTCCCGTTCGGGCGGTCGCGCGAGCGACGCCGCCACGCGCCGCCGGATCGCTCGCGCCGAAGACGTCCCGCTGTATCCGAACGATCCCCGCGTTCGTCGACAGCTCGACGTGTCTGTTCGCGAGCACGTTCTCGATGGGTGCCCCGCCGTACTGGCCGTATCCGCGGGCCCACGTGGTCGCATAGAGGCTCGCCGTGATCTGCCGTCCGAGGCCCGGCCCCTCGACCGGCCCTCGGTCGAGTCGGGCTTCGAACCGCTCCGTCCGCTCGTGCGCCGAGAGGGTCGGCACCGCCACGACGACGGTTCGGTCCGCGGTCTCCTCCGCGACGGTTCGGCCGTTCCGCGCCGCGGTCGTGGTCACCCCCTCGAACGTCGCGCGCACCGCGGTTCCGTTCGCGGCCGGAGCGATTCGCACGCGCTCGCGTGCGTCGACGAGGTCGCTCGCCTCGTCGACCGGCGGGAGCGACGCGTTCGCGGTGACTGGACCCACGTCGGCCGTGACGTTCGATAGGGCCGCACTCCCGGCGATCGCGAGTCGGATCCGGAACGCGTCCTCGAACGCCGATCCGTCGCGTACCGCCGCTCCAGCGCCGCCGTCGGCGTCCGGCGGTGCGGTTACGGGTTCCGCGGCCGCGGCGTGTGCGGTCTCGCGCGCTGCGACCCGGAGCGCCGCCGTCGAATCGGCGTCCACTCGCTCGACCGCCCGCTCCACGCTTCGGTCCTCGGCGATCAGTCCCTGATCCGCGACGCCCGCGGCGTACGCCGAACTCGACACCAAAAGGAGGACGCCGATCAGCGCGAACGGCACGCGGGCCCGTTCGTCGGCGACGAACACCCGACGCCGCCGGTCGATCGGCGACCACCGGCCGGAGTCGTCCCGGACGCGTCGGTTTCGCACGGTCACCACCGCCTGACCACGATTCGGACGTGGTCGTCCGGCGCAGCGGCGACGTCCGGAACGGGGTGAGTGATCACGGCGACCGTGGTGTCGGCGCTCCGCGGCGGTGGCCTACCGACGGTGACGGCGGTGGGGGTTCCGTCCGCCTCCGCCGGCGTGGTGCCGTTAGTCTCGCCCGGCTCCGAGGACCGATCGGCCGGCCTCGTCGCTCGCACCCGGGCGTCGATCCGCGTTCGGTCGTCGAGCCCCGTCTGGACCGCGGCCAGCGCCCGTTTCTCGAACGTATCTACGGGCCGGTTCTGGTCGGTGGGCACGCCGTCATCCGCGGACGCGTCGTCGTCCGTGGATGCTGCCTGACCGGCGACAAGAAGCGCCAGAAACTCCGCGCGTGTCGCGTGAACGGTTCGGGTTTCGCCCGGAGCTTCCGGGGCCGCGTAGGTCACCGTCACCGTCTCCGTCGCGAGGCGGTCCGCGCTCTCGCTCGCGGTCGGCGTTCCTGCGCCGTTCGGGAGCCCGCCGGACGAGAGCGCGACGACGCTCGCCGAGACGCAAAGGAGCATCACCGTTACGTCAAGCACGGTGCTCGTCATCGCCGCACCGCCGCGTGCAGCGTGCCGCGGACGTTCCGTCCCGGCGCGGTCCGCACGGTCACGGTCCGTCGAGCGGTGTCGATCCGATCGGACGCGAACGGATCGTTCAACTCCGGTGCTCCCGGTCCGGAATCGATGCGCCACGTCTCACCGTCGGCGCGAATCGCGACCGTGGCCGCGTACCGAAGGCGCGGCACCCCGCCCAGTCGGTTCGGGACCACGACGCCGCCGGCGGTGACCGCCGGCTCGATCCGATCGAGCGTCGCCTCGGCGACCGCTCGCTCGGGTGCCGGCGTCGCGTCGTCGATGGCGGTGACGTACAGTCCGAGCGCCGCACCGACGGCCACAACCGCGACGAGCGCGGCGATCGGCTCGACCGCGGCTCGGGCCGTGGACCGGCCGTCCGTACCGGCGGTGTCCGTCTCCGTGCGTCCCGTCGAACCGTCGCGGCCGAACAACCGTTCACCCGACGAGCGTGACATGGACACCTCCGTAGTGAACCCGCCGCACGGTGAGCCGCTCCGGTGCCGGTCGCCACGCTCCGGCGGCGGCGCGGGCGCGGGACGCCGCGGCCGCGAAGGCGTCCGGATCGTCGAACGCCGACGACGGTGGAACGCCGTCGAGCACGGGGCGAAGTCGGTTGATTCCGTCAGTCCGATTCCGGTCGGCGTGTCCCGCTGGCACGGGTGTCACTTTCGGACCGTGTAACGACGCGAATCCGACGCCGCCGTCGCTCCGTAGTCCGATCGATCGCTCCGTGAGTCGCATCTGGCTCGCCGCGAGGCCGTGTTCGGCTCGCGCCGGGTGGGGACCGTCGGCGACCGAGTCGATCGTGTGCGCCACACCGCTCGCGTCCGGCGGCGGAGACGCCGGAAGCGTCGCCGCGACGCCCGCCGCCGCGACGCTCACCAGAGCGAGTCCGAGCCACGCGTAGGTGGCGTCGACGTTCGTCTCGAACATGGGTCGGCTGGCCGCGGCTCGATATATAAGATGCCGGGCAACGTCTGAGACAGGCGAGGTGCTCCGGGACGACCGAGCGGTCGCGGCGTCCGGCCGCCGCGTTATAACAGGAGTCCGGCTCCGAGGAAGGAGACGAGGTACGTCGCCGTCGCGGTCGGCAGGGCGATCCCGATCCGATACGCGACGAGCGTCCGGTCGAACCCCCGCTCGAGCCCCGTCGCGAGTGCGGTGAGCAGTCCCGCGAGTACCAGGACGTACGCGCCGACGATCCGGCCGAGCACCGGCACCGCGAGCGCCGACGACGCCCTCGGCTCGGTCCCGGACCCCACGGACGGTCCCGCAGTGTCCGCCGGAACGCCGCCGGATCCGAGCGCGTCCGCACCCGCAGCGGCCCCGGCTCCGACCGTCGTGACGTCGACCGTGTCGATCCCGGTCGCGAGCGCGATCGTCGCTCCACCGACGAGCGGAGCGAACACGGCTGCGGTGTTCGTCAGCGTTCCCGTCACGGTCGCGAGCTGTCGACGTGCGTCGGCCTCGAGCGCGCGGAGCTCTTCTAACTGGTCTGCCAATTCGAGCAGGACGTCGCCGGCGGGACGACCCTCTCTCGCCGCGACGGCGAGGAGCGCGACCGCCCCGTTGACTCGCGGGGACGGGACCGCAACGGCGGGCCCGCCGCGGCCGAGAAACGCCTCTCGCACCCCGACGCGAAGCGCGTCGCTCCGACGGCCGGCGCGCTCGAACAGCTCGCCGGTCGCGTCGTCGATCCGCTCGCCCGCGTTCGCGACCGCGGCCTCGACCGAGACGCCCTCGGCGACGTCGCCGCCGATCACGGTCATCGCGTCTGGGAGGCTTCGCTCGACCGCACGCACGTCCGCGAGCACAGAGCGGCGGGCGCGGACGGAGACGAGCAGCGCGACGCCGACTCCGACGCCGATCCCCGCCACGGGTGCCGCCCATCGGGCGACTCCCAACGCGGCCGCCACCGCCGCCGTGACACCGGTTCCGACTCCGAGCACCACGGCGTGCGGGCCGCGACTCGGAACGTCCCGGTGATCGCTCCCTATCGCCGGCGGGGCGAACGCGACCGGGCGGCGCGAGAGCAGCCATCCGGACGCGGCGAGCAGGCCGGCGGGCAGCGCGACGAGATACAACCCAGTGACGACGCCCGGGCCGATCGGAACGCCGGACGCCGCGGCCGCGGGCAACAGCGCTATCATCGCCAGCGGAAGGAGGACGCCGAACGCGTACAGCGCGGAGACCGGGCCGCGAACCTCGCCGACGAAGGCGGCGAGCCGATCCGTCGTTCCGGCGATCGTCGCCTCGAGGGCCCGGTCGAGACACCGCCCCCGTCGCTCTGCCGGTGCCGACGCCGCGGTTCTGACGAGCGCTGCGGCGCGGTCGATGGCCGGAAACCAAGGCTGCCACTCGCGGGCGAACGCCCGGAGCCCACTCGTCGGGACGTCTGCGCTCCCCCGCTCGTGACGGGACAGTGCGTCCGCCAAGGGCCCGTTTCCGGTCCGGGCGGCGAACTGGACCGCGCGTTCCGTCGAGGGGTCGAGCCGCATCCGCAACACGAGGCGCCCGACGAGTCCGGGCGCGGCTCCGAGCGCTCGAGTTCGGCGGAGCGAGGCGATCCACACCGGTCCTCGGTGGACGGCGTGCGTCGCGCCGAGCCCAGCGACGAGTCCGGCGAGTCCGCTCGCTGCCGGCCCGAGGGCGAGCAGAGCGACGAGCGCGGCGACGAGGCCGACGACGATCCCCGACCGATTTCCGATCGCGATCACGGCTTCCGGTGGGCGGTTCCACCCGAGAAACGAGAGCGATCGGCGGAGTTCCGGCGATCCCGCCTCGTCGTCGGGTTCCGCGGACACCCGTGTCGAAGCGCCCGCCGATCCGTTCGGATCGGTCATCGGGCCGTACCGCCGTCCGGAGCGTCGGCGTCGCGGCCGGATGCGCCGGTGTCGCGGTCGGCGACGTCGACGGCGGCGTACCGGCTCGGTGCCAGCCGTCGCCGCCGAACCGCGGTCGCGACGCGTTCCGCTCGCCGGGCGATCGCCGTTCTGACCTCCGCGTACGACTCGTCCGGCGCGGCGAGCGCGCCGACCAGTCGGCTCTCGCCGCGGTCGATCCGCCCGGTCGGCGCGAGTCCCGTCGCAGTCCGCTCGTACAGCGGCTCGAACTGAGCGTCGCCGTCGCGGTCGACGACTTCGGCGATCACGTCGACCTCGCGGTCGTCGAGGAGCACGACGAGGTCGGTCGAAGCGAACGACGACGCCGGAACCCCGAGGTCCGTGACGACGCGCTCCTTGACGGCGGCCGGGTCCTCTCCGTGGATCGTTCCGAGCACCGTCTCGCCGGTCGCGCCGACGCGCATCGCCTCGTACAGCGCTCGTGCCTCCTCGCCGCGAACCTCGCCGACCACGATCGAACCGCCCCCGAGCCGCAGCGCGGTCCGGACCGCCTCGCTCGGTGAGGGCTCGGCACCGTCGCCGACGCGGAGTCGCTGAGCGTCGCGA
>Ga0102936_1001081_pt1 | contig 10811 bp, 10 predicted proteins | sample SalPon2_A_H2O_MG_FD_78502 | JGI IMG/M metagenome (GOLD analysis project Ga0102936, IMG submission 78502) | Salt pond water microbial communities from South San Francisco under conditions of wetland restoration - Salt Pond MetaG R2_A_H2O_MG | ecosystem: Environmental > Aquatic > Non-marine Saline...
CCGCCGGCACGCACGGTGGCCTCCTTGGAGTAATCTACCGGCTCCGCGAGTGGGGGCCGACCGGGGCCGTCCTCCCGCTCGTCTGTGCGGTCGGTCTGCTGGCGACGAGACGCCGGGTCGTGGGTGCGTGGACGGTCGTCGTCTGGCTCCTCTTCGCCCAGCCGCGCTTTACGTACGCTGTCGGGGCCGTCGCGGTGGTGGCCGCCGTCGCCGAACTCGCCGAGCGCGGCTATCTCGACAGCGTCCGGGCGCGCGGCCCGGGGGCCGTCGTCGCCGCGATGGTCGTCGTCTCCGCGGTCGGGCTGGGCGGCCTCGCCTACGAGTTCGCCGGCTCCGGCGACGACACGACGCCGGAGTTCGTCGACGACGACGACGTCGCCGCCATGGAGTGGGCCGCCGCGGAGACGCCGCCCGGGTCGACCTTCGTCGTGTTCGGCGACGCCGCCGAGTGGTTCCCGGTCGTCGCCGAGCGGACCATCCTCGTCTCCCCCTGGGGCGCCGAGTGGCGCGGCCCGAACACGTACCAGCCCCACCTCGACGCCTTCGTCACCGGGTCACAGTGTAACAGCGTCGCCTGTGCGGACGCTGAGATGGCGTCGGTCGACGCCCGCCCCGACTACGTCTACCTGCCACGCGGGGCGTACACGGTCCGTGGCGACCGCCAGTGGGCCGATGGCTCGCTCAGGCAGTCATTCGAGAACAGCGCCCGGTACGAGCCGGTCTTCCGGAACGACGGCGTGGTCGTCTTCCGACGGGTCAGCGCCAGCGAGCGGTGACCGCCTCGGTGACCGACTGCCACCGCGCCCCCACGGCCGCCAGCCGGTCCGAGGAGACTATCCAGACGCTGATGGCGGCGAGGGCGGTGCCGGCGACGACGTCGGTCGCCCAGTGGATGCCAAGCACCATGGTCGAGAGGACGATACTCACCGCCAGGAAGACGGCGGCCGGGGTCCACCGGGGGAAGATGTCGTGGTCCCGAACAGCGAGGAAGGCGACGGTCATCGACAGCGACGTGTGCAGCGACGGGAAGACGTTGGTGTTGGCGTTTACCTCGCTCGTGAGCAGCTGGAATCGCGGGAGCGTATCGAAAAGCAGCGGCTCGACGAGCCCCGGCATGTAGTTGCGCGGCCCGTAGGCGACAAAGAGCAGGTAACACAGCATGCCGACGCTGTAGTTGATGACGTAGGCAAACGCCGTGTCCCGCAGGTAGCGGCGCTCGCCGGCGAGCAGTCCCGCCAGCAGCGGAAACACCAGCAGGAAGGCGTAGCCGTAGACGTAGACGTAGCCGAAATACAGCGTCAGCCAGCCGGGGACCAGCGACTGTATCGTCGCGACGACGGTCCCCTCGATGGTGTAGATGGCCCGCGTGATGTTGGTGCCGATTATCCAGGAGACGTCGACGCCGTCTTCGCGGACGACGCTGTTTATCCCCAGGACGCCGACCAGCAGACCGATCGGTCTGACCGCCATGTATATCCGGGACTGGAGGTCGGTGAGGGCGGCCCGGAGCCGGTCGGGGCCGACGACGACGGCGAGTGAGACCGACAGCAGCAACGAAAGCACCGCGACCACTTCCAGGAAGACGGCGAGAACACCCATGGTATCACTGCAGCAGCCGTTGCTGCTCGTTGTACTGGTATCCGGCCGCGCGGAACGCCTTGCGTGCCTGCTCACTGTCTACCTGTCCGTCACTGCCGAGGAAGTCGGTTATCGGGTCCGAGGCCTCCCAGGCGAGGTCACGGGGGAGCCATGGCGTCCCGGCCAGCGGGCTGACGGCGGTGTCGACGTAGCCGTCGAAGACGGACTCGGACAGGGTGGCCCGGTCGACCAGCCGTGCGAGGGTGTTCCGGAACCGCGGGTTCGTCAGCGGCGAGCGACGGGCGTTGAACCCGAGGAAGTAGAACGACCCGCTGTGGTCGACGTTCAGCGAGACGTCGTCGGCCCGGCCGATGGTCGAGGTGAGGTCCGGCCCGACGCCGAGGGCGGTCACGTCGGCCTCGTCGTTCGCGATGAGGTCGACCGAGGAGGCGTCGGAGCCGACGAACTGCAGTTCGAGCTCCTCGAACGGGAGCCCGTCGGTGAGCGCGTTCGGCAGTCCGGTCTCGCTGTCCCGCTCCATGAAGTGGTCGTCGAACCGGTCGAACACGAGCCGCTGTCCCTGCGTCACCGACGCGAACTCGAGCAGGCCGCTCCCGACCGGTGGGATGTTCGGGGTCACGAGCGCCTCGGTCGTCGCCACGCCGACGTCGACACCGCTGAGGGTCGCCTCGTTCGTCCGGTCGGTCCAGACGTGACGGGGCAACAGGGGCGTCGTGAGCGCCCGGCGGGCGACCTGCCGGCTGCAGTCGCCAAACTGGATGCGGAGCCGCCGGTCGTCGACGGCAGTCGTGTCAGTGACGACGCCCGTCCGGCCGCGGAAACGGAAGGTCGGAGCCGTCCCCTCGGTGCGGCCCAGCGACGTATCCCGGAACAGGTCGTAGGTGAACGCGGCGTCCGAGGCGGTCAGGTCCTCGCCGTCGTGCCACGTCAGGTCCTCGCGGAGCGTCACGGTCAGTTCCAGCGGGTCCTCGCCGGTCCACTCCCAGTTCGTCGCCGTCCACGGGTAGAGGGTCCCGCGATAGCGGTAGGCCAGCGAATCGTAGACGAGGTCGGTGATATCGGACGGCCCGCGGTAGGCCGCCATCAGCGGATTGAGATTCGCCATCGGGCGCTTGTCCGGCGTCGTGGCACGGAGCCGTGTCGCCGAGCCGTCGGTCCGGTCCAGCGTCAGGAGGTTCACCGGCGAGGGGTCGAACACGCCCGGCCACCGCGTGAACGTGTCGGTACGGGCGGCTCTGATGACCCTCGGGAACCCGAGCACGATGAACGGGCACTCCTGAACGAGACGGCGCTGGATACGCGAGACCGTCTCCGCCCGGCTGTCGCCGGTCTCCCGGCGCTGCTGTTCCAGCAGGTCGTCCATCGAGAGGTTCGTGTAGCTAAACGGGTTCTGCATCCCCGACTCGACGGAGTACGTGGAGTGCAACAGGGGGTAGAACGCGTCCGGGTCGTCGAAGGCCCCGGGGAACTGTCCGACGAACACGTCGAAGTCGTGGTTGACGAGGGTCTGTCGGTAGAGCTCCTCGGCGGTCACCGGCTGGATATTCGCTCGGATGCCCGCGGCGTCGAACCACTGGGACACCTGCCGAGCGATGGCTATCGCGTACGGGTCCTGGTCTACCGGGAGCGTCTTTATCGACAGCGAGACCGTCCTCGGCCGGTTCCGACCGATTAGCGCGCGGATGCGGCTGAGGCAGCCGCTCGACGCGGCAAGCCCCCCTGTGAGGCCTGCCAGCACGGACCGACGGGTGACCCCCACGCCACCACTACCGGAAGAGGACGCCATTAGTGTAGCTGTTTACCTCATGATATAACAGCCCTGTGTTTGCTCCCGCACGGTCACAGGAACCCGAAGAGCGGCGCCAGCAGCCCCCAGAGCCACGCAGCGGCGCCGATGGCGGTGTACACCGGCCGGCGTCGGCCGCCGCCGGCGGCTAGGAGGCCGAGCGCGGCCGCGACGACCAGTCGGTGCCTGAGTATCTCGTCCGGCGGGACGAGCCCGAGCATGACGAACTCCAGCGTGAAGCCGACGGCGAGTCCGACAGCGGCGGCGGGGGCAGCCAGCCACGCCGGCAGGTCGGTGGCGTACCACGTCACGACCGCCGGGAGCCCGACAGCCAGACACGGATACAGGAGGAGGACGAACAGCTTCGGAGTGACCGGGACGGCGTCCTCCAGCCCGATGCCGACGGCGCGAATCGCCACCGGAATCCCGGCCGCCAGCCCGAACACGACCAGGGACTGGTCACGGCGACTGGGGTGTGTGAGCCACTCGTCGATGGTGGCCCACTCCTCCCGGTCCCTGAGCGCGACCATCATCGGGATGAGCGCGCTGACGACGACGATACCGCGGGTCAGCGGTCCGCCGTCTCTGGTGTGGCGCCGCTCGACCGACTCCACGTCGCTGTCCTGGAACTCCGCCTCCAGCATATCGGCCGTGCCCCAGACCTCGGTGACGGTGTGGCGGAGCCGGAACCAGTCCCAGTACTCCGAGTGGGCCTGGAGGGCGGTCCAGGACGACTCCTCGGAGGGCGAAAAGGCCCTGACGTGGTGGCGCGAGCCGAGATAGGTGCCGACGTGGAGCTGGTACCGCTGGGCCAGCCACTGGCCCCCCTCGTCGGTCTCGACGTAGGTGTACCGCACCGACCCGTGTGCGTGGCGCCAGTTCGAGACGGAATCGCTCTCGGCGAGGTTTATCTGGGCACCGAGGGGCTGGCGCGTCGGTTTCGTCCGGTCCCAGCCGTCCTCGACGTTCTCGCCGAGGACGTCGCGGGTCTCCTCCGGGTCTTCGGTGACGATAGCGTTGATGACGAGCGTTCGGTCGTCGACGCTCTTCGAGCGACTGGTGAAGGGCCACAGCCGGTCACCGGAGTCCGCGACCTCGATTGTTGTGTTCGACGGGTCGACCTGCGGGGCGCGGTCCGGCGCGTGCCCGGCGGCCGGTGCCGACAGGGGGACGACGACGGCGAGTGCAAGCACGGCGAGCGCGATAGCGAGAGAACGCCGCATCAGTGTGTAGCCACTATCGGGTACAGAGTTAATTAGGTATCGTTAAATCCCCACTCGGCCGCACGCTCCTTTGCTTCCTTGCGAGCCTGTTCCCGGATGGCCGCGATTTTCTCCTCGTCTTCCAGAAACGCCTCCACTGCGCCGTGGTCCTCGTGGGTCTCGCTGGGCCCGCCGGTCCGCTCCGCCGGCGCCGACCGCCGGGTGCTGTCCGCGAGCGCGGGGTCACCGGCGAGCCGTTCGGCCGGCATCCCCGGCGGGACGGCGAGTTCGTCGACCTCGTGGACCGGCGCGAGCTCCGCCGCGTCGAGTTCGAAGACGGAGACGTGGTACGGCCCGGGGACGGCGAGGTCGGCAAGCGCCGGCGGGCCGCCCCTGTCGGTGCCGGTGTGGTAGGCCACCACAGGGACGCCGCCGGTGAAGGTGACGACGCCGCGGCCGTCGCCGTCGAGCAACAGGGAGTCCTGTGACTCGAACACCGCGTAGCCGGTGAGCGCGCGGTCGAGCACCTCGGCGAGTGGCTCGCGCGGGTCGCTGACGACGCGGGACTTCAGGAGCCGTCCACGGGGCAGCCTCATGGTGTCTCCGGGATGACGGCGCTGCGAAAGCGGTCGGCGACGTCGCCGGACTCGCCGTGGCGGACCGACAGCGAGTCGGCGGCCTCGCGGTAGACGCGGGCCGCCTCACAGTCCGGGGCGTGGGCGAGCAGCGGGCGGCCGGCTCGGCGGGCTTCGCGTGCGCGCTCGCTCTCCGGAACGGCCCCCAGCGTCGGTCCCTCGAAATAGCGTTCGGTCTTCTCGGCCACGGCCTCGATGCCGTCCTCGCGGACCTTGTTGAACAGGATACCCGCCACGCCGGTGCCGTAGGAGGCCGCGTACTCCTGGACCTTCAGGCCGTCCGAGATGGCCGGAATGGTCGGCTGGAGGACGACGACGGTCCGGTCGGCCATGACGACCGGGAGGACCGCGGCCCGGCTGTCGAGCGCCGGCGGCGAGTCGAGCAGGATGACGTCGGTGTCGGCGGCGAGTGTCGCGACCACCTCGCGCAGACGCGCCGGGTCGGCGTCGCGGAAGCCGTCGAGGCTGGTGCCACACGGGACGACGGTCATCCCGAACCGGTCGTAGGCCGCCGCCTCGACCGGTGCCGAGTCGGCCAGCACGTCGTGCAGCGTCGTCTCGGCGTCCGAGAGGCCGGCGTGGAAGAGGAGATTCGCCATCCCGGTGTCGGCGTCGACGACGGTCACATCGTAGCGCTCGGCGAGTGCCATCCCCAGCGCGACGGTGCTCGTGGTCTTGCCGGTCCCGCCTTTCCCGCTGGCGACGGCGAACACTTCGACCATTATCGGTAGTGGCCGGCCGACAGCATATAAAGTTCGGGTCGGAACGCGGGGAAGAAACTACCACGCGACCGGGAGCGGGCCGGGGTCGACGTGTCGCCTGACGAGTTCCGCGGCGCGGTCGTACGGGTCGACACGGTCGCTCTCTGTCGCGGTCTGCGGAGATATACCGGCCGACTCGAATGTATTTCTCACGAAGGCATCTCTGGCCTGCGGGTTCGTAAAGAGGTCGTGGAGGTAGGTCCCGAGGACACTGTCGGTCGCGGCGCCGGCGCCGTCGAAGGGTCGCGCCACGGGCGCGACGGGCGCCGAGTCGCCCATGTGTATCTCGTAGCCGGCGACCGTGCCAGTGGCCCCCGCCAGCGGTCCGACGCCGTCGAGGTCTCGCTCGACGTGTTCGACGGTCTTAGCCGTCGAGAACGTCGTGCGGACCGGGAGGAGGCCGAACCCGTCGACGCGGTCGTCGGGGCCGGTGCCCTCGATGGCGGCGTTCGTTATCTCCTCGCCCAGCATCTGGTAGCCCCCACAGAGCCCGACGACGGGACCGTCGAAGGCCCGCAGGCGCTCGGCGAAGCCGGCCGCCTGCAGTGCGAGCAGGTCGTCGACGGTGTTCTTGCTCCCCGGCATCACTACGGCGTCGGCGTCCGCAATCGACGCCGACGGCGGGACGTAGGCGACCCGCACGCCGGGCTCGGCGGCGAGGGGCTGGAGGTCGGTGAAATTCGAGATGCGCGGGAGCCGCGGGACCGCGACCGTGACGGCTCGGTCCTCGGGGACGCCGTCGTCGTCGCCGCGGACCGCGCGCTCCCCGACCGCCGGGAGCGCGACGCTGTCTTCCTCCGGGAGCCCCGGGTCGTCGTACGGGACCACGCCCAGCACCGGGACGCCGGTGCGCTCCTCGACGGCGTCGAGGCCCGGTTTCAGGATTGACTGGTCGCCCCGGAACTTCGTGATGACCGCCCCGACGACCCGTTCGCGGACGTCCGCTGGCATCAGTTCGAGCGTGCCCACGAGCGAGGCGAACACGCCGCCGCGCTCGATGTCCGCGACGAGCAGGACGTCGGCGTCGGCAAACCGGGCCGTCTCGACGTTGGCGAGGTCGCGGTCGTGGAGGTTTATCTCGGCGATGGAGCCGGCCCCCTCGGCGACGACGACGTCGTGGTCGGCCACGAGGCGCTCGTGGGCCCCCCGGGCCGCGGCCAGCGCGTCCGCCCAGTGGTCGTCGTAGTAGCTCCCCGCGGCGTAGTGACCGACGGCCTCGCCGTCGAGGACGAGCTGGGACTCGCCGTCGCCGCGGGGCTTCAGCAGGACCGGATTGTGGTCGGTCGCCGGCGCCACCCGGGCGGCGCGGGCCTGGACGTACTGTGAGACGCCGACCTCGCCGCCGGGCGTCGCCCGGGCGTTGTTGCTCATGTTCTGGGCCTTGAACGGCGCGACCGACACCCCGCTATCCGCGAGGACACGGCAGATACCGGCCGCTATCGTGCTCTTTCCCACGTGTGAAGCTGTCCCGGCGACCAGTATCGTCTCCGCCATCTATCGGCAGTGGGGGCGCCCCGACCATGAGTGGTTCGACGGCGGCCTTTTGTCGCCGGCCGTCCAGGGTGGGGTATGGACGACGACCGCCTGCAGGAACTGCACGAGCACCTGGCAGCGACCGGCGAGCGGCCGGTCGAGCGCACCGCGAGTCGATGGCTCGGCGAGGCCGAAGCCGTCGCCGGCGACATCGCCCACGGCGGCGTGGACCCGGCCGTGTGCCGCGAGCGGCTCGGAGAACTCGAACACCTGCTCGGGAACGTCGAGGGGACCGGCGACCAGCAGGCCGACGAACACGTCGACGCGGCCCGGGAACTCGTCGCGGCGCTGCTTGCCGACTAGTACTCGGTACCTTTCCGCGCCGGGTGGCCCGCGTCGAGGGGGTGTTTCACTTTCCCGACCTCGGTGACGAGGTCGGCGTGGTCGAAGACGTACTCCGGGGGCTCGTGGCCGCCGGTGAGCACAAGTTCGAGACCCTCCGGCGCTGCCTGTATCAGGTCCACCACGTCCTCGGGCGCGACGAGGTCGCGGTTGGCCGCGTAGAGTATCTCGTCGACGACCAGCATGTTGACGCCGTCCTCGGGCGGCCCGTCGGCGTCCAGCGGCGTGTCGAGGTCGGCCTCGCGGCTGGCGTCGAGAATCTCGTGGGCGCGTTCGAGCGCGCCTCTCGCGCGGGCGGAATGTTCGTCGTCGTCGCTGCCGTCCATGAAGCCGTGCCAGCCGTAGTGGCCCGCGTTCTCGTAGGAAAATCCCGGTAGGGCGGCGATGGCGTTGTACTCGCCGCGGACGTCCTCGACGGTGCCGGTGCCACCCTTCATGAACTGGAGGAGGTGGACCCGGTAGCCGTGGCCGACGGCGCGGGTCGCCATCCCGAGGGCCGCCGTCGTCTTCCCCTTGCCGTCGCCCCACCAGACCTGGACGAGCCCGAACGCGTCGGGCGCGCTCGGCTCGATCGGCTCGGCTGTGGGGCCCGCAGTGTTGTCGCGCATACGCTCCCTTCAGGGCTCGCGAACATCCGTCTGGCGGTCGGTGACGACGCCGTGGTCGGCGTCCCCGGGCGCGGGCGGGCCGTCGTCGTACCGCGCCGCCAGGCTCGCCAGCACGGCGTCGCGGACGCAGGCCCGCGCGGCACCGCCCACCTCGGTCGCGCTCCCGGCGAAGGGGGCGGGCTCGGCACTCGGGACACAGCCGACGAGGACCGCGTCGGAGGTCGTCCCCGGTATGTCTGTGACCGGGAGCAGGGTCGCCGCCTTCGCCTCGACGACGGTCCCCAGAAGCGTCGCGAGCGAGCCGTCGGACAGGGCCCGCTCGACGCCGACGACGAGATTGACCGTCCCGGGGCGCCACGGCTGGCCCTCCGCGTCGTCCGCCGCCACGTTGCCGTGGGGCGCGTCACCGACCGGGAGGACGGCCGGGTTCGAGAGCCCCGCCGTCGCCAGCACGGTCACCGGGCCGCTACTCGCACAGCGGGCGTGGGCCATATCGACGCCGGTCAGCAGCGTCGGTCCGACCGGGAAGCCCGCCTCGGCCAGGCGCCGCTCGCGGTAGGCGTCCAGGTCGGTTCGGTCGAAGCCGGTCGGGACCGTGACGTTGTACGCCGCGTCGGCCGCGACGTAGCCGCCGTCCCAGGCCGTCGAGAGCCAGCGCGCGCCCTCCCGACGGAGCTGTGCGACACCGTCCCGGCGAGCCGTCTCAAACACCGAGGCCCTCCAGCAGGCGGTCGTTCTCCTCTGGCAGGCGGACGGCGACCCGGACGTGACTGTCCAGCCGGCGGAACGTCCGGGCGTCCCTGAGTGCGAGGCCCGCCTCGCGGGCCGTCCCGAGCAATGCGTCGACGCTCGTCTCACCGGTGTCGAAAAGCAGGAACGGGGCGTCCGACGGGAGGACGTCGAACCGGGCCGCGAGGCGGTCGGCCAGTCGCTCGCGCTCGCGGTCGACGCGGTCGCGGGTGTCGGCGACGAATTCATCGGCCCCGTAGCAGTGGGCGCCCACGGCCGCCGCGACCGCGCTCATAGACCAGGCCCGCCGGGCGGTCTGGAGCGCCTCGCGGCTCCGTCCGGTCCCGACGGCGTAGCCCATCCGGACGCCGGGCAGGCCGAACAGCTTGGTGAGCGAGCGCGCGACGACCACGCCCTCGCGCCCGGCGAGCGACGGTTCGTCGGTGAAGCCCAGAAACGCCTCGTCGACGAGCAACGTCGTGCCCGCCGCCCGGCAGCGGTCGGCGAACGCCCGGAGGGCGTCGGCGTCGTAACACTGGCCCGTCGGGTTGTTCGGGTTACAGACCACGGCCATCGCGTGGCCGTCTGGGTCGGCCGCCAGTATCGCGTCGTGGTCGACGAAGGCCGGCTCGCCGCCCTGCAACCGGACCTCTCGGGCGTACTCGCCGAAGCTCGGCGCCGGCAGCAGGACCGAGTCGCCCGCACGGACCGCGGTCCCGATGGCCAGCCGGATGGCTTCGAGGCCGCCGGCGGTCGGCACCACCTGGTCGGGTTCGCAGCCGACGAACTCGGCGGCTGCCGCGCGAAACGCCGGATAGCCGTCGTCGGGATAGGAGCGCGCGGCGTCGAAGGCCGATTCGAATACTGCTCGCGTTTCCGGCGGCACGCGCGGGTTCGTGTTCGCGCTGAAATCCAGCACGGACGGGTCGTCGCTGCTCCCGTGTGGGACGCGCCCGTCCGCCCCGATGTGGGTGTGGTGCTCGCCGGCGGCGCGCAGCGCCGCGACGGTGTCGGGGTCCATGGGCCGACGAGGGCGGGCGACGTGGAGAAGCTTTCGTGCTAGCAGAACTGTTCGGCCACGCGGGCGTCCGCGAGCGTGTTGACGTTGACCGCCACACGGACGTCGTCGGTCAGCCAGGCGTCGTCGCCGGACGCGCCGACGATGTTGACGCCGGTGGGAGCGACCTCGCGGCCGTTCCGTGTGAAAGTGGTGTCGTCGCTGACACCCAGTTCGCGCTTCCGGGCCGCGGGGACCAGCACCGACAGCGAGCCCTCGTCGTGGGCGTCGAGCACGTGGTCGAGGACGGTCCCGTCGAGCAGCGGGAGGTCGGCGGCGACGGTGAGGACCGGCATCGAGAGACGGTCGTCGGACAGCGCCGCGTCGAGGTCGGCGACGTAGCCCTCGCCGGGCGTCTCGATGCAGGGGACGTCGACGTGAGCGCGGGTCTCGGGCGCCGCCGGCGACGTGGCCGCGAAGACGCCGTCGACAGCGCTGTCGGCGAGCGCGCCGAGCACGCGGTCGACCATCGGAACGCCGCCGACACTGAACAGGGGTTTCTCGCAGTCGCTGTCGAGGCGCGTCCCGCGCCCGCCACACATCACCAGCGCGTCCACAC
>Ga0102936_1001088_pt1 | contig 10763 bp, 19 predicted proteins | sample SalPon2_A_H2O_MG_FD_78502 | JGI IMG/M metagenome (GOLD analysis project Ga0102936, IMG submission 78502) | Salt pond water microbial communities from South San Francisco under conditions of wetland restoration - Salt Pond MetaG R2_A_H2O_MG | ecosystem: Environmental > Aquatic > Non-marine Saline...
CGCGAGACACACTTGTTGGCATGGGACACACAGGCACGGCACTACGAGATCGAGTCAGCCGAAGACCTCGAAGACATTGCCGTTACTGGTGGTGGCGGCACCGACTACGGCTGCATCCCCGACATGATCCAGCGCGAGGACCTGCAGCCTGACGCAGTGGTGTCGTTCACTGACGGCATGGTGCGTTGGCCAAGCGGTGAATCGTTCGATTGTCCCCACATCACGGTGCATACCACGTCGGAGTTCAAAGCACCGTTCGGCACCAACATCTACATGGACCCGCACAAGCAGAGGAACGCGGCATGAGTGATGATGCGGCAAGACTGGTGCAGGATGCCCTGCAGATTGCACACAAAGTGCAAAGCTACATGCCCGTGTACTTCGGCGGGTATTGGAACTCAAGGTACAACCGCCTCCCCTATGTGTTCATCGACGATACGGTCAACGTCATGACCTATGAGATACGTCCGGTTGAGCACAACCAAGGTAGACAAGCACTAACAGATAAGCGAATGTTGTTTAACCTTGTTGCAGGTCTACTAACAGACGATAACAATGGATATACTCACTTACTCGCCTCAGCAGGGGCGATGGCACTAGCTCACGAACTCAATGACATGGAGCGACACAATGACAACAGTCAATCAGATACCCGAGGCCATGCTGGCACCGATGGTCCGGCAGCTATGGTCCAATAAGCATAGCTTACTCGCCAGTCAAGAAGGCTGGAGACTTGCAGAGGCTACGTGCAAATACATGGACGGTCAGTTCCGCAGTAATTACCTCATCATGCCGGTCGGCATGCGCCCGGTGCCGGGGGATCACAGATCTATCAGTGAGCGGAAACGCGAGCTGTTCTTTCACATAACCGCCAAGGCGCTTGAAGGCAGCGAGCTTCACCTCAGAGCACTGGCAATAGTCGGCGCGACAGCAATCTACAACCAGCACGAACAGGAAGATAGGCAGGCAACATGACTAACCACGAGTATCTAGTAAAACGTCTGAATGAGCTCGAAGAGCGGACTCGTCGCATGGAGACGCGACTATGCAAACTGATGATTGCATTGGACGTAGACCCAAATGGTTCTCCTGCTGACACGAGTTCTGAATTCGAGCCAACGCTACCTCGTGACTACCCGGCTGAGGATCATTCGCAGGGGCGAAACGATAAGCCGCATCGTGGTCACTTTCCGGCGTTGTTCAAGCGTAGGGGGTAGTCACCCATGCCGCGTCACACCAACCAAGTCCGGGGCGAGCGGCACCACGCCGCCCGTCTCACTGAGTCTGACGTCAGGCAGATGAGGCGGCTGCACTATGACCATGAGCTATGTATCCGCTGCGTTAGCAAAATCTATGACGTGAGTTACCCCACTGCGTGGGATGCCATTAGCTACAACACATGGAGGCATGTCGATGACTGAACGCAAGGAGCCCTACATTTCTGACGGGAGTACCGCCCGGTACTACGAGCTACCGGACGGCGCAACCGAGCTCCAGCACTTGATTAGCTACCGGAACATGAACGCTCAGGTAGGTGAGATTTTCCGCGCTTGTTACCGCATGGGGCAGGCTGCACACAGCGACCGTTTGCGGGATGCCAAGAAGATGAAATTCTACGCAGAGGCAGAGATTGAGAGGCTCGAGAAGTATGGGAACTAGAGGCACTAAAGATATGTTCTTCCCGATCTGGCGTGTCGATGGTCGGGTAATTGACTCGATGAAAAACGCGGCTGAATACGCAATGAAACGTGCTGGAGAGACAAGCGGCGTAGTTGAGGTAGAGATACGTCATACGCTGACTGACTCATGGCATCACTTTGTGACGGTCAATGGCGAGGTAGAGCTTGATGACGAGTAAGAACCGCATCACACCGGGGCCATATTGTTATCGCCCTAGTCACAGCCGACACATTGTCAGTGTGGATAACGTGAGTATCTGCACCGTCCATCGGGGCAAGCGAGCACAGTACAACGGTCCCCTGCTGGCGGCGTCGTGGGAGATGTTGGAAGCGCTGGAGAAGGCTGCTGAAGTAATGCCGCTGGGCGAGGAATACGACACCGTCACCGCAGCGATTGCGTTGGCGAAAGGAGAAACGCAATGAGTGAAGACAAGAAGGCAGCCCCCGAGTGGGGCGACATTGTGCATATTAATGGACAGCCTCTCGTGATTATCGACTGTCTAATTGATTATCACTTCAAGGTTGCCAATAGGCGCGGCGACGTTAATTTATTTATGTGTGAAGAGTTTGACGAGTACAAGCCTTGCACTATCACGATTAACGGCATGGAAGTGCCGGAGCCTGAGCGTAAGATTTTGCGTCTTGGGCAAAAGTATTGGATAGCCGACATTACTGGGGGAACACCGTTGTCAGATTGTTGGGGCGGTTTTCCGGCTGACTACCGATGGCTAGAAAATGGGCTGATTCACCTAACCAAAGAAAACGCCGAAGCACACCGCAATGCGATTATTCGTGCCAATAAAGGAGAATCGGGGTGAGCGACTGCAAGGCCGTTCAATGCAGCGATCAAATGTCGTGCGAGTGCGGGAATGTATGGGACATGAACGACCCTGCCCCGCCGGAGTGCCAACGCAAAGGGAGAAACGGAGTGAGTGACCACACGCCGGTACCGTGGGAAGCGCGGAAAAACATGGTGCCGCACATTGAAGATGACAGCATGGTGTGGGACGGAGACTTCATTATATGGGAAGATGACAACCCGATTGCCTGCGTCAACTGCTGCGATGGAATCGGAGAAGAACAAGCGGAGATGAACGCCAATCTAATGGCCGCTTCGATTGAGATGCGGGAGGCGCTGGAATCAGCTTTGGACAGCCTTGAGTTTGCAAGTTCTGAGTTAGAAGCGCTAAAAGCCATCCCACCGCTTGATGAAGAAATCTTGCGGGAGCGCATAAGAAAAGCCGACGCAATTCTCGCCAAAGCAAGAGGAAAGGCAGATGGAGAATGACATTGAGCAGTGGTGTGTATCTAGCGCCGAGTGCTTTGTTTGCGGCTATAAGTGGACTGCCGTCCACCCGCTTGGGGCAGACAACCTAGAGTGCAGTCAATGCGACTCTTATGACACGGCTCGATTTGACGTCGAAGAAGGAGAAACGGAATGAGCTTGATGACGTACAACAAGCTGGTTGATTTAGTGAACAATGGCTGGCTTGAGAACGCAGACCCTGAACTGATTAACGGTGCGAGCATTGATGTTCGGCTTGGGAATACGTTTCTGCTGGAAACAAGGGCAGGCAGCGGCGTGAGTAAGTACGTAGATTTAGATAGCAAAGAAACGCCACCAATGTACCGTATCGCTCTCGACGGAGATGAAACCGAAACAATGCACTTACACCCCGGCCAGTTTGTACTGGCTGAAACCACTGAGGTCTTCCACTTACCCAACCACGTAGCTTGTGAGTTCAAGCTGAAAAGTTCGGCGGCGAGGGCGGGGCTCAACCACTCGCTCGCTGGTTGGGGCGACCCCGGATTCAATGGCGCGACCCTGACACTAGAGCTACAGAACGCTCTTGAATCTCACACCTTACTACTGCGACCCGGCATGAAGATCGGACAGGTTGTGTTCTGGGAAGGTGAGCCAGTGCCAGCCGAGCACAGTTACGCAACCAAAGGGCGGTACAACAATCAGCGTGGTCCGACCGAGAGTAAAGGAGTCTAGCTATGACAGACTGGGACCAAGAAAGAGCCTATGCGGAAGCCCGAGCTGCTCAGAATGAGCGACTTGAAGAAGTCTCCCCTGAAAACCAGCCACTTCTGGACGCGCTCACTGCCCTGCCAGAAAGAATGTCAGAAGAAGAGATTAGCCGGTTTACTTTGGCCGTACTAGCAATGTACGGACTGAGCGGGGCGGACGCCAGAGACTTATTGCATGTAGTCGCTGACAGCGCAGTTCGTGTGGAAGCTGCTATCAAGACGCAGGAGACGGTGCGCCGTTTGCAGAGACAGTAGTTGACTGTTAGGTTTAAGACAGAGGCAAAGACTAACAAACAATTTACAGTTTTAGGAGAAAATAATGGCGCTTACGCCAGTGTTCATTGACTTTGAGACGTTCTGGAGCAAAGAGTTTTCCCTCGGCAAGATGACTGCCATCGAGTATGTCACCGACCCCCGGTTCCAAGTCGTCAGCGTGTCGATCAAAGTAGGCTACGACGCCGAGACCGAGGTCTTGTTTGGCTACGACAACATTGCAGCGCGTTTCGCTGAGATTGACTGGGACAAGAGTTACGCCATTGCTCACAACATGAGCGAGTTCGACGCGCTGGTGCTGGCGTGGACGTTCGGGGTCAAGCCTCGGATGTGGGGCTGTACGCTTGCGATGGCACGGCCCATGCACGCCAAGTCGGCAGGGGGCTCACTCAAGGCACTGGCCAAGTATTACGGTCTACCCGACAAGGGGAGTCTTGAAGGCACCAACACCAAGGGCAAGTACCTCGAGGACTTCACCGACGAAGAGATTGAGGCCATGCGGGTGTACAACGCCGACGACACGGAGATTTGTTGTGGACTATGGCTGGCACTACTCAACGAGCCGACTACCACAGGGCGTGAACTCCGCCTGATTGACCACACGATCCGCATGCTGGTCGAGCCGCAGTTGGTAGCGGACGTTCCCATGCTCGACAAGGGGTTGGAGCTTGAGCACAAGCGCAAACAGAAGTTGCTCGACGATTTGGCAGAGAAGGTAGACACGACGCCGGATGAGCTAAAGAAGATGCTCGCTTCGACAGCGAAGTTCAAAAAGCTCATGACTGACTTAGGTGTTGAGCTTCCGATGAAGACCTCTCCCACCACGGGCAAAGAGATTCCAGCTATTGCCAAGACCGATCAAGGTCTCACCGACTTACTCGAGCACCCCGACGACCGTGTCAGCATGGCAGCGTCGGTACGGCTGGACGTCAAGAGCACTATCCTCGAGACGCGCATGCAGCGCTTCCGTGACATGGCGGAGAGCTGCGATGGGTACATGCCCATCCCGTTGCGCTACTACGGCGCGGACACCACGGGCCGGTGGTCGGGCACAATGCGGGCGAACATGCAGAACCTGCCACGAGTGAACCCCAAGGAGCGCAAGATCAGCGACGTGCTGCGCTGCTGTCTCCGGGCACCCAAGGGCAAGAAGGTTGTTGTTTGCGATCTGTCTGGCATTGAGATGCGCGTGAACCACACGCTATGGCAGGTGCCGTCGTCTATGCAGGCGTACAAGAACGACATTGATGCGGACCTGTATAAGCAGTTCGCTGCATCGCTTTACGGCAAGTCTGTTGATGAGGTGACAAAGGCAGAGCGCCAGCTCGCCAAGGTTGCACAGCTCGGACTGGGCTTTGGTGCAGGGCACAAGTCGTTCCAGAACATCGCCCGCCTGATGGGTGGGTTCGACCTGACGCTGGATGAAGCCTATGAGATCGTCAGTAGTTGGCGGCAGACGTACAGCGAGATTGTTCAGGGGTGGAAGACTTGCCACAGCTCGCTGTCATGGATAGACAATGGCATCGCTGAGTCCATCGACCCGTGGGGCCACTGCGTGACCGACAGCCGGGGGGTTCGTACGCCAGTGGGGCGGATCAATTACCCGGACCTGCGTCAGCAGACCAATGAGGACGGCAACACTGAATGGGTGTACGGGCAAGGCCGCAAAGAGGCGAGGATATATGCCGGGAAAGTGACGGAGAATCTAGTTCAGCACCTCGCTCGCAACATCATCGCTGACAACATGCTGGCGTTCGACAAGACGCCATACGGTCGCAAGTACCGCGCTGCTCACACGGTCCACGACGAGCTGATCTACGTGGTAGACGAGACCGATGCCGACGGTGTTCTGGATACACTCAACGAACTCATGAAGACACCACCGACATGGTGGCCGGAGCTTGTGACCAGCGCCGAAGGTGACATTGCTCAGACTTACGGGGGTGCAAAGTAGTACAATGTAGTGTAAACTAACAATAAAATACGTTGACCAGCCTTCGTAAGCGGAGTAAACAGTACGGTAAATAAAACTAAACTGCCGCTAGGAGGCTTACAATGGATCAAACGACAGACAGCAGCGTCGCTGCGCTCAAGTATGCACTGCAATATATGGCGTCTTCGCCCGAGTACATTACACTCAAGCAGGAAGTGTCGTCGCTTGCGAAGACGGTTCATGGTGGGTTTGTTGGAGACCAGAGCTGCATGAACGTGTTGGTTGAGTGGGCTCGGGAGAATGGTGTGGACTCGCTCAAGCCGTTCTGGCAGATCACGGACGCCGAGCATGCTCGGTTGTTCCCGAGCGCTAGAAAGACTCACTACCAAGGCAGCTACATGCAGCGTCGGAGGATGCGTCAGCAAAAAGCTGTCAACGCCTTTGAGAAGTTAGAGCGTCGGCGGCTTCGTTCCAATGAACGTGACCAGTTCAAGAAAGACACACAGGCGGTGTGGATGTATTACCGAGACGAGTACGTCCGAGACCTACCGCCGGGAACGCGCCGTAACGAAGCGGTCACTCGCTTCTGGCAGTACATAGACGACCTGCTCGAGTCAGCCTCAGCAGGAGATTTCAAGGCAGCACGACAAGTGCTTGGCAAGGATGATGAACAATGGCTCAGTGGTCTTACTCAGCACTGACGAGCTTCGAGACCTGCCCTCGGAAGCATTACCACACCCGCATCAAAAAGGATGTGAAAGAGACCGAGGGAGAAGCCGCCACATGGGGCAAGCATGTCCATAAGTCTTTTGAAGACCGTGTCCTGAAAGGGACACCACTACCAAAAGGGCTCCAGCAGTGGGAGGGCATGCTTGCCAAGCTCGCTGGGGCCGACGGGGAGATTCTGGCTGAGACTCAGATCGCTCTTGACGAGAACCACAACAAGGTCAGTTGGTTCGACAAGTCGGTCTGGGTTCGGTGTGTTGTCGATTACGGCATCATCAACAACGGTCGTGCCGTTATCCTTGACTACAAGACCGGCAAACCAAAGATGGACAGCGACCAGCTCAAGCTGTTTGCCGCTGTTGTCATGGCTACACGTCCAGACGTACACACCGTGTCGACTGGGTTCCTGTGGTTGAAAACAAAAGAGATCAACACGCAGGAGTACACCCGAGATCAACTACCTGAGCTCTGGCAGACGTTCCTGCCACGGGTTCAACGGCTGGATTACGCGCTCAAAAACAACGAGTGGCCTCCTATACCGTCCGGCCTGTGCCGACGACACTGTCCGTGTACGAACTGCGAATTCAACGGATTGAAATGACACCCGCGAGACACGCAACACGAAGGAGCAATCGTGCAAGACGACTTACGCGAAGCAATCAACTCAGTGCTGGTCAAGTGTGCTCAGAACAACGCTCTGTACAGCCCACTGGCAGACGACGTCATTAGCGTACTGAATGTCTGCCTCGATGAACTACACAACCAGTCAGTGACGTTGGGTATGTACGAGGAAGAGTTAGAGAACCTTGCAAGCTATGTCGAAGAGCTTGAGCTGAAAGCCGGTGTTAGCAAAGGAGATCAGGATGGCGCAGACGCCTGAAGGTCGAGTCAAAGATGCCGTCAAAAAGGTGCTGTCTTCTCACGGTGCGTACTACTACATGCCAATGCAAAACGGCATGGGGCGTGTCGGCGTGCCGGATTTTGTGGCGTGCGTGCCCACTGATAAGGGTGGGCTGTTCATGGGCATTGAGACCAAAGCACCCGGCAAGCGACAACAGACCACCGCTAACCAGAACCGTGAGCTGGGGTGGATACAACGTGCAGAAGGTGTAGCGTTGGTCGTCGATGATGCAGAACAACTCAAAACAGCACTTCATGAGTTACTAGGAGAAAACAATGCTGGTCCGACCCAAGCATCGAGCATTGGTACTAAAGCTCAAAGACCCTGAAAGAGTTACCTCGGTAGTACCAACAGCAAAGGTTATTGAGTACCGAGGCACAAAGCTAACCGCCGTTCCCCACAAGACCCAAGAGGTTCAGGTTCTAAGGAACCTCGGCTTTGATCCACCTGCTCCGGTGAGCTATTACTATGACTGGCCCGGACAGTTCGAGCCGATGGCGGCGCAAAAAGACACGGTTCAGTTCCTGACAAAAAACAACCGGGCCTACGTCCTGAACGACCTTGGCACAGGTAAGAGCCTGTCAGCGCTCTGGGCGTTTGATTACCTGAAAACGGAGGGCGCGGCAAGCAAGCTGCTAATCGTGGCCCCCCTGTCTACGCTGCAGCGCACATGGGCGGACGAGGTGTTCAAGCACTTCCCGCACTTGCAGTTCGCCGTGCTCCACGGCACAAAAAAGCAGCGTACAACGATGCTGAGTAACCGCCATGTCGACGTCTACATCATCAACCACGACGGTGTAAAAGTTCTGGCTGATGAGCTCACGGGGCGGTCTGACATTGACACGGTCGTTCTTGACGAGCTTTCTCAGTGCGGTCGCAACCACGGCACGAACCGATGGAAAGTGCTGCGCAAGATGACGCAGGACAAACCTCGAGTCTGGGGGCTGACAGGCACACCCATCCCCAACGAGCCGACAGATGCTTGGGCGCAGTGTCGGCTGCTTACACCTGAGTCAGTGCCGAGGTACTTCAATCACTTCCGCATGCAGGTAATGACACAGGTCAGCACCTACAAGTGGAAAGCCAAGCCGGACGCACTTGAGACAGTTAACCGCGTCATGCAGCCCGCGATCCGGTACAAGCGCGATGAGTGTATCGACCTCCCGCCTGTCACCCACGAGACCCGTGAGGTTGGCATGAGCAAGGATCAAGAGAAGCTGTTCAATGACATGAAGGCCAAAAGCTATGCGGCCTATAGAGGCGGCGAGATCACCGCCGTCAATGCAGCGGTGCAGATCATGCGCATGGTGCAGATCGCATGCGGCGCAGCCTATGACCCGAACGGCAAGCCGGTGATCATCAAACCCAAAGCTCGCATCGAGGAAACACGGCAGTTGATCGAGGACGCCAGCAGCAAAGTTATCGTTTTCGTGCCATTCAAGTCTGCCCTGCAGATGGTCCACGATGAGCTGAGCAAGCATTACACCTGCGCCATGATTGACGGGTCGGTCGGCAAACGGGCGAGGGATGAGATCATCGGGTCGTTTCAAAACGCCAAGGACCCCCATGTTCTGATCGCCCAACCAGCGGCCATGAGCCACGGGCTCACACTGACAGCGGCCAGTGTTGTGTGCTGGTTCGCTCCGATTACTTCTGCCGAGACATACCAACAAGCCAATGCCCGGATCAGCCGCCCCGGTCAGAAGCACAACCAGTTGGTGTGTCACATAGAAGGCACGAAGCTCGAACACCAGTTGTACGAAAAGCTCACCACCAAGACGACGACGCAGGACTCGCTGCTGGACATGTTCTCTACCTAGAGAACTGGTTTCTGTGTAGTACCACGTCTAGCGTTCTATAATTTTAACTAACTTTAGCTTTAACACTTGCAATATGGTGTTAGAGTCTATACACTTGTACCCAACGATGGATAAGGCGAAGGAGAAACCCAATGGCCGACATGCAGACACTGGTCGAAAAATACGTCCAGCTCCGTGACAAGAAGGCAGAACTCGACAAGGCTCACAAAGAAAAGATGGCCAAGTTCAACGACGCTATGAAAGAGCTTGAGTCACGACTGCTCGATAACCTCAACACGATGGGTGTTGAGAGCGCTCGGACACCCAACGGCACCGCGTACCGGACGGTGCGAAGCAGCGTGAAGGTTGAAGACCGCGATGCGTTCCTGCAGTTTGTCAAAGAGAACGGGCAGTGGGAGTTTCTCGAGTCACGCGCCAACAAGCCTGCCGTTGAGAACTACCTCGAAGAGCAGGAAGAGCTACCACCCGGCCTGACAATCAACCGTCAGTCCGTCGTTAACATCCGCCGTTCATAAATAGCGACCCGCAAGGAGTAACACCAATGGCTACAACAAGCGTCATTCCGTTTCCCAGCAACACCAACACCCTGCCCGAATACCTGCGCCGTAGCAGCGTCAACCCGGACGTTTTCGCAGCGGGTGTCAGCTCAGGATTCCCGCACCTGTCCATCAAGGGTAAGGTCTGGACCGTCGTTCGTGACGGCGAGCGTAAGGTCGTCAGTAACCCCAAAGACCCGGACAGCCCAGCCACGGGCATTTCTGTTGTTCTTCTGAACGCCAACCCGAATCTGTCCAAGGTGTATTACAAGGATGGCTATGAGGACGGAGCAGCGGAGAAGCCGACGTGCTTTTCCAATGACGGCATCAAGCCGAGCCCCGAGGGCACGGAGATTCAGGCGAAGACGTGCGCTGCTTGCCCCCATAACGTCTGGGGCAGTGGTAACGGCGGCAAGGGCAAAGCCTGCGCCGACTCCCGCCGTATCGCCGTAGCGCGGCCTGATGCGCTCGATGATCCGATGCTACTTCGCGTTCCAGCGGCCAGCCTGAAAACGCTGCGCGAGCATGCCGACGTTGTGAAGCGGCACGGTGTACCCATGCACAGCGTTGTGACCAAGATCACCTTCGACCCAGAGCAGGCAACACCACGTCTTCTGTTCAAACCGGAAGGCATGATTGATGAGGAGACGTTCAAGCAGGCGGATAAGATTGCCGCCGACGACACGGTCGCGCAGATTCTTGGCACCGCGCCAAGTACGGCGAGCGAAGCCCCGGTGCCGCCGAAGGCAGAGATCGGTGACGAGGAAGTCAAGAAAGCCGCATCCGAGTCCAAGCCTGAGCCCGCACCTGCGCCCGCACCTGCGCCGGAGCCCAAGCCGGAGCCCAAGCCAGAGCCTGCAC
>Ga0102936_1001090_pt1 | contig 10759 bp, 14 predicted proteins | sample SalPon2_A_H2O_MG_FD_78502 | JGI IMG/M metagenome (GOLD analysis project Ga0102936, IMG submission 78502) | Salt pond water microbial communities from South San Francisco under conditions of wetland restoration - Salt Pond MetaG R2_A_H2O_MG | ecosystem: Environmental > Aquatic > Non-marine Saline...
CCGCGTCGAGGGAAAAATCACGCCCCCGATTCTCGGCTGTCGATACTGCATCAACCAGTGCGTTGAAGGCCGTCCCCCGCACCTCTGGTGACATGGCCGACATCATCGACGGTAACGCCGTCGCCGCCGACGTTCGCGACGGCCTCGGAGACGCTATCGACACGCTCGACGACGCGGGCGTCACGCCCACGCTCGCCACCGTCCTCATGAGCGACGACCCCGCGAGCCAGACGTACGTCTCGATGAAACAGCAGGACTGCGAGGAGGTTGGGATCGAAGCCCTCGACGTAGAGATCGATCCCGACGCGCCCGCGGAGGAACTGTTCGACACCGTCGCCGACCTGAACGCCGACCCCGACGTGAACGGCATCCTCGTCCAGATGCCCGTCCCCGATCACATCGATGACCGCGACGTGATCCGCGCCATCGACCCCGCGAAGGACGTGGACGGGTTCCACCCCGAGAACGTCGGCCGTCTCGTCGCCGGCGACCCCGTCTACAAGCCGTGTACGCCCCACGGCGTCCTCAAACTCCTCGACGCCGCCGACGTGGAGACGGAGGGCGCCGACGTGACGATCGTCGGCCGCTCGAACATCGTCGGCAAACCGCTCGCGAACCTCCTGATCCAGAAGGCCGACTACGGCAACGCGACGGTGACAGTCTGTCACTCCCGGACCGACAACCTCGCCGAAAAGACCCGTCGCGCCGACGTGGTGATCGCCGCCGTTGGCGTCCCCGAACTCGTCGACGGCTCGATGATCAGCGACGGCACCGTCGTCGTCGACGTGGGCGTCAACCGGGTCGAACGCGACGGCGAGTCGATGCTCGTCGGCGACGTGGACTTCGAGAGCGCGAAGGAGAAAGCCCGCGCCATCACGCCCGTCCCCGGCGGCGTCGGGCCGATGACGCGGGCGATGCTCCTCTACAACACGGTGAAAGCGGCGAGTCGGCAGGAAGACGTGCCGGTCTCGTTGGAGTAGGGGCCACTCACCCCAGCCGGTCGCGGGCGCTCGCCAGTGCCGACTCCTCCCCCTCCATCAGATACGTTCCAACCTCGCGGGCCGCCCGCACCAGCGATTCCGCCTCCGTCGGCGACACGTCCCCCTGAAGCGCCTGCACCCGCTTGACGCGTTCGTGGATGGTTCCGAGGGTTCGCCGGGCTTCGGGGTCGGGGTGGTCGTCCAACCACTCGCCCACGTCCCGTCGGTAGTCGTCGACGGCGTTCGCGTACGCGAGCCCGCGGGCCTCGGTCCACGCGGGTGATACTTCGTCCGGCGGCGGTCGCTCGCCTTCGTCGGCGCCGCGAAGCAGGGCGAGCAGATAGCGCTCGTCGTCGTCGCTCGGGTCGCGCGTTCGTCCGTACAGGTCCATCACCTGCAGGAGTTCGTGGGCGGCGAGGAACGTGTCGTCGAGGGGACGGAGCGACCCGCCGTCGACGAACCCCCGCTTGCGGACGTACTCCCGGAGGTCGGACTTGGAGTCGTCGGCCGCGTCGGCCAACCGGTCGTCAGCCCACGCGGTCCGGTAGGGCGACAGGTCGAGCGTCGCGGGCGCGTCGGTGTGGAGGCGGCGCTCGTCGACGCCGACGCTCCGGAGGCTCTCGCAGGCCGGACACGCCACGCTCCCCGTCTCGTAGTACGACCACTGGTGGCCACACGACTGACACTCCCGCTGGCCACGAATCTTCATACCCGCCGTTGGCCGGGTGGCGACAAAAGGCCGACGCTCCGGGGAAGATACAGGGGCCTGGCACCCACAGATTCGCCCATGCGCGACGAAGCCGAGATTCGCGAGCAGTACGAGTTCCTCAGCGAGCAGCTCGCGGACGAGGAGATGCGCCACGAAGGTGTCAGACAGCTGTTCACGCACTACAAGCGAGCGCTCGGCTGGGTGTTGGAAGAAGAACATATGTAGCGGGCAGGCGGTATCTTTATCACGTGCCATGCCCGAGTAGTCGATGACGCTTCGCTTGGAGGGCCGAAGCGTCAGCGGGGACCAATTCAGGGCGGCAAGCATCCACGCGATTTTCGCGTGGCTTGCTTCCTTTTGCACCGAACGTCCGAGTGGCGACGCGGCTGTTCTATCGACCTAACGGCTACGATCCGGTTTCGGCTCCCGCACCCTCGTCAGCGTCGACGCGGTCCTCGCCCGGTTCGAGCGACCCGGGGTCGACCGCGTACGGCCGGATCGGCTCCCCGTTCAGGAGTTCGGGAAGCACCAGGCGCACGAAGTGGACGATCAACACGAGGAGCATGGGCGCGAGGAAGATGCCGTACCAGCCAAAGAGGAGGGGGCCGAAGGTGTAGGCGATCATCAGGCTCCCGACGTGGAGCCGCCGCCCGGAGACGTACGGCCGGAGCACGAGGTCCGGGATGGTGTCGACGACGACGAAGGAGACGGCGGCGAAGACGACGACGAACCACAGGGCCGTCGGATCGTTCAGCGCGCCGAGGGCGGCCAGGTAGAGCGCGACCGGGACGTAGACGAGTTTCATGCCCACGATGGGGATGAGACTCGCCACGCCGGCGAGCAGGCCCACCAACGGCGCCGCGGGAATCGCCAGTCCCGGCGGCGCGTAGACGTTCAGGATGGAGTACGCGAGGACGCCGATGCTCCCCGTCAACACCGCGTTGAGGATGTTGCCGAAGAAGATGGCTTTGAAATCGCGGTCGATGGCACGGCCGTAGGTTTCCATCACCCCGCGCTCGTCGCCGAATTTCCGGACCGTCCACCGCGAGAGCCGTCCCCCGTCGCGAAGCAGGTAGAACGCGAGCGCGAGCATCACGAACAGGTGGACGGCACCGATTCCGAGAAATGCCACCGTATCGACCGCCGAGGCCAGCGACGAGAGGAGCGACCGGACCCCCTCGGTCGTGAGATACTGTTCGGGGTCGAGTTGGAGGAGCGTGGCCGGGTCGGCGATGCTGTCGAGCAGTTCCTGATCGACGAACGGCCACTCCGACGGGTCGAGGTCCCCGCCGTTGACGTACTGCAGGAGTTCGCCGAGGGCGATGCTCAGCGCGTAGGCGACGAGGGCGAGGGCGGGCAGGGCGAGCGCGAACAGCGAGACGGCGGCGGCGAGACTCGCCGGCCGGATCACCCGCCGCAATCGGTAGTAGATCGGCCGCGTGGCGTAGTAGATGAACACTCCGAAGACGAACGTCCCGACGAATCGGTAGACGACGTAGGCTAGCGCGGCCCCGAGGGCCAACCCGAGACTCCACCAGCCGATCCGAAACCGGGCGAGTTCGACGGAGGGCATGGTGCCGACAGACGGCGGCCGGGGGAAAAAAACTGCCGCGCGGTCACCGCCCCCGTCGAAAGCGACTACGTCCAGCGGTCCAGCCCCGTCTGGACCAGCGACTCCTCGATCCGCTCGAAGCCGCGTTCGACTTCGTCGGCGTCGACCTCCCACTCCTCGATCACGAACTCCCGGGCCGCGGCCACGTCCGGGTCGATATCGGTGTCGACGGTGTAGTCGTCCGTCACCGGGGGGTCCCGGAAGAGGTCACGCACCCGGTCGGCGTTCGGCACCTGCCACCCTTCGGCCTCGATAGCGCCCCAGAGGTCGCCGTGGTCGGTGATCGCTCGCAGCGCCGTCTTCGGCCCGACGCCGTCGACGCCGGGGTTGAAGTCGGTGCCACAGAGTATCGCCACGTCGATCAGTTGCTCCAGACTGATTCCGTGGCGGTCGAGCGTCGCATCGAGGTCCATCAGTTCCGGCGTCCCCTTGCTCGTCAGTTGGCGGAGGGTGTGCGGCGCGCCAAAGAGCAGGGTGTCGTAGTCCTCGCTTCCGGCGTAGTCGGCGTCGCCCCGGCGGGCCATGTACGCCGCCTGTGCCTCCCCTTCGGCGGGCGCGTCGACGACCGGCACGTCGAGGATGGCGAGGAGGTCCCGCGTCGTCTGCAAGATGGTGTCGGTCAGGCGTTGGGTGCGGGCTTCGAGGCGCGCGGCCTCGATGGCGTCGCCGCGTTCCTCGGCCTCGGCTCGCCGTTTCTCGGCGCGTTCGCGCTTCGCGCGTCGCTCGGACACCTCCGCATCCTTCAAGTCGGTGACGCCGCCGTCGAAGACGAAAATGGGCGTCAGATCGTGTTCGAAGAACTTGGGGAGGCCTTGGACGACGCCCACGAGGTTCGCCACTTCCGCGCCTTCGCTCGTCGTGTACACCGCGTCGTTCGTCCACTTGACCGTCGTCGTGAGGTAGCGGTACAGCCAGTTGTGTGCGTCGACGGCGACGACGCTGTCGGCCACCTCGTCCCACGTCACGTCGGAGAGCGCGGCGAGTTGCCGGAGGTCTGCGTTGCCCATCGGCCGTCGATAGGGCGCGCTCGACTTTCAACCTCCGGGTTCGCCGGCGCCGTCGGGTGCATCGACGACCGACGGCGGCCCGGCCGCGTACTTCTCGTCGAGGTGGGCCACCGCGTCGGGTGCGAGGTCGCGTTCGCGGTAGCGGTCGAGCCCCGACCGGTAGGCGTCGGGGTCGGGGGGCGCCGGACGGTCGGCGGGTCGCTCGCAGACGAGTTCGGCCAGCCCCGTCTCACGGCCGGTGAAGGCGAAGCCGGCGCGGTGGGCGGCGACGTAGGCGGCGGGGTTGTTGACCGCGATGCGTACCCGGTCGTATCGGTCGGCGGCGCGGGCGGCGACGAAGGCGAGCAGGCGGGCGCCGAGACCTTCGCCCTGCCGGTCGTCGCGGACGGTCACGTAGCGGACGACGAGGCAGTTGGCGTCGGTGCGGTCGGGGCTGAACGACGCGGCCGCGAGGACGTGGTCGTCGTACTCGCCCGCCCCCGGCTCCCCGACCCGGACGACTGCCTTCCCCGTCGACCCGAGGACGAACTTGCCGGCGTAGACGAAGCGGCGGTAGTCCAGCCGGAGCGTCGGGCCGTCCGGCGGCCACCCGAGGAGGGCGAACTCCATGCGTGGTGCACGTCACCGACCGCAAAACCGTTGGCGCTCGGCGACCCACAACCGCCATGCACGGTCCCGGGGACGTACACTTTTTCGACCGCGTCGCACGCCTCTACGACCGATTCGCGCCGCCGACCGACCCCGAACCGATCTGGGGCGGGCTGGCGCGGGCCGACCGCCCCGTCGAGCGGGTGCTGGATCTCGCGGGTGGGACGGGGCGGGCCGCGCGGGCGGTTGCGGCGCCGGTCGGCCGCGCCCGCGCCCCCGAGACGCTCGTCGTCGACGCGTCGCGGGCGATGCTCGACCACGCCGCCGGGCGCGGCACGCCGGCGGTGCGGGGCGACGCCGGTCGGCTCCCGCTCCGGGACGAGAGCGTGGACGCCGTCGTCGTCCTCGACGCCCTCCACCACCTGCCCGAACAGGATGTGGCGCTCGCCGAGGCGGCGCGCGTCCTGCGGTCGGGCGGCGTCCTCGTGATCCGCGAGTTCGACCCGCGGACGCTCCGGGGCCGGGCGCTGGTCGCGGCCGAACGGGCCGTGGGCTTTCGGTCGACGTTCCGCGGACCGGACGAATGGGCGGCCGCGCTGGACGACGTGGGGTTGTCGGCGTCCGTCCTCGACCGGGGCTTCGCGTTCACCGTCGTCGGCAAAAAGCGGGAGAGCCATTAGGCCCCGGGGGCAAGCGCGGATATGGCCAACGCAGTCGCGAACTTCTTCGACCGTCGCCTCGACGGCCGAGCGGTGCCGTTGGCGGTCGGTGATCTGCTCGTCGTCGCCGTCCTGTTCAGTTGGGGGACGGTCCACCACAACGGCCTCGGCTTCGTCGTGTCGAACCCCGGATATCTCGCGGGTACCATCGCCCCGTTCGTGATCGGGTGGGTGATCGCCGCACCCCTCCTCGGCGCCTACTCCCCCGGCGCCGCGGAGTCCGCGAAAGCCGCCGTCCCGCTCGCGCTCCGGTCGTGGCTCCTCGCCGACGCCATCGCGCTCGGGATTCGGGCGACGCCTGTCGTCGACGGCGGCGTCCAGTTGACCTTCGTCGTCATCTCGCTCGGGGTCGGAGCCGTCGGTCTCGCGCTGTGGCGGACGCTCTTTTTCAAGCTCCGGTAGCGTCGTCGTCGCGGCGCTGCCGACGGATCAGGACGACGGCGAACGTCGACGCGACGACTGCGATGCCCGCGAGCGTCGCGAAGAGGGCGCCGGCGTCGGCGTAGGTGAGGATGGCGCCCGCGAGCGCCCCGCCGAGCGCGCCGACGCCGAAGCCGCCGAGGTAGGTGTAGCCGTAGGAGAGCCCCCGCGTCTCGGCGGGCGTGTGGTCGGCGACGGCCGCCTGATAGAGCGGCTGGGCGGTGAAGAGCGTCACGCCGAACAGCGCGCCGAAGACGAGCAGCGGGCCGATGCCGAGGGCGGCGACGGGAAGAAAGGCGAGGGCGAGAAGGGCCAGAATAGCGAAGGCGGCGGCGATGCCGTACGCCGGCGGCAGTCGGTCGGTGAGTTTGCCGCCGACGTACTGGCCGGCGACGCCGACGAGCAACAGGCCGGCGTAGAAGTAACGCTCGGGGTTGAGCGTCCCGCCGCCGTCGAGACCCGGTACGATGGCGGAGAGCGCGATAGGCTCGAAGCCGGGGAGCCCCTCCAGCAGGTTCGGGAGGAACGTCAACACGCCGCGGTAGAAGAGGCCGTTGGCCATGACGATGACGAAGACGATGGCGAAGGCGCCGACGAAGAGGTGTCGGGACGCCGTGACGAACTCGCCGAGCGAGTCGACGCCGGCCCCCGCCTTGGAGCCGCCGCCGTCCGCGGCGACGCTCTCCACCCCCGCCGTCTCGTCGAACTCCGCGCGCAGGGCGTATAGGCCGGCGACCCCGGCTGGCACCGCGAGCACCAGCGCCACCGTCGTCCAGTCGAGCACGAGGAGCAACGTCGCGGTGACGAGCGGACCGAGGCCGATGCCGAGGTTGCCGGCGATGCCGTGGTACGCGAAGCCGGTGCCACGCTCCGTGACGCCCTTGCTGATGAGCGTCAGCCCCGCCGGGTGGTAGACGCTGGCCGCCGCGCCCCACGCGAGCAACGCGACTGCCACCACGAGGAGATTCGGCGCGGCGCCGAGCAGGAGGAAGGCACCGCCCATCCCGAACAGACAGGCGGCGATGAGCCGGCGGGAGCCGACGCGGTCGACGACGATGCCGCCGGGCAACGCGCCGATTCCGAACAGCGCGTAGCCCGCGGTGACGACCACGCCGAGCGTCGCCTGCGTGACGGCCACCTCCACGCCCGCGACTTGGAGGGTGTCGAACTCGGCCAGCCAGATGGACACGAAAATCGGGATGGATAGCTCGTAGGTGTGAACCATCCCGTGGGCGAGCATGACGAGCCCGACGATCGATCGATCGTTGCCGTTCATACTCCAACTCACGACGCCAGCAAATTTAATTCCTTTTACTGGGCAACCGAAATATAATCATCTTACGTGCCCGTACGCATCCCAACTGGTGATCAAAAACTTATGAAATGGTTTTTTCGATAGCTCAAAGAGAATTTGTTGCGCCTACGGAAAAGAATTATATGACCGCCGAGAAAATTATCGTGCGAGTGGTTCACATGACCGACTACTACGACTACGTGCTCGGCTTCGTTCCCCTCGCCCTCGTCGGTATCACCGCCGTTCTGGGCGCGGCTGGCGTCGATTTCCCCCTCGCCGTCCTCGTGGGGGCGGCGACGGCCAGTTTCGCCGTCGGGCACGCCCTCTTCGTCAACGGCCCGGTTCAGGAACGACTCGCCGTCGACGAGGCTCCCGTTCACTCGTCGACGGCGACCGATCGCCCGCCGATCAACGCCGACTGATCTCCCGATTCGGGAGGCACTGACCCGGAAGAAACGTCTGACAAAGGTATAATATCCTTCAGGCAGTCGTCTTGGGCATGGTGAAGAGCACCGTCCGGTTTCCCGAGTCCGTCGTCGGTGAAATCGAGTCGCTGGTCGAGGACGGCCGCTTCGAGAGCAAGTCCGAGTTCTACCGCTTCTCGACGGACTACGTCCTGAATCAGGTGCTCGACGACTACGAACCGGAGACCATCGACTACCGCGAGATCAAAACCGAGGTGATGCCGGAGCGCGAACGGACCCTCGGGACGGCCGACGACGAGGGCCCGCCGTTTCTGGAGTCGGTGTCGTTCGTCCGGAAACTCGCGCTTCGCGGAAAGTTCAACGACGCGGAGGATTTCATCGACCACCAGTACGCCGCCGGCGACCGACACGCCATCCTCCTCGAGGAGATTCTGCGCCTGTACCGCTCCGACCGCCGGCGCCGGGCCGCCCCCGTCGAACGGGATCAAGAGCGGGAGCGCGGGCGACCGGAACTCGACGACCGGCCCTGATACTGTGTACTGTAAGTCGGCACCGGCGTGTTGCCGCCCCGTTCGGAAACACGCCGGTACACAGTTACAACACACACTACGAGACGGATCGTACGCAACGGGACATACTATAACTACCAGCCGCCCCGAGTGACCACATGACCGACACCCTGTTCCTGACCAGCGGCGACGTTGCCGGTTTGGCGACGCCCGCGGAGTACGTCGACGCCGTGCGTGAGGGCTACCGACAGCACGGCGAGGGTGCGCCCGCGGAACCCCGGACCGCGCTCTACAACGACGACCCGCCCGGCCTGTTTACCTCCTACGCCGCCGTCCTGCCCGACACCGGCGTCATGGGTGGGTACATGTACGCCGCGGGCTTCGGCGAGCGCGACGCGTGGTTCGTCACGCCGCTGTTCGACGCCGAGTCGGGCGAACCCCTCGCGCTCGTCGACGGCGCGAGCATGAACCCGTTCAAGACCGGGGCGGCGGGCGCCGTCGGTGTCGACGCCCTCACCCGCCCCGACGCCTCGGCCGTCGCCGTCTTCGGGTCCGGCGCGCAGGCCCGCGGCCAACTCCGCGCCACCGCCACCGTCCGCGACGTCGAGACGGTGTGGGTGTACTCGCCGACCAAATCGAGCCGCGAGGCCTTCGCCGGCGAGATGGACCGCCGTCTCGACGCCAGCGTCGCCGCCGTCTCCTCCAGCGCCGCCGCCGTCGAGGGGGCGGACGTGGTGATCACCGCCACCGACTCGTCGGACCCCGTCTTCGACGGCGACCTGCTCGAACCCGGCGCGCACGTCACCGCGATGGGGCAGTACCACCCTGAGAAGCGGGAACTCGACGACACGGCGGTCGCCCGGTCGACGTACGTGATCGACCTCCGCGGTCGGCTAGAACGGGACGCCGGCGCCTACATGCACGCCGTCGACTCCGGCGCGGTCGAGTCGGACCACTGCCACGCCGAACTCGGCGAGGTAGTCGCGGGCGTGGCCGACGGCCGAACCGACCCCGACGAGATAACCGTCTTCGACAGCGGCGGAACGGGTATCGAGACGACGGCCGGTGCAGCCCTGGTCTACGAGAAGGCTCGCGAGGCGGGGCTGGGGCAGTCCATCGACTTCGCCCCCGCAAGCGACGCGCTGACCGGGCGGGAGTAGCCCGTCACGCCCCCGCGCGGGAGAGGATGCCCCCGCCGACCAGACAGCACAGCGCCGCCCCGACGTACGGCACCGTCTCGGCGAACGAGAGCGCGCCACCAACCATCCCCGCGGCGCTCCCGAGAAAGAGGAGACAGGCGAGGGCGAGAAACGCCTGGCCGACGAGTCGACTGCGTCGCATCAGGCGGCCCCTCGAACGTCCGTTCCGGCCGTCGCCGTCCCCGTGACCGGCGACGGTACGACCATCCGCATCATTCGAGCCGATACCGTAGCAACGCGGCGATTCCTCCGAGGTTCTTCAGGCGCTGGCCGGGTTCGAACTCGCCGGAGAAGACGACCACGTCGCCGCCCTGTCGCTCGACGGACGTGATGATCTCGTCGGCGTCGACGTCCCACTCGCCTTCGCCCTGACGCTCCTCGCGCAGGCGGTCGTCGAGCACGAGGAGGGTTTCGACCGCGCCGAACTCCGCCGCCTCCGCGACGGCCTCGGGGCCGTAGGTCGCCTTCGCGCCCGTCGCCATCTCCTCGGTCAGGTCGTCGATGAGTTCCGCCTCGCGTGCGATGCGCGTCTCGGTCTGTACGTCCTCGAGGGCGCCCCGTTTCAACACCTCGTGGACGCCCCGGTCGCCGACGCCCGCGGTGTCGACCGTCGTCGTCTTCGACGAGATGTCGGGGAAGTTCTCTTCGATGTAGTCCAGTGCGTCCCCCTTCGTGAAGCCGGGGCCCGCCAGAATCACCGCGTCGGCGTCGAGGTGGGACAGCGCCTCGCCCAGTTCCGCAAAGAGCTCCGACCGTGGGCGGGCGTACTCGCCCTTGCCCGTCGGGCGGGTGAAGGAGGCGTACTCCTCGGTCCCGTACTGGGCGACGGTGTGGATGTGCGCCTCCCCCTCCTCGACCGTCGCGATGGCGACGTCCGGATTTTCGGCGGCCGCCTCGGCCTCCTCGATGCGCTCCATCTGGTCCGGCTTGAAGAACTTCTCGATGGTGATCTCGTCGTGTTCCTCGACGTTGAGGGTGTGGTGGTGACCCAGTTGGTCCTCGCGGGAACAGCCGACGATGACGCCGCCGATCCGGAGGCGGTTGGCGAAGCGGGCGAACTCGACCGTCTCGACTTCGACGGTGACGTGAATGTGTTCGCGCTCGCCGCCGGTGTCGCGCATCTGGTCGTCGTCGCGCTGGATGCGGCGGCTAGTGTCGCCCTCCACGTCGTCGCCGGGTTCGAGGACGTACGATAGGTGCCAGAGGTCGTCGACGTTCTCGGGGACGACCGTCAGCCGGGTGCGTCCCTCCTCGCCGCGACCACGGCTCTGGATTCGCATACTGGAGGGTCGCGGTC
>Ga0102936_1001094_pt1 | contig 10745 bp, 13 predicted proteins | sample SalPon2_A_H2O_MG_FD_78502 | JGI IMG/M metagenome (GOLD analysis project Ga0102936, IMG submission 78502) | Salt pond water microbial communities from South San Francisco under conditions of wetland restoration - Salt Pond MetaG R2_A_H2O_MG | ecosystem: Environmental > Aquatic > Non-marine Saline...
AGCGCTCCGCGCCGCCGTCGGTGCCGAGCCGAACGACCCGCTCGCCGAGGCTCCGCCGGCGCTGATCGAGGCCCTCGACGACGCGCCCGCGGCCCGTCACGCCGTCGAGTCGGCCGTCCTCGACGCGCACGGCCGGCACGAGAGACGCCCGCTCGCGTCGCTTCTCGCCGACGACCCGGCGGCGACGGTGCCGGTGAACGCCACGGTCGGCGACGGATCGGTGGTGGAGACGGTCGCGGCGGCCCGCGAGGCCGTCGACGCCGGCTTCGACTGTCTGAAACTGAAAGTCGGTGCCGGCGACCTGGACCGCGACGTGGCACGCCTGCAGGCGGTCGGGGCGGCCGTCGGCGACGGCGTGGCCGTCCGCGCCGACGCCAACGCCGCGTGGGATCGCCGGACGGCCCACGAGGCCGTCGACGCCTTCGCGGCGCTCGATCTCTCGTATCTCGAACAGCCGCTGGCGGCCGACGACCTCGACGGGCACGCCGCACTCCGGGGCCGGGGCGTCGGTATCGCCCTCGACGAGACGCTGGCGACGACGCCGCCCGAGGCCGTCATCGACGCCGACGCGGCGGACGTACTGGTCCTGAAGCCGATGGCGCTCGGCGGTCCGGCGCGCGCACACGCCGTCGCCCGGCGGGCGCTCGCGGCGGGCGTCGACCCCGTGGTCACCACCACGATCGACGCCGCACCGGCGCGGACTGCGGCGGTCCACGTCGCCGCGGCGGTTCCGGACGTTCGCCCCTGTGGGCTGGCAACCGCCGACGCCCTCGACTCGGATCTGGTCCCCGATCCGGCGCCCGTCGAAGCGGGTGCGGTGGCCGTGCCCGCGGGCCCGGGGGTTGCCGGCGGCGCCTTCGACGGCCTGTTCTGAGAGGAGCATCGGGGGGCAGCAGATAGGGATTATCGGAAGTCATCATAGATTTTCGCCGGGCTGCCCCGGTTTGGATCGGTACGATCCCTCAGAACCGATCGGCGGAGCTATACGAATCGCCTCCGTAGCGCCGCCCATGTCGACCGGGCGACTGCTCTACGTACTCGCGCTGTTCGCCATCCTCGTATTCTCGGCCGGCTTCGCCGTCATCTGGGCGCTGTCCTACGGGCCGCTCTAGGCGTCGTCACCGTGGGAGACGCCCTCCTGTCGGTCGGCCCGGAGCCGTCGGATCGTCGCCGCCGCGTTGCTCGCGTCGTAGCCGAAGTAGACCGCGTCGGCGTACGCCTCCGCGACTTCCGTCGCGTGTGCGAGGGCGTCGATGTCCACCTCGACGGCGTAGAGTTCGATCCCGAGACGGGCGTCCACGTCGGCCAGCCGACTCTCGAACCCCTTGGCGAGGACTTCCAGCCAGTAGGTCGTTCCGTAGGCAGTGTCGTAGATGGGCGTGACGAACTCGTCGACCATCGGCGCGAGGGCGTCGATATCGACGCCGCTTCGCGCCCGGAGGTGGCCGGGGTAGGGATCGGGATAACAAGTGAGATACAGGTCGCCGGGCACGCGGTCGCGAACGGCCGAGACGAACTCGGAGACGACCGACGCGCGCCAGTTCTGGCGGTCGTCGAAGTCGCTCTCGGCGAAGCGGCGGTCACAGCGCTCACAGCGACAGTAGCCGTCGCGGGGGAAGCCAACGTCGTCGAGGCGGAGGTCGGGGCGTTCGGCCACGCAGTCCTCGACGATCTCCAGTAAGCCCTCGCGGTACCGGTCGTGAGTCGGGCAGACGTAGGCCCAGTCGAAGTAGGGGCGGTCGCGGGTCGCGGGGCGCCCCTCGGCGTCGACGGCGGCGAGGTCGGGGTCGTCGCCGACGGCGGCGTTGTCGCCGAACGCGGAGACCATGTTGACGCCGGTCGAGAGCGGCGCGGCCGCCCGGCCGGTCACGTCTTTCACCTCGTAGAAGCCGGCGTCGAACGCCGCCCACTCCAGTTCCTCGGCGTTGCGCGTGACGACCCCGTACATACCTGCCGGTAGGGGCGTGCGGTCCTAAGTGGTTCGGATGCGTAACGGCGGCCGGTCTCGCGGTCGTGATCGAACCGGGAGACGGCCGTCTACGCGGACTGGCGCGATAGAATGGGTTCGCTGGAGGGCGGAATGCCTCGTAAGCCGACGAGTCGGCGGGCGGTCCCGTGTCTCCGTCGATACCGTTACTCCTCGACGTCGACTTCGACCGGTTCCTTGTCACCGGACATGACGACGTAGCCGATTGCGATCAGTGCGAGCACCAGGATGAACTTCGTCTTCCCTGACATACCACTCCGTTGGACCACCGGTCACAAAGCGGTTTCGCCCGATCCGCGGGCGTCGATATGTTCGGCCACGTCGCCCTCGCGGATGATGGTGTCGCAGTACGAACATCGGACGCCGTCGGAGAGGACTTCGAACTCCGTGTGGATGGGCTCGTCCGCGTTCGTGATGCAGTTGCGGTTGGGGCAGACGAGGATGCCCCGGACCGTATCCGTTCGCTCCACGCGGTTCTTTTCCACCACCTCGAAGTCGCGGATGATGTTGATGGTCGCTTCGGGGGCGATCAGAGAGAGGACGTCCACCTCCTCCTGGCTGAGTTCGCGCCCCTCGACTTTCACCACGTCCTTTCGCCCCAACTTGTCGCTGGGGACGTTCATGCCGATGCTGACGCTCTCGCCGCCGCTGCCGTCGATGCCGAGGATGGCGAGGACGTTGAGCGCCTGCCCGCCGGTGACGTGGTCGATGACGGTGCCGTCGCGGATCTTGCTGACGCGGAGTTCTTTGTCGGTGTCGCTCATTCGTGACCTCCAAGTAGACGGTCGAGCAGGGCCATTCGAACGGGAACGCCGTTGTGGGCCTGTTCGAAATACTTCGCGCGCTTCGTCTCGTCCACCTCGGGCGCGATTTCGTCGACGCGCGGGAGGGGGTGCATCACGGTCAGGTCGTCGGACGCATCGGCGAGGACCTCGTTGTCGATGCGATACTCTCCGGCGACTTCGCGGTACTCGCGTTCCTCGGGGAAGCGTTCGCGCTGGATGCGGGTGACGTAGAGTACGTCGAGTTCGGGGAGAACGTCGTCGAGGTCGGTGTGCTCGCGAACCTGCGCGCCCGACTCGTGCAGGTCGTAGCGGACGTTTCGCGGCAGACGCAGGCTCTCGGGGCTGATGAAGTGCTGGCGCACGTCGAAATTGGTGAGCGCGTGGGCGAGCGAGTGGACCGTCCGCCCGTACTTCAGATCGCCCATGATGCCGACGGTGATGTCGTCCAGTCCCGCGTTCTCGCGGATCGTATAGAGGTCGAGCAACGTCTGACTCGGGTGCTGGCCGGCGCCGTCGCCGGCGTTGACGAGTGGGACGTCCACGAACTCCGAGGCGAGTTTCGCCGACCCCTCGCTCGGGTGCCGAAGGACGAGGGCGTCGGCGTAGCCCTCGATCACCCGAACCGTGTCTGCGAGGCTCTCTCCTTTCTTGACCGACGAGGACTCGACCGATCCCATGTCGATCGTCTCCCCGCCGAGGCGTTTCATCGCCGACTCGAAGCTCATCTTCGTCCGCGTGCTCGGTTCGAAAAAACACAGCGCGAGGACGCGGCCGTCGTGGCGGTCACGGACGAAGTCGGGGTCGGCATCGACCGCCGCCGCGTGGTCGAGCACCGCCTCGATGTCGTCCCGTGAGAGGTGGGCCGCACTGATGAGGTGGTCCTGCAACATTACGTGTGTGAGCCACCCGCGGCGTCTTGAATCCCTCGGGAACGACCCGTCGCGTGTACCGGTCGTCGCTACGGCCAGTTCCCGTGATCGTCGAACGCGTCCGCCACCCGCTCGATGGCGACGACGTACGCCGCCGTCCGGAAGTTCGGCACGTCGTAGGTCTCGAACGTCTCGACCAGGCGGTCGAACGCGTCGGTGATGATCCGTTCGAGTTCGTCGTTGACGCGCTCCTCGGTCCACGAGAAGCGCTGGCGGTTCTGCACCCACTCGAAGTACGAGACGGTAACCCCGCCCGCGTTCGCGAGGATGTCGGGCAGGACGTACACGTCGCGGTCGGTGAGCACGTCGTCGGCGTTGGGCGTCAGCGGGCCGTTAGCTGCCTCGACGATCACGTCGGCCCGCACGTCGCGTGCGATGTCCGCGGTGACCGCGTTCTCCAGTGCCGCCGGCACCAGCAGGTCGACGTCCGCCGTCAGCAGGTCTTCGTTGGTCAGTTCCCGTTCCGCGCCGGCGTAGCCGACGACCGATCCCGTCTCGCGTTTGTGTTCTTTGACCGCCTCGGTGTCGAGGCCGTCCGCGTGGTAGATGCCGCCCTTCGAGTCGCTGACGGCGACGACCGTGGCGCCGACCCCCTCGAGCAACGTCGCAGCGACCGATCCGGCGTTCCCGTACCCCTGGACGGCGACTGTCGCGCCCTCGATGCCGCGCCCGAGGTAGTCGAACGCCTCGCGAGCGGTGAGCATCACGGATCGGCCGGTGGCCTCGACGCGCCCGGCGCTCCCGCCAGAGGACGGCGCCTTCCCGGTGACGACGCCGGGTTCGGTCGTCCGCTCTAACGTCTCGTAGGTGTCTTTGATCCAGTTCATCTCCCGTTGGCCCGTATTCACGTCGGGCGCCGGGATATCGCGGTCCTCGCCGATGATCGGGCGGAGTTCGACCGCGAAAGCGCGCGTGATCCGTTCGAGTTCGTCCGCCGAGTAGTCGCGGGGGTCGAAGGCGATACCCCCCTTCGCGCCGCCGTAGGGGATGTCAACCACGGCGCATTTATACACCATCCAGCCGGAGAGCGCCTTCACCTCGTCACGGGTGACGTTCGGGTGGTACCGAATCCCGCCCTTGTACGGACCACGGTCGCCGTTGAACTGCGATCGGTAGGCTCGGAACTGCTCGATCGACCCGTCGTCCATGTCGACCGAGAGCGTCGTCGACAGCACACGCTCGGGGTGTTTCAGCTGATCGATCACGTCGTCCGCGACGTCGGAGTAGGCGGCCGCGTCGTCGATCTGTTCTTGGAGGCTCTCGAACGGGTTGATGTCCGCCATTTCCGCTCGCTTCTCCGCCCGGGGATACAGTCCTTTCGACCCCGCGGTCACGCGTCCGGTACCCGGTCGAGGATACGTTCGGCGCGGGCGATCAACGGTGCGTCGATCATCTCGCCGTCCACCTCGAAGACGCCGCGGCCGTCGTGGTCGGCGTCCTCGCGCGCCGCCAACACCCGTTCGGCCCACGCCACCTCGTCGGGGTCGGGCGCGAGGGCGTCGTGGACGACGCCAACCTGATCGGGGTGGACGACCAGTTTCCCGTCGTAGCCGAGCGTCGCCGCGAACCGCGTCTCGGCGCGGAGACCCTCGTGGTCGTCGAGGTCGGTATAGACCGTATCCACGGCGTCGATGCCCGCCGCCCGCGCCGCCAGTACGACGTGTTCGCGAGCGTACAGCACCTCGGTCCCCTCGTCGGTCCGGGTCGCGCCGAGGTCGGCTGCGAGGTCCTCGGCGCCGAAACAGCACGCGTCGACGGCGGGCGTCGTCGCCACTGCGCGGGCGTCGAGGACGCCCGTCGCCGTCTCGATCAAAGCGAGGATCGGAAGTGACAGGTCACGCGCCGCGAGGGCCTCGGCCACCTGCGGAACCGTCTCCGCGTCGGCTTTCGGGACCATCACCGCGTCGAGGCGGTCGGCGTCCGCGAGCGCGTCGAGGTCAGTGGTTGCCGCGTCGGGATCGGCGGCGATCCGGACCGCTACCTCCACGGTCACGGGGTCGAAGTCGGGGTCGGAGAGCAGGTCGGCGACGGCCGCGCGGGCCTCGGCTTTCCGGGGTGGCGCCACGGCGTCTTCGAGATCGAAGACGACGGTGTCGGCGCCGGTCGACGGTGCCTTGCGGCACATCTCGGGACGATCGCCCGGCGAGAACAGGACGGTTCGGCGGGGCATAGCGAAACGACGGTGGCCAGGAAAATGAAACTATAGGAGCCGTTGTACGCCTGATCGCGTGTGATCAGGTGTTCGGACAGTTACAGACGCTACTATTGAGGACGAGGCGATGGCCTAGAGTGCGAGGGCAACGGCGACGACGTTCACAAGCGACGCTGCCGCCCACGGAAGCGCGAGGCCGGCAGGGACCAGTCCGCGGTAGTCCGCGGGCATGACGACCCAGCCGACGACGGCGACGGCGACGGCCCCACTTTTCAGGAGCGCGAGCGTGGGAACGATCCCGATCCGAGCAATGAGATCCGCGGCGACCGGATTGATTTCGGTCAGACCGAGGCGGATACCGTAGACCGTGAGGGCGCCGTCGGCGACGAGGGTGACCATCGCGACGACCCAGAGCCCCCCGGCGTAGGTCGTCGTCGCCGTCGCGAGGGCGTCGAGACCGGTGCCGCCGACGGTGGGCCAGGTCGCCTCTCCCGAGGAGGACTGTGCCGTGTCTGTCGACATACGAGAACGATGGGCTACGACACCCGTGAGTATACGGCGCATACGGCAGGTAAATGACCGATTATCGGACGAGATCCGCCAGCAAACGTCGGCGACGATCCGTTGCCCTACCGGACCCCGGGACGGCGACCGATCAGTCGAGCGCCGCTTCCAGCCGATCGATCAGGTCGGCGTTCCCGACATAGACCGGCGTCCGCTGGTGGAGTTCGGTGGGGTCCACGTCAAGCACCGATCCCGTGCCATCGGAACTCCGGCCGCCGGCGCACTCGATGACGTACCCCACCGGGTTACATTCGAACTGGAGACGGAGTTTGCCCTCGGGTGCCGACTGGAGGGTGGGATACGCGAACACGCCGCCGTAGGTGAGAATCTGGTTCACGTCACCGATCATTGCACCGCCGTACCGGAGTTTGAGTTCGGACTCGATCTCGTCGACGTAGCCGGCGACAGCCGCGGGCCAGTCGGGGACGCGCCCGCCGAAGCCGTAGACCGTCGGGTCGTCGGGGAGGGTCACGTCCTCGGTCAGGACGGTCGTCTCGCCGTCCTCGATCAGGTACTCGGTGACCGTGCCTTCGCGGGCGAACGCCATCGTCGTGATGGGGCCGTAGAGGACGTAGCCGGCGGCGACGATGTCGTGCCCGCTCGCCGGGAGTTCGGCGTCGTAGACGCCGACGATGGTCCCCATGACGTTGTTCGGCTTGAGGTTCGAGGAGCCGTCGAGGGGGTCGACGGCGACGGCGTAGCCCTCGCCGGTGTCGACGACGCCCTCGCGTTCCTCGCTGGCGTAGGCGCCGACGCCCTCGATGGCACCCAGCCGTTCTTCGAGCAACTCGTCGGCGTACTCGTCGGCCGCCAGTCGACGCTCGCCGGAGGGGTTCTCCGCGCCCGCCTTCTCGCGGCGGCCGGGGAGACCAGCCCGAACGTCGGGGGCCGCGCTCGCGACGGCGTCCCGTATCGCCGCGACGGTGTCGGTCATCAGTCGCTCGCTTCGAGGCCGGCGCTCGCCGCCAGCGCCTCCTCGACCGACGCGTCCTCGAAGATGACGGCTTCGAGACCGTCGAGGATCGCCTCGGGGTTCTCGCGCTGGAAGACGTTACGCCCGACCGCCAGCCCGCTCGCGCCGGCGTCCATCGCCTCGCGCACCGTCGAGAGGAACGCCTCGTCGCTCGTCTTCGACCCGCCGCTCATGACGACTTTCATGTCGCCCGCGCTCTGGACGGCCCAGTCCATCGCGTCCGCGGAGCCGGGATATTTCACCTTCGCGATGTCGGCGCCGAGTTCGAGGCCGAGACGGGACGCGTAGGCGATCGTATCGGGGCTGGTGTCGTCTTTGAGGCCCTGTCCACGCGGGTAAGACCACATCACGACGCCCATGCCGTGTTCGCGGGCCTGCTCCTGTGCCTGCCGGAACTCCTCGGCCATCTCGACTTCGTGGTTCGAACCGCCGTAGAACGTGAAGCCGATGGCGTCGGCGCCGATATCGGCCGCGTAGTCGACCGACCAGTTGACCGCGGAGTCGGGTTCGCCCATCCAGAGATTGCTCGTCCCGTTCAGCTTCGCCAGCAGGGTCACGTCGTCCTCGTAGGACGGATAGTACGCCTCGGCGACGCCTTTCTGGACGGCCACGGCCGTCACCGCGTCGTGGGTCCCGACGTCGAACACCGTCGACGGGTCGGTCGTCGCCGGCACCGGTTCGAAGTCGACCGGGCCGTGTTCGAGACCGTGGTCGTACGCGAGAATCAACGCCTTGCCGTCGCGGGTGATCGCGTCGTCAGCACCGGGAATCATGTGTGTAGACGTACCGGCGAAATACCACATAAAGCGTGTGGTCGGCGGTGATGGCTCGCCGGACGAGCGCCCGCGACGCCGACGAGCGTGGCGAAACGGGAGGCTGATAGTGCCCGAGGACGGACGCCGGTCTATGGATCGAACGGTGCCGGGAACGATCGCGATCGCCCTCCTCGTTCTCGTCGCAGGGTGTGGCGGCTTCGGAGCGGGCGGGTCCGAGACGCCCGAGTCGACGGCCGGCCCGACGGTGACGAAGACAGCGGCGCCGACGGCGTCGCCAACCCCGGCCTCGACCGGCACCATCGCTCCCGAGCAGGATCGGTACCCCGACGGCTGGTCGGCGGCGGGGATCGACGACCCCGATGCCGCACTCGCGGCCCACTACCGGGCGACGCTCACCGGCCCGTCGGTGACCGTGACCTATCGATCGCGGGTCCGAGAGGCGACGAACGAACGCGCCGCCAACACCACGCTCTCGATGCGCGCCGACACGGCATCGAGACAGCTGTCCGCCGACCTCGACGGGTCGGACACCCGTCGCGAAGTCTTCTTCGCCGACGGCACGCTCACCCGGTGGAGCCCGGAAAACGAGACGGTCGTCGGAAGGGAGTCGACGGCGTTCGGGCTGGTCGCCCAGTCGATCGACCGTCGGGTGCTCCAGTCTCACCTTCTGCTCTACACGCTCGAACGGAACGGGACCGTCGAGCGTGCGGGAACGACGGCGCTCGTCTACGACGTGACCGGCGTCCCCGACAGCACCGTGTCGGGAACGTACGGGACGGCCACCGGTGCGTCCGGACGGATCGTCGTCGGTCAAGACGGCCGCGTCTTCGAAATCGAGACGACGGTAACCTACACCGACGGCACGGTCACGTACTACTACGGACACACGGCCGTCGGCGAGACGGCGGTCGAGACGCCCGGATGGATGGAACGGTCGTGAGTGACGCGTCGGCGCTCAGTCCGAACGCTCGGCGACGTGGGTTCCGATCGCCCCCATGATGTCGCCGACGAGCGTGTCCTGTTCGGCGAAGTAGTCCCGGTCGACGGAGATTTCGAGGCCTTCGCCCTCGGTGACGGCGAAGTTCATCTCGACGGCGTTCTCGAACACGTCGATCCGACAGTCGAACTCGCCGTGCATCTCCTGAAAGAGGCTGTTGATGTACTCCTTCTCGATCGTCTCCAGTCTGAGTTCGTCGATCGCACGTTCGAGATTCCGATCGTCGTAGGTCCGCTTCACGTCGTCGCGGACGTAATGGACCGTATGCGAGTCGCGAGTGTAGCCGATGATCGAACGAAGATGCTCTCCTATCTGTGCACCGACAACTGACTCGATGCGCTCGCCGAACTCTGTCGAATCCATCGGTTCCCGTCACCGTGTACCGCGGGCGGAGATAAAGCTTCTCGGTCGTCACCAGTCGAAGTCGCGGTGAACCTGTCGCCCCTCGTCGTTCGACACGGGGCCGACGACATCGGTTACGCCGTCCAGAATCTCCGCCGACCGAACGTTCTGTTCGCCGCCGGTGAACGCCACCACTTCCTCGCCACTCACGCTGTAGACGACGCGACCGAATCCGGCCGTCGCCATCCCGCCGGCACACATCGGGCACGGTTCGGTGCTGGTGTACATCACGGTCTCCGCGCGTTCGTCCGGGCTGTACTCCCGACACGCCCGGTACGCGAGGTGGAGTTCCGGGTGGCGCCGGATGTCCGCTTCCGTGTTGATGCGGTTCGAGTCGCGCATGACGACGGCGTCGTCGCGGACGAGGACGGAGCCGAACGGTTCGTCGCCGCGGGCGGCGGCCTCGCGGGCGAGGTCGAGTGCCGCACGCATATGCGACGCGTGATCGAAGCTGTCGAAATCGGGGGTAGTCACGATCCGTCCAACCGTCCGAAGCGAGATCAGTCGTTCGGAACGGGCGCTAGCCTTACAACCTCCCATCGCACAATGTCGCATATGCGAGGATTCGATCAGATCGACACGGTCGGGGTCGTCGGCGCCGGGACGATGGGTAGCGGGATCGCACAGGTGGCCGCCACGGCCGGCTACGACGTGGTGATGCGCGACATCGAGGACGACCTCGTCGCGGACGGCTTCGACCGTATCGACGACAGCCTCTCGCGGTTCGTCGAGAAAGAGCAGTTGTCGCGTGCGGAGGCCGACGCCGCCGTCTCCCGGATCACCGGCACGACCGACCTCTCCGATCTCGGTGAGTGCGACTACGTCATCGAAGCCGCCGTCGAGAACATGGATATCAAACGGGACATCTTCGCGGACTTGGACGAGGCCGTCGACGACGACGTGATCCTCGCGACCAACACCTCCACGCTCTCGATCACGACCATCGCGTCGGCGACCGAGCGTCCCGAACTCGTCGTTGGCCTGCACTTCATGAATCCCGCACCGATCATGGAGGGCCTCGAACTCGTCGTCGGCGAACGGACGAGCGACGACGCCGTCGACTGCTCGCACACGCTCGCCGAGGACTTCGGCAAGACGACGTGGGAGTCCGACGACAAACCCGGCTTCGTCGTCAACCGCGTGCTGATGCCGTGGATCAACGAGGGCATCCGCGCCTACG
>Ga0102936_1001095_pt1 | contig 10745 bp, 8 predicted proteins | sample SalPon2_A_H2O_MG_FD_78502 | JGI IMG/M metagenome (GOLD analysis project Ga0102936, IMG submission 78502) | Salt pond water microbial communities from South San Francisco under conditions of wetland restoration - Salt Pond MetaG R2_A_H2O_MG | ecosystem: Environmental > Aquatic > Non-marine Saline...
AAAGCCGCTTAGTTAGAACGTCTGCTTGCTGAAGGTGTGTCTACGACCAAGCAAGCAGACAGTGTGATTCACGAGGACCAGCTTCTTAATTTTCTCGTCAACCGCCTTGACGAGGAAGTTCCGCTCTCGTTAGCCAATAACGCTGAGATCACTGCTGAGGACCTCTGTCTCTACGCACTGTGCTTCGAGTCAGAACGCACCCGCTGCGAACACGATCCTCTACCATCTCTGGACGAAGTTCGAGCGGAACGGCTCGAACGAGTCGCTAACGCGCTCTTGCGGAAGAATTTCGATGAATTGCTCCCCAAGCAGGTGGAGGTCTGCGCAGACCTCCACCTGCGACCCTACTACGGTGAAGAAGCCGACACAGACGGCCTCTATCACTCGGAGGCGAAGCGTGGAACTACCGCGTTCCACGCCTACGCCACACTCTACGCGCGTGTGAAAAACAAATGCTACACGCTGGCGGTATCGCCGTCTTCGAGACGGCGTACCGCCAGCAGCGTCCTCGCTGAGTTCCTCGGTACTCTCGATTGCCTTGACACTGAGGTCAAGGCCGTCTACCTCGATCGCGGATTCTACGACAGCAAGTGTCTCACGCTGCTTCAGGCGCCAACTACGCGTATGTGATCCCGATCATTCGGTGGGGGAAGACGATTCAGCAAGAGCTCTCGGAAGGGTGGAGTCGCGTCATTCAGCATAATCTGACGGGGAAACTCGACGGTACGTACCTAAACGGGAAGTATGACGAGAACGGCGTGGCGCGTCACGGCTACGCCGCTGACGCGCCGTTCATCGACTCACCACGCGACGCCCGATACCATTACTCGAAACGCTTCGGTATCGAGTCGACCTATCGGTTATCCGAGCAAGCGATAGCGACAACAACCACGCGAGATCCAACGGTACGGCTGCTGTACGTCGTGGTGAGTCTGCTATTACAGAACGTTTGGCGGTATCTTCACTACGAGTATGTGGAGACGCTGCGCCGAGGTGGGTGTCGCCTCTGGTGGTGGCCGTACAAGGAGTTCGTCAATATGATCCGACTTGCTGCGTGGACGGCCCTCGTGGTACGTCGGGCCGTCCCCGCAAATCGGCCACCGGGCGACTAATTCCACCGCTGACCACCGACCGAACAAGCCAGCAGAGTGAGTGGCGACGCTGTCGCGTCGGCGGCTGACCGCCGCCGACAGCGACAGCTCTCCGTCGATCTGTCGGTAATTCCCTTGTCGAGACCGTTAGTATAACCGCTTCGACACAGAACTCAGGCCACAAAAACAGCTAGCTGTGGGCGCTTTGTGAGGTACTGAGACTGGCATACCGAGTACGAAATCGCCGCATATGACGTTGTATATCTCGTTCACCACCGTGGTTCGTCAGCGAAAGCAGCTGCGAACAACGCGCTTAATCGAGCAAATGGCTACGCTCAGTGGTGGATGGCCGAAACGTCCTACTCGACAACCAAGCGCTCGCACGGCATCGCCGAGCGAGCGCTGGGCTGGTATTGGAAGTTCCGTGAAATTGTCCTGATGTTTGCCATCATCAACATAGAACCGCTGTGTGAACCGTTGTAACCGTGACTTAGAAGCTATTCAACACAGTAGTCAGGTGCAGTAGTGACTATCTCTCCACAGCTTCTAAATCTTGTCTCTTACTGATATCGGACACGGTGAAGAGCAACACTAATCCTGCACCAGCGAGAGCTGCTATTCCGAGGGTTTGAAAAGCGAGTTTGTATCCACTGGTATCCAATGCGGCCCCAAAGACAATGGGTGCGATAATCCCAGGTATTGTGCCAATAAAAGACTGAATCGACAACGCAGAGCCGATCTGGTCGGAATCAACGACTTCCGTGACCATCGTCGCGGTTGGCGCGCTATCTATGGTGATGACTATACCGTACGTGAGGAGGAACACGAGTAGAAGACTCATTGGAAGCCAACCTAAGAATCCAATAGCCAGGCTACAAACAGCGCTGGCCAAAAGCCCAACAGCAGCAACGGTCTGACGATTCATTCGATCAGAAAGCGTCCCACCCAGTAGATTTCCAATCCCGCCCATAGCAGTCATGATGCCAGCTAGGAGACCTGCCATGGCGGCGGAGTTCTCAGTAGCAGCAATCGCCGCTGTCGAGACTAAGAACGCAGTGAGCCAGTTGCGAACACCAAACAGCTCCCAGTTGTGTGCAGAATATATTCCAACAGTGAGCAGATAGGTGGGGTTTCGTAATACGTTGAGACTAAGATTCCCAGACTGGCTGAATCCATCTGGCGGTGCCCGACCGACAAGTAGGATAATGGGCCCGGCCATGAGTGCGACGAGACTAGTCGCTGCAAGTGCAAACTTCCAGCCCAAGACGGAACCCAACCAAGACGAGACAATGAATGAAGTCCCACTGGAAATCGAAAACGTTCCAGCGTAGACTCCAATAGCCCAGCCACGATTGGCTTGATACGAATCGCTAACGTATTGCATTCCAGGGACGTATACACCAGCCATTCCGAGCCCCGCAATGAATCGGAGGAGCGTACCTATTACAAATCCACGCGCGAGTAAAGCAAAACAAAGACTTGCAAGAGCTGCGACAGTCGCTCCCGAGGCTGCAACCTTTCGCGTGTCATACCGGTCAGAGAGCATCCCAATGGGAATGACCAGCAGAATATAACCTGCCTGAAAAGCGCTGTAGATTATGCTAGCACGAATACCAGACAACGCCCATTCGTTGACGATGAGAGGTAATACGGCCGAGTAATTAAACCATAGCAGCGATGAAAGCCCAAGCATACCGCTGGCAGCCGAGAGGTTCCGGGTTCGAGTTTGCATCAAGTACTTTTGAAAATTATCGATTCGGTGGAGTTCCAGTTGCTTGCATTCCCGATACAGCGTGTTACAGACGTTTTCAGTAGCCGATCGATTAGAGAGAATAGTCGCAAAGACGTTGAATGGAACGGACGAATGTCAGCTAGCACTTCTGATCAGCTCCTACGGGGCACCTTCTACGGGAGAAAGCCGCAGAGTATCGAGGACTCCTAAATGATATGTTGAATATGTATTATGATTAGTAGACATAATATGATCCATGCTTACTTTTCATCCTATTTGATCAAGTTATTACTTTAACGCTTAATCTCACGCGAGAAACATTCTGCTCCTACCTATTTATGTGTAATCGTCCCGGCAATCTATAGAGAAATCAGTATTCACTGACTCGGTCGTGGCGAATCTGTTAAATTCATGCGATTGTGTGCCAATCTTTCACTTACTTTGCAGAAGTTGTCAGGATCGGGCCGCTATACCGTTGGTATAATATCTCCATTGGCAGAGTCTTGGAAGCAATTTCGATAGAGAAAAGGTAGGCGTTTCTAGGTAAATTGACCTAGCACAGACACGACAAAGAGCGATATAATCGTTCCCTCAGCTATCGTGATCTCCTTGCCATCATCGATTCAACAGAGCAGGACAACTCAAAAAGTGATTCTATTGAGCAGCGAGTTCGATCGTGTCGTCATCAAGAACGACTTACAAAACAACAGAAAAGAATGCTATGGATAAAATAACGGGATAATAACCGATTATGGCTTATTCGCTTTCTTCAGCGACTAAATCTAAAGGAGATTCCATTTGTTCTTGATCGAGATGGCAGCCGATACAATGTGAGCTCTCGTCGTTTGCGACGGCTTCTAGTTGGGGTTCCTCGGTTTCACAGATCTCCCCAATTTTTTTCGGACACCGAGTATGGAACGAACAACCGTTAGGCGGATCTCGGGCACTCGGCACATCACCATCCAACCGAATTCGTGCAACATCTTCGGTTGGATCGAGCGAAGGAATGCTCTTCAGAAGCGATCTGGTATAGGGGTGGTAAGGTGGATTAAATATGGCGCTCGTGATTCCAGTTTCGATAATCTTACCCAAATACATGACTGCGACACGGTCGCAGATGGATTCGATCACGCTCAAGTCGTGGCTGACCAGAAGATAAGACGTGCCGTATTCGTCACGAAGTTCGTTCAGAAGGTTAAGAATACTTGCCTGAACACTTACGTCGAGAGAGGCAACCGGTTCGTCGAGGACGATCAGAGACGGATTGGCAGCAAACGCTCGAGCGATAGCAACTCGCTGCTGTTGACCGCCAGAGAGTTCATGTGGCTGTTTACTAAGTATTTCACCGCCCAGATCAACCTGCTCAAGTAGTTGAATAATTTGTTGCTGACGTTCCTCTGATGAATTATCTGTGAACAGTTTGAGCGGACGCTCGAGGATTTCTTCAATGGTTTTATTCGGGTTTAGACTGGCTTCGGGATCCTGAAAGATGATCTGGCATTCGGCTCGGAACTGCTGTAATTGCTCTTTTTCAAGCCCAGATAACTCATCATGGCGGAATTCAATGCTTCCGTCAGTGGGATCATGAAGCTTCAGGAGAGTTCGTCCGAGAGTACTCTTTCCACAGCCACTCTCACCGACTAGGCCGACAGTCTCAGACTCACGGATGCTGAGAGAAACGTCGGATACAGCTTGGACCGGCTGGTGGTCAAAAAAGCGGTTCTGAATGAATCCACTCTCATCGTAGTATTTCTTCAACTCATTAGTAGTGAGAATTTCCTCTCCAGGACTGTGAGAACGGGAAGCAGTCTCTCCAGCTTCAATCGGATCCGACATTGCTTTTTCCCAGTGTAGACACCGAGATTCATGTTCACCACTTTCCGAAATTGTCTCCATCTGAATGCTGCTAGTCTTACATTCATCAGTCACATAGTCACAGCGGTCAGCGAAGATGCATCCAGTGGGGATGTCGTCAAGATCGGGAATTCGGCCAGGAATTGGTCTAAGTTCTTTCTCAATTCCCAGTTCCGGAGTCGTGGCCAAGAGTGCCTGAGTGTATGGGTTTGCGGGATCTGAGAAGACTTGGTCAACTGGACCTTTTTCGACCATTTCACCAGCATACAGAATATTCACTCGATCTGCGATTTCCGAGATGACGCCGAGATTGTGTGTGATGAGTAGAATTGCGGTATTATACTCCGATTTGAGTTCCTGAATGAGGTCCAAAAATTTGGCCTGCGTCGTGACATCGAGTCCGGTCGTCGGCTCGTCGAGAATCAGCAAATCTGGGTTGCAAGATAAGCCGATAGCAAGCAATGCACGTTGCTGTTGGCCGCCGGAAAGCTCGTGCGGATACCGTTCCGACATCTCGGCAGGATCCGGAATATTCACTTGGTCGAGAACTTCGATAGTTCGTTCTCGAGCTTCGTCTGGACTATCCAGATTCTGGTGGAGCCGGATACTTTCGTTGATCTGCTCTCCAATCGTCATACTCGGATTTAACGCCTGTGACGGATTTTGGGCGACATGAGCGATTTCTCCCCCGCGGATCGAACGGAGTTCCTTTTCCGAAGCATTGAGCAGTTCTCTCCCTTCGAATTGAATGGTCCCATTAGAGATATGTCCGTTACTATCTAGGTAACGAACGATTGCGAGGGCAAGAGTGCTTTTTCCGCTACCACTCTCTCCTGCGATACCAAGGGTTTCTCCCTTATTGAGGGACACCGAGACATCGCGCAGTGCTTGCACCGATCCGTCAGGAACGGAGAACTCGACGTTGAGATTCTCTACTTTGAGCATCGTGTTATCGTTATTTGAATGAGACATCGTCTCTCACCAGATGTTTCCGCATTAAGAGCGTCTTTTAGGCCGTCACCCAAAATGTTTGTTGCCATAATAACCACTAACAACGCCAAACTTGGCCACAGCAAGAACCACGGTGAACTGTACATGTATTGGCGTGCGACAGAGATCATGAAGCCCCAGTCTGGATAGGGTGGCCCTGAACCGAGACCGAGGAAAGAGAGTGAGGCACCAACCATTATCGCATATCCAACTCGGATCGAACTTTCGATGATGATCGGAGACTTAACATTCGGTAAAATCTCTCGAAACATGATGTGTATATGTGACTCACCGCGAGCCTTGGCAGCTAGAACGTAGGATTGCTTGCTCTCAGAGAGCGTTACAGAGCGCGTGATACGCGCCAGCCGGGGTGTGAAGACTATGCCAATTGCCATAATCAGATTGAACATGCTTGAAGAGAGCGCGACGAGGATCAAGAGGCCCAAGAGGAGCGTCGGAACGCTCATTACGATGTCCATGATCCGCATCAGAACTTCGTCGGTAGTTCCCTTGAAGTAACCAGAAACGAGTCCGATAGGAACACCCAGTATGACTGCGAGGGCGGTCGATGTGAACCCGATTAGGAGTGTAGTTTGCCCGCCCAAGAAGAGACGAGAAAGGATATCTCGCCCAAGATGGTCGGTGCCTAACGGGTACTGCCCACTGGGAGGTTCAAGTCGATCCACAGGATGAGTGGTAAGTGGATCGTGTGGCGTTATCATATTCCCGAAGATGGACAGAAGGATCACCGGAATGATGATACCAAGTCCAATCGTCACCTGCGGATTCGCGAATACGAGATTAGTTGCTCGCTGCTTCCAAGACGGGCGATCGACGGTCCAGTTATTCTCTTTTGTAGTCATTGGTTATCCCCTAGCGTGATGCGCGGATCGAGCCATGTATACACAATGTCCGCCGTGAGGTTGGCAAAAATAAAGGCTGCTGATGGGACGAGTACGCTTGCTTGGAGTACCGGCAGATCCCGATTTCTAATCGCCAACACGACCAGTTCGCCGATACCAGGATACCTGAAGATCTCCTCGACTATGACAACTGCACCCATCATCCACCCAAAATTGATCGCGAGAACGGTAACAGTGGGTAGAAGACCGTTTCGAAGGGCATGGTTGAATAACACCTTTGATTCATCAACTCCCTTTAGACGTGCTGTGCGGATGTATTTGGACTCCAGGGTTTCGATCAACGACGACCGTGTCTGACGAAGGACGTACGCCATAACAACAACCGTCAGAGAGAGTGCAGGGAGGAAGATGTGTTGAAGCCATCCCACCACACTCTGGCTAATCGGGATGTATCCACCACTTGGGAAAAAGGCGAGCGACCCAGAAGTGAACACCAACAGAAGAAGCGTTGCGGTCACAAACGAAGGTAAACTCATACCGAGATACGTCGATGTCGTAATGAGATGGTCGATTTTCGAATTTCGCTTCTTCGCCGCAATCACACCAAGAGGAATAGCTGTGATTATTGTTAGTCCCGTTGTAACTAGGGCCAACTGGAGCGTCCGAACGAACCGTGGCAAGATCATACCTATCACAGGTTTTTGCGATGTGAGACTTACTCCAAAATTCAGAGTCGCTAAGCCAACTAGGTAGTCAAGATATTGCTTCCAGAGTGAACGATTAAGCCCCAGCTGCGCTTCAATGTTTTTTATCGCTTCTTCGGTCGCTGCCGTGCCAAGTACGACTGTGGCTGCGCTACCAGGAAGGATCTGAGTGATAGCGAACACTGCCGTACTCACAATAAACAACGACACGATCGCCGTCAATACACGTTTCATGAGGTAAATCTGATTCGTGCGATTCATAATTGCTTGACTTGGACGGGAGTGATTCTACTCCGATGGCACATGTGCAACCTATCCATTCCTTGGTTTCTAGCTCGGGTTAGCGTTTCACTTTTCATGTTTTGTTATGCAAATGGGGTGGTACATTTACTAGCGCTTTGGCGCTGCTGCGATAGTACATATTCATTCAATAAATACTTTTCTTTTGTATACCTAGATCGGAATATAAAACGTCCACCCATCTTGCTAAAATTGACTCTGATGGATCGTTGTAAGACAGCGGGATAGGTTGTCAAGCCAAGGAGGTGAAGCAGAAATAGGCGTAACTATATCGAAGATCTCCCGTCTCACAAGCAAGGTGGTCATATTAGCTAAAAATGCTATTGGTGGCCGACTACGCCGTCGTTTTGCTCCACTGTCTCCGGATCTACCTAGAAAAATCCTACCGCAACTCGCTTGCTCTCCTGAGTGAGATAGAACAAATATTGGCCGACATCGGCCTCAAAGCGTCCGATCGGTTTCATCACTCGACGCTAGTGAAGACGTTTGATAGGTTAGGGATGAAGATCTGGCAGATGCTGCTGCATCTTTCAGCGCACCTGTACGACATCACTGATCCACGTCGCGATGGATGTCTATACAGCTAAGAAGCACTGTCTGAGATTGTTTTCTCGGTGGTTAATTGACGCCCGCGCGCGATACGTGCCCGAGTGTGACACCGTGAATTTCTTGCAACCGTTTTGACGTGTGGGGTCTACAACATCAAATGAGCAGCGAAACCGTGAAATCCACTCCGTTTGGCGATCTACAAGAGCCATAAAATCACCGCGAAATACCAACTCCCCTGAACCAATAGAGTTATTCAGTAGTATATAAGATAAATCCCTGATGGTTCGCGACTTACCGCCAGTCTACGGTGGAGAGATGCTTCACATCCACCTCGACGACGACAAAACGGAGATCGAATCAATCGATGAGCGGGACGCGCAACGATTCCTTGGTGGTAACGGATTTGCTGCAAAAGTCATTCACGACCACGTCCCACCAGATTGTGGCCCAGTCGATCCCGAGAACGTAGTGGCGTTCACTGTTGGTCCAATGAACGCGACGCCACTTCAGAGCACGAGCCGGGGCGTCGTGGGATTCATCAGCCCGATGACTAACGGCTTCTTCGATAGCACGTTCGGTGGGACGTTCCCTCAAGCGCAGAAGACGACGGGTTTCGAAGTCATCGCCATTCACGGGGCCGCCGAGCAGTTATCTTACGTATGCATCGATGAAAACGGTGCAGAGGTGATTCCGGCACCAGACCTAGAAGGACTCGATACGTACGAAACGTGTCAAGCTGTACGTGAACGTGAGGGCCAGGGGTACAACACTCACGTTATTGCTGCCGGGCCAGCGGGCGAAAATCAAGTTCGGTACGCCTGCCTCCTGCACGAGTCTGAAATCCGAGAGGGAGTGGCAGGACGTGGAGGAAGTGGAGCAATTCTCGGTTCCAAGAATATTAAGGCAGTTGCTATCCGCGAAGGGAACTTCCAGCCGGAACTTGCCGACCGTGAGAACTTACAAGAGCTCGCAGTGAGTCGCATGGGACCGCTGATGGAGGAGACCAAACACCTCCAGTCTCACGGCACCAGCGGACTCGTCAACCCGGTCAACGAAATGGGAAAACTTGGCCACCGGAACAATCAAAACGAACAGATTCCCGACGAGAGCGCTGAATCAATAAGCGGTGAGCGAATCAAAGCTGATTTCGTTACAGACGACACTACATGTGCAAACTGCACAGTCAAGTGCGGAAAGCACGTGTCGGTCGAGTCGGAAGGTATTACAGAGGCGAAAATCCCTGAATTCGAGAGCCTCTTTGCGACCGCGACAATGAACGACGTGTTTGATTTCGAACCAGTCATGATGGCCAATGACCTCTGCGATCGTCTCGGAATGGATACCATCAGCTGGGGCGTGACGGTTGCATTCGCACGTGAATGCTACGAGAAGGGACTGATAAATGGCGATGAGTCATCTCATCTTGAATTCGGCGATGCCGACGGTCTAGTACAACTCGCTCGCCAGACCGCTCGGCGTGACGACTTTGGGGATGTAGTTGCCGAGGGCTCTTTCCGGATGGCAGCGTCTCTAGCTGACGAAGCAGAAAAGTACCTCCACGGTACGAAAGGACTGGAGTACGCCGCTCACTCTCCACGAGGACTGAAAGGAATGAGTATCGGGTACGCGACGAGTACCCGTGGCGGATCACACCACGACACCCGACCGACCCCTCAATACAACGGAGAACATGCCGAAACTACCGACGGTACAGCTGTATTCGCGGCACGCTCACAGCACTTCACTGCACTCGGAGATTCTCTCACACAATGTCGATTCGTGAGTGAAGGAGGATGGGGGAAGTGTATCAACGAACGCTACCGTGACGCAATAAACTACGCGACAGGATGGAATCTTACCGTTGAGGATGTCGAACGCATCGGAGAGCGCGTTTACAACCTCGAACGGTTGATCAACGTTGAACGCGGAATCGCAAACTCCGAGACTGACACTCTTCCGTATCGAGTTATGCACGAACCGATCCCAGACGGACCAGCTGAGGGTATGTATTGCCCCCCGGAAGAACTGGAAGCCATGTTAACGGAGTATTACGACTTCCGCGGCTGGGACGAAAACGGTGTTCCTACCGAACAGAAGCTAGCCGAACTCGAAATGTCTGACTTGGGATAGCGAGTGAAGGAAGCGATAGAGAAATTCGGGGTACCACGCTGATACTTTCTCGGCACAAACTCCAACAGAGGCTTGCGAAATTCTCTGACAGAGTCAATACTCGTGATTCATTTATTTACCTCGCACCTACATCGTCAGGGTAAAGAAGAGTATTGTCGACTTCAAATCAGGTCGAAATCAATCCGGTAAGTTATTATCCCGAAATTAGTATGATCTTCCATGAGCGAAAAACGATCACAGGGGTCAGGGAGTTCGGAAATAAAAGCGGTGAGCTCCACCCTCGAATTAATTTTAACATTGGAACAGGAAGGGGAGAAAACGGCGACGGACTTGGCAGAGATACTCGACCGGTCTGTGAGTAGTGTTCACTCACACTTAAAAACGCTTGAGAGACAGGGGTTCATCGTCCAGAACGGCTACAAATATCGCCCGGGATTGAGGTTCTTTGAGATCGGCGAAAAAGTGAGAAGAGGATACGTTGACATATATCAGTCGGGTGCCGAAGTAGCGGACAAACTCGCAGCGGAGACAG
>Ga0102936_1001096_pt1 | contig 10745 bp, 9 predicted proteins | sample SalPon2_A_H2O_MG_FD_78502 | JGI IMG/M metagenome (GOLD analysis project Ga0102936, IMG submission 78502) | Salt pond water microbial communities from South San Francisco under conditions of wetland restoration - Salt Pond MetaG R2_A_H2O_MG | ecosystem: Environmental > Aquatic > Non-marine Saline...
CGATCACCGACCGGCTCGGCGCGACGAACGCGTACGCGACGGAGAGCTACACGCTGTGTGCGGGCGCGCCGATCGCGCTCCGGCAGGTGACCGCGCAGCTGGAGACCGAGCCGATCGACACCGCCCTGCTCGTCGCCGCGAGCCGCGAGGAGGACCTCGTCGACTACGGCAACGAGGACAGCTCCTTCATGTTCAACTTCGGCAGCGGCGCGAGCGCGTTCGTCGTCGAGGCGGCGGACGGGGAGTCGGAAGACGGTGAGACCGCCCCCTTCGGCGGTCGCGCCCGGGCCGTCGTCCGCGCGAGCGCGGCCGAGACCGACGGCTCGTTCGCCGACGACGTGGTGATGCCGGCGGGCGGGTCGAAGCGCCCGCCGAGCGAGGAGACGGTCCGCGAGGGGCTCCACACGCTCGACGTCCCCGACCCGGACGGGATGAAAGAGCGGCTCGGCCCCGTCTCGCTGCCGGCGTACCTCTCTGTCGCCGACACCGCGCTGGAGCGGTCCGGGTTCGGCCGCGACGACCTCGACTTCGTCGCGCTCACCCACATGAAGCGGTCGTTCCACGAGCGCGTCCTCGACGAGCTCGGCCTCGACCCGGGCCGCGACGGCTACTACCTCGACGAGTTCGGCCACGTCCAGAGCGTCGACCAGGCGCTCGCGCTGGAGCGCGGCGTCGAGACGGGCCGCCTCGAACCGGGCGACCTCGGCTGCCTGCTCGCGGCCGGCACGGGCTACACGTGGTCCGCGACCGTGATCCGGTGGCAGGGATAGCGCGCCGCCGAGAGCGCTCAGCGCTCCCTACGCGGACTCGTGCGGCAGCGAGAGCACCGTCGCCTCGCCGGAGAGGACGCGCTCGTCGCGCTCGGGAACGGTCGCGGTCGTCTCGACGACAACGCGGTCGCCGCCGAGGTCGTCGATGACGCTGACGCTCGCTTCGACCGTCTCGCCCGGATACACCGGCTTCTCGAAGGACATCTCTTGAGAGAGGTAGACGATGTCGCCGGAGAGCCGGGCGAGCGCCGCGGAGACGACCGCCGCCGAGAGGATCCCGTGCGCGACGCGCCCGTCGAACATCGTCTCGGCGGCGTACTCGTCGTCGAGGTGGATCGGGTTCTCGTCGCCCGACAGCGCCGCGAACGCCTCGATGGTCTCTTCGGTGATCGCTACTTCGTGGGTCGCGGTCTCGCCGACCGTCGCGACTGGCATACCGACTAGACGCGCGCCGACCGCCTCAACCCCGTGGTTCAGCCTCGAACCCGCGGCGCGGCGCGCTCGGAACGCTTCGCGGGGTCGACGCGCCAGAATCGCACCGCGGGGGGGACGCGCCCCGATCAGTCGTCCGCCGGCGCGTCGACAACGTCGGCGTCGGTGGGGTTCGCGCCGCCGTACGCCTCGACGAGCTCGTCCAGCCGCGCCGGGTCGTCTGCGTGGGCCAGCGGCTCGCTCGCCGTCTCGCAGGCGGCGTCGACGCCGAGGCTGTCGCAGACCTCGTCGGCGGTCGTCTCGGCCATCTGGCGGTAGGTCGTCAGCTTGCCGCCCACGACGCTGTACAGCCCGGCCGCGTCGTCGCGCTCGTGGTCGAGCAGCGTGAACCCGCGCGAGATCCCGCGGCGGTCCGACCCCGCCTCGTCGGGCGAGTACAGGGGGCGGACGCCCCACCACGTCCTTACCGTCGGGGCGTCGGCGACCGCGGGGAGCATCGCGGCGCACTCCTCGACGGAGCGCTCGACCTCCCAGTCTTCCGTCTCGTAGTCGTCGGGGTCGGAGACCGGCACGCTCGTCGTCCCCAGCACGACCTCGCCCTCGTGGGGCACGACGATGTCGCCGTCGTCGGGGTCGCGACACCGGTTCAGCACGGGCGGCGCCCCGTCGTACTCCACCGAGACCATCACGCCCCGGCTCGGGGCCATCCCGACCTCGACGCCGGCCATCTCGGCGATCGAGTCGGCCCACGCGCCGGTCGCGTTGACGACGACCTCGGGCGACAGCGCGTCGTCGACCGCGCCGCCGACCCGGACCGTCTCGACCGCGCCGTCGCGGACCGTCACGTCCTCGACCGGCGCGTGCGGATGGACGGTCGCGCCGTGGCGCTCTGCGTCCGCGGCGTTGGCCGCGACCAGCCGGGACGGGTAGATGACGCCGTCCGGGACGCGGAACGCCTCAGCGACCTCGTCGGCGAGGCCCGGCACCGCCTCGCGGGCGGCGGCGCCGTCGAGCCGTTCGGTCTCGATGCCGATCGCCTCGCAGGCCGCGATCTTCTCCTCGAAGTAGTCCGGGTCGTCGCCGTCGAGCCGGACGAACAGGCCCCCGGTCTCCCGGACGCACGCGCCGGCGATATCGCGGAGCGTCCGGTTCTCGACGATACACTCCTCGGCCCCCTCGGCGTCCGCCTCGGCGTAGCGGGCGCCGCTGTGGAGGAGGCCGTGCGAGCGCCCGGAGGTGCCGCCGCCGAGGCCGCCGCGGTCGACGAGCGTCACGTCGACGCCGCGCATGGCGAGGTCGCGGGCGATCCCGGTGCCCGTCGCGCCGCCGCCGATCACCAAGACCGTCGAGTCGTCGCTCACGCGACGGTCACCCGGGTTGGCGCGGGAGCGTGCTCCGCCGCGAGACGCCGTCGATTCCGGTCACTGTCGATCATGCCATATATACGCATTCCGCGCACTTGAGACTGCCGTCGAACGAGGGAGAAAACCGGTTTCGAAAGGGTGTTACCGGCCGAATTCCGGATCCGGCCGCGACGGCGGCTCAGCGCGGTCCGCCGGCGTCGGCGGGGCAGGTGTCGACGCCGAGCACGGAGTAGAGGCCGCAGGTCCCGGTCGCGGCGGTCGCGAGCATCGCGAGGGCGACGACGCCGAGCACCGGGGCCGCGACCGCGGGGAGGGGCCCGGAGCCCGCGAGGGTGGCTAACGAGGCGGCACCGGCGACGGCACCGACCGCAGTCCTGACGCGCTTGTCCATCGCACCGACGTTTTGGTTCATGCGTCACAATACGGCTCACGGCCGTATGAACCTTTCCACCGCCGACTCGCCTCTCGCGTTCACCCGAACTCGTCGAGGCCGGTCTGCGAGGTCGCGTCGGCGTCGTCCCCGTCCGCCTCGGCCGGCCCGCCGTGGTCGGCCGCGATCGACCGCGCGGCCCCGAGACCCCCCGACAGCGACGCGCGGCGGGCGATTTCCTCGTCGCCGAGCCGCGCCGCCGCCGCGCCGTGGACCGCGCCGTAGCGCTCGCGGAACTCCAACCGGGCCCGTTCGTAGTCGGCGACCGGGTACGGGTAGTCCTCGCCGATGCGCACGCCGACCTCGCGCTGGACCGCGAGCGGCGTCTTCTCGGGGGCGTCGAGGTGCGCGGCGGGGAGCGGGTCGAGCTCGGGGACCCACCGCCCGACGAACTCGCCGTCGGGGTCCTGATCGCGGACCTGCTTGCGGGGATCGTACAAGCGCAGTCCCGGGCGGCCGACCAGCCCGCACTGCGACTGCCACTGGGTGTAGTTGATCGCGGGGTCGCCGTCGATCAGGTGCTCGTAGAAGTGGTCGGCGCCGATCCGCCACGGCTGCTGGAGGATTTGGAAGTAGACGCTCGCGCACAGCGCCCGCATCCGGAAGTTCAGCCACCCCGTCTCGCGCAGGCAGCGCATGCTCGCGTCGACCATCGGGAACCCCGTCTCTCCGCGCTTCCACGCCGCGACGAGGTCCGGGTCGTGCCGGTCGCGGTTGAACCCCTCGTACACCGGGTTCACCGCGCGGTCGAGCCACCCCGGCCAGTCGAGCAGCTTCTGCGTGTAGTGGCGGTTCCAGAACAGCCGCGAGACGTACATCGACTTCCCGCGGCCGTCCGGCGCGCGCTCGTCGACGTGGCGGTGGACCTCGCGGACCGACAGACAGCCGAACCGGAGGTACGCCGAGAGGCCGCTCGTCCCCTCGCGGGCGTCGAGCGGCGAGGAGATCGACCCCGGGTACTCCCCGATCGCCTCCGCGAACGCGCGGAGCCGGTCTCTCGCCGGGCCGCGTCCGCCCGTCGGGACGCGCGTCTTCGTCGGGGCGACGTCGTACGCGTCGCTCGCGCGGTCGGGATCGATCGCCGTCTCGACGCGCTCGACCGCGACCGACCGGGGGTCCCAGTCGAACGGGTCGGCGGCGAACCAGGACTCGACGCGGTCGCTCCAGTCCTCCCGAGGTCGGTCCGCGTCGCGGACGAGCCCGTCGCCCGCGACGAAGTCGACGCCGAGCCGCTCGCGGGCGCGCTCGTCGCGTCGCCGGCCGTACCGCCCACTCGGCGTCGCGGTCGCGACGGCGTCCCAGCCGGCGTCGACGAACCGCGAGAGCACGTCCAGCGGGTCGCCGTGGCCGTACGTCAGCCCCGCCCCGCCCACGTCGCGGTACTGGCGGTCGAGGTCGCGCAGGCAGTCGTGGAGGAACTCGACCCGGGCGTCGCAGGCCGCCCCGCGCTCGTCGTAGAAGGCGGGGTCGAAGACGAACAGCGGGACGATCCGGTCGGCATCCGCCGCGGCCGCCGCGACCGCGGGGTTGTCCGCGATCCGCAGGTCGTCCCGGTGCCAGACGACGGTGCCCGGCTCGTCCGGGGCGTCGTCAGCCCGGGAGAGCGACCGGATCGCATCCGGAGCGGGCGTCGTCGGGAGCGGCGCGTCCTCGCCGGTGGCCATGCGTTGCTCCCGTTAGGCGTTCCCGTCGCATGGGCCTGTCGGCCGGGGGCGGACGCGCCGCGGTCGCGGGCACGGGAAACGTTGAATAGGGTTCCGCCACCGTACTTTCACGGATGTCTGACACAGACGAGACCGACGTACTGCGCGAACTCGCTTCGCTGCCGACGATCGCGAGCCCGCGCGTGTCCCCGGACGGCGAGACGGTCGCCCTCTACTACGACGTCACCGGTCGCAACGAGCTCCACCTCCTTGACGTCGCGGACGGCTCGCTGGAACAGCTCAGCGACGGCGACGTGCCGCGCTCGGTCCGCGCCGGCTTCGAGTGGGACCCGAGCGGCGACCGCCTCTTCTACCACCGCGACGAGGACGGCGACGAGCAGCACGACGTGTGGGCGATGTCGCTCGACGGCGAGAGCGAGCCCGTCGTCGAGATGGATGGCCAGATCCGACTCAACGACGTGAGCGAGGACGGCGAGACGCTCCTCCTCGGCTCCAGCCGGGGCGGCCAGATGAACCTCTACCGCTACGACGTGCCGAGCGGCGAGGCGACGAAGCTCACCGAGTACGACCGCGCCGTCGCCGCCGGCGAGCTGTCGCCCGACGGCGACCGCATCGCGTACGCGACCAACGAGACGGACACGTACGAGAATATGGACGTCTACGTCGCGGACGCGGACGGCTCGAACCCGCGGAACCTCGACGTCGGCGACCTCGGCGCGGAGGCCGCCTCGATCGACTGGGGGCCCGACGGCGACCGCCTGCTCGTCAACGACAACAGCGCCGACCTCGGACGGGCCGGGATCGTCGACCTCTCCGACGGCGTCGAGAACGCGACGGTGACCTGGTTCGGCGAGGGCGAGTTCGAGGAGGGCGCGAGCCACTTCCTCGAGGGCGGCGACCGGTTCGTCGCGAGTCGGACGCGCGGGGCCGTGACGGTGCCCGTCGTCTACGACGCCGACACGGGCGAGAGCGACGAGCTCGACTTCCCGGCCGGCGTCGCCAACGTCGCTGAGGGGCGGCTGGCCGACGACGATCTGCTCGCGTACCGGACCACGTCGAGCCGCCGGCCGGAGCTGGTCGCGTACGACCTCGACGCGGACGAGACCGAGACGGTGCTCGGCGCGGAGTACGGTCCGTTCGACCCCGACGACTTCGTCGAGCCCGAGACGGTATCGTTCACCTCCGACGGCGTCCCCGAGACGCCGGCGCGGGCGGTCGACCACGACCCCTACGAGGAGTTCGAGATCGAGGGCCTGCTGTTCGACTCCGGCCGCCGTCCGTCGCCGCTGATCGTCAACCCGCACGGGGGTCCGCGACACCACGACATGCGCCGGTTCAGCTACCGCGTCCAGTTCCTGCTCTCGCGCGGCTACTCCGTGCTCCAAGTGAACTACCGCGGCTCCACGGGCCGCGGCCGCGAGTTCGTCGAGGAGCTGTACGACGACTGGGGCGGCGCCGAGCAGGGCGACGTGGCGACGGGCGCCGAGCGCGTCCTCGACGAGTACGACTGGCTCGACGAGGACCGCGTCGCCGTCTACGGCGGCTCCTACGGCGGCTACTCCGCGAACTGGCAGATGGTCCAGTACCCGGACCTGTACGCCGCCGGGATCACGTGGGTCGGCGTGAGCGACCTGTTCGACATGTACGAGAACACCATGCCCCACTTCCGGACGGAGCTCATGGTGAAGAACCTCGGCGAGCCGGACGAGAACGAGGCCACCTACCGGGAGCGCAGCCCGGTGAACTACGTCGGGAACGTCGACGCGCCGCTCCTCATCGTCCACGGCGTCAACGACCCGCGCGTCCCGGTCTCGCAGGCGCGGATCCTCCGCGACGCGCTCGACGAGGCCGGCTTCGAGGAGGGCGACGACTACGAGTACGAGGAGCTCGGCGAGGAGGGCCACGGCTCGGGCGACATCGACCAGAAGATCCGCTCGCTGGAGCTGCTCGACGACTTCCTCGACCGCCGGATCGGCGCGGAGCGCACCGCCGTCGCCTCGCCGGACGACTGACCGGGCGACCGCGGGGAGGCGACGCCCGTCCGACGGGAGTTATTTAATCGACGCCGCCGTCGGGGGGAGACATGGCTCGATACCTCGTCGGCGGGGGCGGGTGACCGTGCCCGGCGTCGGCTTCTGGGTCCTCGTCGCGCTGGCGACGCTGACCAGTCTCGCCACGGCGTGGGCGCTCGGCGCGAACAGCAACTCGCCGCCGTTCGCCCCGGCGATCGGCGCGAACGCGATCTCGACGATGCGGGCCGCCTTCCTCATCGGGATCCTCGCGGCGCTCGGCGCGCTCACCCAGGGCGGCGCGATCTCCGAGACGGTCGGGGCGGGACTGATAAACGGCGTCCAGATCACGTCGCTGGCGGCGACGGCGGGGCTGCTCACCGCGACCGGGTTCATGGCCTTCGGCGTCTACACCGGATACCCGGTCCCGGCGGCGTTCGCGACCACGGGCGCGATGGTCGGCGTCGGGCTCTCGCTCGGGGGCGACCCCGCGATCGATACCTACCGCCGCATCGGGCTGTTCTGGCTGCTCGTCCCGCCGGTCTCCGGCGGCCTCGCGTACGCCACCGCCACCGTGCTCCGGCGCGACGACATCCCGGAGACGGTCGGCGTCCCGCTGCTCGCCGCCGTGGTCGGCGGGATCGTCGCTAACGTCCGGCTCGGCGTCATTCCCTCGCCACCCGACGCGGCGCAGAGCTCCGTCGCGGGGTTCGTCGCCCGGCAGATCGGCGCGCCGACGGTCACCGGGGTCGACCCCGTGACGGTGCTCGTCACGCTGCTCGCGGCCGCGGCGTGGTTCGTCGCCGTCCGGCGGCGGACGCAGGCGTCGGCCGAGGGGGGGATCCGGTCGTTCCTCCTCGTCCTCGGGAGCGTCGTCGCCTTCTCGAGCGGCGGCAGTCAGGTCGGGCTGGCGACCGGCCCGCTCGAGAACCTCTACGGGGTCGAACTCGGCCTCCCGGGCATCGTGCTGCTCTCGCTCGGCGCCGCGGGCATCCTCGCGGGCGCGTGGATGGGCGCGCCGAAGCTGCTCCAGGCCACCTCGCGCGAGTACGCGCAGCTCGGCGCGCGGCGGTCGATCGCCGCGCTGGTCCCCGGGTTCATCATCGCCCAGCTGGCGATCGGGCTCGGGATCCCGATCTCGTTCAACAACATCATCATCTCCGGCGTCATCGGCGGCGGGCTCGCCGGCGGCTCGGCGGGCGTCTCGCGGCGGAAGATCGGCGTCACGCTCCTCTTCTGGGGCATCACGCTCGTGGCCTCGGTCGCGATCGGCTACGGGCTCTACGCGGCCTTCGCGGCCGTGCTCGGCGGGTGAGGGTCCGGAGTCAGCGCACGACCGTCACGGTCACGGGCGCCTCGCCGACCACGCTCGTCGCCACGGTGCCGAGTAGCCGGCGGGCGACGCGTCCCCGCTCGCCGCCGTGGCCGCCCATGACGACGTGGTCGACGTCGCGCTCGTCGACGTACTCGAGGATCGTCTCGGCCGGGTCGCCAGTCCGGACCGACGTCTCGACGCGCCGGTCGGTCTCGGCGGCCCGCGCGGTCGCCCGGTCGACGATGCGGTCGGCCCGGTCGAGGGCGCTCTCGCGTCGGTCCTCGCCGGCGCCGAGGATCCCGCCCTCGCTCATCGGCGCGTCGAGCGGCGTCACCACGTTCAACACCGTCACCCGACAGTCGAAGAGATCGAGCGCCTCGTCGAGCGCGTCGGCGGCCAGCGGCGACCCGTCGAGCGGGACGAGCACGTGAGACGTTGCCATACGACTCCTTGCGTTCCCGCACACATATCGGCGGTGATCGCGCGGGGACCGGTCGGGCGCGGGCGCGACCGCGTCGGTCGCTTACTCGCCCGTCTCGATCGGCGCGCCGACGAGGTTGCCCCACTCGGTCCACGAGCCGTCGTAGTTGCGGACGTCGTCGTAACCGAGCAGCTCGTGGAGGAGGAACCACTCGATCGACGAGCGCTCGCCCACGCGGCAGTAGGTGATCGTCGACTCGTCGCCGTCGACGCCGGCGTCACCGTACAGCTCGCGGAGCTCGTCCGCGCTCTTGAACGTCCCGTCCTCGTTCAGCGTCGTGCCGATCGGGACGCTGCTCGCGCCGGGGATGTGGCCGCCGCGCTGGGCGGTCTCGTTGAGCCCCTCGGGGGCGATGACCTCGCCGGAGAACTCCTCGGGTGAGCGGACGTCGACCATCGGGATCCCCTCCTCGATCGCCTTGTCGATGTCGTCCTTGTACGCGCGGACGCTCTCGAAGGGGCCGCGGGCCGCGTACTCGCGGGGCGTGAAGTCGGGCTCCTCGGTGGAGAGCGGGTAGTCGTTCTCGACCCAGTATCCCTTCCCGCCGTCGATCACGCGGATGTCGTCGTGACCGTAGTACTTGTAGATCCAGTAGCCGAACAGCGCGAACCAGTTCGGCACGCGGCCGCCGCCGTACACGACGACGGTCGTGTCGGCGTCGATGCCGCCCTCGCCGTTTCGCTCCGCGAACGCCTCCTTCGAGACGATGTCGCGCTCCGTCTCGTCGGTGAACACCGCGTCCCACTCGAAGTTCAGCGCGCCGGGGACGTGGCCCTCCTCGTAGGGCGTGTACTCCGACTCGTCGGTGACGGTCGGGTTGTTGATCTCGACGAGCCGGTGATCGGAGTCGTCGTCCTGAAACGCGTCGAGGCGCTCTTCGACCCAGTCCGCGGTAACGAGTACGTCTTCAGACATCGCCCGTGCTACGGCCTAACGCCGTTTTGAACGTCCGATAATGGCGGTTCTTTCCGGCGCCTGTGACGGGCGGCAAACGAACGATACCGTCGAAAACGACCGCGTCGGAGGCTGAAAGTCGTTTATTTACGCTGACACCTACCGGATCACCGTCACGGGAACGTCGGCCTTGTCGACGACGCTCTTCGCGACGCTGCCGACGACCTGCTCGCGCTCCGCCGAGAGCCCGCGGTGGCCGACGTAGATGGCGTCGACGGCCTCCTCGGCCGCGTACTCGGTGAGCGCGTCGGCGGGTCGTCCGGTGAGCAGTTGGGTCTCGACGGTGATCGGCTCGTCGACCGCCTCCTCGGCGATGGTCCGGGCGTTCGCTAAGACTCCCTGTCCGGCCTCGACGGCCGCGTCCTCGCCCGGGAGGATGATCGTCCCGTCGACCAGCTCCGAGTCCGGCGTCAGCACGTGGGCGATCTCCAGCGTCTCGTAGAACGCGACCGCCTGACGCGCCGCGTACCGGACCGCCTCGTCCCCCTCCGTCGATCCGTCGGTCGCAACGAGGTAGCTCATGCGCGGAGATGGGTCCGAGAGACACATAATTCCTGTCGGGCGTTCCCGGCCCGCGACTCCGCGGCGGGTTACCGGCCGCCGGCGTCGGCTCCCGGCCGAACCGAGTCGCCCTCGGAGGCGTGGATCGCGTCGAGCACCTCTTGGACGCGCGTCGCCTCGGCGAAGGAGACGAGGTCGCCCCCGTCGCCGTCGACCGCGTCGGCGAACTCGGTGAGGAGCGCGCGCACGGTGTCGCCGCGCTCGTCGACGAGCGTCGCCTCGCCCTCGCGGCCGCGGTCGCGCACGAGCCGGTACCACTCCGTCAGCGACAGCGACGCCTCGTCGCCGACGACCGTGACGCTGTTCTCCTCCTCGCCCTCGTGGTCGCACAGCAGGTCGATCGTCCCGCGGACCCCGCCGGCCCGGAACGTCCCGACCACGTCGTCCTCGTAGCGCTCGGGTCCCGAGTAGCCGACGTCGGCGGAGACGGTCTCTATCGGCCCGAACAGCTCCTGGACGCCGAACAGGAAGTGCGTCCCCACCTCGCGCAGGGGGCCGCCCTGCTCGCGCGACTCCAGCCACGACACGTTTTGCCACTCGCGGGGCCACTGCGGGAACCGGAACCGGAGCCCGACCCGGCGGGGGTCGCCGATCTCGCCGGCGGCGACCGCCTCGCGCAGGCGGACGAACCCCGGCGTGTAGCGGAAGGGGAGGTTCACGGCCGTGACGCGGTCGGTCTCCGCGGCGAGCGCGACGAGCTCTCGGCCCGTCTCCGCGTCGGCCGCGACGGGCTTCTCGCAGATGACGTGGTTGTCGGCCGCGAGC
>Ga0102936_1001098_pt1 | contig 10735 bp, 7 predicted proteins | sample SalPon2_A_H2O_MG_FD_78502 | JGI IMG/M metagenome (GOLD analysis project Ga0102936, IMG submission 78502) | Salt pond water microbial communities from South San Francisco under conditions of wetland restoration - Salt Pond MetaG R2_A_H2O_MG | ecosystem: Environmental > Aquatic > Non-marine Saline...
CAGCACGACGTCGAGGACGGCGTCTCCCCGCGGTCGATCCCCGGCCAGAAGGGCGGTCGCTTCCTCGCGACCGGCAACGAGCACGACCCGACCGGCCACATCGCCGAGTCGCCCGACAACCGCGTCGCGCAGATCGACCGCCGGACCCAGAAGCTGGAGGCGATCCGCGCCGACCTCGACACGGTCGACACGGGGTCGTACGCCGGCCCCGACGACGCCCAGTACGGCATCCTCACCTTCGGCAGCCAGCAGGGCACCGTCGAGGAGGCCGTCGGCCGTCTCAACGACGCCGGCGTCTCGGTGAAGTCGTACGGCGTCTCCGACATGCTCCCGTTCCCGACCGATCAGGTCGAGGCGTTCATCGAGAGCGTCGACGAGGTGCTCGTCGTCGAGATGACCGCCTCGGGACAGTTCCGTGGGCTCATCCAGAAGAACCTCGGCCGCTACGGTGAACGGCTGTCGAGCCTGCTGAAGTACAACGGGAACCCGTTCGAGCCGGCGGAGATCGTAGACGGGTTCGAGGCCGCCATCGTCGAGGGCGACGGCGACGCGTCCGGCCATCAGACTACCTTCGTCCCAGCCGCAGGTGATTAACCAATGAGCACGTTTTCAGCGATCGGAGAGGAGCGTGAGATCGACCGCGACGAGTACACTCCCGGCGTCGAGCCGCAGCCGACCTGGTGTCCGGGTTGCGGCGACTTCAGCGTCCTCAAGGCGCTCAAGCAGGCGCTTCCGGAGGTCGGGCGCACGCCCGAGGAGACCCTGCTGTGCACCGGGATCGGCTGTTCCGGGAAGCTGAACAGCTACCTCGACACGTACGGGTTCCACACGATCCACGGGCGCTCGCTGCCCGTGGCCCGCGCCGCGAAGCTCGCCAATCCCGACCTCGAAGTCATCGCCGCCGGCGGCGACGGCGACGGCTACGGGATCGGCGGGAACCACTTCATCCACACGGCCCGGGAGAACCACGACATGACGTACATCGTCTTCAACAACGAGATCTTCGGGCTGACGAAGGGCCAGACCTCGCCCACCAGCCCGAAGGGACACAAGTCGAAGACGCAGCCGCACGGGAGCGCGAAGGAGCCGCTCAAGCCGCTCTCGATGTCGCTGAACGCCGGCGCCTCCTACGTCGCCCGCACGGCCGCGGTCAACCCGAACCAGGCGAAGGAGATCATCATCGAGGCCATCGAACACGACGGCTTCGCGCACGTCGACTTCCTCACCCAGTGTCCGACCTGGAACAAGGACGCGCGCCAGTACGTCCCGTACATCGACGTCAACGAGTCCGACGACTACGACTTCGACCCGACGGACCGCGTCGAGGCCGCGGAGATGATGCGCGAGACCGAGGAGTCGCTGCACGAGGGGAAGGTCCTGACCGGGCGGTACTACGTCGACGAGGACCGCCCGTCCTACGGGCAGGAGAAGCGCAACATCGGCGAGATGCCCGACGAACCGCTGGCCGAGCGGTACTGGGACGACGAGTACGAGTGGGAGCGCTCGCACGACCAGTTCCTCGACAAGCACGCCTGACGCGGTCCGAAACGGGTATTCGGAGGCCGTCGCGTCGCGGTTCGCAGTGTGTTCGTCTCGTTTTTTGATTCGCAAGGTATTTTTTCTGTGGTGACAAAGCAGTGATTATGAGTACGGTATCGACGGAAGAACGGATCCTGTCGGTGTTAGAGGAGGACGCGCAGGCCTCCTGCGCGGAGATCGCGGAACGCGCCGAGGTCTCGAAGCCGACGGTGCGGAAGTACATCGACCGCTTGGAAGAGCGCGGCGTGATCGTGGGCTACTCGGCGGAGATCGACCCGAAGAAGCTCTCCTCGCAGTCGATCGCGATGGTGGGAATGGACGTCGACTCCGGAAAGTACGTGGGCGCGACCCGGGCGCTGAAAGACCTCGACGAGATTCAGGCGCTGTACACCTCGTCCGGCGATCACATGCTGATGGCGGAGGTCCGCGCCGGCGACGGCGACGAACTCGGCGACGTCATCTCCGACAAACTGCTGGCGATCGACGGCGTCACCGCTGCGCATCCGTCTTTCCTCCAAGAGCGCCTGAAGTGAGGCCGACGCGGTCGCCCTCGACGCGACCGCCGGTCGCGGACGGCGTTCGCTAGAACCCGCGTCATCGAAGCGCGCTCACGTCGGCGGCGACGACCGCCTCGGCGCCGCCCGGGCTACGGCGAGTCCCGCACCGAGAGAACCCGTGTGTGGCGAAGAACTCCTGCGCGCCGGGGCTGTCGGCCGGGACGCTCGCCCGCAGCGTGTCGACGCCGCGGTCGGGTACCGACGACGCGACGCGCGAGAGGAGCTCCCCCGCGACGCCCTCTCCGGCGTGAGTCGGATGGACCCACAGCGCGAGCAGCTCCGCCTCCGACCCCTCGGCGTCGGGGTGCGCGATGGCGACGCCGACGGGGCCGTCGTCGCCTTCCATCAGGAACGACCACTCCGCCTCGGCGGCGGCCTCGCGGACGCCGGCGGCGGACACGTCCAGAAGGGGGGATCCGATGTCGTCGAACACGCTCGCCTCGCGAGCACGCGAGACCGCCGTCCGTAACGCCTCCGCGTCGTCGGGCCGCGCCGCCCGGACATGCATAGTCGACCATGAGTAAAGAACTCACCTATAGGTTTCGGGACGGGAATAGTTCTCACAGTAGCGTCTCGAATCGGGCCGGTGTGGGTGCCGGCGTGCCCGTGACGAGGGGGCCGGCGAACCCGGCGCACTCGGTCGGCCGGTGCGATGTCGCTCCCGCCGATCGGGACGTCCGGCTCAGGCGACCGGCTCGATCCCGATCGTGACGACGACGTCCTCGACGTCCCACTCCTCGACGGTCCCGTCCGGGTCGTCGTCGGCGTCGCGCGGATCGTCGAGCCACTCGTCGGCGCGGACCTCCCCGGCGATCAGGTCCGCGTGCTCGTCGACGAAGCCGGCGACGCGGTCGTCGTCGACGGCGACGCCCACGCGGATCCGGGCCTCGACGTCGAGGTCGAGATCCTTCCGCATCTCCTGGATCCGGCGGATCACGTCCCGAGCGTACCCCTCCGACTCGATCTCGTCGGTCAGCGAGGTGTCGACGTAGACGGTCCCGCCGTCGAACTCCGCCCCGGTGACGTTCTCCGGGGGCTCGGCGACGTACTCGACCATCGCGTCGTCGAGGTCGACCGGCTCGCCGTCGACCGTTACCTCGCCGCCCTCGACCGCCGCGCGGCTCGCGCCCTGCACCGCGCCCATCACCTTCTGCGCGTCGGCGCCGAACGCGGGCCCGATCTCGGCCATCTGCGGCTCGGCGGTCTCGACGAGTTCGTCGAACGCGTCGGTGACGGTCACCTCGCGGGCGTTGACGCGCTCGCCGATGAGGTCGGCGAGGCGCTCGACGGCGGCGGTCGTGCCGTCGTCGTCGCTCTCGACGACGACGCGCGGCACGGGCCATCGGAGCTTCCGGCCGGCCTGCTGACGGGCGTTCGCCGCGGCCTCCTCGACGTCGCGGAGGACGGCCACGTCGCGCTCCAACTCCGGATCGCGGAGATTATCGTCCGGCTCGGGGTAGTCGAGCTGGTGGACGGTCGTCGCCGAGCCGTCGAGCGTCTGGTACATCCGCTCGGTCACGTACGGCGCGATCGGTGCGAGCAGCCGGATCACCTCGTCGAGGACGGTCGCGAGCGTCGCGTAGGCGCCCCGTTTCGAGGGCGAGTCCGCCTCCTCCCACATCCGGTCGCGGACCGCCTTCACGTAGAACCGCGAGACGTCCTGCGTGACGAACTCGATGACGGCGTTGACGGCGTCGCTGACGCGGTAGTCGGCCCACGCCTCTGTCACCTCGGTCTCGACGGACTGGAGCCGGGAGAGCACCCACTCGTCGACGAGTTCGAACTCGCCGTCGTCGAGGCTCGCCTCGGCCGGGTCGTACCCGTCGAGCTCCATGTACTCCAGCGGGAAGCGGAACACGTTCCAGAGGATGTTGAGCTTCCCCTGTAGCTCGCCAAGCCCGTCCCACTCGAACGCGAGGTCGACCCCCTGCTGGTCGTGGCTCAGCAGGTACGTCCGAAGCGGGTCGCGACCGGCGCGTTCGATCGCCTCTTCCGGGGTGACGATGTTCCCGACCGACTTCGACATCTTTCGGCCGTTCTCGTCGTTGGCGAACCCGTGCATCAGCACCTCTTCGTAGGGGACCTCGCCGACCGCGGCGGTCCCCATACCGAGCTGCGACCAGAACCAGCCGCGGGTCTGGTCGTGCGCCTCGACGATGAGGTCGGCCGGCCACAGCTCGTCGTGAGCGGCCTCCTCGGACGGGTAGCCGAGCGTGCCCCAGCTGGCGACCGAGGAGTCGAGCCAGACGTCGAACACGTCCTCGACGCGGCGGTAGGTGGTGCCGTTCTCGATGATCGTCAGATCGTCGACCGCGGGACGGTGGAGGTCGATCGTCTCGGGGTCGACGTCCTCCTCGACGCGCTCGGCCAGCTCCTCGCGGGTGCCGATCACGATCATGTCCTCGTCGAGGTCGCCCGCCTCGGCGTCCTCCGGTACCCAGATCGGGATCGGGATCCCCCAGTAGCGCTGCCGGGAGACGTTCCAGTCCGGTGCGTCTTCGATGAAATCACGGAAGCGGTTGTCCCGCGCCCACTGCGGGTGCCACTCCGACTCCTCCATGTTGTCGAGGAGGTCGTCTTTGACGTCCGTGATCGAGATGAACCACTGGTCGGTGACCAGCTGGATGATCCCGGTGTCACAGCGCCAGCAGTGGCCGTAGCTGTGGTCGACGGTGCCGTGCGCGAGCATGTGACCGTCGGCGACGAGGTCGTCGACGATGTCGTCGTTGGCGTCGCGGACGAACTGCCCCGCGTACTCGCCGGCGGCCTCGGTGAACTCGCCGTTCGGCGCGACGGGGCAGTAGATGTCGAGTCCGAGCTCGCTCCCCCGGTGGAAGTCCTCTTCCCCGTGGCCCGGCGCGGAGTGGACGAGCCCGGTGCGGTCGGCCTCGACGTAGTCGGCGTCGTACACCTGCCCGGCGCCCTCGAAGTCGGGGTAGTCGGCGACGCGGTCGGCGAGCGGGTGGTCGTACGCCCAGCCGACGAGCTCCGCGCCCGTCAGCTCCGCTTCGACCTCGTAGTCCTCGTAGCGACCCTCCTGGAGGACGTCCTCGACGCACTCGGCGGCGACGTAGATGAGCTCGCTCTCGCCGTCTCGCTCGGCGCGGACGGCGTTGTACGTCAGCTCCTCGTCGACGGCGACGAACGTGTTCGCGGGGATGGTCCACGGCGTCGTCGTCCAGATGACGAGGCTCCCCTCGCGGTCCGCGAGCGGGAACTTCACGTAGATGGACGGGTCCTCGACGTCCTCGTACTCGACCTCGTTGTTGGCGAGTCCGGTCTCGCAGCGCGGGCACTGCGAGATGGACCGCTTCCCCTGCTCGACGAGGCCGTTGTCGGCGACGTTGGAGAACGCCCACCAGGCGGCCTCCATGTACTCGGGGTCGATGGTCTCGTAGGGGTCGTCCCAGTCCATCCAGACGCCGATGGACTTGAAGTCCTCGTCCATCGCCGCGCGGTTGGTGACGGCGAACTCCTTGCACTTCTCGATGAACCCCTCCATCCCGTACGCCTCGATGTCGCGCTTGTTCTCGAAGCCGAGCTCCTCCTCGACTTTCACCTCGATGGGGAGCCCGTGCATGTCGTAGCCCGGGCGGTCGGTGACGCGGTGACCGGTCATCCGCTTGTGGCGGATGATCGCGTCCTTCAGCGTCTTGTTCCACGCCGTGCCGAGGTGCATCTGTCCGGAGGTGTACGGCGGCCCGTCCACGAAGAAGAAGGGCGGGTCGTCGGCGTGCGCCTCCTTGGCCGACTCGTAGGCGTCCACGTCGTCCCAGTACTCGTCGACCGCCGACTCGACGTCCGCGGGCGCGTACTGGTCGTCGATCTGCTCCATGTGCGTTGGTCTTTGCGCGCGTATTTCAATACCTCGGAGTCGGGGTCGCAGCGGGGAGCGACGCCGTCGCGACGCGGCCCGAAGGCGACGCTTACCCGAGTAATCGGTCCATACCAATATCGCCGGCTCCCCTGCGACCCAGTTATGAACGTCGGACGCCTGGCTCTCGTCGGCGCGGCAGCGCTGTTGATCGCCGTCGTCGCCACCGGCGGCGCCGTCGGTCAGCAGAACGATCCGGTGACGCTCAGCGTCTCGGTCACCGATCAGGGCGGCGACAGCGTCGGCGGCGTGACCGTCGACGCGGCGTGGGAGACCGAGTCGGGAGAGACGGGGACCGAGACCGGGACGACGGCGAGCAACGGGATGGTCCTCCTCGACGTCCCGGAGGAGGCGGCCGTCGAACTGGACGTGGACGACGACACATACGTCCGCAACGAGCCGCTCCGGATCGACAACGCGAGCGCGTCGGCGGTCGACCTCGAGGTCTCCCGGAGCGGGACGGCGACGGTGTCGGTGGTCGACGCGCAGAACCGGTCGCAGGCCGACGCGAGGGTGACCGTCCGCGAGGACGGCCGCTCGGTCGACCGGGGCGAGACCGGCTCGGACGGCGACTACGAGACGGCCCGCCTCGAACGCGGCACCTACGAGATCACCGTCGTGAAACCCGGATACTACGAGACGGAGCGCGAGGTGACGGTGTCGTTGAACACGGGGGTGACGGTCCGGATCGAGCGGGGGACCGTGACGCTCGACGTCCGCACCTTCGACGACCACTTCGACCCGCCCGAACCGATCGACAACGGGTCGGTCCGGGTGTCCTCGTCGGTGTACGACGGCGAAGTGACCGTGACCGAGGGGGCCGCCTCGCTCAACGTCCCCGTCAACGCGGCGTACACGGTCGAGGTCGTCAAAGACGGGTACGACGCCACTCCCAAGCGGGTCAGGGTGGAGGAGTCCGCGATATCCACGAACGTCACGGCCAAGCGGACTCCCGCGCTCTCCGTCGCGCCGTCGAACCGGCGCGTCCTCGTCGGCGAGACGACCCGGGTGACGGTGCGGAACGCGTACGAGGACCCGGTGACCGGCGTAACGGTCGAGGTCGACGGCGAGGCGGTCGGCGAGACCGACGAGCGCGGGGAGATCGACGTGCCGATATCGTCGGCCGGCGACCGGACGATCGTCGCGCGGGACGGGGGCATCGAGTCCGATCCGGTGACGGTCGAGGGCGTCGAGACCGCCGACGAGGTCGACGGAAACGATTCGAACGCGAGCGACTCGGACGACGACGGTTCGGGGGACACCGACGACGGCGCGCCCGGCTTCGGCGTCGTCGCCGCGGTCCTCGCCCTCATCGCCGCGGCCGCCGCCGGCCGCCGTCGCACGCGCTGATCACCGGCGCGGAAGACGCCCGGACCTCCGGTCGGAATCGGACCGAGCGGACTCCGGCGGGCGCTTTTACCACGCCGCGCGCAACACGCCTTCGATGGCCTCGGGCGTCGCGTCCAGGCCGGCGGGCGCGCGGTCCATACACCAGTCCTCGGCGATGTACTCGGCGATCGCCGGGAAGTCGTTCTCGTCGATCGCCGGCACGTCTCGGAGGCGAGCGGGGACCGGCAGGGCGTCGCGGACCGCGGCGACGGCCGCGACGACGTCCTCGGCGATCGCCTGATCGTCGCGCCCCTCGGTGTCGACGCCGAGTCCGTCGGCGAGCGCCCGCCGGCTCGCGTCGACCTCGTCGAAGAGGTACGCGAGGACGTGCGGGGCGACGATCGCGTGGACGTCGCCCTGCTGGACGTCGTAGCGGCGCGCGAACCCGTGGCCGAACGCGTGGATGACCGAGATGCGGCGGTTGAGCTGGACGAGCAGCGCGCCGACCACGGCGCGGTCCATCGCCGCCTCACCGCTTTCCCGGTTCCCGGCGACTCGTGGGAGCGCGTCGGACAGGAGCCGGAGGCCGTGGATCGCGGTCGCGTCGCCCACCGGCGTCGCGTCCCGGGCGTACGGCGTCTCGACCCCCTTGTCGAACCCGTTCATCGCCGACCCGGCCAACACGGACTTCGGAGTCGTCTCGAACAGCGCCGGGTCGGCGAGGTCGACGATCGGCATCGCCTGCCCGCCGCTGACGCTCATCGGCTGCCCCGTGGGCGACGCGTCGGCCGACAGCACCTCCAGCGACCCGCCCGTCGAGACGTCGGCGCCGGCGAACGTCGTCGGGACCACCGCGAGGGGGATCGCCGGGTCGGTTCCGGGCGCGAGCGACCCGAGCGCGTTGGGGCCGTCGGCCGCGTCGGCGCGGAGGTCGGCGAGGTCGCGGCCGTCGACGTCGAGCATCGTCGCCTGTCGAGCGACGTCGAGGCTACTGCCCCCGCCGACCGCGACGAGGACGTCCGCGCCGACCTCGGCGCGCTTGTCGAGGAGGTCGTACGCGGTCTCGACTCGCTTGTCGGGCGTCGTCCCGTCGAAGACGCCCGCGAGCCGGTCGCCGAGCCCCTCGCGGATCGGACCCATCAGGCCGTCGTTGGCGCCCACGTTGGAGCCGCAGACGAGCAGGGCGTCGTCGAGCCCCCGGTCGCCGAGGACCGCGCTCAGGTCGCTCGAGCGACCGCGTCCGTACAGGATCTCGCAGCCGCGGTAGTCGTGCTCGAAGGCGTCTGCGATCGGTAGCATTGCGAGCCGATACGGCGGGTGGCCGCTTGTAGCTGTGGGCGGGGACGGTCCTTTCATGCACGTCCGGTTCGGCTTCCGCCCCAAGAGCCAACCCGTTGCGTGTCGGAGACGCAGACACGCCCGATGGACCGACACTCAATGCGCCGCTTCCCGCCGCTCCCCGACCTCGACGACGAGGAGGCGCCCGACCACGTCCTCGAGGGGCACCTCTGGCTCCTCGAACTGATCGACGGGAGCGGCCTCCGGTTCCGGATGGACGACTCCGGACTCCTCCGGTTCGGCGGTCCGGAAGCGACGTACGCCGACCTCGACGCCGTCCCGCTCGCGCTCCGGTCAGCGGTGCGATGCGTCCGCGACCGGTTCGACCGGGAGGCGCTCCGGAGCGCCGTCGACGACCCCGCCGGCGTGACGTTCTTCGGCGTCGCGACCCACCGACGCGGGACCGACTACGACTGGGACCGGCTGCCGTCGTTTCTCGGTACCGACGTCTGGGTGGGCGGCGGAGGCGAGGCAGACGCCGGAACGACGGACGGGGCGTTCCGACCGCCCGACTCCGTCGCGGCGATCTTCGACGGGGTCGGTCTCGATCCGGTCAACGCGGTGGCGCGCGAGGTGAACGCCCGCGACTTCGACCCCGACCGGTACGCCGTCCCGGCGTCGGCGTGGCGCGACGGCCCGGCGGCGGGAGTCGTCGTCCGGAACAAACGCGGTGGGCGCGGACGGATCGTGAGGGGCGTGGTCGACGGGGGCGATGAGGGCGACGACGGTGACGCCGACTGGACGGAGAGCGGCGACCCGACCGACGGCGGGTCCGGTGACTCGGTCGCCCCCGACGAGCTCGCGGCGACACACGCCGGACGGGAGCGGTTCGAACGGATCGTCGCGAGCCTCGAACGGCGCGGCGATCCGGCGACGGTCGACGCGCTCGCAGACCGGACGATCGAGGCGGTCGCACGGGAGACCTCGCTTCGGTTCGGGACCGAACACTCCGGGCCGGCCGGGGTCGATGTCGCCCGCTTCCGCGCGTCCGTCGTCGAGCGCGCGAGGGCGTTCCTCGACGACCGTCGAGCGGGAGATCACGGCGGTGCGAGCGGGTCGGAGTAACGACCGCGCCGACGGGGAGTAAGCCGGGCTTACGTCGGCGTCCGTCGGTCTCTCCGTGGGCGTCGGGCCCCCGCTCTTTCCGCGACTCACGCCCGCGCGCGTGCGTCGGCTTTATAACCCGGCACCGACTAAATCTGGTAAGTTCTATGTCAGAGCAGAGCGAGTACGGAGCCGGCCAGATCCAGGTCCTCGAAGGCCTGCAGGCCGTCCGTAAACGTCCGGCGATGTATATCGGATCCACGGACGGCCGGGGATTACACCATCTCGTCTACGAGGTCGTCGACAACTCCATCGACGAGGCGCTCGCGGGCCACTGCGACGATATCTCGGTCTCAATCCACGACGACGGGTCCGTCAGCGTCAGCGACGACGGGCGCGGCATCCCCGTCGACACCCACGAGAAGTACGACCGGCCGGCGCTCGAAGTGATCATGACCGTCCTCCACGCCGGGGGGAAGTTCGACTCCAAGTCCTACCAGGTCTCCGGCGGTCTCCACGGCGTCGGCGTCAGCGTCGTCAACGCGCTCTCCGAGCGGCTGGAAGTCGAGGTGAAGCGAGACGGCGGCGTCTACCGCCACGAGTTCGCCCGCGGCGAGCCCGTCGAGGACGGGTTCGAGCGCGTCCGCGACATGGACGACGGCGAGGAGACCGGGACGTACATCCGCTTCTGGCCCGACGACGACATCTTCGAGACCGACGAGTTCGAGTTCTCGACGCTCGCGAGCCGACTCCGCGAGCTGGCCTTTCTCAACTCCGGCGTCGCCATCACGCTCGCCGACGAGCGCGACCCCGAGAGCGACGCCGCCGACGTGGGCGAGGAGCAGACCTTCCGCTACGACGGCGGGATCCGCGAGTTCGTCGCGTACCTCAACGAGACCCGGACGCCCATCCACGAGGACGTCATCTACTTCGCCGACGAGGACGAGGACATCCACGTCGAGGTCGCGATGCAGGCGACCGAGGAGCTCCAGGGCTCCGTCCACGCGTTCGCGAACAACATCAACACCCGCGAGGGCGGCACCCACCTCACCGG
>Ga0102936_1001103_pt1 | contig 10720 bp, 10 predicted proteins | sample SalPon2_A_H2O_MG_FD_78502 | JGI IMG/M metagenome (GOLD analysis project Ga0102936, IMG submission 78502) | Salt pond water microbial communities from South San Francisco under conditions of wetland restoration - Salt Pond MetaG R2_A_H2O_MG | ecosystem: Environmental > Aquatic > Non-marine Saline...
CCGCCGGGGACGTTCGACCGGTCGATCCCGGCGTTGACGCCGATGTGACCGAATCGCGTCGCCGTGAGGAGGAACGGGGCCTCCATGATCAGCTCCGCCGACTCCTCGATGACGGCCTGCGCGAAGCGGGGGTCTCGCTCCTCGCCGGATATCGCCGCGAGCCGGTCGGCGACCTCGTTCGCGCGCGGCCCGGCCGGGAAGTCGGAGAGCTCGTAGGTTCGCCCCTCCGCCTTGGAGACGACGGTGCTGGCGACGACGACGACGTCGTCCTCGCGGAGGTCGACGCGCTCGTCGATCATGGCCGCGAGGTCGTCTCCTTCCCGGATCTCCGGGAGGTCCGGGACGGCGAACAGCTCCATACGCCCCCCTGCGGGGCGACGAGGAAAAACCCCGCCGGTACCGGGTCGGTTTGACGGTATCTGGCACCGTCGAAATCCGCAGCACCCGACGGAAGGACCGCGCTGAACGGAGCGGAAACGTTTCCGGAACGATCGCCACCGAGCGCTCTCACGGCTCTGATTCGGGGAGTCGGTCGTCACGAGGCCGAGGTCCCGTGTCCCAGCAGCCGCACTGCGCGAAACAGATGACTCTCGATTATATAAAACTATTAAATAATGCTCTATAGTAGTATATCGAGCGGAATGTCCAAAGTGTTCGCCGGATCGGACGGCTCGTTCATGTCATCGTGGCAAGCGTGGAAGCGTCGAAATCACGAGTACGAAACGTTCGTTATGGCCCACGGAGAGACGATGGTCTTCAGGACGTCGGACGAGGACTACGTCTGGTACCACGGTATCGAGGAAGACGACCTTCCCGACGGGGTCGAACTCACCGGTGTGAACGTTCGAGACAGGCGGAAGTAGAGTCACGTCGCGAGAACCCGATACAGGCGGGACCGCCGATCGGGTGTGACTCGCTCGGAGCCGAGCACCGATTTCAGCACCGCTCCGCGCATCTTATAACCGAACCCGCCGATTCCGTACGTGTGCAGCTCCACGTCCGGTACGAGGGGGACGACGACCCCGACAAGTGCACGGCCCGGAAGCTCGCGCGGTTCGACCTCGCGGAGCTACACCGCTCCGACCGCGCCACGCCGTACGGCGTCGTGTTGAATCCGCACGCCGAGCGCGCGCTCTCGCCCGCCGACGCGGACGTGGCCCGCGAGAACGCGCTCGTCGCGCTCGACTGCTCGTGGGAGTCCGCGGGCGAGAAGATGTTCAGCCTGCCCGGCGAGCACCGCGCCCTCCCGTATCTCGTCGCCGGCAACCCCGTCAACTTCGGCCGGCCGATGCGGCTCACGACGGTGGAGGCGTTCGCGGCCGGTCTCCACATCCTCGGCGAGCCCGACCAGGCGGAGGCGATCATGGCGAAGTTCACGTGGGGGGAGACGTTCCTCGACCTCAACGAGGAGCCGCTCCGGCGGTACGCCGACTGCGAGGACTCGGCCGAAATCGTCGCGGTCCAGCAGGAGTACCTCGACCGGGAGTAGCGCGGCCTCGGACCCGCCGCGTCGCTCCGGCTCGCGGCCCCGACGGATACCGGATCCGAACGGGGGTGCGACAAGCCTTTTCCACGGCTCGCCCGTATCGAGAAGCGATGGTTTCTACCGGTGACACCGCCCCCGACATCTCCGCGAAGATCGGCACGAGCGACCACGAGCCGTTCGAACTCGACGAGCACCTCGGCGACGGGCCGGTCGTGCTCGCCTTCTTCCCCGGCGCGTTCACGCCGCCGTGCACGAACGAGATGGTGGCGTTCCAGGAGCACGCCGACGCCTTCGACGAGGCCGGCGCGAGCGTCTACGGCGTCAGCGCCGACTCCCCGTTCTCGCAGGGCGCGTTCCGCGAGGAGCACGGCATCGAGTTCGACCTCGTGAGCGACATGGGCGGCGACGCGATCCGGGCGTACGACCTCGAGATGGACATCGCCGAACTCGGGCTCTACGGCATCGCCAACCGCGCCGTCTTCGTGGTCGACGAAGCGGGCGAGGTCGTCTACGACTGGGTCGCCGACGACCCGACGAACGAGCCGGACTACGAGGAAGTCCTCGACGCGGCCGCGTCGGCCTGAGCGTCGAGAGTCGCTTCGCTCCCTCCCCGACCTGCTTATTTATACGGAGTCAGTCTCCAAGCACGCCGCCGATAGCGCCCGCCAGCGCCGAGTCGATCGCGAACAGCAGCGTCAGGAACAGCCCGACGACCAGTGTCCCCGCCCCGCCGAGCAGGCTCCCGAGGGGGCCGGCGGCCAGTCCCACGAGTCCGCCGAACCCGGCCAGGAGCAGGGTGACGGCGACGCCGCTGACGGAGCCGGCCAGCAGGCCGTGCCACGTCCCGGAGAGGAGGCCGCCGCCGGCGACGTAGCCGGCGACGAACCCGCCGATCAGCCCCGCGCCGACGTGCCCGATCACCGGAGCGAACGTCGCGAGGAGCCCGGCGATCACCATCACCACGAACCCGTAGCCGACGGCGCGCCAGTCTGTCATACGCTCTCGTACCCGGTCGCGAGGTAAATACTCGCCGCCGCTTCGGTTTAAAATCCGACTGTCGATCGCGACGGGGACGGCGCCGCCGGCCGCCGCCGAGCGGCAAGCGCGCTCTCGACGACCGGAATTTAAGCCGTTACTGATCCAACAGATGTCCATGCCCTCCGAATCCGGCGCGTCGAGCGGCGGAGTACAGTCGCAGGCGTATCCGGAGCGTGAGACGGATCCCGAGGCCGACGCTACCGCGGTTCCCGACTCCGATCCCGAGATGGCTCCCGTCGAGTGGGGACCGGTCCGGTTCGAGCGCCTGCGGTCGCTGGCGTTCGGCGCGAGTGCGACCGCGGGCGTGCTTGTCCTCGCGGCGCTGCTGTTCGTCGCTGCCGGCATCGTCGTCTCGCTATTCGGGGGCGGCGTCTCGCTGTTCGGGGGCGGCGGCCCGCCGGCGTCGACGTGGGCGTTGCTCGTCCTCCTCCTCGTCGGCGGCCCGATGTCGCTGCTGTACTGGATCGTGGCGTACGATCAGACCTCCCCGGAGCGGCGTCGCGAGCTCCGGTCGCAGTTCGGCGACTACTCGTTCGATCTCTCTGGGCTCCGGCTCGGCTGGACGCTCGGCGGGGCGGGAGCCGTGCTCGCCGTGCTGGCAGCGGCGATCGGGTCCGGCCCGTTCTCGGCCGCGCTGTCGCTGTTCTCCGGGTTCGCCCCGCTGCTCGTCGCGTTCGCCACGCTCTTTCCGGTGCTCGCGGGCTCGCGCGGGACCGATCTGCGACTCGACCCTGCCGCCGAGACGATCGAGCGGACCTACCTGTCCCACGACCGGACGCGCTCGGACGACCTCGGGTCCGTGGTCCGGACGCGCCGGATTGACCTCCCGTGGACGACCGTCTTTCTGCTCGCGTACCGCGGGAACGCGTGGTACCGGTCGACGCCGTGGCTGTTCGTCCCGACCGACCTCGCGGGCGACGTGGATCGAGGGTTAGACGCGGCGCTCGCCCGGAGCGACGGGCCGAGCCGGGCCAGCGTCCCCGAACGCGTGATCCTCGCGGTCGTGGGCTCCGCCTCGCTCGTCGTCGGCCTCGCGATGGCCCTCGCGTCCGGGGAGCCGGCGGCCGGGGCGCTGTTAGCGCTCCTGACGGCGCCGTTTAGCCTCCTCTTCCTCGCGCTCGCGGCGCGGCTGTGACCCTCCTCGGCGTCGCGACGGCTCCCGGTCGCGAACACCGGACATGTCACCCCCTACCACGCGACTCATATACTCGGCTCTCGTACCGTGAGACATGGACAGCAAGCGTCTGGAGAACGCGCTGGCGGAGGCGTTCGGCGGGACCGAGGCCGAGCGGCGGGCGGTGGCCCGAGCGGCCGGCGACCTCGCCGACTCCGGTCGGCCGTCCGAGGACCGCGGGCACGCGCTCACCGTCCCCGGCGTGATCAACCACCTCGGAGACGCCCCCGACGGCTCCTCCGTCGTCGAGCGATGGAACTGGTGGCTCGGCGCGCTCGACGCCGCCTACGGCGGCTACGACTACTTTATGGTGCGGTTCGTCGAGGGAGACGAAGAGGCCGGACTCCGGCGGTAGTCCGCTCGCGGACCCCTCGCGCCGGCACCCGACGAGGAGACGCCCCGTCTAACGGTCGGTCGGTGACGGCCGTGCGGCGGCGAGCGGGCGACGTCGGCACCGAACTCGGATCGACGTCGTTCGCGGGTGAGCCGTTTACTTTCACTTTCACTCCGGACATGGCTCGATTATACGGGCGTTCCGAGCGTCTCGTCTAGTATGAGCGCGACCACTCGCAAGAGACCGCAGTACGCGATGCCGACCCGCGTGGACGTCACCGACTGTCGAACGGGCCGGATCGCCGAGCGCGCCCGGCGGAACCGCGTCCGCGGCAGCGAGGTGTCGATAGAGCGCCGCGGCGGTCGGACGTTCCTCGTGACGCGCCCGTCGAAGTAGCCCGTCGCTCGCCGGTCGGAGCGCGAGTCAGTCGTCCGCCGCGAGTCGGCTCCGCTCGGTGCCGCCGTCGGAGAGCAGGCTGTCGAAACCGATGCCGAGCGACTCGTCGGTCTGCGCGACGGACTCCTCACGAGGCGTGTCCGTCGCCAGCGCCCGGATCGCGTCCACGTTCTCCGGCACGACGTCGGCCTCTTGATGGATGTTCTGGAACAGGTACAGGTCGCGGCCCTCCGTGTGCACCGACTCCTCCCAGACGCAGTTCTCCCAGAGGTCGCCCCGCGGGCGGCCGACGTCGGCCGCGTAGTCCTTCAGCGCGCCGGCACCGTCGATGCCGGCGCGTTCGGGGATCAGGAAGACGCGGCTCTGGTCGCGGAGGAGCTCCGTGACCGCGGCGGTGCTCGGCGCGGTGTCGAGCGTGACGTTGAGGCTGTGTGTGTGCATCTCCGTGACGGGGGCCTTCAGCGCGGCCGTGTCGACGGGGACGTCGGGCAGGACGGTGTTCACGTCGGGCCCGTGGTGGGAGGGGAGGGTCGCCGGGTCGGGCAGGACGTCGTTGATCGGGCCGCGGTCGGTCTCGCTCGGGTCGCCGCCGCGGCGGACGAGCGTCACGCGGGCCTTCTCGACGCCGTACGTCTCTTCGAGAGGCGCGAGCACCCGAGAGAGCCCGGTCGTGTTACAGGAGACGACGCGGAGGGAGTCGGCGCCGCGGGCCGACTCGTAGCTGGCCCGCGAGTTGAACGACGCGTCGGCGACGGTGGCGTCCTCGCCGCCCTGATAAATCGCCGGGACGTCGTGGGCCTCGTAGATCGAACGGTTTCGCTCTCCGATCCCGGACGGACAGCAGTCGACGACGACGTCGACGGCGTCGAGCAGGTCGGAGAGCGTCCCCGCCGCTCCGACCCCGGCGGCCTCGAACGCGTCGAGGCGGTCGTCCATCGCGGCGTAGAGGTCGTACCCGTGCCGCACCGCGGTCTCGGCGCCGTAGTCCGGGGTCGTCTTCGTCACGCCGACGAGTTCCATGTCGGACTGGGCGGCGACCGCGTCTGCGACCCGCTTGCCTATCGTGCCGTAGCCGTTGACGCCCACGCGTATCATATCTGCCCCTCCCTCGCGTACCGGTATAATCTTTTCGAGGAATTTTGAAAGAAATTAACTACGCCGTGAGTAATCGGTCGGTAAATTCGGGCGACGCAACGATGTAACTGAGTTCCGAAAGAGAGTAAATAAAAGCCGATAAACACGGCGAATGAGAAGGACTAACGCCCGTGACCGCCACGGTACACCCATGTCCCCTGACCTTTCGGAAGCGGCTTCGACCGCCGTGAACCAGTGCCTGAACGTGGCGGCCGACGAGTCCGTCGTCGTCGTCACCGACGACGAGCGCGAGCGCATCGGCGAGGCGCTGTACGAGGCCGCGAGCGCCGTCACCGACGACGCGACGGTGCTTCGGTACCCGCCGGCCGAACAGCACGGGACCGAACCGCCCGCGCCCGTGGCGGCGGCCATGGCCGAGAGCGACGTCTTCCTCGCGCCGACGACGAAGAGCCTCAGTCACACCCGCGCTCGGGGTGCGGCGTGCGACGCCGGCGCCCGTGGCGCCACCCTCCCGGGGATCACCGCCGACGTGTTCGCGACCGGGCTGGACGCCAACTACGCCGCCATCGAGGCGGCGTGCGACGACGTGCTCGCGCAGGTCGGCGCCGCCGACGAGGTGCGCGTCACCTCGCCCGCGGGCACCGACATCACCTTCGGCATCGGCGACCGCGAGTGGCTCTCCGACACCGGGATGGTGCGCTCTCCGGGGGACTTCTCGAACCTCCCGGCCGGCGAGGTGTTCGTCGCGCCCGAGACGGCGACGGGGACGTTCGTCGTCGACGGGACGATGATGCCGCACGGCCTCCTCGAGGCGGGCCAGGAACTCACCTTCGAGGTCGAGGACGGACTCGTCACCGAGGTCGGCGACGACGCGGTCCGCGCCGACATCGAGGCGGCCGCGGAGTCGGTCGGCGACGCCGCGTACAACCTCGCCGAACTCGGCATCGGGACCAACGTCGGCGTCGACGAGCTCGTCGGTTCCGTCCTGTTGGACGAGAAGGCCGGCGGCACGGTCCACATCGCGATCGGCGACGACGCCGGGATCGGCGGGGAGACGGACGCCCCGATCCACCTCGACGGCATCCTCCGGAACCCGACCGTCTACGCCGACGGCGAGGCGATCGAGCTACCGACCGCGTAGGGTCGTTTGAGCCGAAAAAGAATCGTATATTTATTAACGAATGCGATGGCGCGTGCCGACGAGCGGGCCACCGGCCCGCGAGTCGCACGCGCGAGGGAGTCGCTGGCGCCGACGGCGCCAGCGACGAGGCTGGGGAGGCGTGAGGTGCGTTGCTGTGTGGGGGTGGGACTCAAAGGGGCAGTCGCCGGCGGCTCCGCCGCCGGCTGCCAGAGGCGCGAAGCGCCTCGCTGCCGCGAGGGCGAAGCACGACGACGCAAGCACTGGAAGGAGCGAGTGAAACGAGCGACTGAGGCGCGCAGCGAGTCGCGCGAGTCCTCGCGACTGGGGCTTTGGAGGTGTCCACCGCGAGGTCAACGGCGTACGGCCGAGCGGCCGGGGCTTTGGAGGTGTCCACCGCGAGGTCAACGGCGTACGGCCGAGCGGCCGGGGCTTTGGAGGTGTCCACCGCGAGGTCAACCGTTTATAATCGATCGCCGATTCATTCAACGACCGCGAGCGCGACGCCCGCCGCGTCTCGCACGCCGACCACCTGGTGTCGCCAGCCGTCGCCGGCGTCGACGCAGAGTGTGCCGGCCGTCGTGACGGCGACGGAGATCCCAGGGCCGTAGCCGAGCGCGACCGCGTCCTCCTCCACCGGCAGGTCGGCGACCCGCCACGCCTCGGCACCCCACTCGCTCCCGGCGGGCGCGTGTACCCGGAGGTCGCCGTCGACGACCGCCATCGCGTGGCCGTCGCCGTCGGCCGCGACCGCCGTGGCGACTCCCTCGAACGCCGTCATCCATCCGTTCCCGAGCCAGTAGAGTCCCGACCCGGTGGCCGCGAGGGGCATCCCCGAGCCGGCGACGTCGCGGGCGTCGTCGAGTCCGACGGCGATGAGCGCCGCCTCGTCACCCTCGTCGCCGGTGACCTGATACACGCCGTCCCCGGCGGCGACGAGCGGGCCGTCGACCGCGCGCGGGTCCGGTACCGTTCCGATCCGCGAGACCGACGCCGCGGTCGGGTTCCCGTCGTCGTCCCCGACTTCGACCCGTTCGATACCGCCCGCTTCGCCGGCGACGAGGAACGCGCCGTCGTGAGCGCCGACGGCGGCGACGGGATCGGCCGTGAGACGGACGAACTCGGGGTCGGTGCCGACGCGGGCGACGCGCGCCCCCTCGGCCGTCGCGATGGCGACGAGGTCGGGGCCGTCGTCGCGGGGGAGCGCGGCGACGTCGCGGGCGGCGTCGCGAGCGACCATGTCGAACGCGCCGACCTTGTCGGCCGACAGCGCCACTCGGACGACGCCGCTCTCGGTGGCGACGTACGCGTCGGTGCGGCCCGCCGTGCCGGCGTACACGCGCTTCTCCTCGATCGAGATGTCGTCCTCCGCGGGTGCCATTGTGGGAGACTTCGGACGGGGGTCTGATAAGCCCCGCGCGCCGGCCCTCGCGGGGGACCCGGACGCGACGAGACCGGTCGACCGCCCGCGCCTTTCGACGCGCATTAGGTCGCCGACCGCGTACCGCCGACCGTGCAACCGGTCGCCGCCGAACTCGTCGCCCTGCTCTCCGACGTCGTCCCGCGGCTCGCGCGGATCACGGCGTTCATCGCGGTCGGCGTCTTCGTCGCCAACGTCGCGGTCGCGTTCGGGCTGATCCGGTACGTCGCCGGGCTGTCGGGGCGGCTCACCCGACCCGCGAACCTCCCCGACGAGGTCGGCACCGCGATCCTCACCACGGCGGCATCGACGACCGCGGGGTACGCCACGCTGGCGGAGTACCGCGAGTCGGGCCTGCTCGACGACCGCGCGACGCTCGTCGCCGTCACCATCAACACGTTCTTCGGGTTCGTCCAGCACGTGTTCACCTTCTACATCCCCGTGCTCATCCCGATCCTGGGCGTCGAGACCGGCGTCACCTACGTCTCCGCGCGCGCCGGCATCGCCCTCGCGATCACGGTCACGGGCGTTCTCGCCGGCGGGGTCCTGCTCTCAGAGCGGAACGTGGACCGCTCCGTCATCGACGAGGTCGACGCGACCGGTCCCGAAGACGACGACCGGACGAGCCGCGAGCGCGTCCGAGAAGCGGGCGAGAAGTCGTGGTCGACCCTCCGCCGGATCGTCCCGCGGCTCGCGGTCGTCTACACCCTCGTGATCGCGTTCGTCACCTACTACGACGTCGAGGCGCTGACGAGCGTCGCCGAGCCGATCACCGGTCTCCTCGGCCTCCCCGGTGCCGCGGTCCCCGTGATCGCCGCCTACACCCTCGACACGACGGTCGGAGCCGTCACGCTCGCCGGCACCGAGGCCGGCGTGTTCACCACGCGAACGGCCGTGGCGAGCCTCCTCATCGGCGGCATCCTCTCCTTCGCCGTCTCCACGTTCCGGCGCTCGATCCCCTTCCAGTACGGCATCTGGGGCGCCGAGTTCGGCACGAAGGTGATCGCCGTCAACACGGCGTTGAAACTCGTCTTCATCTCGATCGCGGTCGCGCTGCTGCTCGCGCCGGTGTGGTGACGCCGGCCCGACGGGCGCCTATAAAAAGAACGGCGGACCGATGCCGCTTCGCGTTATTCGAGGTCGAAGCGGTCGAGGCGCATGACCTTCGTCCACGCGTCGACGAAGTCGCGCACGAACCGCTCCTCGGCGTCGTCGCTCCCGTACACCTCCGCGACGGCGCGGAGCCTGGAGTGCGAGCCGAAGATGAGGTCCAGCCGGGTGGCCTCCCACTCGACCTCGCCGGACTCGCGGTCGATCCCCTCGAACACGTCGGCGGTGTCCGGGTCGGTCGTGACGGGAACCCACTCGGTCCCCATGTCGAGCAGGTTCACGAAGAAGTCGTTCGTCAGCGTCCCGGGGCTGTCGGTGAGCACGCCGCGGTCCGCGTCTCCGTGGGTGGCGCCGAGCGCGCGCATCCCGCCGACGAGGGCCGTCATCTCGCTGACGTCGAGGTCGAGGAGGTCCGCCTCGTCGACGAGGAGCTCCTCGGGCTGGTGTTCGACGCCGTCGGCGACGTAGTTCCGGAACCCGTCGACGCGTGGCTTGAGCGCATCGAACGAGTCGGCGTCGGTCTGTTCCTGCGACGCGTCGGTTCGCCCCGGCTCGAACGGGACCGTCACGTCGACGCCGGCGTCCGCGGCCGCCCGCTCGACGGCGGCGGCCCCGCCCAAGACGATCAGGTCGGCGAGCGAGACGCGCACGTCGTCGTCGCGGGCGTCGTTGAAGTCGGCCCGAACCTCGCCGAGGGTGTCCAGCACCGCCTCGAGCTCCTCGGGCTCGTTCACCTCCCAGTCGCGCTGGGGGTCGAGCCGGATCCGGGCGCCGTTGGCGCCGCCGCGCTTGTCGCTGTCGCGGTACGTCGACGCGGAGGCCCACGCGGTCTTGACGAGCTGTTGGCGCGTCAGGTCGGTGTCGAGGATGTCCGTTTTCAGGTCCTCGATCTCCTCGTCTCCGACGTGTTCGTAGTCGGCCTCGGGGATCGGGTCCTGCCAGAGCATCTCCTCGTCCGGCACTTCCGGACCGAGGAACCGCGACGGCGGCCCCATGTCGCGGTGGGTCAGCTTGTACCAGGCCTTCGCGAAGTTCATGCCGAACTCCATCGGGTTCTCCTGGAACCGCTCGACGATCTCGCGGTAGTCGGGGTCGCGCTTCAGCGCCACGTCGGTCGTGAGCATCATCGGCGTGACGCTCTCGTCCGCGTCGTGCGCGTCCGGGGCGCTGCCGTGAAGGGACTCGTCTGTCGGCGTCCACTGCCAGGCGCCGCCGGGGCCCTCCTCGGGCTCCCACTCGTACTCCAGCAGGTTGTCGAGGTACCCCATGTCCCACTCGGTCGGCGAGCCGGTCCACGGGCCCTCGATGCCGCTCGTGATCGTGTCGCCGCCCTTGCCGGAGCCGTAGTCGCTCTCCCAGCCGAGGCCCTGCGCCTCGATGGGCGCCGCCTCAGGCTCCGGACCGACGTGCTCGTCGGGGTCGTCCGCGCCGTGGACCTTCCCGAACGTGTGCCCGCCGGCGATGAGCGCGGCCGTCTCCTCGTCGTTCATCGCCATGCGGTCGAACGTCTGGCGGATGTTCTTCGCCGA
>Ga0102936_1001105_pt1 | contig 10715 bp, 6 predicted proteins | sample SalPon2_A_H2O_MG_FD_78502 | JGI IMG/M metagenome (GOLD analysis project Ga0102936, IMG submission 78502) | Salt pond water microbial communities from South San Francisco under conditions of wetland restoration - Salt Pond MetaG R2_A_H2O_MG | ecosystem: Environmental > Aquatic > Non-marine Saline...
CACCCCCGAGAAGCTTCAAATGATGACGGAGTTGAGTGAAAAGACGGAGAAATTCGCCCGGGGTCTCTATGCACTAGAGTACGTTGACGAGGACTGGGTAGAGACGTGGGGATACGATGAGAACGCTAACGAACAGATGTATTTCCACCCCAATCACGACAAGATCCGCATTTATTGGGATTACGTAAACGGCGTAATGATGTTCAAGGGACAAAAACGGTTGCTTGAACAAAAGCAGACTGACCTTTTGGGTGCGCTTTCTGGGGATATGAAGATGGACTCGGTTTCATTCGACTTTGATTTCTTTTTATGGATTCTCTACAAGCAGTACGCAGGCGAACCCCTGTCCTCTGATCTTCGTGTCCGGAAAATAAAACGCGCGTCAACCGTAGCCGATGTCGAAGGTTCTAGCGATAATATGGGTGTTGGACAGGTGAAAGACTCGCAGAACGTACTGCGGTCTGTACTGTTAATAGCACCCATTCTTTCAGGTAAACAGATTGACGGTATACAAGGGGATTTCATACTTGATGAGCATCAAGTAACAGCACTAATCGAGTTTGGTGGGAAGGTCCACGTCAAAGTTAGTGACAACCCGTTAAGTACTTTGAGCGACCTGCGGCGAATGGGTGTTTCTCTTCGGTTCCTCTCCGAACTGATTAATCTGTTCGACGACTGGGAACACCTCGATCCCGAAGATCGTTATCCACCACCGTCGTTCTTCGATGCAATGGCGGATAACGCTGAAGAGGAAGGCTGGCCCCCTCGATTCGACGCAGAGGATGTGAAAGCCCGTTATGAACGTAAGCGCCAAGGGGTTATGGACGAAAGTACAAAATCAGTGCCCGCTGAAGACGTGTCATAACGAAAGGATACAGAAGCGAAATTCACGACATTATGTCCACAAGCAGGCTCGGTCGATCAGAGGGACTTGAAAAATACTGGTCCGAGCACCTTGGTGACCGGCCTGAGACTGATGTGGCTATCAAGTCTATCGACCGTGAACACGTGGAATCCTTTCCCGAAGTTGCGGACTATCCCTTCGATGGGCAAATAAAACTGACCGGGACCTTCGCGTTCGAGATCCCAAGCCGGAACAACGGTTCATTCACACAAACAGGGGAATACGAATACCGGACCGCATCAGAACTATTCCTTGTAGAGACCCCCACGGATCTAGTTGACGCAGAGGATGTGTTTACAGACCTGAATCAGCAACTTGCGTCCACTGCCGAGATACAGCGCGCATTGTCGCTCCCACGTGATTCCTTCTGGCGGTTTATTGAAGAGGCAGATACTATTGAAACATTGATTCTCCGCGGCCGGGGGGGAACGTATGATGCAGCCAAACTTCTCTCTGTTCTCCAATACGATGATCCAGTCGAAACCTTACATACGAATCCAGAGTTCAGTGACCTTCGGTCCATAGAGGACATAGAAGACATTATTTCAGCTGTCGATACTCCGTCAGAGGTCGACGGCATACAGGACCTCAACATCGACATCTACAGTACTATTATCGATGAGGTGAAGGCAACGTACTGGTTCTGCGACCGAGCCGCAGATGTCTGGTACAAACGAGGAGTATTGCAGCTAGATGCTGAAGATGTAGACGCCCGTGAGTACGTGATTCAACTCTTCGAGCGTGACGTGGTCCACGGCGGAGTGTAGGGAGTATCGATGGCATCGGTGGCTAGGTGTTTGAACGAGATTCTGAATACCCAGACTGTTCAGGTTCTGGAAGTTATTTTCATCTACCTAACACTGGTCAGTGTCGCTGTCGGCATTCTCTTAATCACCGAACCGATCTCAAATTTCAAGGAGCTAAGATACGAGTTAACCGAGTTCGTACACTATTACAAGAATACTGCTTGGTGGTGGCTGACAACATTTCTGATTTCCGTTATATCACTAACAATTGGCGCTGGTCAAAGTGTATTTGTAGATCTTACGCTCCTTAGCCTGTTTACAGCGCCTGCGATCGCCTACTATCATCAAAACTCCCCGTTCTCGCTCAAGGTTGAATACCGCGCCCGTACGTCAAGCGGAAGAACAGCGATAGGTGAAGAAATCGAAAACATCGCCACATTAGATAACGACCAGTATATTCTAGAGTTTCCTATTACAACTGGTTCCAATATCGACGAATTCGAGATCGATCTTGCGGTTCCGGACGGCGTCGAAGTATGGCACTATTCCGCAATAACGGGAGTGAATCTGTCTGATAATAAAACGAGTATCGAGGGGCAGGCACCGGCAGGACGAGATTCGTTCGTGTTCGAACTTATTCTTAAGAAGACTGCTGGGGTCAAACAGGGGGCGAATCTAGTGGTTCTGTCTGATTCAAGTAGCGGCAGAGAGTTAGTGTCCGTTCGGTTAATGCCGTAGTTGGTAGTGTGAATTCTGACCGGGGACTACACTGGTCTGATAACATTTCCCGGAACAACAGGTTGTTCTGGTTGAATAGAATGTAGATGATGAGAGACAGTTCAAATTGGAGCCGAACCACCGATTGCGGAGCTACAGAACCCTGACTTGTGAAAAACACCTCTCCTTGGGAGTCAGAGATCGATTGATTCGTCGCTATCCTGAACGTAGATGACTAATCCGTCGTGGCCATAGCCTTGGTTCCGGAAGCTATTGACTAATTCAGGGAGTCCGTCAAGCTCCCTGGTCAGATCCACAGCTTGTCGTCCGGATTGAACACCTAACAGCCGCCACGAGCCCCGATACAGGGTTTGCTCTGTATCGTCGGTCTCAGATGAGTGCAAGACTTTACGATAGACCCGGAGCTGGTTTTGGGTCAAATGTACCTTGTAAGGACCTTCATCGCCCAAGCTCTTGATTTCGTATCGAACGGGCTCGATCTCGCCACCGGTGCGTTCCAGCCCGAGCATATCGTACCCTGCACCATCCCACACGATTGAGATGTGGAGACCGGATTCGAGGGCTTCATCGCTACCTGTTTCGTGCCATTCTCGAAGGCCGCGTTCCAGATTTTCTGCAGTCCGGCCCGAGGATGGAATCACCGATAGAAGGCTCTCCAGAGCTTCATCAAACTCTCCTCGTGCCTTCGCATCTTCGAGAAGTTCTACAGTCTGCTTGGTAATCCACGATGCGGCCGCTCGCTCGGCATCGTCACCAACTGCTTTCGTATTCTTCCATTCAGATTCGAGGTCTTCGATCTCTACGATTCCGTTTTCAGTTTCGTTCAGATCACCTTCGGACAACCTTGGTCGACCCCAGCCGAGATCCTCTGTGGTTGCCACGTTCTCGACGGGTTCGTACCGCGGTGAGAACTCAATTAGCCGATCTTCGAGTTCTTCGGGAGCTGGTATCGCCGCTTTAGGGAGTGATCCGCCGAATGGATTCCCTCGTAGCCATTCGATGACAGCCTGTGTGGGGTCGAAGGCGACTCGTCGAGATGCATCTTCAGTGACGTATTCCTGCAAGCGAGCTTCGAGTTCATCGTCAGAGAACGCTACCTCGATGTGCTCCTCTATGAGGTGCTCCAAGAACGGAATAAGTTGTTCCCACTTCGTGAACCACGCGTCCCATTCCGCTCGGTGTGTCTGGTCACAGGAGAACTGTGGCCGGAACGGCTCCTGAGCGTCTGTCAAGTCTATCGATCGTAACGCAGCATTCACGTCAGCAGCGGTAAGGGACCATGAAACCGCGGTCACATCCACATCATCAGGATCGATATGAGAGAGCCGGTTCCACGAGTCACGAACCTGAATATCGAGTTCAGATAGCGTCGTCCGTACCCGGCGACGTAGCTCCTCGTGTTCTTCATCATCGAGTTGGCGGAGATGTCGCTCGTAGGCGTCAACCAAGGAGATTGCGTCGCGTTTCTCCAAGAGTCGTTCGACACGGCTGACATCATCTGACTCGTAGCCGCTGAGGGCCTGACCGAAGAGTGGACCGACGCCAGTAGCGGAATCCTCAAGCAGCAGTTTAGCTAACGGCTCACCGAATTCATCAAGCGGTGGTGAACCTGTGGTTCCGTCTGGCGTATCAAAGATAATTGTCGGTGGATCCGGTTGCAGATAGAGCGCGTGATTGTGAGTGTTCTTGTACCGCGTTGCAGTCAGTGACTCTTCCCCGCCGAGAGTTGCTTGGAATTCGATCCATGCGTTCTCAACGTAGCGAATCGTGCTGCTTCGCCATCGATCAGCCGCCGTCGCCGGGTCAATATCAACTTGGTTTGTCGTACTGGCGAGGGCAAGCAGATGCGCGATGATTGGTCGAAGTTGCTCTTCGAGGTTCTGAACGACTTCCACTTCTTCGCTGCCCCGGTGGGCTGGGTACACCTGACGTGAAATATCAATCTCGCGTGCGGCCAGTGGCTCATATCCTCGAAGAGTCTCAGTCCCGATCGTCGCTGCAGCCAGCGGCACCGATGGGAAGAACCGGCGCATTTGATCTCGGGCGGTGTTTGTCGTTGGAATCCACACATCTTCGTCCGGTTCATACCACGCTAATCCTCGTTCAGCGAGCGCTCGTGGTTCGTCGACGGGTCGATACCCGAGGAAGGGGATCTCTCGGTCGTCCGCTTCAGGATCGTGTTCCCGACTGATCGTGTTGAGAAGACGGTCAAATAACCGAGTCAAGGCCTGCCGTGCACGTGGATTCTCTTCGATCTTGTCTAACCGATCCGCTGTTAGTGAATGTACCTGAGTCAGGAGTCTGAAAGCTGGTTCTGCAGCGTCTCGTCCGAGACTATCCATATCGGTCCCGCTGACCGAATCAAGGGCGATCAACAACTCCTGTGAGAGTGGAGCTTCCTTCGACACACTCCAGAGTACGGACGGGAACTGGCGCTGCTGACGGGAGACAAGCGTGATCTCTGCCGGAGAAATCCGATCTGGTGGTTCTTCAACGAGGAGCGGTGGTTCTGCTTCCCCTTCAGCGTCACCGACTGGGAACCAGGCTTGATTCCGGAGTGCCGGAAGGATCTCGATTGGCCGCCGCCCTTGCTTTTCCTCGTCTAATTCATTCCGTTCAGCTTCAATGATGTCTGCAAGCCACGAATCCCAAGCTGCATCAAGCGATGGTAGCCACGCAGCCGGATCAACCGAGTCTGAAGTCGCAGGTTCTGTTCCGAGACGGAGTGGGTTCCACTCCGTCCCTGCCGCAACTAACACCGGGGGTGCGTCGCGGGGCGCAACCGTTCCGTCCTCACCCCCTTCGACTAACGTGAGTCGAACCCCATCGTCTGGATCGGGCGGTTCCGGCGTTACTCCAATGAACGCGAGGAATGAATCCAGATCCGCATTTTCGGGGAGTGAGGGGAGTTTTTCGACGGCAACCCGATCTCGTGTGAGTTGACGTGCTGGTTCCCACTGTCCATCTATTGTCGGGAGAAACAGCGTTGCGATCGCACGGCCAGCAGATCGAGCATTATCGCTATAGACATCGTCTCTAATTGCTCGCCATCCAGGACCATACGTATCCGTTTCTGCCGGGGGAGCTGCACTGCCTTGCGAGTTGAGTGCGAAGAGATCCATCGTGAACTGAATCAGTTCAGACTGTAATCGCTCCGCACGGTCCGGATCAGCATCTAATGGCTTGTACTCCCAGTCAGTCAGAGCGTTCGGGAGTTGCCGGAGTTCTGCGAGGACATCCCACCGATTGAATTGATTCGCTCCAAGGGGGTGTGGTGGCTCTCGGTCGAAACCGGACTGGAACTCGTATGAAGTCACAGCACGCCCGGCCTCACGGAGCGCAAGCGGGAGATCAAGCTGTGTTGTCTCTGACCGACGGATGAAAAGCCGATGCGTGTGTCGATCAGTCTGAATCTGCCCGCCAGCTGTCCCTCGTTCGGGGAGTTGTACAGCGGGCGTGTCGCTCGTCCGGTCTTCATCTCGCGTCGCGGTGATGGGTGCAACACGAGTGCCCGCATCTCGTATCGCGTCACACATCGCTATCGCGCGCCGCCGCCAGGTTTTCGTTCTGCGAGAGGATTTACACGTCCGGTCAAGCCAGTTACCTGCCGCTTTCCAGAAGTCATCATACGTTGAAAGTGGCCACTGGTCTTGCTGCTCGAAAAATGCATCAGCCAGTGCCGCCCACTGTCGATACCGATCCGGTTCCTTTACTCCAGCATCGGAAAACAGTAGATCCTCTATGTGGTCGACGACGATCTTGGCGGCGTCTGAACTCCGTGACCCTGGGTCGAGGAACTGCCAAAAATCATCCCGAGGCGTCCCACCCGAAGTGATCTGTGGGACAGTAGTAACTGCTTCAGGGTCGATCCACGTGTACTCGAAGTCATCATCCGGAATACCGAGATGATTGAAGATTGCGTGGAGATGCAGTTCCGCGGCTGCTCTAAGTAGGGCTCTGTTGTATCGACCAATCGTCTCGTCATCAAGCCGAAGGGCTGTTCTATCCGTTCGTAACTGGAAATCACCCTGGAGATCGATACCGAAGGGAGTCTCGATCAGCGTGGGCAGGTAACCGTACAGTCCGGGTATTGAGTCATCCGAGCCGGCTTCCAGTCGTGGCCAAGCGATGGCTGCACCGGGCGTGGAAACATCGTGTTCAGCCTCTTCAGCGAGCGATCGCAGTTCTGAGGATGCCCAGTAAACGATCGACCGTTTCGCTTCCTCGGGGTTCGTCGATGGCCAAGTAGACTTCTGGAATCTGTTCCCCCACGCATCGAATGAGACGGTCAGTTTCCGGCGGTCATCGAATAGCCCGATGAAGTTGAGATGCCGTTGTTGAAACGTTTCAACGGACTCACGTAGCTCATCCTCTTTCCCAGGGGTAATCGGAACTACCACGACCGTGCTAAAGTCGGAAACATCGTCGGGCGTCGGTGGCTTATCGGCGCATAACGGGAGTGGGAAATGAAAGCTAGCCCGTTGTTCGTCGTTGTCCAAAGGGCTCTCGGTCGAATCAAGGAACTCGGCGTGGCCTCTCTGTACCTCTGGGAATTCGAGTCGCTGCTGCCACGTGTCGTGATCCAGTGGAAGATGCATCTCCATCCCCCACCACCCAGGACTTTCAGAGAACCGACTCCAGACACGGGCAAAATCCCCAAGCCAGAAGACGGACCGGAATCCGACGCCCTTGTTCCCGACGCTCTCTTCGGGGCGCTTATTCGACACGTGTAGCGTACAGAGGGCATTAAAATCCGGTCGACGCCGTCCCTGAACATCCGGTGGGTTCGAATAATCGTATTCTGGATCTACTCGGATGGGTGCTCCGTCGTTCGCAACGACAAGTGCCTGCTCAGTCGGCCCCCAATCGACATCGCGGATCTCGACCGCAACGTTAGATTCAGCCCGATCAAGCGCATTCTGTAAGAGTTCAAAAAGAACACGAGCAGTATACTGCCGACGAATCGATTCCTCGGCCTGCAAATCCCGGTATGCATCGTCACCGCTCATACCGGCCGAATTATCGTAATGCCGCTGAAAGACCGCTTGAAGATCACTCGGCGTGGGCACGTATCCCGGTTCTGATTGAGTAGCGTACTGTTCACTCATCCGTCATAGCACCTTGAAAACGAAAAGAGACGACTGCCATAGCAGGTGAATGAGATGCGGACAGTAAGAAAGTTCGGCTAACAGCTCCCCTCTGTGGCCACTAAGTCGATTTAGCCCTTGGAACCCTTAGCAACGGATGCAAATGGCGTGTTAATATAGGACCGAGATCAGCGCACCCAGTCTCTCACCGGTTTTAGGAGTGGTCAACAAATCTTCCCGAAACAATCGCCTTTGCGTTTTCATAGAATAGCTGCACCTCGTCCGGGGGAGAATCTGTGTCTATATCTACGTCTCTGATTGATTCCACCAAATCACGCTGTTCATCAGGGAGTTCTTGTTTCAAATCCGGAGCGTCAACCTGCTCTAGTGGTTCGATTATCCCATTCTCGATCCCCATCAGATATACAGCGTAAAAGAAGGCCTCTTTCTGCGATTTTTTGGTTTCCATAGCAGGTGATTACGGACTCATACCAATGGAATATTCATAGAATTATTCAATTCTTATTAGATACAGAATATGCATACCGGATTCAGCACAGTCGCTCACCTCTATTATAGATTGAGTGTTTCAACAAGTCGGTGGTGTCAGAGACGAACCACAGTACACAGCTTGGGGAGTTTTTACAGCCCTTCGGTTTGGAAGTGGTAACTAATCATAGAAATGGGGCGAGGAATCCAGTATCAGCAGCGGGACACAGAAGCCACCTTGAAAGCGACGGTGTCTGACTCTGGATTCTACGACTCCGATGTAGATAACGAATATGACAGCTAACTCATCTCCGCGGGAGTTTGACGGCACTCTGGTCTCCACGCCGTTCGGTGCTGGAAACGTCCGACGAACGACGCAGAATGAATACGAGAAACTCCTCGATAAGTACGATTCCGAGAGTGTACTTGTTCTCACAGGTGCGCCGACGAGTACAGACTCGTTCCGAGATACGTTGGACGAGATGCTTCCTGGTGCGGCGACCCCGTACGTGACATCGCCTGTCGTGCACGCAACGGATGTCCTCAATCAGACAGACGAACGAGTGATTCTTTCGGACGCGTTGCGGCGTGAACTCCTGCATCGATTCCTCGACGGTTACGATTGGGAGACAGAATACCTGCGGCGGGCGTCGGAACAATCCTCGTTCATCGAAGACGTAGATCGAGTGATGGGCACGATTTCTTGGCAGGAGATTTCACCCGACGAGACGCCTGAACTCCGGGAAATTACCACGGCACTTGAAGGATTCCACAATTGGCTCGCTGAACACGATCACATAGAGCGGGGGCAACTCATATCGGAAGCTCTCGCTGTCCTCACGGGCGATGACTACGACGACATCGTCGATATTGACGCGGTGCTTGCAGTCGAATTTGAGGAATTCTTCCCGCTCGACCGGGCATATCTTGACGGGCTCACAGCGGACTGTGAGCTTGTCTGTATCGCTGAGGATGACGCAAGTGTCCGTAGAACCTGGGTGGAGACAGGTCCAGTCACGGACTATGTCTCGTTCAGTGAATCTCGGCGCGCGTCCGGCGTCCAGCCATCAACTTGCCCGGCCGCCACGGCTGCGTACTTCGCGGAAGAAACTGTCGTGAACGACCCGGATACCGGATCAGTCTCCGTACTTGCTGCGGACTCCGGTGGCGACCAACTTGCTGCAATTGCGAACGAGATTGAAGAACTCGTCGAGCAAGAGGGCTGGAACTACGCTGACATCGCAGTCGCTACCAAACAAAGCGGGAGTACCGTTACAGACACCATCGAATCGTTCGAACGTGGTGGAATCCCAACAGAGTCGGCTACTATTACTGGATTTGGCGACGATCCCGCGATTAGGGAGTTGCTTGCTGTTACTCGCCACTTGGCTGCTGGCGAGGACGATGACGTACCTGATCGCGGACCAGCAATCGATACGTATCGCTTAGCTCGTGTTGGCGAGATGGATCAGTTGGAAGACGCGGTACGGTGGTGGGCAACTGATTCCGGGCTGAAAGAACGAATCGCGGAGCGGGCGACACCGCTCGATGCGCGGTCACAGTTCGGGAACGTTCGCCGTGCGTTTCGAATGGCTGCGTTCCTGGATGATACTGCGTTCCTCGATGCGACGTGGAAATCCTACGAAGAGATGCTGGAACGGGCCCACGAGTACGCATCCCAGCAGAATCAGACCAGCGCAACAGATCTCGATGGCGGCGTCAGAGTCGACCACTTGCAAGCGATCAAGAACACCTCGTTCAAAGCGGTGTTCCTGATTAATCTCACAGACAGTGAGTATCCCGGTGATCCCTTCCTTACCCGGCTGTTTCCAACCGAGCGCGTTGCATCGATGCCGGACTACCCGGGCGTAACGGATCTCAGCGACATGGATGTTGACCAGACCTTCCCGACGGACTCGACAGCGTCGAGCAGGCCGTTCGTGCGGTACCACGCGGAGCACGCACGGCGATGCTTGGCGGTAGGTGCTGGAGCGGCAACAGAGCGCTTGTACTGTTGTCTCTACGAGTACGAAGATACCGCTCTCGAAGAGCGTGCTCAGGCGTCGCGGTTCCTGACGGCAGCGTATGCAGATCTTCCCTGGGTGACGGACGCCGCGGATCCGAAGATCACGAGCGAGCAAGCAGCTGAAGAGTTCCTGCTGTCACGGGTTGATAACGCACTCGCGGATGTTCGCCGCGCGAACAGCCAAGACGTGACAATCTCACTCGACGAGGTTGAAGCGGAACTCGGTGAGATTCAAGAGTTGCTTGACAAAAGCGGGATGCGAGGCGAAGAACTGCGGAAAGCGTTGCGGGCCCGTGTCGAGTTCGCAAATGGAGAGGTGCGGCGATGAGCGACAATTCGCTTTCGCCGTCTCGTTTGGCGACGTATGCAGCGTGTCCACGACAATACGAGTACAGCTATCCGCAGGACATCAACACGCCAGATCGAACCGAGCTTTATCTCAACCAGGGCAAGATCTACCACGAAACCATCGAGGCCGTGTGCGATGCGACCGTTCGTGGTGAGGACGCAGAGGCGATTCACGCCCGGTCAATGCGTATCTTCGACGAGAAGTGGGACGAACACAGTAACCCGGACGATTACGAATCAGTTGCGCACCGCGAGTACCAGCGAGTCGAGAATCAGGCTGCTATCGATGCGTTCTTCGATCCGGATGGTGGCGATGGGATAGACCACGCACGTCGCTCAGTCGCAACGGAGTGCTGGGTAGAGTGTGAACGCGATGG
>Ga0102936_1001107_pt1 | contig 10709 bp, 8 predicted proteins | sample SalPon2_A_H2O_MG_FD_78502 | JGI IMG/M metagenome (GOLD analysis project Ga0102936, IMG submission 78502) | Salt pond water microbial communities from South San Francisco under conditions of wetland restoration - Salt Pond MetaG R2_A_H2O_MG | ecosystem: Environmental > Aquatic > Non-marine Saline...
TGGCCGCCGTTTGGCCGTTCCTCGATTTTCGTGATCTCTCCACGCCCGCCGGCGAACTTGACGTGGTCACCCACCTCGAAATCAGTCATCTTTCACTGCTGACTCAACGATTTTGATTTCCTCGTCTGTCAGTCCGTATAGATCATAGACAATTTCGTCGATGAGTTGGTCGGCAGTCTCGATCTTTGCATCAAGTTCATCCGCGTGCGCTTTCGTCTCAACGTAGCGCTCCAAATCGTCAGCAACATCATCGGGGTCGGGCAGCGTGATCGCCTTCAGACGGTCGATCAGGGAGTTGGTCTTCGTTGCATTCTCGCGGAAGCCGGCGAAGCCACCTCCTTCCTTGACAGCGACGGGGACGAACGCCTCCACGAGTGCAGCCTCGTTCTCGGAGCAGTCAACGAGCGAGAACGCCTCAAAGAACTCTGTCTCAGTATAGCCATACGTATCGGTCTCGTGGGTGTCGTCGTCTTCCGGCTTGTAACGTGCTGTCGTTAAAATCGACACGGCTGTGCCGTCGCGTTCTGTGCGTACGTCGCCAACTCGAAGATTTTCATACTCCTCGGCCGTTCCATTAAGCACGTCAGCGTTAGCCGGCTGGAATAGTCCCACGTCCGGTAGTGAGGGACCATCCTCATAGTTGCCGAGGTAGTCGAGGAGGGAGAGATTAAGAGAGGCCCGGCGATCTTTGAGGCTGGCCATTTTTTCTGCGAGTTCTTTGAGCTCCTTGTCGGTCTCAATATCTGCTTCATTCAGGTCAAGTGCGATTGGAAGATTCTTGAGATACTGGCCTCTAAACTCGATACGACCTCTGTCACTTGGATTTCCGAGTGTGGAACAGGTCTGTGCAAGATAAAAATGAGACACATTACTGTTAAGAATCGCGAGCAACTCTGGATACTGTTGGGGTATAAAGAAGCATTTGTTATTTGGATATAACGGCCCGTCGTGGTAAGCAAATCGGGGTTCAAGAGCGATTTCAGGATAGAGGATTTTGGAATTCTCAAAGTGCTTTTTATACGCAGACTGTGGTTGTTGAAGTTCGTACCATTCCTGCTCAGTCGCTCGATTCTCCAGTTTGGATCGATACTGACTGAGATACTCTTTCACAGCAGGGTATCGATCTATCTCTGTCCCATGATCAATGTAGAGTATCCACTGGTCTTGATCTTCAATCCGATATCGCTCCATATCGTCTCCCCTTACCAGAGGCTTGATAAGATCCTCCGAGTCTGGATCATTGTTCATCAGCTCCTTTTTAGTCTCCCCCTCAATCAGGAAAGCCTCATTCAGCCCTGTGACGATTCCGCGCAGAATCTGGTCATCCACTACATCACCAAGTTGCTGACCCCTCTGGTCAAGTTTAGTCATTAACTCGGAGACGTACCGCGGTGCGACGCGCCAGTTTGATCCACTTATTGCATCGGGACCACACTCGTAAGCCCGCTGATCGACTCTCTCAGAGAGTGAATTGAAATCTAGGGATAGTATCTCAGCATATTGAGGTGGACCTGACTGCGTCCCCTTGGAGGCGAGGAGAATTAGTGGCATTACAGAGGCATCGTCGAAGACGGGGAGTTCCCCGAAATCAACTATCTTCTTGATAGATGAGCTGTGAGATAAGAAACTGCGAAGCCCTCTTCCATAGTTCGCACGGAGGAATTTATTCGAAATAATTGCTCCGTATTCCCCATTTTTCCGTAGGATATCAACCGATTTCTCTACGAAATATACGTACATATCTGACCGAGAAGCATGGGTTTCGTACGCACCGCGAAGGTAGTCTTTGCTCCTCTTGAATTTCTCCATGCGGATATACGGTGGATTCCCGATTATCGCGTCAAAACCAGCGTTTGTCTTTCGATCCCCATTTGCATCATAAAAGACGACGGGAAATTCTAGTTCCCAGTGGAAGAAGCGCACGTCGGATGCCATCGCCTGAGCACTCCTGAACCAGTCCTGTCCCTCGATCGACTCCCACGACTCGCTTTTGAGGGCGCGTGCCATACGCTCGTCTGCGTCGCTCGGCACGTCAAGGCCGAACTGCTCGGCAGTGTGGACGTTGGCCATCGCAAGCAGGTGTTGATAGAGGGGGTCATCACGTACCTCATCATACACATCTTCCATCTCTTTGGCGTCTTCCAGCGTCTCATTGTCGATGGACAGTAGGTCCTGGAAGCGATCCATCACGTGCTCGATGGCCTGTTGACGCGTCCGGTCGAACGACTGCTGGAGCGTGAGTTGTCCAGATTCGTTGACTGCGTCGACACCGCTATCACCGTTTGCGAGAACGCCCTCGATGTCACTGCCAACCAGCGAGTTCCCAGTCTTCAGGTGGTGGTCCAAGAAGGCGAGCGGCTGCTCAGCCGCGAGCGTCCGCAGCCACAGCGAGACCTTCGCAAGCTCTGTCGCAAGAGGATTCAGATCAACACCGTAGATACACCGCTGAGCCACCTTTCTCCGAGCCCAGTTGATGTCGTGTTCCTCGTCGACGGTTTCGATGCCCTGCTGAGCGGCCTGCTTCTCCTGTGCGTCGATAATCTCACGAGCAAGGTAGTCGATGGCGCTCGTCAGGAAGTGACCGCTCCCCATCGCCGGATCGAGAATCTTGAGATTGAACACTTCCTCGGCGAATTCCTCAGCGAAACCATGACCTTCACCATGAGCACTTTGTCCAGCGAGATCCATCCGGATGTCTTCAACTAGTGGTTCAAGCGTATTCTCAACAATGTACTCAACGACATACTCAGGAGTGTAGTACGAACCAGTGGCTTTTCGTTCACCACTATTTGTCGTCAGGTACACGTCCCCTTCATATATACTAACATCGTCGCCATCACCAGCAGAGACGTACTCGCCATCCTCCAGCGCGAGCGGCTCATCAGCAACATTGAGCTGGTATTCGAGGAGACCTTCATATATACTCCCGAGTTCCCGGACATCCAACGAGGAGTAATCGACGAATACCTTCCCGCCGGTATCATCGTTCTGACTCCGCGTCAGTAATTCGATGACCTTAGCAAGATAGCTATCGCCGACTTGATGATTCGCCAGAAAATGAGCTTCGGTGTTGTCGTCATCATCCGGACTGGTTCGAAACAGACCACCATTATATGCGGGAATGTAGAGATCCTCCTCAGGAATCCCCTGTGATTTACTCCCCCGATCAATGAGCTTGAACAGTTCGTCGAGCCGCTCCCAGAGGTTTGTTTGCCAGGCAAGATATGTCGGATTTGGACTGCCCAGTTCTTCGACAACATTTTGCTTGAGTGTATTGAGGCTGTATGACACTTCGTAAATCTCATTATTCGTGTCCAGTAGATCACGACCCTCACTCTCAGCGTACAGCACAAAAATAAGTCGGTATAAGTAAATCAGCGAACTATCGTGAATGAGATCAAGATCGTCTTCTGAGAGGTCATTACCCGAGTACTGTATGAATCCTTCTGAAAGAATTTTGATTGCTTGATATATGTTGTCTTGAAGATCCTGCCCGAGTTCCTGGGCGAATAAGTTCGACTCCTCGTAGACATCATCAAGGAAACAATCACCACTAGAATCCTCAAGAAAGGCATTGTGTCGGAAGAAAAAATAAAAATATTTAAAATCCTCAAGATCGCCTTTCTCAAGAATCGTCGGAAGATCTACCTCGTAGTAAGAATCGAGCCGGTGGCTCATTGGACCGTAATAGAGTCGCCATTTCTTCCCATTCGTCAGGACAGCCCACTGTGTTGGGGTCTCTTGGAGATATACATGAATCTGATAGCTGGGATTCTCGAAGTCACGCCTATCCTCACCACTCCCACGTGTGTCAAGTGACCGCCCCCAACGTTTGGCGTCCGCAACGGCAATCGCGTTTTCATAGAAATCGCCACCCTGCTCACGGCAATCAAAGGCACCACGTGCGGCATCATCGGAGCCAAAGAAACCGTAGTCAGGGCGGCGCTGAGTCCGACTGACGCTCTCCTCAACCTCATAGGGAATCCCCAATTTCTGAAACAGTGGTCGAATAAATCTTTCCTCAAGTTGGGACTCATTCCGTTTGGGGGCTGTTTCTTTCTCACGCTCCCAGAGGTCCATGATGTCCGCTTTCGCTTCGCGAAGATCATTTTCGCTGAGTTCATTCCATTCTTGGGTTTCAGGGAGGGATTCGTCGAGATAGTAGTTCGAAAACAGGTCGCGATTTGTGCGGTAATTGAGCGTTGTTTGCATGAATTACTGTGGAGTAATAATGAGGAACCGATCCGTGTCCTTGCTGTTGATAATTGCGTGAGCAACGTCCTTGGTATCGACAGCGTCGACATCGACATCATCGCCGATTTTCGCTTCGAGTACTTTGAGCTCAGAACCTGAGATATTCACCCGACCAGAATTGCCTGAATTTCGGCTGATGGTTTTTTCAGACATTTGTGATGCTATATTCAATTGTCCGACATTATATAGTCTTTACTTAGGCTATCTGGTAATAATCTGCACTTCCGGCTTTCACAGCAAAGTCGGAAGTGAAACCCTCTCAATGACTATTGTCACTGCTCAAATGTGGGTAAAAGACGGTATATTCATGTTCTCATAACCGGAAATGTACTTTCTCGGAAGTGCTTTGATGAATTGAGGAAAACATGAGCAAAAAGACGGATTCAAGATTTGGCTCTCTGAGCAAGAAGTTTCCCTTCTCATTGATCGAGCGATTCACTCAACAGCAGCAATAGCGTTTGCACTTGGTGCTCGGTGTGGGTGAAGAAGTCATGAGGTTGTTGAGCTTGCTCCTGAGAATATCGTTGAGACAGACATTGGACCGATGGGAAGAGTTGAGCAAGGGAAGGGTGGTAAGTATCGAGAGACTCCCTTACTTCCTGAGTTACAGACAACAGTCGAGACTGCTGTTGAGTTTCGCCAAGAGTCTCTGAATGAGCCTGTGGTTTTGAACACAAAAGGAGAGCAGACAACAACAAGAACACTGAGGAGTTGTCTTCACCATATGGGGAACCCTACCGATTAGCGACCTCCGTAGCCTCTAGCATACTGTTATACGGACGCACATAAATTGTATTATATCCACTATCCTGTATGACCCCAATCTGATCCAATTTTTCAAATAGTTCTGAGTCGATTGCTGTCTCTGCTGATGACCGAGACGTACCCGTGTTTGCTAAGTACAGCGCCGTTGCTTCGGATCCAAGTGCGGGTAGCAGTTTGAGAAAGGAATCGATCCATTTATCAAATTCATCAGAGACGACGACACGCCCCTGTTCCACGTCAAATAGCGTCTTCGGGAGGTCAGGAAATGAAGCTGCGCTCTTAGCGTCAATATGGTTTTTCAAGCTCTGATCGTACTTTTATCAGTTGCCCGTGTATTGTATAAGGTGATTGTCGCTCCGTTCCACGCGTATCCTCTCTGAATCTTGGTTTCTGTATACGAGCTCTGTTGCAGTCGAAGTTCTCAGCGAATGGTTCCAGTCCGTCATTCCGGAGTGTAAGTGTTTTCACCGCCAAATTCAGCCGTCCAATTGAATTTCTCTAGCCACCACGGATCGGACTCCTCTCTATTCTCTTCGACTCCCCCAAAGAGCGAGTGTGCCACTTCCGGCAGTTCATCATACTGAACCTCGGATGGTGGATCCGATTGGCGGGTTATTGATCTCCAGAGATCATCTTCGACAGCACTTTTGAATGCGGATTTATCGGGGAGTTGTTCCAAACTGCCGAGATACTCATTAATCTGCGAGAGGGTCTCAGAGAATGAATTCTCAATAATATGGTCTTCTGAGGTCATACTCGACACAAACGCGGGATATAATATGAATGTGAAACTACCGAGAGAAGTCAGTTCCAACTATTACGAATATGATTAAAACCAATCAAATCTGGACTATATTCTCAAGGTCAGACAGAGTTGGACGGGGAGTACTACCTGAGATGATGCCGACCAGCCATCTTCCCGCCGAAGAAGTATCGCCTGCCAGGCGACCGTTTCTGAGAGAGCGGTCGTTAGATCCCCTCATGGTGGACCTCCTGCCTGCCATACACCGGCGTTGGGATCCCCTCATAGCGTGCCTTTAGCTGCAGCCCCAGATACAGCGAATAGTGGCGTGACTGGTGCAGGTTGCCACCGTGGAACCACAGATGATCCACTTGCGTCGGCTTCCACATGTTGCGCTGCTCGCCCTCCCACGGTCCGGGGTCTTTAGGCGTGTCTGAGCCTAGCCCCCAGACCTTCCCCGCCTGCCGCGCCGTCTTCTCATCCATCAGGTCGGCCACCCAACCGTTCATCGAACCGAACCCTGTGGCGTACACGACAAGGTCGGCAGGGAGTTCGGTGCCATCCTCCAGCAGGATCGCATCCTCGGTGAACTCGGTCACCTGCCCACGGGCCACCTCGATCTCACCGTCGATAATGAGTTGACTGGCGCCAGTGTCGATGTAGTAGCCCGAGCCACGGCGGAGGTACTTCATGAACAGCCCCGATTCGTCGGGTCCAAAGTCGATCATGAAGCCGGCGTCCTCAAGCGCCTCGTAAAAATCGGCGTCGATCTCCCTGATCGTGTCATAGATGGGTTTCTGGAACTCATCCAGGATGCGGTACGGGAGGGATGCGAAGATCATGTCCGCCCGGTGGGTGTCGATGCCGTTCTCGACGGCCCGCTCGGAGTACAGATCACCGAGTCCGTGCTCCAGCAGTGAGTCCGTTTTGACGACGTGCGTCGATGACCGCTGCGCCATCGTCACGTCCGCGCCAACCTCCCAGAGCCCCTCACAGATGTCGTGGGCTGAGTTGTTCGAACCCACCACTACCACGGACTTGTCCTCATACCCATCGGGCCCGGGGTGCTCGGATGAGTGGTGTACCTCGCCGCTGAAGCGCTCCTCGCCGGAGAGGTCGGGCACGTTGGGCTTGCCGCTCATGCCCGTCGCCATCACGAGCTCCTGTGGGCGCAGCACGAGCTCCTCACCGTTGCGGTTGACCTCGACCTCCCAGGTGCCCGCCTCCTCGTCGTACTGTGCATTTGTCGCCTCGGTCTTTGACCAGTAGTTCAGCTCCATCACCCGGGTGTACATTTCCAGCCAATCACCGAGTTTGTCCTTCGGTGAGAACACTGGCCAGTTGTCGGGGAAATCGATGTACGGGAGATGGTCGTACCAGACGGGGTCGTGCAGCGCGAGCCCCTCATACCGGTTGCGCCAGGAGTCCCCTGGTCGGTCGTTCTTTTCGACGATGATCGTAGGCACGCCGAGCTGACGGAGCCGTGCACCGAGCGCGATGCCGCCCTGTCCCCCGCCGATGATCACGGTGTGCGGCTGTTCGGTGTACCCCAGGTTCTCCAGCTCCTCCTCACGGAGATTTGTCCACCGATTGCGGTCTGGGTCCGCAACCTGCTCTGCGCCCTTCAGTCGGTTTCTGCCCTTAGGCTCCTCGTAACCCTTCAGCTCCGTCAGTGCGGTTAGGAAGGTCCACGCACCGCCATCTTTCAGCCGGACGACACCCTCACCACGGCCCACCTCGGTCTCGAAGGTGAACCAGGCGGTGATGATCCCATCCTCCTCCTCCGCCGGCTCGGTAAGCTCGAAGCCCGACGGACAGATGTGCGCGAGTGTCTCCTCAAGCATGTCCTCGACGCCACTGGGATTCTCCACCGTCTTGATGTTCCAGGTGAATGCGACCAGATCGCGCCAGTAACTTGTCGGACAGAACATCTCCGCTGCAGCGGCGGCATCCTCTCGGAGCATCGCATCTTCAAACTCCTGTAGGAACGCCTGTGCTGTCTCGGTCGCATAGTCGACATCAGCATCAGCGAGTTGTTCGGACGTCTGCTCTGTCGAGCTCATCGGTCCACCTCCTCCGCTGCGGAGGTCGCCACAGCAGGTGTCAGTACCGATTGCAGTTCGGGTTGATCGGATGGGTCATCAGCGAACATAAATCTATGACATGTCGTCTCATACTTAATGATTATCCCTAAAGGATTATGATCTATACCGACACAATTGTGAGGTTTGGATTGTGATAGTGAGGATCGGTACGGAATTCAAAGCCATCATATTTTCCCGCGAGCCCAGTTAGAACGGGCAGAATACGATTCGAGGAACAACTACTGCGACAGGAAACGTGTAACCGAAATCGCGAACTGTGTCCCATTCACACAGTCGGGAAACCCCGACATATTCGATTCACGACCGATTGAGTATCTCCTAAACATCCGCGAGAATTATTTAGCTGCGTTGGGACCCATGTTTATTCCGCTAAATGAACAGATCTGAATAATTGAGAACTACGAGGAGTTCCTCGCAAAGCGACGGCAACTCATGATGGAAGGTATCAACGACTATCTGGACGGACTCTGTCGGATTCTAATTGCGGTCAAAGAGTCGGTTATTTACCCCCTGGATCTGTCCTGATCTGTCGTCGTATTCGTCGTTTATGCATAAGATGGGGGTTCGGTATAGGTCCTGTATTCACCTCTGTATCTTTCACAGCTTGATCTCCCAGCTTTGAGAGAGATACTGCTGTTTCGCTATCTTCGGGAAGAGCCTCGCTTATAATTATTTACTTGAACTGTTGAAAACATATGACAACTCAAGATTGTTGATATTCCTGGGCAAATAATCAGCTCACAAGTATTTTTATTACCAGATATCGGGGTGGGGAGCCAGTCTAGCGAACCTCTGCGCGAGTCGCTTTTGCATGAGGATTATAATCTAGGGATACCTGTGGCAAAGAAAATGCGACAGACAAACACATTTGTTGTCTCCGTTGACCCAGATCACTGGGATCTTTGTGCCTATGGTCCTACTGCTGGATCTCCGTATCCTGCAGAACATATCGGCGAACCATGGACTGGAATCCCAGCTAACTCTCCAAAAGCGAAAGGGATTTCAGAGGATATCCAACCGGGCGATTTGGTCACTGCTCGAGTGAAAGGAGGCGGATACGTTGGCGTGTGGGAATTCAAAGACCGAACTGTCATTGAGAATCAGTCCGATGTCCCGTGGACAGACCGCGAGTATCATGCTGTTCTTCACTTTCGAGCACTTCACCGGGATTTCGATGAATCATACAACCCAGGATTCACTGACCCCGAGTATACAGGTCGCCTCCAAGGAGCGATAATTAATCTCCCAGCTGAAGATCCCCCGTATAAATCCGAACTCTTGAGCAAACTGTTGGCGGAGGTTACGCTCAAAGAGGACGCCGAGAACCGGATACGTCGTGAACTTACACAAAGCGTAGATGTGATCATCGATTCAGAAAACGCAGTCCCAGACATAGAGCAACCGTCGCGGACCGAGAGCACCACGACCCGGATTATTCGGGACACCGCTCTTGTCCCTGAATTGAAGAAGGCATACAAATATACTTGTCAGGTATGCGGTAGTCGCCGACGACAGACCGTCAAATCTGGCTACGCTGAGGGTCACCATTTGCGCCCGCTCGGTCGTCCACACAACGGTCCAGATGTCGAGCAAAACGTTCTCATCGTGTGCCCTAACCACCACGCCGATCTCGATTACGGAATGTTGGAGATCGACCCCGAGACACTTATTATCGATCATGGGTATGACGATGCGATCAGTGGCAGAACGCTCAGGATGGCTGAAGAACACTCTCTGGAACGGGAGTATATACGATACCACAACGAGAAGATCGCAAACACATAACCCTTGTAGCGTCGAACACGGATACCTGACGGGCAATCTAACTATGATCCGACTAGTTTGTCGAGATCGCGAAACCGTCACCAGATATCTGAACGGTATACACCGCCCAATTCTGAGGTATGTGGGTTAAGACCGGCAGAATTAGGGGCGAATTTCAATCCCTATGGACCATTTCTGAGCTAACATTGAATCATATTCATATTGATATCCATATTTTCCTATAAAGAGGATAGAGAATTCGGACATCCAATTTTGTTTGTCATTGTGAATTTTCAATCCTCGGTCTGGGTGCTGTCCTGAAATGTCACCCAAAGATTATTATCTCGTAGTGTATCGATTTGTTTTATGGAAAAGCGGACACAGACTATTCGAGATGTTCTCAAACAGCACTATGAGCAACGTGGGGAGTCTGAACTGTCGCAAGCGGAAATCTCGAAAATTGTCCGACCAAAATTGAAAGAGGCGTATCCAGACGAGATCCGCTATACGGTGCACATAATGGAAGCTCTCACAGAATTAAAAGAAGAGGGTAATATCCGTGCTCTATCGAGTGGTGGATACCGTCTTGTATTCAATAGCGATACTAAAATCAGTGAGCCTGAGAGTGGGGATAAAACCACATCGACGTCTCAGAGTACCTCTAAGCAAGGTCATAGCAACAGAGATGGGGGAGATACAGAATCGAAATCCTCTGGAGAGGTCGATAAACCTAGACAATCAGAACTTGAAACCCAGTCACTTTTTGAATTAGTCCGATCCTGTCAGATGGGGGAAGCAGGAGCAATCGTTGGGGGTCATATCGACAGAAATGATCTCAGAGAGGCATTATACGTTGAGACTGATGAGGATGAATTGGTCACGAACTTTTTTGCTGACGAGTATGAACGGGATGGACGGTGTCTTGTCATTACAGGGAGTGCAGGTGACGGCAAAAGCGCACTTCTCTCCAGAGCTTTTCAAGAAGCACAGGGTACAAACTCAGACATTGAACAGTCACATATTCACATGGATGCAACCGCCTCCCAAGGAAAACATCAGGCGTATGAGGAAACTCTCAA
>Ga0102936_1001108_pt1 | contig 10708 bp, 11 predicted proteins | sample SalPon2_A_H2O_MG_FD_78502 | JGI IMG/M metagenome (GOLD analysis project Ga0102936, IMG submission 78502) | Salt pond water microbial communities from South San Francisco under conditions of wetland restoration - Salt Pond MetaG R2_A_H2O_MG | ecosystem: Environmental > Aquatic > Non-marine Saline...
ACATTGGCTATCATTGCTCTATTCACGACTCAAAAAACGCAAGACGGCGGTAGAATTGGGATGCTCGGTCAGGGATTTGAACCCTGGTCCTCGGCTCGAAAGGCCAAGATGATTGGCCGGACTACACCAACCGAGCGCATTCTGGCGTTTCGGGTGCTCCAATTTAACCCCATCGAAATCCGGGCTATCTGTGGCGCGGTGGCACGGCCCGAGAGCGAGCAAAGGAGAGAGCCAGTCGACGCTTACTTACCTTCGAACTCGGGGTCGCGGTCAGCGGAGAAAGCGGTCAGGCCCTCGAGCAGGTCCTCGGTGGCAAAAAGGTGGCCGAACGCTTGAGATTCGACTTCGAGACCGGCGTCTTCGTCGCCGCGGCCGGCGTGCATCGCGCGCTTGGTGAAGTCCTGTGCGATTGGCGGCCCGGCAGCCATCTCGGCGGCCAACTCGAAGGCGGCGTCGAACAGTTCGTCGGTGGGGACGACGTCGTTGATGAAGCCGTAGTCGGCCAGTTCCTCGGCGTCGTACCGCTCGGCGGTGAAGATAATCTCCTTGGCACGGCCCTCGCCGACGATGTTGGCGAGTCGCTGGGTGCCGCCCCAGCCCGGAATCAGGCCGAGGTTGTGCTCTGGCTGACCCAGTTGGGAGCGCTCGGAGGCGACCCGGAGGTCCGCGGCAGTGGCCAGTTCCATCCCGCCGCCCAGCGTGTAGCCATCGATACCGGCGACGACGGGCATGGGACAGTCCTCGAACTTCCCGAACGTCTCCTGTCCTCTCTTCGAGAGTTCGAGGCCGTCGAGCGCCGTCGCGTTCGTCCCGGCCGACTGCACGTCCGCGCCCGCGGAGAAGGCCTTCTCGCCGGCCCCGGTCAGCAGAATCGAGCGCACGTCGTCGTCCTCGCTGAGCTCGTCGACGGCGTGGCCGAGTTCGTCCAGCATCTCCGTGCTGACAGTGTTCATCCGGTGGGGGCGGTCGAGTTCGATGTGGCCGACCATCTCGCCGGGATACGCGACGTTGATGGTGTCGTACGCCATCGACGCCTCGTCGTCGCCGCCGTAGAAGCCACCCTCGGCGGCCGCGTCTCGCAGGCCCGTCGAAACGTCGTATCGTTCCTCGCCGGTCTCCTCGTGGAGAGCTTCGAGCGTCCCGACCAGTGTCTCCAGTCCGGCGTTGTCGGCCATCTTCCCGGGGCCTTCGGGGAACCCGCCGCCCAGCATCACCGCCTCGTCGATGTCCGCAACGGGAGCAACGTCCTGTTCGACTAGCTTGCCGACTTCGTTGGCCATCGAAGCCAGCAGTCGGTGTTTCACGTCCACGCTGGCGGCGTCACGGGGGATGTCCACGCCGCCGTTCTCGTAGTCGTAGAACCCCTCGCCGGTCTTCTTGCCCAGTTTCTCGTCCTCGACTTTGGCTGCCAGCAGCGGGCAGGGCGCGTAGGGCTCTCCCAGCGTCTCGTGCATGTACTCGAGGACGTGCAGGCCGACGTCGTTGCCGATTTGGTCCGAAAGTTCGAACGCGCCCATCGGCAAGCCCATGTCGAACTTCGTCGTCGAGTCGACGGCGGCGATGGTCGCGTCGTCGTCGTTGACAATCCAGCAAGCCTCGTTCATCAGCGGAACGAGGATGCGGTTGACGATGAACCCCGGCGAGTCCTTGCGCACGCGGACAGGGCTCTTGCCGAACGCCTCGGCCAGTTCCTCGACGGTGTCGAGAGTCTCGTCGCTGGTGTGTGCGCCGGTGATGACCTCGACCAACTGCATCCGGACCGGCGGATTGAAAAAGTGCATCCCGCAGAACTGCTCCGGGCGCTCTGTCACCTCCGAGAGCTCCGTGATGGAGAGGCTAGAGGTGTTTGTGGCGAAGATGGCCCGCTCGGGGGCGTGTTGTTCCACGTCGGTGTAGACATCTTTCTTTATGTCCATCTTCTCGGGGACGGCTTCGATGATGACGTCGGCGTCGCCGACGGCGTCCTCGACATCGACCAGCGCCTCGATACGGTCCAGTGTCTCCTCGGCTTCCGTCTCGGAGAGTTGGTCTTTCTCGGCCAGTTTGTTCAGCGACCACTCGATGTTGTCGTAGCCGTCTTGGACGAACTCCTCCTTGATGTCGCGCATACGGACCTCGTAGCCGGCCAAGGCGGCGACTTCAGCGATACCGTGACCCATGTTGCCCGCACCAAGCACTGCGACCGTCTCGATGTCCTCGAAATCCATGACATGTGACCCCACTAGCGGGCCACGCTTGAACGTTTCTCTCGGTGAGAAACCTCCTTGGAGTTTACGGCCACACGAGGGGCCAGAGGACGCCCGTCGCGTGTGAAATCCCGTCTTACCCTCAGACCGAAACTGTCGTGACCGGCGGCTGCACGCGTACGGAGTTAATAACTAAATGTGCCGACTGGCGACTCTCCGCCATGGCCCGTCAATCGCCACTCGACAGCATGGAGTCGTGGCTCGAACAGATGAGCGAGCAGTTCGAGACTGCCGCCGAGAGTTGGGGCAGCGGCATCGATACGTGGTCGCCGCGTATAGACGAGCCTCGAATCGACCTCGTCAGCCACGGCGACGAGTACGTCATCACGGCCGACCTACCCGGGTTCGGAAAAGACGATATCGACGTGTACGTCACCGACAACACACTGGCTATCGACGCCGAGACGACCGAGGAGATGGAGGCGAGCGACGAGCACTTCGTGAAGAGAGAGCGCTCACACGAGGCCCTCTCCCGACGCCTCTCGCTCCCGAACGATGCTGACACGGACGACATCTCGGCGTCGCTGGACAATGGCCTGTTGACCGTCACCATCGCCAGAACCGAGCCGCTCGAGAGCGGGCACCGAATCGATATCGACTGACGGCGAGGGGCGGTCCCCCTGTATTTAAACCGATAGAGCGGTGAATGCCGAGTATGCACGGTGGACACCACCCGTCAGGCCGCATCGGGTCACAGCCACGCCGCCCACCTCGGCGTCGCTGTTGTTGAGGACTATTTTCACCCCGATAGCACCGCGTCCGACTGCGCCACCGTATCCACGATGCTAGAGAAACTCCGCGACGACGTTCGCACGGCGCTGGCGAAAGACCCCGCCGCGACCAGTGCCACGGCAGTCGTCCTCACATACCCCGGCTTACACGCCGTCTGGCTGTACCGTCTCGCCCACGAGCTGTGGGCGAGTGACCACACGTTCGCCGCCCGACTGCTCTCCCACCTCGCTCGTCTGCTGACCGGCGTCGAGATACACCCGGCCGCCGACGTTGGCGAGCGACTGTTCATCGACCACGGGATGGGCACCGTCGTCGGAGAGACGGCCGACATCGGTGACGACGTGCTACTGTACCACGGCGTGACACTCGGCGGAAAGTCGATGCAGCGCAAGAAGCGCCATCCCACCCTCGAAGACGGCGTCACCATCGGGGCCGCGGCGACGCTCGTCGGTCCCGTGACTCTCGGCGAGAACGCGACGGTCGGGGCCGGCGCGGTCGTCGTCGACGACGTGCCACCGGGAGCCACCGTCGTCGGGAACCCCGCACGGCCAGTCGACGGCGAAGTCCCGACCGAGGCCGCGCCCGCGACCGAGCGCGCCTGAGTGGGTTTATTTTCCTCGGGCCGCTACACCGGCCGATGACGGACTCGCCACACGAATTCCTGCGCGAGGACGGCGATATCGGACCGCTCGTCGACACCCACGGCGAACTCACGTTCGACCCCGCCGACGACCTCTTCGCTCGGTTGGTCGTCTCTATCTGTCGCCAACAGGTGTCGATGGCCTCGGCTGCGGCCACCCGGGACCGCCTGTTCGACGCCGTCGAGGTCACGCCGGCCGGCATCCGCGACGCCGACGACGACTTGTTGCGCGACGCCGGCCTCTCCCGACAGAAGACCCGCTACGTCAACGAGGCTGCCGAGGCGTTCACGGAACAGGGCTACTCTATCGAGTCGCTGTCCGAACTGGACGACGACGCCATTCGGGAGCACCTGACTACCATCACCGGCGTCGGGACGTGGACTGCCGACATGCAACTCCTCTTCAGTTTCGGCCGCCCCGACGTGTTTCCGGTCGGTGATTTGGGCATCCGCAAGGGGTTCGAGAACGTCGTCGGCGAGGCGTATAGCCGTGCGGAGATGACCGAGTACGCACAGCAGTGGGCCCCCTATCGGAGTTACGCTAGTCTGTACCTCTGGCGCGCCGAGGAGGACATCGCGGAGAGTGTGGCAGAAGTGAACGACTAGAGCGTGCGGTGATTCGGCCGCCGTCGGCAGTGCTCAGTACGCAGTGGGTTCGAAGTCGTGCAAACCGACAACACCGGCTTATTCCTCAGAGAGTTCCTCTTCTTCTGACTCGCGTTCGTAGTCGGCGTCGGCGCGGTGGTTCACGTCGACCTGATAGTGTTTGAGGATGTCTCTGCCGAGCAACACGGGATAGTCCATGTGCGAGCGGTCCTCGACGCTGGCGGTGACGGTATGTTGGGTGCCGCCGATACCGACAACGAGGTCGACGACGGGGCGCGAGCGGCCGGATTTGAGGCTCCCGGATTTGATTTTCACGATGTCGAGGATGGGGCCGGTACCGATGTCGGCGGCGAGTTCGGCGTCGATGCTCGTTCTTGTCGCGCCGGTGTCCGATTTGGCGAGCACCGTTTTGTTCCCCCTCGTCCCGGAGAGGACGACCTCCTCGATGTAGCCGATGACGACGTTCTCGGCGGGCTTTCGGTCCGGTTTCGGCGGCATGGCGGCCGGTTTGGAGTCGTCCAGCCGGTCGGCGTAGCGTTCGACTTCGCTGTCCGGGACGTGGCCGCCGGCACGTTCGACGGCCTGCTGGACGATGTAGGGCGCGGGACAGATGCCGCTGGCCTCGAACAGGCCGCGGAATCCGGCCGTGGGATTGACCTCCAAGACGTAGTAACCGTCCGACCCCTGGACGATGTCGACGCCGGCGTAGTCCAGTCCGATGGCTTCGACGGCGTCGAGTGCCATCCGCCGGACCTCGGCCGAGAGTTGGTCGGTCATGTCCTCCACGTCGCCGCCCAGCGCGACGTTCGTGCGCCACTCGCCGTCGGGCGCGTAGCGGTTCATCGCCGCGACGATGCGCTCTCCGACGACGTAGACGCGCAGGTCGTGGTGGCGCTCGCCGTCGTGGTCGAGGTACTGCTGGAGGAAGGCGTGGCGGTCGCCGACGCGGGCGTTGACCCGCTCGTCGAGTTCGACCATCCACGTCCCGCCGCCGTGGGTGCCGATGGCAGTCTTGTAGACGGCTCGCTCCCCGAACTGTTCTCGGGCCTCGTTGAGACGGTCGTTCGACAACGCGAGGACGGCGTCGGGAACCGGGACGCCGGCCTCGGCCATCGCTGCGGCGCTGGCGAACTTGTGCAGCGCCGTCGTCGCCGCCATCGGTTCGTTCAGCGTGGGCGCGAGGTGTGAGAGAGTGAGCGCGAGGCCGACACCCTCCATGGGATGCTCGTCGCTGGACAACAGCAGTCGGTTGGCGATGACGTCCACGTCCGGTTCGAGCGCCATCTGTCCGTCCGTGGCCGTGACGGCCGTGTTCTCCTCGCGGAGCCACGCGGTGTCGTACCCCATCTGGTCGGCGGCGTTAAGAATAGCTTTCGTCTCCTTGCTGGAGTGGAGGCTCAACACGCCGACAGTGATGTCGTCGGTCATTATCGCGGCATACTCCCGGCCGGCGCAAATGTCTGCTGGGTTGTCCCGGCGACGTTTTATAGGGTCAGTCGCGCTTGTACTGGCATGGAGGCCGAGGCGTTCACGTACGACGGCGGCCGGGTCGACCCCGGGGAAACCCAGAACGTCCGCTACACGGTCAGTGAGACGTACATGGGCGACCCCGTTAGGATGCCGGTGACAATCGTCAACGGCGAACGGCCGGGACCGACTGGCTTTCTCTCGGCGGCGGCTCACGGCGACGAACTGAACGGCATCGAAGTCGTCCGGGAAGTGGCCCACGAGTGGGACCACGCGGAGCTGGCCGGCACGCTCGTCTGCCTGCCAGTGTTGAACGTCCCTGCCTTCCTCGCACAGGAGCGGTATCTGCCCATCTACGACCGCGATTTGAATCGCTCGTTCCCGGGCAACCCCGACTCGACGAGCGCCAAGCGCATGGCCGACCGAATCTTCCGGAACTTCATCAAGCCGTGTGAGTTCGGACTGGACTTCCACACCTCGACGCGCGGGCGCACCAACATGCTCCACGTTCGGGCGGATACGACCGACGACGCCGTTGCCCGCGTCGCCAACGCCTTCGCCTCGAACGTCATCATCTCCTCTGAGGGGCCGTCGGGGTCGCTGCGGCGCGAGGCCAGCGTCGCGGCGACGCCGACAATCACCATCGAGATGGGCGAGGCCCACCGCTTCCAGCGACCGCTCATCGACAGCGCGCTCGACAGCGTCCGCTCCGTCCTCGCGGAGTTCGATATGCTCCCCTCCGAGGTCGTTCGGTGGCCCGGGTGGCGCACCGTCATCGCGGACGGCGACGAGAAGACGTGGATTCGCGCCGACGCCGGCGGGCTCGTCGACATGAACCACGAACGCGGTGGTCTCGTCTACGAGGACGAGGTCATCTGTACCATCGCCAATCCGTTCAAGACGGACACGACGACAGTGCGAGCGCCCTTCACCGGCCTGCTTGTCGGGGTGCTCGAGAACCCGCTCGTCTACCCGGGTAATCCGCTCTGTCACCTCGTCCAGCTGGACGAGCGCACACGGCGCGCAATCGAACGTAGCGGCGATGTCGACGCTGTGGCCCCGTAACGACGGCTGAAATACCCGTGTGCGCGACGTACCGGAAACAAAGGTGAGCTTTTCCCGGCATTATTTTCACTTCGGGGGAGCCGCAACCCCGACAACCCAGATTCCGGCGACCTGCGCCCGCTGTAGTAACTACTATCTGTCCCCGGACTAACCCCCCAGTATGAGTCAGTCTTACAACCGCGGCACCGTCGAGGACTTCGGGCGGTGGCGGGAGTTCTCGGCCGGCATGTGGGCTTGGATATTCCACAAGTTCACCGGCTGGGTGCTCGTGGGCTATCTGTTCACCCACATCGCCGTCCTGAGTACTGCGACACAGGGTGCCGAGATGTATACGAGCACCCTGCAGGGACTGGAAGCCCTGCTCATCGTCCGGTTCCTCGAAGTGGGCCTGCTCGCCGTCGCCGTCTTTCACATCCTCAACGGGGTCCGCCTGTTGATGGTCGACCTCGGTGTCGGCTTGGAGGCACAGGATAAGAGCTTCTACGCGTCGCTGGTGCTGACGGGCGCTATCGTCGTCGCAAGCATCCCGACGTTCCTCGGGGGGCCACTAGCCTAATGGCCGAACACTACTCTTCGTTCGAGCGTGGCGGGCGTCGCTGGCTACTTCAGCGCCTCACGGCGGTGTTCCTCATCGGCGTGCTCGCCTTCCACTTCCTCTTACTTCACTTCGCCAACCACGCCGCCGATATCACCTTCGCCGGAACGCAGGCGCGGATGAGTCAGGTGGGCTACTTCGCGACGATGTGGCTGTTCCTCGTGACCGCGACGTTCCACGGCGTCAACGGCGTCTACAACGCACTCGTCAATCAGGGTATCAGCGGCACCCAAAAGACCGCTGTCAAGTGGGCGCTGGTCGTCGCCAGCGTCCTGCTCGTCGCACAGGGGACGCGGGTCGCACTGGCGATGACCAACCTCGTCTAAACCATGAGTACAGAAATACAACAGCAAGAGACCGAGACCGAAGAACAGGAGCGCGAGGCGGAAATCGAATCGCCCGGCGAGCAACGGCGTGCGCAGAAACAGGAACGCGAGGCCCAGCGAGAGGCCCAACGCGAGACCGAGGAGGCGACGCTGGACGACGAGGAGACCGTCCTCCTCAAAGTGTTCCGCTACGACCCCGAGGTCGAGGGCAAGCAAGAACCCCGTTTCGACGACTTCCGAGTGCCCTTCCACAAGGGGATGACCGTCCTCGACGCACTCAGCTACGCCCGGGACCGCTACGATTCGTCGCTGACCTTCCGACACTCCTGCCGACAGGCCGTCTGTGGCTCCGACGCCCTGTTCGTCAACGGCACGCAGATGCTGGGCTGTAAGACCCAACTCGCCGATTTGGAATCGCCGGTCCGCATCGAACCGCTCCCGCATCAGGAGGTCGTCAAAGACCTCGTCGTCGACATGGAGCACTTCTACGACCAGATGGAGGCGGTCGAGCCGTACTTCGACGCCGACGAACTCCCCGACGACGAGCTCGAAGAGCAACGCCAGACCCGGGAGAACCGCGAGAAGGTGAAGATGTCCACCCGCTGTATCTGGTGTGGCGCGTGTATGTCTTCCTGTAACATCGCCGCTGGCGACAACGAGTACTTGGGACCGGCTGCCATCAACAAGGCCTACCGCTTTGCGATGGACGAACGCGAAGGGGCCGACCGCAAGCAGGAGCGCCTGCGCATCATCGAACAGGAACACGGCGTCTGGCGCTGTCAGACCCAGTTCTCCTGTACCGAGGTCTGTCCGAAGGACATCCCGCTGACCGAACACATCCAGGAGCTGAAGCGGGAAGCCGTCAAGAACAACCTCAAGTTCTGGTGAGTCGTGGCCGACGGCGAATGGTATACGTTCCCGACTGTGTTCATCTGTTCTGAACCGACGGAACGTTCGATTTCGCACTGAACGCCGGATAGCCTCTGAGAGCGGTTCGTACTACCCGAAACACATAATTGTGATTGATATACCAACTGTAACATGAACCTCGGAATGTGCTGCACGGATGACAGCGCCGTCAGCCCCGTTATCAGTGTGATTCTGATGGTTGCGATAACGGTCATTCTCGCGGCTGTCGTCGCTACGTTCGCGCTCAGCATCGGAGACTCGACGACGGATACCGCCCCACAGGCGACGTTCACCTTCGGTTTCGAGGATAATACGTCGTACAATCCATCGAACGGTGGTCTGGGCACACCGTACACCGCGGACCGCCTGACGATAACGCACGACGGCGGGGATACGATAGCGAGCAGTGATATCGCGGTTCGGACGTACGGTGATGGATTCAAATATATCGAGGACAACGGCGACTTGGGCGGTGCGAACTACCGATCACGGCGTACGTTCGCGGAGATGGGGAGTTCTTCCGACGTCGCGGCCGGAACGAGCGTCACTGTGACGACTATTCAACAGGATGCGGACGACCCGAACAGGGACGTGACGAGTTTGAATCGGCAGGAGATATACGTCGTTTACGAGCCACCTGCCAGTGACGAGAGTGCCACACTCGGATACTGGGCCGGACCCGACGAATAGCTGTCCCGTATAGCGTCGATGGAATCTGCGAACGGTCGTCGCCGCCCCCTCAATTTCACGCCAGCAGTCCACACTGCTGGACGAGCGACGTGATGGCGAGGGCGAGAATCGTCCCGAGTATCGTCGACGCCAGTCCGCCGGCGGCGATGCCTTTCCCCCACGCGCGCTCGCCGCGGTCGTACAACAGGTAGCCACAGACTACGGAGAAGGGGCCGAGGATAATCGGGAGGAAAACGAGCGCGAGCGAGCCGCTGATGATACCGCTGGCTATCAATCGCGTGCTCGTGTCGTCGTGCGCTATCGAACCGACTTCGATACCACACTCGTCGCAGTAATCGCTGATGGGCGGCATGTCGTTACCACAGTTCTGGCAGTATATCGGGTCAGACGTGCTTCCGGAGTCACTCATACCCCACACGTTCGAAAATCGGTGAGATAACGTCTTCGGCTCCATCGAGCCGACACCACCGAGCGGCCCAGAACGAGATACCGGCAGTCGCTTCCCGCAGACGGCTGTGACCCCGGGAGGCTTAAGTTCGGGTACTCCTAACGCCCGAATAGTAACACGGTATTCTCAAATGTACGAACACGACGTCATCGTGGTCGGCGCGGGTGGTGCCGGCCTCCGAGCGGCTATTGCAGCGGACGAGGAGGGCGCGGACGTGGCCCTCGTAACTAAGCTCCACCCGGTTCGGAGCCACACAGGCGCGGCAGAGGGAGGTATCAACGCCGCCCTGCGGGAGGGCGACTCGTGGGACCTCCACGCCTACGACACGATGAAAGGGTCGGACTATCTGGCCGACGCCCCCGCCGTCGACACCTTCGCACAAACTGCCCCCGAAGAGGTCATCCAAATCGAGCACTGGGGGATGCCCTTCTCTCGGGAGGAAGACGGCCGCGTCTCACAGCGGCCCTTCGGCGGGATGTCGTTCCCCCGGACCACCTACGCCGGGGCGGAGACGGGCCACCACCTGCTACACACGATGTACGAGCAGGCCGTCAAACGCGGTATCGAAGTCTACGACGAGTGGTACGTGACCGGTCTCGCCGTGACCGACCGCGACAACCCCGAAGACCGGGAGTGTCACGGCTGTGTCGCCTACGACATCAAGTCCGGCGAGATAGAGGGGTTCCGGGCCAACAACGGCGTCGTCCTCGCCACCGGCGGGCTGGGACAGGCGTTCGACCACACCACGAACGCCGTCGCCAACACCGGCGACGGCTGTGCGATGGCCTACCGCGCGGGCGTCCCCATGGAGGATATGGAGATGATTCAGTTCCACCCGACGACGCTCCCCTCCACGGGGGTGCTCATCTCCGAAGGGGTCCGCGGCGAGGGCGGCATCCTCTACAACGACGACGAGGAGCGGTTCATGTACGAGTACGGCTACGCGAACAACGCCGGCGAACTCGCCTCCCGTGACGTGGTCTC
>Ga0102936_1001113_pt1 | contig 10696 bp, 15 predicted proteins | sample SalPon2_A_H2O_MG_FD_78502 | JGI IMG/M metagenome (GOLD analysis project Ga0102936, IMG submission 78502) | Salt pond water microbial communities from South San Francisco under conditions of wetland restoration - Salt Pond MetaG R2_A_H2O_MG | ecosystem: Environmental > Aquatic > Non-marine Saline...
CCAGAAATACAGACAGGAAGCCTACTATACACATACAAAACCAGTGCAGAAAACATTAACGTAGGGGATACAATAACTTACCAAGACGGAGATCATCTTACAACACATAAAGTTATAGAAAAGATTGGTGGCGATCCTGTATCGTTTAGAACAAAGGGAATAGCCAACAATTCGCCGGATCCTGGGCAGGTAACAGAGGGACAGGTGCAAGGAAAGAAACTGTTCTCAATACCTTTCTTAGGTTACATCGCTGCATGGGCCGGAAGCAGTATGGGTTTCATAGCATTAGTGGTGCTGCCAGGACTAGTTTTAATCTTGATGGAAGTAAAAAGCATTCTTAAAGAACTATCAAAAGAAAGAAGTATGGGTACAGTAAGAGAAAACTGAAAATATTTCTCTTGAAAAAAAAGTATGCAGAAGTTTGTATGTGTTTAAATGCATGAATACATTTACTTATGCCTGAACGTATATGTTTATGGCTTTGAAAGGACGTCAAAAATCTGTTGAGAAATATCCCGTGTATGAACTTGACATCTTTCCTGTAGAATCATCGACCGATATCCACCCTCATACTGATTACACTGACGGTATGCTTTCTCTGGTTGAATCGGCCGATGAAGCACACAAATACGGTCTATGGGAGAAAGGAGTCATCGAACACGGAAACCCTTTAGACCCTGATATTAATCACCCTACCACGTTTCTGAAAGATTCAGATGAATTTGAAGACGAAGAATATACTTCAGAAGAAAGCTACGTGAGAAAATTTGAAAACTTGAGAGACATAGCAGACGATATTCCTGGCGCAGAAACCCTTACTGATGCAGAACCTGAAAAATTAGTTCAAGATATTGAAATCATAAGACTTCTGGAAGAAAAGGAAGCAGATCAACATGAATTCGCTTTAAATTACTCAATGATTTTCCCGCATGGAGTCGAACTCGACTACAATCCAGCAACAGAAACCACTTCAAACCAGTATGAACATTCAGAAGCAGTTAACACATACGAAAATAGTTTAATTGATTTTCTTAAAGACGCAGAATCAAAGAATACAGGGTATAACTACGTGCTCCTAAGCTCCCACTATGTAAATACTCCTTTCAAGCCTAGATACGTGAAAAAAGACAAATTATTCCAGGAAATGGATTATGAAGAGAAAGGAGAAATACTTGAACATTACAGAGACAAAGAAATAACAAAAATAGAATCTTTGTCAGGCAAACTAAGTGAGATGTCTGTTCCAGAGGCCTCTGATGAATTAATGAGTCCTAGTGAAAGAGAGGAACTACATCAGTTTATCTATGACCAATCTGAAATAGTTGAAAATATTTCTGGAGAAGAAATAGGCAGTGAACAGTTCAATGAAGCTACTCAACCAAGTCTAGAAATTTCAAGACCTGGACCTGTTGCAGTAGGAGCACACCCTACGATTATCGAGAGAAATGTAGAACTGATGGATTACTTCAGGAAACAAGAGGGAATCACCACGAAAGCTGAAATTCATAGAGACATTAACCAGAGAATGAGCGAAGATATTGAAAAACAGGATGTTGACCACTTCTTAGGGGAAAAAGCCCAAAAACAGCTTTATCCATCAAAAACACTTGAAGAATACTATGAGCCAATGGTAGAGGCCGCTGAACAAGAAGAGAACTTCATCTTCGAAATAAACGGTAAAGGAGTGGAAAGACAACACCCAAGTGTTTTTTGGGAGATGCTTGATGAAAACTTGTTTGGAACAGACTCTCATAGGCTTGGAGAACAACCATCAAGGACAGAAGAATTCAAAGATCATGAACTGGAATCGAAGACAACATTCTTGACTGAGAAATGGTTAGATCAACTGCGAAAGCACAGCAGTAGAGATTTCTCCTCAGTGAAATTAGACAGATTTTTTATCAATGAACCTCGAAACTATAGATTGTGAAACTATACGAAAACGAAGCCAAAAAAATACTCAAAGAAAACGGCTTAAACACTCCGGGTCAAGAAGGAGAAGGCTACGTAGTCAAAGCGCAAGTACTTGCAAATCATAGAAAGGAGAGAGGAGGAATAAAGTTTGCAGAAAATAGAGAGGAAGCTGAAAAACTTGGTGAAGAAATGAAAGGCCTTGAGATTGACGGTCAGGAAGTTGAAAACGTTTTGATTGAGAGCCAGGTGGATTTCTCTGAAGAGTATTATGTTTCGTTTATGTATGATACTGAGACACGGAATCCAATCATGATATTTTCACGTGAGGGCGGCACAGGAATAGAAGACAGAAAAGCTTCTAAACTCGTTTTAGAAGATGATTCACAGTTCAGATTCAGACAGTTTTTGAAGAATGAAGGTTTTGAAGGAAAAGAGATAATCAAACTTGGGATAGCTTTACAGAAACTTTTCAAGGCCTTTATTGAGGAAGACGCACGTTTACTTGAAGTAAATCCCTTGGCAAAAACTGTTGATGGCTTTGTTGTCTTAGATGCGATGATGGACTTGGAAGACGACGCAAGTTATAGAAACAACTGGAATTTCCCTGAAAGGAACGCTGAAGGCGGGGAGAAGACTGAAAGAGAGAAAAGAGCCGAAAAAATAGATGAAGATGATCATAGAGGAGTAGCTGGAAAATACACGGAGCTTGACGGCGATATTGGAATGATGTTGGCTGGAGGAGGTGCAAGCCTGACAAACATGGATGCCATGATTGAATACGGCGGAGATCCGGCAAATTACACAGAATACGGAGGTAATCCGCCGACAGAGAAAGTATACAGATTATCGAAAGTTATAATGTCGAAAGATATCAATGGACTGTGGCACGTCGGAGGCACGGCGAACAATACAGACGTGGAGAGGACTATGGATGGATTCATACAGGCATTAAGGGAAGAAAAGCCTGATTATCCTATCGTTGTCAGGAGGGATGGGCCTCACGCCGACGAGGCTTTTGAAAAGTTGAGAGGAGTCAAAGAAGAACTGAACTTGGATATGAAACTGTTCAGGAACGACAAGCCTATGACTGAGTCAGCCAAAGATCTTATGGAGATGGTAGGTGATAAAAAATGAGCATATTCGCAGATGATGATACTAAATTACTGATCCAGGGAATCACTGGCAGAGCGGCAAGTGAAAAGACACCACATATGATCGAGTACGGCACTGATGTCGTTGCAGGGGTGACGCCCGGCAAGGGAAGACAGGAAGTAAGTGGCGTACCTGTCTATGACACCGTCCGGGAGGCCAAGGAGGAGCACCCAGAGATCAATACTTCACTCATCTATGTTCCTCATTTCGCGGCGAAGGATGCTATACTTGAAGCTTTAGACTCAGACATAACGAAGATCAATGTCACCACTGAGAGGATCCCGACACGTGACATGTGGGAGATCAAGGATGAACTGGAAAAAAATGATGCAACATTAGTAGGGCCTACCAGTGTTGGAGTTATAAGCCCTGGAAAAGCCAAGATAGGCCCGATAGGAGGGAATAAAGCCGAAGAGGCCTATGATAAAGGTTCTGTGGGTATTATATCGAAGTCGGGAGGTATGACGACGGAGACGGCCCAAGTAGTTCAAAACAGTGGCTTTGGAATATCTACAGCGATGGATATAGGAGGGGACAAAATTGCAGGAACAACTTTTGTAGAGGCCCTGAAGATGTTTGAGCAAGATAATCAGACGGAGGCAGTTGTTATTTTTGGCGAGCTTGGAGGAACATATGAGAATCAAGTTGCGGAGTTTCTAGATGATAATCCGGATTTTGATATTCCTGTAGTTGCTTTTATCACAGGAGAGTTCACTGAATCAATGCCAACACAGCAGTATGGCCATGCAGGAGCCGTTATTAGGGGTGATCGTGACAGGCCTTCTCACAAGAAGAAAGTATTGAGAGATGCCGGAGTCCGTGTGGCAGACGTACATCACGAAATCGGTGGTGAGCTGGAAGAACTTCTGGAGAAAAATTAGACAAGTCTTTGAAGACTAAAAAGAAATAAATCGTTTTGTTTTAAGTTAAATGTATATGTTATCCTCTGAAGTCGATTTTAGTGAGGAGATGGAGTTTCTGGATGGGAAAGCAGGTCTTCATCGAGCTTTCTTTCCAAGAGAGGGGGCTGTAGATTCTCCAGCTATAGATTTTGATACTGTTGTTGAACATCTTCAGAGGAATGGGTATAACATGGTTGTCTCTCCCAACGGCGCTACGAAAGATGTACATGGTGAAAAGAACGGTAAAAATTTGCACATCTCATCTCACAGAGACGGTAGAGCAGAGGTAACTTTTCTGATAGATGTAGAAGGGATAAATGCGCCAGAGCCATATGTAAAAAAAGTTTATGAACAGGCTGTTGGAGAACTGATGGAGAGGGAAAATCGCCTGCAGAATGCAGCTGAGAACTATATTGAGAACTTTTTATCTGAGGCTGATGATCCTATTCAAAAACTACAATATGAATTCGATGCTTCAGGCGAGACTACACAAGAAATAGTATCAAACTATTTTGAATCTATGAGGCCTACGGATTTAATAATGAACTACGCTGCACAGTTCGAGCTTATGCCTCATGAAAGTGCGGAAGATGAGAGACGTGAATTAAGAGGAAAGATACCTCTAGCAGATTCTCTTGAGGATGAGGGCCTGAGACAGAGAAATGCATATTATATTAGAAGATTCTTGAAAACCGTACTTGAGCAAGCAGATCAGAGTTACGGTCTCAATGATGAACTAAAGGAATACTGGATGGAACTGACTGATTAGATTATTCTCGAAATACTTTTTACTGTCCACCAGATAAAACTTTTTCATGACAAATAACTGGGAAACTTCTATCTCATCCTCTGGAGAGGATGCAGTAATCCGTGGAGAGAAACTGGAAAACGTAATGGATATGGATTTTGCTGATGCTATATGGCTCTTGTTAAAAGGAGAGAAGCCAACTGAAGAGGAGTCGGAGATGTTCAATACTGTGCTTTCAAGCTCTATAGATCACGGAGTTGGAAATCCTAGTACTGTTTCCGCTAGAACAGTTCAGAGCGGAGGAAACGACATGAATACAAGTGTAGCTGCAGGGATAATGGCGCTTGGAGATGCGCACGGAGGAGCTATAGAGGAAGGCATGGAGATCCTCCAGTCGGATAAATCAGCGAAAGAGATAGTGGAAAAATACCTAGAAAATGGAGAAAAAATCCCGGGCCTAGGGCACAAAGTCTACGACGAAAAAGATCCAAGAAGTGAGAAAATACTTGGTAAAGCAGATAAGCTGGGCCTCTCAGCAGAATACGTTCAGAAGATGAAAGAAATCCAAGATGTTTTCGCAGAAAAGAAAATAAGGCTTGTAATGAACGTTGACGGAGCGATAGCAGGCTTAATGAGTGATCTTGGATTCGAGCCAGAGCTCGGGAAAGGATTCTTCATCATAGCCAGGACGCCGGGCCTTGTCGCACACACGAGAGAGGAGATGGAAGAAGAAGATTTTAGAAGAGAGCAAGGAGAATATAAAGGGGAAGAATAATTTTTAGTAGGTGTTTAGAGCTTTGAGTTGATTTCTTTTAATTCCTCAAGAATCTGCTCTAGTACTTCTTCATCGCCAGAGGCCTCTTCGCTTTTTTCTTTTTCTTTCCCTGAGATGTTCCTGTTGATCATCTCCTGAACTTTTTTAGGCTCTCTGATACTTCTCAAACGCATCTCAACTCCTTCACTTCCGGCAGTGGAGATATTTACATTCCCGTAATCAAAATGATTGCCAAAAATCCCCTGTGAAAAAGAGATGTTCTGTATCTTGTCGTATCCGATCTTCTTTACGTTTCTTGAAAGTATTCCTTTCTTCACGTATATTCCATCAGTTGTAACAACGTAGAACGTATTCTTTACGCTCAGATAGGCTCCGATTATGATCAAGAGGCCTACTCCGATTATTGAAAGCGGTAACCCGAATATTACAGCCGGTAGAATGCTTTTAATCCTTGGTTGGCCTTTCCACTTTATCTCCTCGTTATCCTCAAGGCTGAGCCAGTCAAGTTCCATAACTGTAATTGTTTCAGTCAATCCGTTTAATACTTTTTGCACGCAAATAGTTAGTTACCGCGTATGAGTTCTGAGAACAAGGTTTTCGAGTCAAGACTGGGCGATGTAGCAGTAACTGACTCGCATGTTGAAAGAGAAAGAAAAGGCCGTGACGACTGGGATTTACTTGAGAAGAACTTTCCTGAAAGAATGATCGCAGATGAAATACATTACTCCAAAATAAAACAAGTAACGTATACAGAAGGATCAACTTATCCGTATATAGAGTTCGAAACAGAGAAAGGCAAAAAGAAAATGTTCTTCTCAATTGGCGATCCGTACAAAGAAATATTCAAAGAAATAAAAGACAAACTAGCCGTCCACAGACAGGCCTTCCAGTAAAAATTCGTTGTTTTGAAAAATACACGGTACTCGGTGCTTATTTCTCTTCTAAAAACTTTTCAAGCAGCTTAAATGAAATATAATTATGCAAAAGGACATTACAGGATCTATTTTACTTGGTTTTGGTGCTCTTTCAACAGTTATGGCAGGGTGGGCAGATACTGCGGCTTACTCAGTACCGCTACCGGTAAAAATATTGGCATGGGCTATGGCGATAACAGGACTAGGATTGCTGGGAATAGCCACCAAAGAAGAACTCGGATAACAAATTCTCGTCCAAATCAATAGAGAACAGAGAAAATAAATGCGGTCACCGGGATTTGAACCCGGGTCGTCGGCTCGAAAGGCCGACATGATTGGCCGGACTACACCATGGCCGCAAAACTCCTTAACTAAATTCAGGGAGTTAACACTTTTAAGGCCTTTCAGGCAGATAGGGAAAATTTCAAATTTTTGTACTCTGAAAACTACATTATGCCTGAAGATAACTGTGTGTTCTGCAAAATAGTATCAGGAGAAATACCTGCATACAAAATATATGAAGACGGAAACATTTTAGCTTTCCTTGATTCGAATCCTGTCTCAAGAGGCCATACACTAGTCATCCCGAAAGGACATGTGGAAAACATCCACGAGGCCTCTGATATGAATTTCATGTGGGAAGGAATAAAGAAAGTAGCTGATGGAGTAAAAGAGGCCTTTGATCCTGAAGGCATCAATATCGCGCAGAACAACGGTGAGAAAGCAGGACAGGAAGTATTTCATCTGCATTTCCATATTACGCCTATCTATACAGGAGATGAAATAACGTTAGAGTACAATAGATCAGAATTAAAGGATGGAGAAAGTATTTCAAATAACTTGAAACGCATGATTGACTGAAATATGTTGAAAAAGATGTTTAGGCCTGCCTAAACCTGTTTTATGGGCGAAAACATATTAAGCGTCGGGAGTTGTTCAATACGTATGACTTTTGTCGAAAATGTTCTGATTGTTTTTATCGCTGGATTGATAACTGATCTGGCTACAGGACTCGGAGTTCTTCCATTTTTCTTTGTGAAGGAATTCTCCAAGAAATGGCTCGTATCCCTCTGGGGCCTGGCATCTGGAATCATGCTTTCAGCCTCTTTCCTAGGACTTATACCTGAAGGCCTGAAGGCCGGACAAGAAGTACCCTTCCTCGGATCAGGACTTACCGCTGTATCAGCAGGCCTCTTAGTAGGAGCAGGCCTTGTAATCTTTGCCGGAAGATGGATCGACGAAGTCGAACTTGATCCCGGAACGTTTGAGGAAGCAGATTTCAAGAAGATGCTACTAATACTGGGGATTCTTACAGTCCATAGTTTCCCGGAAGGAATTGCTATCGGAGTGGCATTCGCTGAATTGGGACTAGGATCAGGGATACCTGTACTTGGATTCGCAATCCCTGCCATCGCGATCACGATGACAGTCGCTATCTCGATCCACAATATTCCTGAAGGGATTGCGATCGCCATCCCATTCAAATCAATGGGAGTAAGTAACTGGAAGACAGTGGGGGCAGCAGTCTTTTCAAGCGTACCCCAGCCGATAGGTGCTGTGATAGCTTTCATATTCGTGACACAGGCCCAGACATTCCTTCCATTCGGCTACGGATTCGCCGCAGGCGCTATGATTTATCTCGTCCTGACAGAATTTATTGAAGAGGCCTTTGAAATAGGCATGGATATGGAAAACAACGGAGTGCCTGAATTCGCCTATGGGAACATCGCCGGCTTAATAATCATGATCCTCCTATTTACCTTTGTATGAAGTACACGGAAATCGCAGGGACACTTATAGTAGAAGATAAAGGCTTATTACTTCTTTACAGAGAGGATTGTTCTTGGTGGGAACTGCCCGGTGGAAAAGTAATAGAAGACGAAAATCCGACACAGACAGCTATAAGAGAGGCCTCTGAAGAAATAGGTATAGAGGTCAATCTTGAGAAGCCTTTCTTCTCTGGAGAATTCGAAAACGATGGAGAACTGTTTCTCTGGCACGGCTACATCGGAGAAACAGAAGACGATCCAGAAATACAGGAGGAAAAGTTTTCAGAATTGAAGTATTTTGATGCCGAGGATCTGGATGAAGAAGAACTGGCCCCGAATCTTAGACAGATAAGGCCGGCTCTGAGGCGCTTACTCTCTTAAAGGCCTGAAAATTAAAAACAACTAATAATTAGGTTATAGTATGCTCTTCTTCGAGTTCCTCCAACAGTTCACAGGAAATCCTTTGATTGATTCACTCATGGTATTTTTGGCTGAAGCTCTTGTTTTAGCGGTTCCAATTGTTTTAGTCTATCTGTGGTTCCAGGGGGAGAAAGGAAGGAAGGACTCAGTGTATGTATTTGTAGCAGTGCTTGCAACTCTTTTCCTCTCCTACACGCTTTTAGGCAACACTATACAGCACGAATCGCCTTTCCAGAACTATGATACACTGGCATCAGGCGAACCGGAAAACTCTTTCCCAAGCCAGCACACAGCCACCATACTTGCCACTGTACCTGTTCTTTACTGGCTTAAAAGAAGAAAACTAGCCTATACATTCCTGACACTAGGCATAATTACTGGATTATCCCGCATCTACATAGGAGAACACTACCTAATTGATATACTGGGATCAGGCCTCGCAGCTCTACTAGGATACACAGCGATATGGGCAATCGATAGAAAACTAGAGAAAGAAGTACAATACGTGATTGATCTTGCCTACAGAATACAGAGAAAGATTTTCTCGTTCATACCGTATGAATTAGAGGAAAAACTGAACAGAAACAAGTAAATCAGAAGTAAAAATGAAGAGGCCTCTGTTGGCCTCTCCGTGTTTTAACTTATCCTATGTGGTGTTCGCCGACTTCTTCGATCATGTCGACGTTTGTAAGGAAGACTGTACGACAACAGTACTTCTCCAAGCCTAGATCGTCCAGGACTTCTTTCTTGTCTTCTCCATCTTGGACTCTCTCTTCAAACTCATCCCACTTGTCTCCTATGACTTTTCCACAGGAGAAACATCTTACAGGTATTTGCATTCAAAACTCACCTCCGTGAGTTTTTGCAAAGTCCATTCTTTCAGAATGCACTGTCAACCACCTTTTAACGGTAGGACTTCTGCTGTTTGTGTCGGGCACCTTTGCTCGACTGGCTTGGTTTTCTTGTCTCCGTACGTCTTGGATCCTCTACCATCATGTTCCTATCGTAGTCACGGAAATCACGCTCAAGCTGTTCATTGTCCGTAAACTCGACAAGACCTCTGGCAATTGCCATCCTGACAGCTTCTGTCTGACTTTGACGTCCACCGCCGTGAACATCAACCTTGATCTCAACGTCTTCAACTACTTCTTCTCCAGCGATGTTGAGAGGCTCTTTAACCCTCTGCTCCTGCATACTGGATTGATTTGCCCACAGATGAACAGGCCTGGAGTTGATCCTCAAAGTACCTTCGCCATCACTTACTGATGCACGGGCCTTGGCCGTCTTCCTCTTTCCGTTAGCATGTACGCTCATTTATTTTTCACCTCTTGGCTCCCATCCAATAAACTTGGATATCTCGTCAAGTTTTACATAGTTCCTGTTCTTCAGATCCTTACCGGACTTTGAATCACTTTCTTCAACATCCTCTTCAAGATCGTAAGGAACACCCAAGTACGTCTTCACGTTGGAAAACGCTTCTTTACCCCGGGGTTTGTTGTAGGGAATCATACCTCTAAGTGTTCTTTTGATAATCTTATCAGGCCTCTTCGGGAAATGAGGGCCTCTATCACGGACACCTCTATCATACTTAGTCTTGTACTCGTTCAAGACTTCTTCTTTATCGCCTGAAACGACTGCTTCCTCAGAGTTAACAACTCTTACTTCTTCACCGTCAAGAGCTAATTGAGCGACTTCAGAAGTAAGACGCCCGATAACTCTATTACTAGCATCAATAACTCTAGTCATTATTTAATCACCTTTACGTTTGAGCCTTCAGGATTATCCTCTACAAGATCACGGATGAACATAAACTCTCCGTTCTCCTTGATCTCCTCTTTAGCTCCTGTAGAGCCCTTGAAAGCAGCAACATCGACTGACTTGTTCAAACTACCTGATCCAAGAACTTTCCCGGGAACGACAACGGTATCACCGTCTTCAGTGTTCCTGTCAATATCAGAGATATTGACTTCAGGCCTTCTTCTATTAACTTTTCCAAGATTTTCAGCTACTTCGTTCCAAATACTTGCCTCCTGATCCTGCAGAAACTCGATAGTCTCCACAAGAACAGGATTAGATGGGTCTGCATGTTTATCCATTGTTAA
>Ga0102936_1001115_pt1 | contig 10685 bp, 8 predicted proteins | sample SalPon2_A_H2O_MG_FD_78502 | JGI IMG/M metagenome (GOLD analysis project Ga0102936, IMG submission 78502) | Salt pond water microbial communities from South San Francisco under conditions of wetland restoration - Salt Pond MetaG R2_A_H2O_MG | ecosystem: Environmental > Aquatic > Non-marine Saline...
CCGAGCGGGTCGATGTCGACGACGAGGAGGTTCATCGTCGTCTCGTCGTCGGGACCAGCCTCGGGTTCGGCGGCCGGCACGTCGAAGTCGTGGGCGGCGAGCGTCGACACCAGCGACCGGCTCGTCTCGTACACTGCGTCCGCGGCCTCGCCGTACGTCATCCCGAGCGTCTCGTCGTAGACCCCGGGTGATTCGAGCATCTGATCGAGCTCGACGCCGAGGACGCCGGCTACCGCCTCGCGGAGACTCGGACCGCCAGGATTCTCGAGGCGAGTGAGCGCGACGAGGTACGCGACGAGCCGGTCGTCGACCGGTGGCTCCCCCATCGTGTGGAGGCCAAGACGGATCTGCGTCGATTTGACGTCGGTGAGGTAGCCGTGGATTCGCTCGACGAGCGCGTCGGTGTCGGGGTCGTTGCCGTCGACATCGCCCGCGACACCGAGTTCGACCGCTACGTCGAGCGCCTCGACACGCTCGCGGATGAGCGCACCGAGCCGGGCGCCGTCGTCGTCGCGGGCATCGGTGCCACCCGCCTCGCGGTATCGCCGGGCGAGGTCTTCGAGCTCTGCGAGTTCGTCGTAGCTGCCGGCGCGGCGCATCACCGGGGTGAGGTGGTCAACGATCGCAGCGTACGACCGGCGTGTCGCCTGCGTCCCCTCACCCGGATTGTTGACGATGTACGGGTAGACGTTCGGCAGGTCACGAATCAGGCCGTCGGGTGCTGAGGCCGCGTCGAGCCCGACCGTCTTTCCGGGGAGCCACTCGAGTGAACCGTGGGTGCCGAGGTGGACGACCGCGTCGGCCGCGAACGCGTGTCGGAGCCAGGCGTAGAAGGCGACGTAGTCGTGTGGCGGCTGGAGGTCGGAGTCGTGGTACACCTTTTCGGGGTCCATCCCGAAGCCGCGGGGCGGTTGGACGGTGACGAGGACGTTGCCGAACGTCGCGCCCGGGATCGCGAACGGGCGGTCTGGGGGCTCACCCCACTCCGCACGGACGGCTGCCTGTAGGTCGGCGTCGATGTCGGCGAACCAGTCGGCGTACTCGTCGGGCGACACCGTGTCGACGCTTCGCTCGCGGACGTCTGCGGGCGCCACCCAGCGGTCGTCGAGTGTGAGCTGGGCGGTGAGCGTCTCGATTAGCTCGGCCCCATCAGAGAGAGGGACGCCAGACCCGTCGGTCCCGAGGTCGTAGCCACGCGCGGCGAGCGCAGAAAGGAGCGAGACCACCGACGCGGGGGTGTCGAGCCCGAACGCAGTACCGATTCCGTCATTGCTGGGCGGGTAGTTGTGGAGGACGACTGCGACGCGCTTGTCCGCGTTCGGGATGTGACGGAGCGAGGCCCAGTTGACCGCGAGTCGAGCCGCGTGGTCGACGCGGTCGTCGATCGGGACGTGTGCTTTCGGCACAGAGCCGACGCCGGCGCGGTCTTCGGTCCGTTCTTTGCCAGATATCGGGTGGGTGGAGACGACCCCATCGAACTCCGGGAGGGCGACCGAAAGCGCGAGTTCGAACCCCATCACGCCGGTCTCGCTCGCCTCGTATCGCGACCGCGACCGCATCGTCGTGACGGTCTGGATCACGGGGACGCCGAGCGTCTCGAGGAACGCCTCGGTAGAGCCATCCGACGCGTCACCGTCGTCGGCCGCGTCTCCCCAGTCGTCACCGTCGGCATCGCGTCCACGGTCGCTCATCGAGAGCGAGAACATGAACGACGAGAGCACCGCGTCGACGATCGGATCGTCCGCGTCGTCAGTAAAGTAGTGGGCGGCGGTCCAGCGGGCGTCTTCCTGTCCGTCGGCGTCCGTGACAGGGTTACAGAACACCGGGAGGGCGTTCGCGCCGAGCGACTTGAGTGCACGGACCTGTGCGTCGACGTACCGCGTGTTCTCGTGGGTCCAGTGAGACTCGTAGAACCATATCCCGACCGTCGGCGCCTCGGGGTCGAACGTGTCTCGTAGCTCCTCGACGGTCGCGCTCGGGTAGTCGGGGTGGTAGACCCCCTCCGTCGGCAGGTCGACCGGCGGCTGGACCTCATCGGCCGCGTCCGTCCGCTCGTCGGCGACGTCGTCGCAGTCGCGAGCGAGGACGCGCATCGCGTTGGTGATGTTCACCGTGCCGCCGCGCTCGAGGTATGCGTCGACGCGGTCGCGGAGGGCGTCGTCGACGGTGGTGTCTTCGCGGGCGAACGCGTTACCCGTCGCTTTCACCACGACCGGGACGGCAGCCGTCTCGAGTTCTGTGAGCGCGAACCCGTAGCCGGGCATGCTTGACTCCCCGCCGTGGAGCCAGCAGACGACCGCTGCCGCGTCACGGCACGCGTCCACGAAGTCGGCAACGTCGGTTCGGTCGTCGAGGTCGCTCGCGGAGCGGACGACGAGGTCGACGCCGTCGAGCCGCTCGGCGGCGGCCTGGATCGCACCGAGTTCGTTCTCCGTCGCCGTGTAGAGACCTATCGTGGTCACAAGGTATTAAACCTCATCTGGGATAACGCAGGCATGGTTGGTATGGGCACTGATAAAAGCCTTTCCACGCCGTTCCAGGCGATCGTCGGTCAGGAGCGACTCAAGCGGGGGTTGCTCGCGCTCGCGGTCGAAGACGGGCTCTCCGGCACGCTGCTTCGCGGCGAGAAGGGGACGGCGAAGTCGACCGCGGTCCGAGCGATGGCCGACCTCCTCCCCGAGCAACGCGTCGTCGCTGACTGCCCGTACGGCTGTCCACCCCCGAATGCGACGCCCACACCGGGTGTCACCCGGTGTGACGACTGTCGAGGGCGGTCTGACCCGCCCGTGGAGACGCGGGCCACCCCGCTCGTGACGCTCCCGCTGGGGGCGACCCGCGACCGGGTGGTGGGGACGCTCTCGGTCGACGACGCACTCGCGGGTGAGGCGTCGTTCGACCCGGGCCTGCTCGCGCGGGCGAACCGGGGAGTGCTCTACGTCGACGAGGTGAACCTGCTCGATGACCACCTCATCGACGTCTTACTCGACGTGGCGGCCGCGGGCGTCAACCAGGTCGAGCGGGACGGCATCAGCGTGCGCCACCCAGCCAGTGTCACCCTCGTCGGCACGATGAACCCCGAGGAGGGAACCCTCCGGCCGCAGCTCCGCGACCGCTTCGACCTCTGTGTCGAGGTGACCGGCAGCGACGACCGCGACGAACGGGTCGCGATCCTGTCACAGGCGGTCGACGACGCGAGCCACGACGGGCGAACCGGCGGCGCGACCGACGAGTCGCCGACCGAGCGTGACGCAGAGACGACCGAGACCGACGCGCTCGCCGCGCGGGTGCGAGCGGCGCGGGAACGTCGACCGAAACTCCCCCGCGCGATCCGGTACGACGTCGCCGACCTCTGTCTCGACGCGGGCGTCGAGGGCCACCGGGCCGACATCGCAGTCGCGCGGGCCGCTCGTGCGTTCGCCGCGCTCGACGGGCGGTCGCGGGTCGTCGAGGCGGACGTGGCCGAGGCGGCCAGGTACGGACTCGCTCACCGTCTCAAGAGCCGGCCGTTCGACGACGACGTCGACCTCGACGACCTGCTCGACGACCGGTTCGACGACGGCGACGAACAAACCAACGATCGGGACGGCGACGACGGCGGAGACGGGGACGCACAGCCAAACGCGGCGGGAGACGGCGACGAGGACCGGTCAGACGACGGGTCGAGCCCGGGTGACGGAGACCGAGCGGACGACCGGGCGGCGGGCGGCGACAGACCAGATCCGACCAATCGTGACGGTCCGGACGACGAGCCGAGGGCGAGTGCCGAACGCACGTCGGAACGCCCTGACGGCTGGAGGCGAGACCCCGTGGGTGACGCCGAGGACTCGAGGACGCCGGACGGCGAGCGCGACGACGAGCGGCCCGCGAGGGCGGGCGACGGCCGCGAAACGTCGGACGGCGGCGGTCCCGACGACACCGATCCAGATCGGGCGTCTGGAGCCGACAACGATGGAGACGACGCACGGGCCGCGCCACGCGTTCCTGGCAGCGAGCGGGTCGAGGCGGGGTCGGCTCGAGCCCCCACAGTCGATAGCCCGGAGGCGAACGGAGGGGCCGGCGACGACACCGCGGGTCGGGCGACGGCGACGCCGTCGGCGACCGGTCGAGGGGCGACCGTCCGAACGGAGCCCGCCGACGGCACGGGGTCAGTCGACGCCGCCGGAACTATCCGCGAGGCGGCGCGAAACGGCCGGCGAACGCCAGACGAGAAGGACCTTCGACAGTCGGTGCGGACGACCGAGACCCGGACGCTTACCGTGTTCGTCGCCGACGCCAGCGCGTCGATGGCACCGGCGATGCGGGCGGCCAAGGGCGTCGCACTCGAGCTGTTGCGCGAGGCGTACACCGAGCGCGACGAGGTGGCACTCGTCGCCGTGGGCGGCGACGACGCCACGGTGCTCGTTCCGCCGACGGACAGCGTCGGGCTCGCCGCCCGCCACCTCAAGGACCTCCCGACGGCGGACCGGACGCCGCTCCCGTCGGGGCTCGACGAAGCGACAGAGCTGCTCGACCGTGAGGATCCCGACAGCGCACTCGTCGTGGTGCTCTCGGACGGTCGGGCCAACGTCGCGGACGGGAGCCCGACCGCCGCGACGCGTGCCGCGGCCGCTCGCCTGGGTCGGCGAGACGCCGCCGTACTGCTCGTTACCGCTGGGGAGTCGCGGGCAGGGCTGATAGACGTCGTCGCCGAGGCGACGGACGCCGACCGGATCCCGCTCGACGCGCTGTCGTCTGCGGCCGTGACAGCGAGGCGATGAAGCGACGGGACGATGCGTCCGAGCAGTAGATTTTTGCCATCCTCCCCGCGCTAAAGCGCGAGGATTCCTCCGTTGGGGGTTCGGCTACCGACCCACAAAGGCAACTTGCGAGGTTGTGCGCACTTCTTTGGGACGTTCGTGGGGGTGTGGTTTCCCCGACCACTCGTGGTCGTCCCACTCGAATCGCACGGACAGTGCCATCGGCCTGACTTCCGTATCGCCGTGTTCTCGAAGGAACGTCTCTGACGCCGTGAGGTCGGCGTGTTCAGTACTCATACTTTCGCTCGTAGCCGCGGGGGGTCACCATCCGGTCGTCCCAGACGTACGTCTCTTCATTGCCGACGAGGATCGTGGTCGTCATGTCGATGAGGTCCGTCTCACCGAGGGCTTCGAGCTCACTGAGTTCGACGATCTCGACGCGCTCGTCGTCGCGGCCCGCACCGTGGACGACGCCGACCGGGGTGTCTGCAGGCCGGTGTTCACGGAGGATTGCACACGCGGTCTCGAAGTTCTCGCGGCGTTTTCGACTCCACGGGTTGTAGATTGCGATCGTGAACCCCTCGCGGGCGACCGCCTCGAGTCTGGACGCGATGGTCTCCATCGGGGTGAGGTGGTCCGACAGCGAGATCGAGACGGAGTCATTTACCAGTGGAGCGCCGACGCGGGCGGCACACGACTGGGCGGCGGGGACGCCCGGGACGACCTCGAAGTCAACTGCGGAGGCGGTCGCGCCCTTCGACTCGAGGACCTCGAGCGTGAGCCCGCCGAGCGCGTACACGTTCGGGTCGCCGGAGCCGACGATGGCGACGTGGTTGCCGGCGAGCGCACGGTCGATGGCCTCCTCGGTTCGAGAGACCTCGCCGCACATCGGCGTGTCGTACAGCTCGTCGGCCGATTCACACACCGCCTCGGGGAGGAGGTCGATGTACGTCGAGTAGCCGACGATGTGGTCGGCCGCCAGGAGCGCCGACCGAGCACGGGCCGTCATGCCCGCCTCCTGGCCGGGACCCAACCCGACCGCGACGAGGCGGCCAGGCTCGGCGTCGAAGTCGTCCACACTGGCACCGACCTTCTCGTCGAGTGCAGGCGACACCGAGTTGCCACACGAAGAACCAGACGGGGTGTCAGCGCCGGCATCGGCCGTGGTCGGCGTCGGCGACCCGGCGTCGGTCTCGGTCGTGCTCGCTCCACACGTCGGCTCCGCGTCTGTCGTCGTGCCGCCGTCGGCCGTCGTACCGTCATCGGTCGTCGTCGATTCGTCCGTCCGCTCGTAGGTGTCGTTCGTCATGATCAGAAGTCGTCGACGTCTCGCCCGCCACGCGGTGTGACGAGGAACTCGTCGTAGTCGTTCGCCCAAGTCTCCGTCTCGTGGGTGCCGACGACGAGCGAAGTGCCCATACCCCCGACCTCGTCGGCGTGGGCGGTCGCATCGCCAAGCGTCGTCAGCGTGTACGTCTCGCCGTCGAGGTTTCGACCGGCCGCGCCACGGCCTGCGTCGTTCACGATCGCGACCGGAGCGTCGTCGGTACGGTGTTCACGGAGCACGGCGATCGCCCGCTCGTAGTCGCGCCAGCAGTTGTAGAGGACGACGACGAAGCCGGCGACCGCCGCAGCCCGGAGCTTCTCTTCTATCTCGCACCAGCCGCGCCACGTGTCCGACAGCGAGATCGTACAGAAGTCGTTCGAGAGCGGGGCCCCAACCATCGCGGCGCCGCCGAGCGCGGCCGTCACGCCCGGGACGACCTCGATCGGCACGTCGTGGACGTCCCACTCGTCGGCCATCAAGTACACCAGATCGGCTTTCCCATACACGTTGGGGTCGCCGCCGGAGACGTGTGCGACGTCCTGGCCGGCCCGGACGCGCGCGAACGCCTCGTCGGCGAGTTCGACCTGCCGGCCCATCGACGACTGCACGACTTCGACGACGTCGCCGTCGGGGTGGACCGCCGCCTCACCGGGCGGCCACTGGTTGTCGGCAGCGGTCGCGGCGACAGACGCACGCGCAGCCTCCAGTGTGTCGGGGCCGGTGTCAGCCGTGGCGCCCTCGGGGTCGGCGTCGTCCGAGTCGACGGCTGCGGTCGACGACTTGGGCGGAATCGTACCGTCTTCGCGGAGGAACGTCTGATACAGCGTGGAGGCGACGACGCAGTCAGCCTCCCGGATCACCTCGCGTGCTCGGACGGTCATCCCGTGCGGGAGCCCGGGGCCGATACCGACGACGTACAGCGTGCCGAGGTCGTCCGGAGCGTCGCCCGCACCCCCGGGGGCGGGACCGTGACCCGTCATCGGCCCACCGCCACCGTGACCTCGTTCTCGTGGCTGGCCTTCTCGCGGAGGAGGTCGTGGTCGGCACCGCCGGCGATGGCGCTCGCCTCCGCGACCCCCGGCCAGCCGATGAGTTCCTTGGCCCGCGAGGGCGTCGGCCCCTCGTGGTCGAGCAGCGTTTCCTTGTCGAACGCGACGACGCCGACGTCGCGGGTCGCGGCCGCCGCCAACAGCCCGGGCTCTTCGGCCTTCCGCGTGGCGGTCGCGACGAACTCGACGTCGGTCCACTCGCGGGCGACGGCGTCGAGCGCGTCGTCCCACGCTTCGAGGAACTGCGCCTCGTCGGCACCGGAGACGGAGCCGGTGCCGAGCACGACCCCGTCGTCAAGGGTGCGTTTCAACACCGTGACGTCGTCGTCGACGAGGACCGCCCGAGGGCCGTCGAGCCGGGCCACGGGTCCGAGTTCGTCGTCGAGGACCGCGAGGTTCGTCGCCACCGTGGAGTCACCGTTGACGACGTGTGCCGACAGCGCCTTCGCGCGCTTCTCGACGCCCTGTTTGTCCGCGGCCTCCGAGCCGGTCGTCATCGCGGGGACCGCACCCAGCGAGGCGAGGTCGGCGGCGACCTGGTTCGCGCCGTGATGACCGCCCGTGATGGGAATCGCCCAGGTGAGCGACTCGTCGACGACGACGATAGCGGGGTCGTCCCACTTGTCGTCGAGCAGCGGCGCAGTCTTGCGAATCGCGATACCCGAGGCCATGAGACCGACGAAACAGTCGTACTCACCCCAGTGCTCGGCGAAGACGTCACCGTGGTACTCGACGACGTCGATGGTCTCGTACCGGTCACCGATGCCGTCGACGATCTCGGCGGCAGTGTCGAGCTTGCGCTCGAAGCTCACGACCGCGATCGCCTCGGTAACCGCTCCGTCCGAGTCGGCCGTCGAGCAGTGGCCGCCGGCGTCGTCTGTCGTCGACTCGTCGTCCGTCGTGGTGTCCGTCGGGTTCATGGACCGTCCTCCGAGGTGTCGGTCGACTCGCGGTCCGCCCAGTCGCCGTACAGAAACGACCGCTCGTAGCCGGCACCGGTCGCCGCCTCCCCGACGATTACCATCGCGGAGGCGCGGTAGCCGGCCGCCTCGACCTGCTCGCCGATGTCGGCGATCGTCCCCGTCATCACGTCTTCGTCCGGCCAGGAGGCGTGATACACGACCGCGACGGGCGTCTCCGGGTCGACGCCGTCGGCGTCGAGCAGCCGCTCCATCGTCTCCGTGACTGCGTGTGTGCCGAGGTACAGACACGTCGTGACGTCACCCATGCGGACGAAATCGACGACGTGGTCGTCTTCGGGATCGAGCGTCCGGCCCTGTGGTCGGGTGAACGCGACGTGGTTCGCCACCTCGTTCAGCGTCAGCTGGGTGCGCAGCGTCGCGGCCGAGGCGAACGCCGAGGTGACGCCCGGAACGAGGTACGCGGGGACGCCCTCGGCCTCTAACGCGTCGATCTGTTCGATTGCCGCCCCGTAGACCGCCGGGTCGCCGCTGTGGAGGCGGACGACGCCGCGACCGTCGCGGTACGCCTCTGTCATCAACGGAACGAGTTCTTCGAGGTCCTTCCCGACGGAGTTGACCAGCTCGGCGTGCCCACAGTGTTCTTCGAGCAGCTCACTGGAGACGAGCGAGCCAGCGTGGACGACGAGGTCGGCGTCGTCGACGAGCCGCTTGCCGGTGAGCGTGAGCAGTCCGGGGTCACCGGGGCCCGCGCCGACGAACGGGATTCCCTCCTGATCGGCACCCGCCGTGTGCTCGTGAACCCGCGGATCGAGCCCGGCGCGTTTGGTCTCACCGGTCGCGTCGATCGCCCTCTGTGGGTCGGTCGCGTTCGCGTCCGTCACCGCTTCTCACCCGGATGGCCGCCGTGTTCGGCTCCCGCGGACCGATCGACGGCGCGTGTTCCCCCGTCGGTGCGACCGTCCGTCTCGGTCAATTGCGACTCGCCGTCCGCCAGCCCGGACGTCGTCTCACCGGCCGGCTCGAACGCGTCGGTGGCAGTCGCGACGTCGAGCTCGCGGTGTTCAGCGTACGCCAGGGTGTAGTAGTCTCGCTCTGTGAGCTCACTCGGGTCGTCGGTGACGGTCGTCGCCGCGTCGTCCATGAACAGGCGGCGGCCGAAGGTGACGTCGTAACCGGCGTCCTCGAGCTTCCGGGCGGTCGTCGGCGCGTCTGTCACTTTGAATAGGACCATGCGATCCGGGCCCGTTGGGGCCGCGCCGTCGGCCGCCTCGCGAAGGACGAGTCCCGCACCGGCTTCGATATCAACGCCGAGGGCGGTCGCGAACGCGGTCATCGCGCTGATGCCCGGGACAATCTCTACCGTGACGTCCGGGTGGAAGGCGTCGAGCGTCCGCCGGAGGTGGCCGAACGTGGAGTAGACGTTTGGGTCCCCGAGGGTGACGAATGCGACGTCGCTCTCGTGGGCCCGCGAAGCGATCTCGGCGGCTGCCTCCCGCCAGGCCGTCCGCAGTCGTTCTTCGTCGCTCGTCATCGGGAAGTCGAGGTCGCCGATCCGCGAGTCGGGAACGTGCTCGCGCGCCACCGACCGCGAGAGCCGCCCCGGCGAGTACACCACGTCGACCGTCTCGAGGATACGCGCGCCACGGACCGTCAGCAGATCGGCCTCTCCGGGGCCGAGCCCGACGCCGTAGAGTGTCACGCGTCACCTCCGGGGTCGGCGACGAGCATGTACACCGGGTTATGCGCGTCGAACGCCGTCGCGCCCGCGAGGTCGTAGCCGGTCGCGACCTGCAGCGAGAGGACCTCCTCGAGGATGCCGCGGGTACGGAACGCGCGGGCCGCCTCGCCGGCTATCTCGAGTCTGGAGACGTTCATCACGATTCGGTCGTACGCCATCTCGAGGGCAGCATCGATCACCGCCTCGTAGTTGCGCGACCCACCGAGAAAGATCACGTCGCCGTCCGGAGGAAGGCCATCGGGGGCTTCTGTCTCGACGACCGCTACCGGTGCACCGTACTCGTTCGCCGCGAGGTTCTCGCGGGTCGCCTCGACGCGGTTCGGATGCCGCTCGAGCGCAGTGACCCGGCCCGCACGGCGGGCGGACTCAATAGTTACGGCACCGGTACAGGAGCCGACCTCGACGAAGTGGTCGTCCGGGCCGAGCGCGAGCTTGCGCGCGAGTACGGCCCGAACCGCCGGCTTCGTCGGGCCGGCCTTCGCATCGGTGGGAAGGTGTGTCGTCTGCGGCATCGACCGTACGCAAACACACTCTCCGTTATACCAATTTTGCTTGTTTTACGTAAAGCGGGTTTGAATAAGAGCGCCGAGAAGCGGATGCGAGCACAACAGCACTTTACTTCGGCGGCGGTAACAACGACCGATGACAGACTCGGGCGGGGATCCGCCGCCGGCGGTCCTCAACAACAAACGCGACGCGACGCGGTATCAGGTGCTGGTCGAGATCGCCGCCCGGCAGCCCGCGGTGAGCCAGAGTGAGATAGCCGAGACGATCGGTATCACCTCACAAGCCGTAAGCGAGTACGTGCGAGACCTCGTCGCGAACGACTACGTCGAGAAGGGCGGCCGTGGTCGATACGAGGTGACCAAAGAGGGCGTCGACTGGCTCATCTCTCGAACCGAGGGGTTAGAG
>Ga0102936_1001117_pt1 | contig 10681 bp, 12 predicted proteins | sample SalPon2_A_H2O_MG_FD_78502 | JGI IMG/M metagenome (GOLD analysis project Ga0102936, IMG submission 78502) | Salt pond water microbial communities from South San Francisco under conditions of wetland restoration - Salt Pond MetaG R2_A_H2O_MG | ecosystem: Environmental > Aquatic > Non-marine Saline...
AGGACGCCGCCGGCCGGGTCGACGCTGTAGACGTGGCTCCCCTCCTCGTCGACCCCACCGATGATGGGGTTGATGGCGAAGAAGGGACCGCCGCGGGCGAAGTTGCCCGCCAACGTCGACAGCGCGTGAATCGAGAGCGGTTCGTCCCGGCGGACCTCGTAGAGGTTCGCCTCCGAACGCAGCGAGCGGATGAACGATTGGGCGCCGCCGACACTACCCACGAGGGTCATCGCCGCCGTCGGGTGAATCTGCTCGACTTTCGTCACCGACTTGTTCGAGACGAAGCGGCCACCGAGCGAGGCGCGGCGGTCCGTGGCGATGACGACGCCCTCGTCCGTGCTAAGGCCGACCGTCGTCGTCCCGGTCTTTGTCACGTTCGCTTCGTCTCGCCCGCTATCGTCGGACGGAATCGTCCCGACTTCGGGCTCGTAGGCGTCGGTCAGTCTGTTATCGGGGTCGTACATCACTGCTCACCTCCGAGTTCGAGTTCCGCGATACGCTCGGCGAGGTCGTCCTCCGAGAGCTTACTGAACTGCTCGCTCTCCACGTCGATGGTCGCGAGGTCGACGCCCGTCGCGTCGAGCCCGTCGTCGGTCACGGACGCCAGCGCGCGAAGCGCCAGTTCGACGCCGCCTTCTAAATCCATCTCCGCGGTGTACTCGTCTTCGAGGTAGCTCTGAATCTCCTCGCGGGAGCCGCCGATGGCGACGGCCTGCCACTCGTAGGGTGTCCCCGAGGGGTCGGTCTCGAAGAGGCGGGGCTCACCGTCCTCGATGCCGCCGACGAGCAGTGCCACACCGAACGGGCGCGCGCCGCCGGTCTGCGTGTACTGCTGGATATAGTCGGTGACTTCCTTGGTGAGTGACTCGACGCTTGCGGGCTCGTCGTAGCGCAGGCGGTTGACCTGTGCCTGCCGGCGCGCCACGTCGATGAGCTGGCGCGCGTCGGCCACGTGACCGGCGCTGGCGACGCCGACGTGCCCGTCGATTTCGTGAATCTTTTCGATGCTGTCCCGCTCGATGAGCGGCGAGCGCGCGTGACGGTCCGCGGCAAGCACGACGCCGTCGGCGGTACGGACGCCGACGCTCGCGGTGCCGCGTTTGACTGCCTCACGCGCGTACTCGACCTGATAGAGGCGTCCGTCCGGCGAGAAGATGGTTATCCCGCGGTCGTAGGCCTGCTGTTCGTTTCCTTGCATTGTGTGTGCCTTGTTGTTCACCCGAGGTTAGTGCTTTTGATATATAACGACATCGGCGACGTCGCCCCGCTGCCCTCAGTACAGCGAGAGGTCACCAGTCACGCGGTCAACCGTGTCGTCGTCGCCCGGTCCCACCGCGAGTGCGGTGACGGTGCCGGGGTCCAACTGCGTGTGGCCAGCGTCCCTGATGACGGCATGTGGCAGTCCAGCGCGCTCGGCCGCGTCGGCCAACTCGAACAGCGACGACTCGCCGTTCGCCTGGAGGACGACCTTCTTCTGACCCGACCCTTTCCACCGCTTGCGGGCCGTCCGACCGGTGTCCTCGTAGGCCGACAGCGACGCGTGGGCGACCTGTGCGGCGAGTTTCCCCTCGCCCATACCGAGGTCCGCCCGTGCGACGATGGCCTGCTTCATACCTACACGTAGCGACCCGTACATAAACCCCCGTCGGAGTACCCGCACGGTTGCACATACCACAGGGCACTTACCGCCTGACTGTGCATCCCTCGGGGATGCCCTCCACAGTAACCGCGTTCGTCCGCCGACCACGTGCGTTCTTCCAGCGGCGGCGTGACCGACTCAGCGGCCCGTTCGGTGCTGGCCTCGCGGCCGCGCTCTCGCTCCTGATGACACTCGTTATCGGTGCCGCCTTGTGGCTGTTCAGCCAGCAGTTCACTGGGAGAGTCACCGTCGACAACCCCGCGTATCCCGGCGACGCGCTCTGTGACGGCGGCGTCGGCGGCACGACCCCACGCGGTTGCGCCGAACCGGCGACGACGACTGTCGAACTGCGCACGCTTCTCTGGGACGAGATAGCCGGGACGCTCCCGTGGCTGTTCGTCGGCTTACTCGTCGTCTGGGTCGGCCTCGCCGTTGCGCTCCACGTCGGCGCGAAACTGGCTGGCGGCGACGGCCGACTGGGCGAAACCGCCGAGGTCGTCGCGTGGGGACTCCTCCCGACAGTGGTCGGGGTGGTCTTGGCCGGCGGAGTGTTGGTCGTCTTCGCGATGCAATCCGATTTCAGTTCGACGACGCTGGAGACGATTCTCTCGGACGTCAGCGCGCTACAGTCGGGGGGTTCGGGGCTGACACTCCTCTCGATTCAGCTCCTCACGGCGGTGTGGCAGGCGGTCATCTGGGCGGCAGGACTGCGCGTCGCACACGGCATCACTCGTCGAGCAGCCGTAGTCATCGCCGTGTTGGTGGCCGCGATTCCTGTGATATTCGGGTAACTGTCGGCTGCGTCGAACCGCATTCGAACGACCTCGGGTTCGACTGGTACCACCGAGGCGGGACGTTTTAGGCACCCCCCGCCGGTAACTCGTGTAATGATACTCTCCGATGCGGATATCTTGCGTCGCCTCGAAGCCGGCGATTTGGTCGTCGAGCCGCTCGACGACCCCGACATCCAGATTCAGCCTGCCAGTGTCGACCTCCGACTTGGACGGGAGTTTCTGGAGTTCCAACACGCCAACATCCCGTGTATCCACCCGAACACGGAAGACGAAGTCGACGAGTACGTCGAACTGACTGAAGTCGAGGAGGACGGCGAGTACATCCTCCATCCCGGCGACTTCGTGCTGGGGACGACCCACGAGCGCGTCGAGATTCCCGACGACCTCCTCGCCCACGTCGAAGGCCGCTCGTCGCTGGGCCGGCTTGCGATTGTGGTGCACGCTTCGCTACCGTACGACGAGGAGGTGTTCCTCTGGACACCGGAAGAGGGCTTCGGGTTCTACGAAATCGGTGACATCGTGGAGAACGAGTGCTCTGCGCGCGCCGTGGCGTTCGACCCGAAGACGATGAAGGTACGAACCCACAGGGTGACCGACTATATCGAGAACCCGACGAAGCGAATCTACCGTGTGACACTCGACTCGGGGCGGGACGTGCTCGTAACGAAAGACCACAACCTGTTTACGCTCGACGAGCAGGGTGGGGTGACACGGATTCCGAGCGAGGACGCTGAAGGAACCGCGGTCATGGTTCCGAAACAACTCCCGGAGTCCCCCAGTGTTCGCCACTCGCTAGACGTACTCGATTACGTCGAGCCGACGGAGACGACCGTGTATGCGACCGACGGCGTCGGTGACGTGGATACGGCAACCATGCCCACCGGTTCCCGGCGACACTACGACGACAACGATAGCGCGCCGATGGAGGCGGTCCCGCGGATGGCACTCCCCGACGAACTCGAAGTCGCGTTCAAACAGAGCGACATGCGACTCCCGCGGTCGCTGCCACTGACGAGGGCGTTCGGGTGGATGCTCGGCTTCTACATCGCGGAGGGGTCCGCACGGCGAAAACAGGTACAGGTCGCGAACACGAATCAGGCGTATCTCGACCGGTTTGCGAGCTTTTTCGAACAGTACGACACGTCCCTATCGTGGGGGGGCAACGAGCGAATTACGCGGCTGACCGTCTGCTCGGCGCTCTGGTCGAAGGTCATCCGCGAGGTCGCGGGTTCGGGAAGCGAGAAGACGGTTCCGGACGAGGCGTTCGAGTGGCCACGGCCCGTTCTGGAAGGGCTACTTGAGGGGCTACTGGACGGTGACGGCTGTCGACGCGAAGAACGGGACACGCTGTACACGGCGAACCCCGACCTCGCGAACAAAGTGATGTATCTCACTGCTAGGCTCGGAAAGCTCGGGTCGATGTACAGCCGTGAACGCGAACAGCACATTCCGATGAGCGATGTCGACTGGGAGGGGGAGATGTGGTCCGTCGACGTGAGTGGTGAGCGCCACAAACGCGGGCAGTACCTCCCGGTTCCCAGCGACCTCCTGCGTGACCTCCGGAAACGGGCCGATATGCGGATGGAGAACGCGGCCGAAGCGATGGGATACGCGTCGAAATCCAGTATCTCGAACGTCGAAAACGAGGAGTACGACACGGTAAAACGGGAGACGCTTCGGCGCTTCCGAGAGACGTACGCGGATGCCGGCGCCGATACGACCAGACTTGACCAGATTCTCGATGGTGACGTACGGTTCGAGCGCGTCGTCTCGGTCGAGGAAACTGACCGTGTGGAACCGACCTACGACCTCGAAGTACAGCCCAACGGTCGAACCATCGAGAACTTCCTCGGCGGGCGCGGTGGCGTGTTCCTCTCGAACACTGCGGGACTGTGCGACCCCGGGTACCACGGCCAGATTACGCTCGAACTGTCGAATCTCGGTACCGCTCCCGTCGCGCTCACGCCCGGCATGCGAATCTCCCAGCTGACTTTTACCGAACTGAAGACACCTGCCGACCGACCGTACGGGGCCGAGCGCGGCTCGAAGTATCAGGACCAGAGCGGACCGCAAGCGAGCAAGATACAGGGAGACAGGGAATTCGGGGGCGACCAGTAAGATGCGCTTCATCGAGGAAATCGTGGTCGACGAGTTCCTCCCGACCTACCGCTCGCTGCTGGCCGAAGCGCTACGCGAGCACGGCCTCACGCAGTCCGAAGTGGCGGAGCTACTGGGTATCAGCCAGAGCGCCGTCTCGAAGTACGTCCACGGCGACGTCGAACAGAACGACACCCTACTCGAAAACCGCGGCCTGCGCGACCTCGTCAAGCGGGTCGCGGAAGGGCTCGCCAGCGGTGAGATGCGGTCGGTGCAAGCGTTGGTCGAGACGGAGGTGTTCGTCCGCGAACTCGAACAGGGCGGCCCGCTGGCGACGCTGCACGAGGAGGCGATGCCCGAACTCGCGGAGTACGGCGGGGAGTTCAGCGTCCACGACCCGGACTCACAACTCCGGGCCGCCGAGCGGACGCTATCGTCGGTCCGGCGCGGCCTCCGAGCACTCGAAAACACGAGCGGGTTCGCCACGCTCATCCCAGCCGTCGGGTCGAATCTGGTACAGGTGTTGCCCGACGGCGACGGTATCGACGATGTGGCCGCGGTGCCGGGCCGGATTCTGGACGTGAAGGGGCGAGCGACCATCCCCGCCGAACCCGAGTACGGCGTGAGCGAGCACGTCGCCACGGTGTTGCTTGCCGCCCGTGAGGCCGGTAGCCCGGCCCGCGGTGCGTTGAACGTCCGATACGACGAGAGTGTGGTCGAGGCGCTGGGAGCGGCCGGCCACACCGCCGTCGAGTTCGACGCCGAGGCAGCCGTCGAGACGGCGGTACCGGCGGCACTCGACGGGACTGTCGACGCCGACGTACTCTATCAGACTGGCGGCATGGGCGTCGAACCGGTCGTCTACCTACTCGGCCCCGACGCGGTCGCGGTGGCCGAGTGGGCCCGCGACGTACTGTGACCGTCTCCCGTGACCGAGAACTTCTACGCCCGCTGGACAACGGTGTACGACCGGTTCGCGAGAGTGCCGTTCGTCTGCTCGTGGCGGGCCGCAGCGGCCGACGCGCTTGAACTCGCCCGCGGTGACACTGTCGTCGAGATGGGGTGTGGCACCGGCGCGAACGTCCCCGAACTGCGCGAGCGGGTGGGCTCGGCGGGTCGTGTCGTCGGTCTCGACATCACGGCCGAGATGTTGCGCCGGGCCGGTGAGCACGCGGACCGGACCGGTCCCGGTGTCCACTATCTCAGAGCCGACGCCTCGCGGCCGCCTATCAGCGCGGCCGACGCCGTGTTAGCGACGTTCGTCGCCGGTGTCTTCCCCGACCCTGCAGCGGCCGTCGACGCGTGGTGTGACTGCGTTCGGCCGGGTGGTCGGGTCGCCCTACTCAACTTCCAGCGCCCCGAAAGCGCGCTGACGACGCTGCTGAATCTAGCGTTCGAGGGGTTCGTCCGTCTCTCCGCGCCGGGGTCACGTCTGTCGGGTCGCTCGCACGCCGACGCCTTCGAGCAGCGGGTCGCGGCGGCGCGCCGACGGCTCACCGAGCGGACCGTCGACCGACGCTACGAGACCTTTGCCGGCGGCTATCTCGGGCTGGTGTCGGGCCGTGTCGTCTGAGCCGTGCATCGCCCGCACGGGACGCGGCCGGCTTCAGGTCGTCCCCTCCGTCTCGGGGAACACGGACCCGTCGGCCAGTGTCGGCCGGTCCGCCTGGCCCTCTTCGAGGCCGTCGAGAAACGCCGAAATCGTCCACGTCTTCGTCCCGTCAGTGCACGGGTAGATACCCGCGATGCCGTCCTCGTCACGGGCGACGGCGAGCATCATCGGCGTCGTCAGCACCTCCTCGCTGTCTCCGACCAGCAGCGACGCGGTCCGCGTCTCGAACGGCGGGCGGAGGCTCAGCCCGTGGTCCGCGGCCCAGTCTTCGAACCCCTCGATTGTCGAGAGGAGGTCCTCCTGTCGGTTCTGGCCGGTGAGGACGATTTCCTCGGGCCACGTCGTCACCGAGAACTCCGCTAACGGCCCCGCGGCGCGGAGGCTGCTCAGCCGGTCGATGACCGTCGTCCGCGGGCCACACACCGGTCGCCTGACCCAGAGGTCGACCTCGATGTCCGTCGGCGGCCCGTCAGCTGATTCCGCTTCGGCCGTCCGTTCGGTTTCGTTCGACATAGTGTGGTAATCAGTCACGAGTTACCGCCACTGACAGATAGACGTATGTATTATCGTAATATAATTGGGGAAACACGAATAATGAATACAATCGCGGGCACGAAACCTCGGCTACACGGGTGCAGCGGCTCCGTAACGCCGGGTCGCTCGGAACCTCTCTTGCCTCGCAGGCTAGACCCGCCCGCCTAACGATGACTCGCGCTTCGCTCACGGCTTCGCCATTCGCACGAACTCGCGGTCGCGGGGCGACCGCGCGCCGCTCGAAGTCGCTCTGCTCCGCGGGTCCCTTCGTGGCTCGCGGCTACCGCCGCTCGCCAACGCGGCGCAAAGCGCCTCGTTTTCACCGCGTCGCTTCGAGGACCCTCGCTAGTCGTCGGCGGGTGCGGGACTTCCGGCCGACAGTTCCACGTCGGACGCGTCGACGCCGAGCTGGTCAAGCGCGACCTGTGCGGCTTCCTTTCCGGAGACGAGCATCGCGCCGAAAGTGGGGCCCATCCGCGGGAGGCCGTGGGTCGTCGCCGTGGCCATACCGGTGACGACCAGTCCGTCGTGGGCCAGTCCGGTGTTCTCGACGACGGCGTCTTCGCTCTCCCCGACCCACATGGAGTCGTGGCCCGGCGAGTCGTGGCCCGGCGCGCCGTAGGTGTCGTCGCTCGTCTGGTCCATGCCGGTGTCGCCTTCTTCGATGCCGTCGGTGTCTAAGACGCCGCGCTCGTCCAGTTTCTTCACGGCCATCGCGTCGTGGCCCGTCGCGTCGATGACGAGGTCGGCCTCGACGGCGATGGGGTCGACGCAGGTAATCTCGCGGGGCAGTGCGTGGACCGGCGTCCAGTTCATCACGATGCCGCCGACGCGGTGGTCCTCGCGGATGACGATGTCGGTGAACTCGGTCATGTTCTGCATCTTCGCGCCGGCGTCGCAGGCGGCTTTGATGAGCCCCGAACACGCTTCGGGGCCGTTGGCCACGTACAATCCCTCACTGTCCTGCGATTGCTTGTAGTCCACGTCGAGGTCGGTGAGAATCTGCTGTGCCGGGTCGCGCACCGTGACCTTGTTCATCAGGAAGCCGCCGAGCCAGAACCCGCCGCCCAGATAGTTGTTCTTCTCGACGACCATCACCTCGACACCGCGTTCTGCGAGTTCTTTTGCGGCCATCAGTCCCGACGGGCCGCCCCCGACGACGATGACTTCCGTCTCGGAAAAGTCCATGAACTCCTCTGACCACTCCTGTCCGATTGCGCGTGTGACCTCTGCCTCGCCAACCTCGCTGAACTGGTCGAAGTCGTGCATACCACCTAGTAATATCTTATTGTGGTACAAAGTCGTTGCGGTGTCGTGACTGAGACATTACCGACTGGGGCGGGGGTTCGAAGCGCCAAAAACGAACGACGGGCGGACAGCCGCGGAAACTACGCTTTCGGCATCTCTCTGTTCTTCTTTAGGTTGAATTCACGACGGACGAAGTACGCACCAACGACGAGGAAGAGCAGCCCGATGACGATGGGCACCGGTTCGAGCAGCACACCCGCGATAATCAGGCCGAGGACGATGGCGGCCGCCCCACCGCCTACGACGGGCAGCCGGAGACTGTGTCCGTCCGCACAGTCGGGACAGTGTACCTGCTTGTCGTCACCGTCGTACTCGTAGGTAACCAGCTGTGGTTGATGGACGACGCCGACAGCACATTCCCCACAGAGCTGTTTCCCGCATTCGTGACAGATGTAGTCGACGGGCTCGAAATCACAGTGTTTGCTGTTGACTTCGCACTTGTTGGCCGGCGGATAGTCCGTCTCCAATCGGTCGCTCTCGATGCGCATCTCAGATCTCCTCCGAAACGGCCTCTAGTTCCAGCTGAATGTCTTTTCGCAGTTCCGTGGCGTAGTCGTCGACCTTCTCTAAGTTGTTCCCCGTCGCGTTTATCGACACGCCGACTTGTCCGTACTCCGTGGTAGTCTGTCGTTGCACGTCCGGCAGCGTCTCGCTGGTGTCCATGCCGTTCGAACCGCGTTGTTTCTGTGCGACCTTCCGGCGTCCGGTCACGTCGATGTTGAGATACACCTTTGTCTCCCCCTGCATCGCGGACCCGTTGACGAAGCCCCCGCTGTACTCGACACTGTCGTCGGCTAGCTTTTCGGCCTGTTTCAAGCTCTCTCTGTTCGCACCGATGTTCCGCTGTCTGAGCTTTTGACCGATTTCCTCCATGGCCTGCTGTGGCGTGATACCCTCGACGGAGATGTTCTTTTGCACCTCCCGCTGGTCTCCACCCGTATTTCCGACGTTTCGGCTCTGAAACTGGTCACGAACGACCCAGACGACCTTATATCGACCACTTCGTCGTTGCTTTTCCGACCGCCTGCGTCGTAAAATCCCTCCAGTTCGACGTTGGTAAACGGCGTGTCCTTCTCGAACAGCACCTCGCCGCTCAGTTCGGTCAGTTCACCCTTCGCTTTCTGGGTTATCAAGAACGTCACGACCCGGGTGTCGTTGGCGGGGACGCGGTCGATATCGAACTCGTAGGCCTCGGTCTCCGGATTGTAGTTCCCCTCCTGAATATCGCTGTGCGTATCTATCTTCACACCGCGGCTGATTCGCGGCGGCATCCCGACCCGCATCGTCGAGGGCCGTATCGCCTCGTTGCTCTTGTTATCAAGCGTGATGTCGAACCGGACGCCCGTCTCCGTCCGTCCGGTGTCGTTCTCGACGGCCATCGACTCCGCCTGCGCTTGGATGTGCAGCGGCACCCCCATCTTCACTTGGTCCACGGAGATACCGTTGTTCGCCAGATACTCCTCGGCGTTCGCTTCGATGTTCTCGTACGTCGACTCGTACGTTATCTCCGTCCGCATGTGGTTGCGAAGTTCCTCCGGCGAACTCCCTTTGATGTCGTCGCTGGTGTAGCTGAGCGACACGTCGATGGTGTCTTTCAGGCTCAATGGATCAGTACCACGGAAGATCAGCGTCCCATAATCGAGTTGGTATTTATTGTCGTTCGACGAGTACGTCCACCCGTCCAAGAGCATCCGAATCTTATCAGCTATCGACACATTGTCGGATTTCTCGAATACTTCTATCAGTTCCCCCCGATTGAACGATGGTTCAACGAGTAGTCGCCCCGTAATCTCACTCACACTGACGTAGTCCCCTGAAGACCCGATGTCATACTCCGCATACACCGTTTCTTCCAGTCGAACGGTCAGTCGTTGGTTGTTTCCAACCCGTTGTTTAGTCATCGGAACATGAGTGGTCATACCAAATTAGTCCAACTAGTAGCATAAAATACTCACGGTAGGCTACATTTGCTGCGTGGTTGGGATAGTTGCGACGGAACGCTTTTGCCCGGAGACGCCATCGCCGTGGGTATGCGTGTCGTCCACGACCCCGAGGGCGCGAACCGGACACTCGCCACCGAGGTCGACCGCGCCGAGTCGATGTTCGAACAGTCCCGCGGGGTGATGTTCAAGCGGTCGCTGCCCGAGGGGTACGCGCTGGTGTTTCCGTTCGACCGCGTCGGCCAGCGGTTCATCCACATGCTGTTCGTCGCTGTCTCGCTGGACGTAATTTGGGTGGCCAACGACGAGGTCCAGCAAGTCAAGACCCTGCGTCCGTGGCGGTCCGTTGGGTATGCCAAGGCCGACGCCGTCCTCGAACTGCCGGCAGACGCGGCCGAAGGAGTCAGCGAGGGCGACACGGTGGTGGTGTCGGCCTCGGGATGAGGAGGCGGGGAACGCCTATCGGTACGCCGGGTCAGGAATCGTCCGTCAGTCGAACCAGTCTGTCGTCGCGCTCGGTTGGGAAGTCCCCGGTCGCCCGGCCGTCGCGGTTCGACGTAATCGCGTACAGCTCCCCGTTCGCTCCCTGTGTGACGTGTCGAATCCGGCCGAGTTCGTCGGAGAGTCGGCTGTGGGTGGTGGCGACAAACCGGTCGTCGAGCCACTCGCCCGTGTGGCGAACGCCCGTCTCCGCCAGCGGTGGGAGTTCGCTGTCCGGTGGCGAGAGGGTAACAATCTTGAGTTCCTGTCCCCACAG
>Ga0102936_1001118_pt1 | contig 10679 bp, 5 predicted proteins | sample SalPon2_A_H2O_MG_FD_78502 | JGI IMG/M metagenome (GOLD analysis project Ga0102936, IMG submission 78502) | Salt pond water microbial communities from South San Francisco under conditions of wetland restoration - Salt Pond MetaG R2_A_H2O_MG | ecosystem: Environmental > Aquatic > Non-marine Saline...
AACACCCTCACCCTTGGCTGCTGTTGCACAGCCAGGATACGGAGAGCCGACATCGAAGTAACAAGCCTGAGGGTCGATGTGAACTCGCGCCTCAGACAATCCAGTTATCCCTTGAGTACCTTTTTCGTCAGGCCTAAGCCTCACTATTTGGCTGTAGGCGTTCGCTAAGCCACGCTTTCGCGCCTAGTCCCTCTGCTAACAAGAGACCAGTCAGGCAGGCTTTTGCCTTTGTACTCTACGTCCGATTTCTGACCGGACTGAGCCTACCTTTGGACCCATCTGATTGATTATCAGATGGATACCGCCCCAGTTAAACTGCCCAGCTAACGCTGTCCCTCCGTAGAGGTCAAGCCGCAGGGTTCCAAGTGGGTAGTGTCCCATGATCGACTGGGCGACATGCTAGCGCATGCACCTCTGTAACGTCTTCTACCTACACTTCACACTTGGAACCCCGCAGCAACGATAGACTGCAGTAAAGGTTCAAAGGGTCTTCGCTTCCCACCGGGAGTCACCGGCCTATGCGCCGGTACGGCGGGTTCACCGGGCTACAGCTTGGGACAGTAGAAGCCTCGTTTCCCTATTAATGCGGGCCAACAATTAATTGGCAAGGGACTACGCTACCTTAAGACGGTCATAGTTACCGCCGCCGTTTACCAGCCCTTCTACTCCTTGAACGGAGATTTCAGGTACTGGCACTGGGCAAGAGTCGCCGACTATACAAATCCTTTCGGACTAGCAGTCGGCTACGTTTTTAGTAAACAGTCGAGCTTCCCTAGTCACTGAGACCTATCGTATCGAGACGATAGGCACCCCATATACCGAAGGTACGGGGCTAACTTGCCGAATTCCCTAAGCTGCATTAAACCCGATACGTCTTAGCCTGTTAAGCCAGGATACCTGTGCTGGTTCTGGGTACGGTCTCTTACACCTTTTCATGGGATCCAGGAATCTTGGTAACCCGGGATTATTCCCAGGCCGATCACCGATTCTTCGGGGTCGAAGCATTACGCTCGCCCGATTTAACGGTTTCGACTGCGCGAAGGCGCAGCTACCATTATCCCGAATCGTCAGTAAATGTAAGGAGGTACAGGAATATTAACCTGTTTCCCTATTCACCGGATTCGAATTACGGTCCGGTTTAGGACCGACTAACCCTCTGTTGAAAATCATTGCAGAGGAACCCTTATCCTTGCGACGAAGAGAATTCGCATCTCTTATTACGATGATACTGCCGGCAGGATCTTCATATCCACACGGTCCACACGAAGTCACCTCCATGCTTCCGTCCATGCGGATCGCCTTCCTATCCACCAAGCATAGTGCTCGGCGGCAAGGTCTCGGCTCCTGACTTAAGCCCCGTCCATTTACGGTGCCACAGTCCTCAATGGGTGAGCTGTTACGCTATCTTTAAAGGGTAGCTGCTTCTAAGCTAACCTCCCCACTGTCTGAGAACCGCGACATCCTCAATGACACTTAGTCAGGAATTAGGGGCCTTAACCTTGCTCTGGGTTGTTTCCCTCTCGGAATGGCAGCTTACCCGCCATCCCTCACTCCTGAGGTCTACAGCGTTACACAGTTCAGAGTTTGACTCCGTTCTGGAGGTAACCCTCCAGAGATCGGAATCAGTCGCTTTACCTGTGCAACCACCTCGCTCAAGGCTAGACTTCGGCCTATTTCGAAAGGAACCAGCCATTGCTGATCTCGATTGACATTTCACCCCTTGACCCAGGTCACGAGAGCGCTTGTATCGCAGCACCTCTTGCGGTCCTCCACGGAGCTTTCGCGCCGCTTCAACCTGCCCAGGCCAGGATCGACCAGCTTCGGATAGTACCGCGGTGACTTCTCGCACGTTAACACGAGGACCCTCACGCAAAGCGCTGCGGTCTTCTTGCTTTCGCTATGACTCCCCACCGAAACGGTGGTTAGCCTCGCCACGGAGGTACACTCCCTGCCCCGTTTTTCAAAACGGATGACAGGACGCTGCTCCACCTGATTTATACTAAGACCTCTCGGAAAGTTCTTTCACAGATATCGACGCTTGGACGCCCTGTCTAGCCTATGACCAGTTAGTTTGAGGCTCTTTTCACCCCCTTTCTAGGGGTACTTTTCAGCTTTCCCTCACGGTACTTAGTACGCTATCGGACTCGAGAAGTATTTAGCGTTGGAAGGAAAGTGCCTCCCATCTTCACGCAGGATTTCCAACCCACAATACTAGGGACACGTCGAAGGACGTCTTGGTCATAACCTACGAGACTATCACTCTCTATGGTCCTGCTTTCCAGCAAGAGTTCGGCTAAACCATTCAGTCCAGAAAGACGGTCCAAACCACATCCACCTTGAATCACTTCAAGGCGTTCAGTTTACGCTGTTCCCCTTCCGCTCGCCGCTACTAAGGGAATCTCGGTTGATTTCTTTTCCTACGGCTACTAAGATGTTTCAATTCACCGCGTTACCTCCGGTCTCCCGGTACATCTCCAAAGAGATGTGTGTTAACTCACATTCGGAAATCTTGGGCTCAAAGACTGCATGCGTCTCGCCCAAGCTTATCACAGCTTGCCATGTCCTTCATCGGCTTCTCGAACCGAGCCATCCACTAACTGGATATCGTCGCAATCCAACTTCAGGCAACCAGCTTGATATGCTCCACGTCCCAGCAAAGCTGAAACAAAGACCACATCAGGCTAAGCCTAAGTTTGAATGCAAAATATGTAATGGTCAAACCCTACTTACACCCAGATCCAACGACCAACATAACTCGGGTCGTACACGCGGCAACGTGTTCTCAGGCGTGCACTACTAACACCCACAAGTGAAGATTCAGGTGTTGGGTTCGTGCTCGGGACATCTCATGATGAAGACGCCCCTCCATACGTAAACAGTCCATAAAGTGCCGACCTATCAAGTACGGCAGGACTAATCTTACTTGATATCAAACAATCACGGACTTAACCTTTTTAACGGGTTGTCCTATCAAGGTTTTCACCCTGTCGGACTGTCCGCATCCAAGAACTTAGGTCTAAACTTTAAATAGGGAACGATGCCGAAAATTTAGTTTCAAAATCTGAGACACTCATTACTTAAAAAAATTCCCAGCAAATCCAAGTTATACGATAATATCCAAGGGCCCTTAGTTCAGCCTGGCAGAACGTCCCCCTTGCAAGGGGAAGGCCCAGGGTTCAAATCCCTGAGGGTCCACTCTTACTGATTTTTCAACCTGTCTAAAATTCCATGTCCTGCACATCAATAATTCTCTATTATCTATCTATACTGTCCATGTTTTGCTTGTATTCATCTACTTCAGGATCAACATCCTCCTCACTACTTCTTTTTCTGACAACCATATAGGTCAGAAGAGGAAGCAATATTACTAAAGTAAAAGATAGTACATTAATAGGTGTTAATAATTTATTTTCTGATTCTTTCACAGTTCTAACAGGTACATCTGTTTTATTTTGTTCTAAATTATTATTTCCAGCTGTCTCTAACTTACTTTCATTTTTTACAGCTACCATGAATGGTGAGAATCCTGGTATATTTGATCTGAACCTGTACTTGGTTTCAGTTGAGTTAACATACTTTGTCTCAAGTTCCTGCCAGTCACTATTGTTCCTTCTGTATAATCTAGTATTGTTCAGATTGTCCTCGTTTATTCTTGTTTTATTTACTCGGAACGTAATATTCATCTCAACATCTTTGGAATCGTTAACTGAGATGTCGAATTCATCTATCTTTTCGGTCTGCTCAGGAGGTTCATATTCTCCAAAATCTTTATTTGACACACTAACCGTGACTGAACTTCCGGAACTTGTCTCAATTGATTCTACTTTTGATTTTTCATCTTCAATGGATATCTTGTTCTTTCCTGGCTTGACCTTGTAGCTCTTATTATCTTCTGTATCTGTAATTTTCTGTACAGAATCATTGTTCTCTTGTTTTTCTTCTGTCTTGTTTTCTTCATTGCTTGGAGCTGGTGCAGAGAATCCTCCGCCACCTCCTCCCCCGCTTCCACCATCATCTGAATCATCTCCGGAGTTGTCCTCTGGCTTATTCTTGACCTGGTGCGTTATGTAGACGTTTTCTCTATGCCCTAGGTTGTCTTCAAGAGTTCCTGTAGTTTTTACAGTATTAGAATAGGATAAATCAGAGACATCAATTTTTACAGATGAATTAGTCCATGAAAAGCTCTTTTTACCTTTATTCACGTTTAGGTTGCTGGCCGAAAGATTTAGACCTGATTCCTTACTTTCATCATTGAATTCTATCTTTAAACTGAAGCTTCTACCAGTCTTTGAATTATTTGAAGGATTTACATTCGTAATATTAGGTTCTTGACTGTCTATAGCAAAAGTCTTGTTTTCAGTGTCTTCGTTGCCTGCATAGTCGTGGCAAGTATAACTGTAGGTCTTGTTCCCAGATTCTTTTACAGTAAGATTTCCAGGCATAGATCTGTTAGTTTTTCCGTTGACTGATACTTTTTCAGGTCCTGTAAAGCTATCTGTACAGTCTGTCTGCACGGTCTTGGAGTTATTGATCCATCCTTTGTAGGTAGATGTAAGGTTGTACTCGGTCAAGGTTATGTTTGGGTCTGTATTGTCTACAATTATCCCTGTCAAATTTGTCTCTCCAAGGTTTCCAAGAGTATCATTAGCCTTCACCGAGAGATTATACTCTCCTTCTGATAGATTTGAAGTATTGAAATTCGTGAAATTCAAGTCTTGCCAAGTGGTTTGATTCCCTGAACTATTTGACCATCTAAATTGGGACACGTTCACTCCTGAAGAATCTTCAAACGAAATATTGACGTCCTTAAGACCTGAAATATTGTCATCTTTAATTATGCTGCTTTGATTGATTGCAGGTGCTGTGTTGTCAATAAACAGTTCGTTCCGTGCTTTAACAGTGTTTCCAGCTCTATCAGTAGCATTAGCCGTCAAGTTGTAACTTCCATCACTGAATTTTGTGGAGTTTACTGTCGAGTTTAAGCTTCCTGTTCCCTGTGGAGAATTATTTGATAACGTGTAGTTTGCCGTTTTTATTCCACTCAAGTCGTCTGAAAATGTGGCCTTGACTGAAAAGTTGTCGGCTACATGTGATTGATTTTCAGGAGATGTAAGGTTTAGATTAGGTGGTGTTTCATCTAGAGTAACATTAATTCTCGAGTTATTCCTGTTCCCTGCGAAGTCACTGACGTTGTAAGTAATATTATATCCTCCTTCTGCTAGTTTTGAAGTATTTATACTGTCGTTAAGATCTCCCTGCAACTGAGTTGAGCTATTTAAGATTGTATAATTGGCATCTCTCACTCCTGTGAACTCATCACTAAACGTTGCATTGACCGTGAAGTTCGAACTTACAAAACTATCATTAGAAGGGTTGAAAATATGTAAAGAAGGATTTTCTTCGTCAAAAGTAATTCCTACAGTTTTGTTTAACCTGTTTTTAGCATAATCTTCAAGCAAGTAGGAAAGATTGTAATCTCCGTTCTCAAAGTTTGAAATATTAATACTGTCGTTTAGGTCTCCCGATGAAGTGAAACTGGAGTTCCAGAGCTCGTACCTTGAAGAATTAACACCGCTTGTCTTGTCACTCCAAGTCGCATTTATATTGAAGTCGGAGCTGAAATTCTGATTATCTACAGGACTGAAACTATCCAGGTTAGGATCTGTGTTATCTAATGCTACTTGGATTGTTGAGTTGTTGTAGTTGCCTGCTGAATCCGTAACATTGAAACTGATATTGTAATCTCCATCCCCAAAACTGGTTGAGTTCAGAGTATCATTCAACTTCCCTGTCTCAGAGTAAGTACTGTTGAATAATGTGTAATTATGTTTCTCTACTTCCGTAGTTGAATCCTTCCAAGTACCATTAATAGTAAAGTTGCCGGAGATATTGTCTTCTGATTCTGGAGACTCAATATTTAGAGAAGGGTTTTGAGTGTCTAGAGTGAACTGAACACTTTCAGAACTCCAGTAACCATCTGAATTGTTTGCCCAGAAAACCACTTCATGTCCTCCCTCACTTATTGAAGCAGAATTATTGTAGAAATAGGTTGAATTTTTCTTAATCATTGAATAATTTCCAGACTCATCTACTGAAAACTTAGCATCTGCCATATCATCAAGGGAGCTTAGATTGAAACTAGGAGTATCTTTGTAGGTAAAATTTTTAGGGTTCTTTATTTCCAAATAAGGTTTTACAGTTGTTTTCTCAGATAAAAGTAGAGAATAGTCTTGATAACTGCCATTAATACTGTTGCTAGCACTTATTGTAATATTGTACTGCTTGCTCTGAGAATTATCTATTCCAACTTGCTCAACTACATTTGTGTTGTCTTTTGAGTCCTGACTTGCTTTATCCTTCCTGTTTTCCCAGCTAAGTGTATATGGGTATTTTCGATGCCCTGTTGAATTCTTCACAATTAAATCCAAGTTGTTCACAAGTGCCTTGCCTGCAGGACCTGGATCAGCAGGATAATCGCTCCATACAAGCGTGAACTTTACGTTACCTGATTCTGGGACGGTAACTTCGTAACTCTTTGAATCTCCTAAACTGGTTAAATTATCTCTCTTAATCAGCTCTTTTTTTGAGCTATTTACATAGTTTATAGCCTCTGTGGCGTTAACTAATCCCCATCCAAACTTGTAATCTGGGCCATCTCTTCCAAGATCTTCTGCTGTATGTATAAGTGAGCCCTTTACCGTAGCTGGCTTAGGAAGTCTTTCATAAGTTTGATTGAATTGTTGGTTCAGTAAAATTACTGTTCCTGATACTGCTGGTGCAGCCATAGAAGTTCCACATTTTGTGCCATAGTTATTTCCTGGAATAGTTGATTTAATTTGCTCGTTTTTTGAAGCATCGTAATAAAAACAGTCTCCTCCATCCGCCACAACCGTAGGCTTTATCCTTCCATCATTCGTTGGACCCCAAGAAGAATACCTTGTCATATTTCCTGTATCGTTGACGGCTCCTACAGTGATAATGTTTTTCGCTGAGCCAGGGTATGTCGTGGTATTGTAGTTTGTGCCGCCTGATCTGGAGTTTCAGCAGAAAATACTACATTTGTGCTTCCATCGACATTTGCATTGCTTCCTTTGACTATTGAGTCATAAACTGCTGTTAGTGTTCCATATGCTCCATAAATACTTGAATAGCCCCATGAATTCTGTGAAAGAATAGCTGAGTACTTATTTATGCTCTCATTAATCTCATTTTCAGTTTCTTCGTAAAGACCTACAGAAGAGTCGTTACCAGGCCATTCATAACTTACAAGTGAAGCATTTGGAGCTATTCCATTCAGATCAGGGTCTATTATGCCTGAACCTAGCATGGTTCCAGCAACATGGGTTGTATGAGATTTTACTTGGCAATTAGATGTCGGATCCCATGTAGGACCACAGTTTTCGTTCCTGTCTCCAATAGCTAGTTTAGAATCTATATAGTTTAGATCTTTGTGTTCTCCTGCCCAGCCTCCATCCCACATAGCTGCTGTAAATCCTTTACCATTCAAATCATATGGTAGTCCTAATAGTTGTTCAACTTCTATAAGTTCTCTAGATTCTACGTTCATTGATTGAGGAGCTGGTAAAGCTGTTGAGATAAACTTAACATGATTTAGGGAAGAAATTTCTGTTAGATTCGATTTAGATGTTTTTATTTCGATGTTTCTCTTTCCAAGATTCTTCTTGATTGTGCCATATTTTTTTCAATCCTCTTTTAACCTTAGGAGAAAGTTCAAATAAGTTAACCTTTACTTTTATTATGCTCTTGCTCTTTATTTTATCACCAATTTTTGGATCTATTTTGTAACTAGGCTTATATGGTATTAGACTTCTTACTTTATCCTCTGAGATTATTTCTTCTTTATCTCCATATAATTTAACCAGCCATGCGTTTTCAGGTATATAGGAGATGAATTTTACTCCTTTCTGGCTGAGGTCTTTTCTGTATTGTTTTTTGACTGGTTTTTGGAACTGCAGCAGCATGTATTCTTCTTGTTGGGTCTTTTTTTTGCAGAGAGTTGGTTCCTATCTTTTTTTCTGGTGCTTGGCTTTCTTCAGGTGTAAAAGTGTTACCTTTGAGATGTATCGTTGGTTCTGCGGCCGCTAAATGTACTATAATAAAGGATACTGCAAATAACATGGAAATTTTGGGGTTAATACTTTGAGACATCAATTATTGTTTTTAACCTAAGTTATGTAGGAATAAATTCCTGCCGCATTCATATCAAACTTAATTTCAACTGGATTTTTACATAATAAGTTAATTGGATACTTCTAAATCGGGATGATCTGGTTTTTTCATAGTATTTTTCAATTCTGGAGTTGAGTAGACTTTTTCTCTTTTATTTTGCCATTTTCTGTGTCTGAATCTGATTTCCAGAGGCACCTGTTCAATATCTAGAGTTTTTGAAATCATTAATCTATGATATCCATAAAGTACTATCCAGTTTCCATCTCTTCCTATAATCACCTTAATGGTGGACTCATCTCTATATCCTTCTCCTTGGATGGAACTATAAAGTTCTTCAATATTTTTAAGATGTTTTTGAAATTCTTCTACAGATTTTGCGCCATCAGCCCTCTTGATAGGAAGGTTGGTCCCTTCCGTTATTCTTTTCACGCCATTTTCGTAGTAATCTGTATCTTCCCAGTTTCTACCTTCCACAAATCTCTGTCTAAGGCCTTTCCATGATGTATTTTCTAGTTTCCTCTTATCTTTATCCCAATCTCCCTTCAAAATTCCATGCCTTCGATATCCATTAGGGATTCTGTAGTTAGGGATGCTATACTTAACTCTTTCAGGATCAACCATAACTATTTCCTCAGAATATGGATAGGGAGGTTTATTAAAGAATTTGTACTTTGCGAGATAGAATCTATCTAAAATGTGTAAAAATAAAGTATTTACAAAAACGCTTATCTTTTCCGCAAAATTTTGTAGCACGGTATAGCCCAAAGTTCTATTTAATGCATTATAAATCTGATCACTTAATATTTCGAGGAACTTTCTCTAGAAAATGTGAAAAATTTGTAGGAGAGACAATGTCAAATTCTTGAAATGTAAATGAAGCGTGTTTCCCGGATTTGATTCCAGGAAACTAAGCTTTTTTGGAGGTGATCCAGCCGTTGGTTCCCCAGCGGCTACCTTGTTATGACTTAGCCCCCCTTGCCAAGCTCAGACTTGTCCTCCGCAAAGCGGAGTCCTCGTCTGAACCTGACTCGGGTGACTTGACAGGCAGTGTGTACAAGGAGCAGGGACTTATTCGCCGCTAAATGATGATTAGCGACTACTACCGATTTCGCCTTCACGAGCCCGGGTTGCAGGGCTCGATCCGTACTACGACCGGGTTTAGGAGATTAGCTTCTCCATCTCGGAGTCGCATCTCTTTGTCCCGGCCATTGTAGGCCGCGTGTATCCCAGAGCATTCGGGCCATACTGACCTACCGTGGCCCACACCTTCCCCTGGTTTATCACCAGCGGTCTCTCACGAGTGCCGAATCCGCGAACGGATCCATGGCAACATGAGATGTGGGTCTCGCTCGTTACCGGACTTAACCGGACACTTCACAGCACGAGCTGACGGCGGCCATGCAGCTCCTCTCAGCGCGTCAGGTAAGCTCTTCAAGCTGACCTTCATTCTGCTGTCGGCTCTGGTAGAGTGCTCTGCGTTGGATCTAATTAAACCGCAGCCTCCACCGGTTGTGGTGCTCCCCCGTCAATTCCTTTAAGTTTCAGCCTTGCGACCGTACTCCCCAGGCGGTGCATTTATCGTTTTCACTTCGGCACCGGACAACCTCGGAGGTTGTCCGACATCAAATGCACAATGTTTACGGCCAGTACTACGCGGGTATCTAATCCGCTTTGCTCCACTGGCTTTCGTTCCTCACCGTCGAATCCGTACTCGTCGAGCGCTTCCGCCACAGGTGCTCCTCCCGGGATTTTAGGATTTCACCCCTACCCCGGGAATAGCCTCGACGCCGTCCGGTTCCTAGACACGCAGTATCCGCTGCATGTCCATACGTTAAGCGCATGGATTTCACAGCGGACTTACGCGTCCGGCTACGAACACTTTAAGCCCAATAACAATGACTACCACTTGGGGTGCGGCTATTACCGCGGCGGCTGGCAGCCGTCTTGCCCACCCCTTGTTCCGGCACCTCCTTACAGTGCAGAAAAGCGGCCTTCCGTTTTGGAAGACCGCACTCGGAGTCCCCCCATCGCACTTGCGTGCATTGTGAAGGTTTCGTGCCTGCTGCACCCCGTAGGGTCCGGCATCTTGTCTCAGATGCCGACTGACAGCTCGGGCTCTCACCCCTGTTACTGATTATCGGCTTGGTGAGCCGTTACCTCACCAACAACCTAATCAGCCGCGGCCCCATCCTGTGGCGTCGGAACGTTTCACAGATGAAAAAACTCCATTCTCATCTGATATTGGGTCTTAGCCTCACGTTAGCGAGGTTATTCCCATCCACAGGGCAGGTTAGCCACGTGTTACTCAGCTATATGCCCCGAACGAATCGGTGGACTAGCATGGCTAAATCGGACTCCGATAGCGGTAGTCTCTGGCAGGATCAACCAGAATTGCCAACACAAATGGTTGGGTTGGACAGGTTACAATCGAAAGTCCAAAGGACTTTCTCAAGCCGAAGGCCCCACAAAGGACACTTCGGAATCACTGC
>Ga0102936_1001122_pt1 | contig 10665 bp, 7 predicted proteins | sample SalPon2_A_H2O_MG_FD_78502 | JGI IMG/M metagenome (GOLD analysis project Ga0102936, IMG submission 78502) | Salt pond water microbial communities from South San Francisco under conditions of wetland restoration - Salt Pond MetaG R2_A_H2O_MG | ecosystem: Environmental > Aquatic > Non-marine Saline...
ACGTTCCTGGGAACGGCACTCTCCGTCGTCGCGCTTGACCTCGTCTTCGAGAAGCGAGCGCCGTTCCTGCCGGGCGTCGACTACGCCGCCGCCGGGACGCCGGTCGCAGCGGTGGTGCTCATCGCCGTCCTCTACCGGCACGACCTGTTCGGATCAGTCCCGGTCGGGCGCGATCACCTCTTTCGCACTCTCCGGGATCCGGTGTTCGTCCTCGACGCCGCATCCCGGATCGTCGACCGTAACGACGCGGCTGCGTCCCTGTGCCGTGTCGACTCCCTGACCGGCGACGATCTCGACGCCGCGCTACCGGAACAGTGGAATCTCGAACGGGTACTGGCATCCAGCCCCGGAGACCGGCCGACGCTGCGGTTCGGCTGGGGCGATGGCGTACGCCACTACGAGCCGGTCACGTCCGACTTCTCGTCGGCGGTCGGATCCCAGGTGGTGGTGCTGATCCTGCGGGACGTGACGGCGCTGATGAACGAACGACGGAAGCTCGAGCGACAGAACGAGCGGTTGGAGAAGGTCGCAGGCGTCGTTAGCGACGACCTTCGCACCCCGCTCGACGTCATCGACCTGCGGCTGGAACTTGCACGTGAGGACGCAGACAGCGAACACCTCGACGCCATCGCTCGCGCGTCCGCCAGGATGGACTCCCTGATCGACGACCTCCTGACGCTGGCACACCACGGCGCGGAGGTCGACGATACGAGACCGGTCGATCTGGTGACGCTGACGGAATCCTGCTGGCGGACCGTCGCTACCGGCGAGGCGACGCTCACGACCGATGTCGGGCGAACCGTCGACGCTGACCCGGGGCGTCTCCGCCGGCTCCTCGAGAATCTCATACGGAACGCTGTCGAGCACGGCGGCAACGGGGTGACTGTCACTGTCGGGGAGCTGGAGACCGGCTTCTACATAGAGGACGATGGTCCCGGGATCCCGGAGAGAGAACGGGACGACGTGTTCGAGACGGGATACTCGACCGCGGAGGGGACGGGGCTCGGGTTGTCGATCGTGACGCAGGTCGCCGAGGCCCACGGCTGGGACGTCCGCGTGACCGACGGCTCCGAGGGCGGTGCACGCTTCGAGATCACGGGTACCCGGGTCGCTACCGAGTAGTCCCACGCGATTCGTCGCGGATCGGGCAACGGTCCGATTCTCAGCCGCCGCCCGACGCCCCGACCCGCTCCAGCGCCGCTTCGACGTGCGCCCGGGTCACGACCACCTCGTCGGCGTGGTCGTTCGCGGTCTCGCCGTCGTACGCGCCGACGACGGCCTCGATCGCGCGCATCGACGCCTCCCGGACCACCGCGGTGATGTCGGCACCGGAGTAGCCCTCGGTCCGCGCCGCCAGGTCGTCGCGGTCGATGTCGTCGCCGAGCGGCCGCCCGTCGAGGTGGACGTCGAGGATCTCCCGGCGCGCCGCCTCGTCGGGGGTGGGGACGTGGACGTGTGACTCCAGCCGACCCGGGCGAAGCAGCGCGGGATCCAGCGCGGCCTTCCGGTTCGTCGCCGCGAGCACGAGCAGGCTGGGGTGGTCGGCGACCCGATCGAGCTCGGTCAGAAGTTGCGAGACCACCCGCTCGCCCACCCCGGAGTCGCCGCCGGCGTCGTCGCGGTTGGCCGCGACGGCGTCGATCTCGTCGAAGAACACGATCGCGGGTGCGGCCTGTCTGGCGCGCTCGAACACCTCCCGCACGGCCTTCTCGGACTCGCCGACGTACCGATCCAGGAGCTCGGGGCCCGCCACCTGGACGAAGTTGACGCCGCTCTCGCCCGCGATCGCCCGCGCGAGCAGGGTCTTGCCGGTGCCGGGCGGGCCGTGGAGCAGCACGCCGGTCGGCGGATCCGTCTTCGCGGCGTCGAACAACGGGGCGTAAGTGAGGGGCCACGTCACCGCGCGTTCGAGCGTCCGCTTCGCGTCGGCCAGCCCCCCCACGTCCTCGAACGTCGTCGTGGGCGACTCCGCGACGTACTCCCGCATAGCCGAGGGATCGACCGACGCCATCGCGGCCTCGACGTCGGCGCGGGTCACCTCCAGGTCCGCGATCGGGGCGTCGGCGTCGTCGCGGCGGCCGCGCCGGAGCGCCACCATGGCAGCTTCGGTCACCAGCGACTCGAGGTCCGCGCCCACGAACCCGTGGGTGCGGCCGGCGAGCCGGTCGACGTCCACGTCGTCGGCCAGCGGCATCCGCCGGGTGTGGACGTCCAGGATCTCCCGGCGCCCCCGCTCGTTGGGGACGCCGATCTCGATCTCGCGGTCGAACCGGCCGCCGCGCCGCAGCGCGGGATCGAGCGTGTCCACGCGGTTGGTCGCGCCGATCACGACCACGTTCCCCCGGGCGTCGAGCCCGTCCATGAGCGACAGGAGCTGGCCGACCACGCGGTTCTCCACGTCGCCGCCGTCGTCGCGCTTCCCCGCGATGGAGTCGATCTCGTCGAAGAACACGATCGCGGGCGCGTTCTCGCGGGCGGTCGCGAACTTCTCGCGGAGTTTCTCCTCGCTCTCCCCTTTGTACTTCGACATGATCTCCGGGCCGGAGACGTCGACGAAGGTGGCGTCGACCTCGTTCGCGACCGCCCGCGCGATCAGCGTCTTCCCGGTGCCGGGCGGGCCGTGGAGCAGGACGCCCTTCGGCGGGTCGATCCCGAGGTGGGCGAACACCTCCGGCTCCGAGAGCGGGAGTTCGATCATCTCCCGGACGAGGTCGAGCTGCTCGTCGAGGCCGCCGATGTCCTCGTAGGTGACCGTGGGTGCCGGCTCCGAGCCACCGGGGGTGTCGGGAGCGGCCGAGTCGGGCGTTCCCGACGTCCCGCCGCCGCCCGGGATCGAGGAGACGATCCGGCTCGCGGCCCCCGACCGCGACAGCCGGAGCGTCGTCGCCTCGGTGACCCGAACCTGGCCGTCGGGCGTCGTCTCCGCGACGACGAAGGGGTCGTCGTTCAGCGACTCGAAGCGGATCCCGCCGCCGGCCTGGATCGGCCGGTCCCGCAGCGCCCGCTTGATGAGTTCGACCGCCCGATCGTCGTCCTCGAAGCCGACGCCGTCGGGCATCGACAGCGTGACCGACCGGGCGTCCTCGACGTCGACCTGCCGGACCCGGACGGTCCCGCCGATCGTCGCGCCCGCGTTCCGCCGGGTGTCGGCGTCGACCAGGATCGTGTCGTCGGGGGTATCGCCGCCGGCGGGCCACACCTTCGCGACGGTCTCGCTCTCGGCCGCGACGACGACGGTATCCCCGCTGAGGACGCCCAACCGGCGTCTGACCGGCTCCGGCAGCCTGGCGATCCCACGGCCGGCGTCCCGCTTTTCGGCCCCGCGAACGGTGAGTTCGAGGCCGTCGTCCGCGTTCATACGACGGCTTCGGGCCCCGCGGGCTTTTGTCTTGCCCGCGACCGAACCGCAAGACCGGTTACCTGCCGACGCCACCATAGACGTATGGACGACGAGTCGCTGCCGGCACCCGATCCCGACGGGGACGGCGGGTCGGAGACGCTGCGCGACGCCGAACTGTGGATTCGTCCGGCCCGGCCCGACGACGCGCCCGGCGTCCGGGACATCTACGCGCCGTTCGTTCGTGACTCGCCGGCAACGTTCCGGACCGAGGTCCCGTCGGTCGAGGCGGTGACTGCGGAGATCCGCGAGAAGCGGGAGGTCGACGAGTACCCGTGGTACGTCGCGGTCCGAGCGGGCGACGCCGGCTCCCGGGTCGTGGGCTACGCGTACGCCAGTCGGCTCCGCGACCGGGCGGCGTACCGGTGGACCGCCGAGACCTCGGTCTACGTAGCCCCACAACGCCAGCGCGGGGGCGTCGGGAGTCGGCTCTACGACCGGCTGCTCGCCACGCTCGACGCGCAGGGGTACTGCTCGGCGTACGCCGCGATCGCGACCCCGAACCCCGAGAGCGTGGGGTTTCACGAGCGCCACGGCTTCGAGCGGGTCGGCACCTTCCCCGACTCGGGATTCAAACTCGGCGGGTGGCACGACGTGGTGTGGTACCACCGCCGGCTCCGCGAGCCGTCGGGGGAGCCGGCGCCGCCGGAGCCGGTGTCGGCGGTCGACGCCGACTACTCCGGCCGGTGATCGTCGATCGACGCCGACCACTCCAGCCGGTGTCGGCGGTGCGGCTCGGGGGCGACGCGTTTCGGGGAGTCGCCACGTTCAAGCGCGCCGGCCGAGTGGAGACGCACAAGATGACGCGAACCGTCTGGCTGAAGGCCGACGACACCGTCGGCGACTGGGAGACACGGAAGCGGCGGATCACCGCGGGGCTCGAAGCGGGGGTCGACTGGGTACTCGTCGACGAGGGAGACGTGGGGCGCGTTCGGGATCTCGGCGACGTGTCGGTCGCGGCGTTCCGCACCGACGCCGAGACCACCCTCATCGACGACGTCGGGGACGACTCCGGCGGCGACGACGGCCCCGTCGACGCCACGACGCTCGGCGACGACGCGGACGCGACGGCCGGCCCCGACGCGTACGTCGTCGGAAAGCACGGCGAGGGCGACGGCACGGTCGACCTCCCCAGCGACTTCTCGGGGTCGGCGGACCTCACCACGCTCCGGCGGGGTGACGGCCGGGCGGGGGGCGCGTACGTCCGGATCCTCTCGGAGGCGTACGAGGCGTTCGCCGAGGCCGCGGCGGCCGACGCCGAGTACACCCTGGTGGTCGGCGAGGACTGGACCATCATCCCCCTGGAGAACCTCATCGCGCGGATCGGCGAGGAGACCGACCTGATCGCGGGCGTCACCTCCGCGGAGGAGGCCGAGACCGCGTTCGAGACGCTGGAGATCGGCGCCGACGGCGTGTTGCTCGACACCGACGATCCCGACGAGATCAGGCGGACCGTCGAGGTACGCGACGACGCCGAGCGCGAGTCCCTCGACCTCCAGTGGGCGACCGTGACCGACGTCGAACGCGCGGGGATGGCCGACCGGGTCTGCGTCGACACCGGGAGTCTCATGGAGCACGACGAGGGGATGCTGGTGGGGAGTATGAGCCGGGGGCTCTTCTTCGTCCACGCCGAGACCGCGGAGTCGCCGTACGTCGCCTCCCGGCCGTTCCGGGTGAACGCCGGCGCGGTCCACGCCTACGCCCGCACGCCGGGCGGCGGGACCACCTACCTCTCGGAGCTCAAGAGCGGCGACGAGGTGCAGGTCGTCGACGCGGACGGCGAAACCCGGGAGGCGGTCGTGGGCCGCGTGAAGATCGAGAAGCGCCCGATGTTCCGAGTCGAGGCGGAGATCGACGGCGACCGGGTGGAGACGCTGCTCCAGAACGCCGAGACGATCAAGGTTCATACCCGCGAGGGTCGCACTGCGGTGACTGACCTCGAAGCGGGCGACGAGGTGTTACTCTTCTACGAGCGGACCGCGCGACACTTCGGCGAGGCAGTCGAGGAGAGCATCATCGAGAAGTGACCGTTCCTGGATTGTCGGCTACGACCCCCGACGGTTCTCGACGTCGGGATCGACCCACTCCAGTTCGACCGTACACCACGGACAGAAGTCGAGGTCCGGGTCCGCGGCCTTCCCGCACGACGGACACGTCGGCCCGTCGCCCGCCCGCGGCTCGGCCGTGGCGAGCCGGTGGGCGTCGAGCGTGCTGAAAAGCAGGAGCGCGAACACCGGCCACACGACGATCCCGGGGAGCGACGACGGCTCGATGGCGGCGACCGCCGCGGGGTCCGCGAGCCCGCCGAGATCCGGCAGGACGAAAACGGCGAGCAGCGCGACCGTCGCTCCGAGTACGACGACGAACCACGCCGCGGCCCGCCGCCACCGCCGAAGGTAGAGGTGTCCGACTCCGGCGATTCCGACGGTGGCCCCGAGGACGGCGGCGAGCGTCGCGGCGATCGCGCGTCGGGTCGGTCGGTTCATACCCGTGGATGACACGACGGCCGGGAAAAAACGTGGGGAAACCGGCTCGGCGAGGCACGGACGAGTCCCGGCGGGGAGATCGCCCGACTACGCGACGCCGATGCTCTCTTCGGCTTCCAGCAACTCGTGGTACCGGTTCCGGATGGTGACCTCGGAGATGTCGGCGACCTCGCTGACCGCAGCCTGGGTGGTCTTCTCGTTGGTGAGAAGCGCCGCGGCGTAGACCGCGGCCGCAGCGAGGCCGACCGGCGACTTCCCCGAGTGAACGCCCTTCTCCTTGGCGTTCTGCAGGAGCTGGCGCGCCCGGAGCTTCGCCTCCTCGGAGAGGTTGAGCTCCGACGCGAACCGGGGGACGTACTGCTCGGGGTCGGCGGGCTTGACTTCGAGCGAGAGCTCGCGCGCGATGTACCGGTAGGTGCGTGCGACCTCGCTCTTCGGGACGCGGGAGACCTCCGCGATCTCGTCGAGCGACCGGGGGACGCCAGCCATCCGCGCGGCGGCGTACACACACGAGGTGGCGACGCCCTCGATGGAGCGGCCGGGCAGGAGGTCCTCGTCGAGCGCGCGGCGGTAGATCACGGAGGCGGTCTCGCGGACGTTCTCGGGAAGCCCGAGCGCGGAGGCCATGCGGTCGATCTCGCCGAGCGCCTGCTTGAGGTTGCGCTCCTTCGAGTCCCTGGTGCGGAACCGCTCGTTCCACTTCCGGAGCCGCTGCATCTTCTGGCGCTGGTTCGACGACAGGGAGTTGCCGTAGGCGTCGCGGTCACGCCAGTCGATGTTGGTGGACAGCCCCTTGTCGTGCATGGTGTTGGTGGTCGGGGCGCCGACGCGGGACTTCTGGTCCTTCTCCTTGGAGTCGAACGCGCGCCACTCGGGGCCGCGGTCGACGGAGTCCTCGGTGATGACCAGCCCGCAGTCCGCACAGACGGTCTCGCCGTGCTCGTCGTCGGTGACGACGTTGCCGCCACACTCCGGGCAGACCAGTTCCTCGTCTGCGGTCTCCTCGGTCTGTTCGGTCTCCTCGCCGGGTCGAACCCATCGCTGGCCGGCGGAGCCGTCGTCGTCTCCCTCCGATTCGTCTCTCGTTCTCGCGTTCACGCGAGTGTACGTGCTCTTCTCGCTCATCAGTATAGACGAATGCACCGTCCCGTGAACACACGTGCGGGGCGGCGCGGTTCGTACAGCGTCAACCGACGGAGAATATAAAAAGGGTTCGGAATCGGTCTCCCGAACACAGCACACGGCCGGTATCGCGGGGTCTGTCCCGAACGACGGTGATGGTTTATATACTCCAACGCTCCCGACGGCGGCGCGGGACGATCGGCGGGGGACCACCGACGCGGTCAACGTGCCGTCCACAACGCACTTGCCGCTCGCCCGGAAGACACGCGTATGGAACCACCCGACGCCCCGAATCCCCACCCACCCGACGCTCCGGCGACCGACCGGGGTGCCGCCGGGACGACGGCGGAAGTCGTCGGCGGGTCCGCCGGAACCGCCGAGCGGGTCGCCTCGCTCGCGCCGAGCGCGACCGCGACGCTCTCCGCGATGGGCGCCGGCGACGCGGTCGTCGGCGTCACGACCCACTGTCCGCTGGACCGTCCGCGGGTCGGCGGGTGGCTGAACCCGGAGTACGACCGGCTGGCCGACCTGGCCCCCGACCTCGTCTGCACCGCGGATCCGCTCCAGGCCGACGTCCGCGACGAGCTCCGCGAGCGCGGGTACGACGTCTGCCACGTCGAACCCGACCGCATCGACGCCGTGATCGAGTCGTTCGCCACCCTGGGGGGTGCGGTGGGGCGGCCCGACGCGGGGGCGCGACTCGCCGCGGCGGCGCGCGACCGGCTGGCCGCAGTCCGCGAGCGCGTTTCGGCCACGGGGGCCGGGCCGAACCGGTCTCGGGAGTCGGACGCGGCGGGTTTCGACGCCGACGACTCCCGCCCGGTCGTCTACTGCGAGGAGTGGGGGGACCCGCCGATGGCCGCGGGAAACTGGGTCCCCGACGCGGTGGCGGCCGCGGGGGGCCGGTATCCGTTCCGTGACCCCGGCGATCGGTCCCGGGCGGTCTCGCGGGAACGCGTCGAGCGCGCCGACCCGGATCACGTCGTGGTCCACCACTGCGGCCACGGCGACGGGGCCGATCCGTCCCTCCTCGCCGACCGCGGGTGGGACCTCGACGCCGCGGTTCACGTCCTCGACGACGACCTCCTGAACCAGCCCAGTCCCGCGCTGCTCGACGGGGTCGAGCGACTCGCCCGACTCCTCCACGGCGAGCAGTGATACGGATTATTGTAGTCAATTACCGGTCACTACCGACCCCGTACCCGGTGTTGACCGGTAATTTGTTGCAATAATCCGTACGAGAGGTGCTCGGGTCGATCGGCGGGACGCCGCCGCGGCCGACACCGAAAGCGGTTCCCGCCGCGGCCGCGACCCCGACGTATGCGAATCGGAGTCGGCAGCGGCAATCCCGTGAAACGCGACGCGACCGACCGGATCTTCCCCGATGCCTCGATCGGCACCGAAGCGGTGCCCTCGGGCGTCTCCGAGCAGCCGATCGGCCGCGGCGAGACCCGACGCGGCGCGCACAATCGGGCCGAGCGTGCGCGTCGCGCGGGGTCGTACGACCTGGGTGTCGGACTCGAAGGCGGCGTCGCCGGGGTCGACGACGCCGGCGCGACGGCCGTGGAATCACCGTCTCCTACGGAGTCCGACGACGGCGACGGAACGGCCGCCGGGTCGCCGGCTCCCACGGGACCCGACGCCCTGTACCTGATAATGTGGGGCGCCGTCACCGACGGCGACCGGTGGGGCGTCGGCGCCGGCCCGAGCTACCCGTTGCCGGCGTCGATCGCCGACCGGATCCGCGGCGGCGAGGAGCTCGGCCCGGTCATGGACGACGTCCTCGGGGAGTCGGCGGTCGCGAAGAACCAGGGCGCGGCGGGCGCGCTCACCGACGGCCGGACCACCCGAACTGACGCGCTCGCGGCCGCGGTGGCAGCGGCGGCCGGACCCTTCCTCACCGAGCTGTACTGACGGCCACTCCCGGGCCGACCGCCGGATCCGGCGGCTCACACTGATCAGTCGAGCTCCGCGGGCTCCTCGCCGGGGTCGCGGACCTCGCGGGTCTCCTCGACGGCGGCCGTCAGCGAGACGTTGAGTCCGACCATCGACGCGTAGCCCCCGACGACCGTGACGAGGTTCTTGAGCGCGTGATCCAGTACCGCCGCGCCGAGCGCGAGCTCGGGGCCGAGCGGCGTCAGTCCGACCACCAGAAGGGTGAACGCGCCCTCGTAGAGCCCGATCCCGCCGGGCGACAGCGGGAGCACCTTCGCGAGGTTCCCCACGCTGACGGCGAAGAAGCTGACCGCGACGAGCTCGACACCGGGGAGTCCCGGCGAGAACGCCGCGAGCACGAGGAGCGCGGTCACGACGTCCAAGCTCCACACGAGCACGCTGGTCGCCCCGACGCGCCCGAACCCGCGCCGGGTACCGGCGACCGCCTGGAGGTCGCCGACGAACCGCTCGATCACGCCCACGACGAAGTCGGCGTAGGAGTCGGTGCTCACCCGGTGGACCGCCGCGGCGATCAGGTTGCGGTCGCTCCGCGCCGAGAGCGCGATGACGACGACCGCGGCGACCGCCGCGAGCCCGACGCCGGTCGCGACGACCACCGCCACGCGGCCGGCGCCCTCCGCACCGACCACGGTCCGAGCGAGCTCCGCGGTCCGGCCGGTCGCAGTGTAGCCCACCAGGACGACCCCGGCCATCGAGGCGATGGTGAGGAGGTCGAACACCCGTTCGGCCGCCAGCGACGCGAACCCGGTGGGGTAGGGGATCCCCCGGCGGGCCTTCACCACGTACGCGCGGATGAGGTCGCCCGCCCGCGCGGGAAACACCAGGTTCCCGGTCTGGCTGATGAACACCGCGCCCGTCAGGAAGCCGACCCGCTCGCGGTAGCCGAGTTCCGCGAGGATGTCGCGGTACCGGAGCCCCCGGAGCGGCCACGACAGGAGATAGACGAGAACCGCCCCCCCAATCAGCACGGGGTCCGCCTCGCGCATCTCGGCGAGGACGGCGCCGAAGTCGAGATACTGCGTCATCAGGCCCAAGGCGAGCACCGCGAGCACCGCGCCGCCGACGAGCCCGACCCGCTGGGAGAGCCGCGGCCGGATCGACAGCTGCCACCACGTCCGGAGGATCCCGCTCCCCATCCCGAGCACATCGCGAACGAGGTCGACCTTGGTGTCGCCCTTCGGCGTCCACTCCACGGGGAACTCCGCCACCTCGTAGCCGGCGCGTTGGGCCCGCACCAGGAGTTCGGTGTCCCAGAACCAGTGGCCGTCCTCGACGTCCCCGCCGAGCGCCTCGAACGCCTCGCGGCTGATCGCCTTGAACCCGCACTGGTGGTCCCGGAGCTCCGACCCGAGGAAGACGCGCACGAGCCCGTTGTACACCCGGCTGGGGACGCCGCGCTTCGCCGGCCGCTCGGCGACGTTCCCCGGCAGCCACCGGGAGCCGGTCGCGACGTCCGCCGCGCCCGACTGCACCCGGGTCACCAGCTCCTCGAGGTGGCGCATGTCCGTCGCGAGGTCGGTGTCGAAGTAGACCAACGTGTCGCCGCGGGCGACCTCGAAGGCGGCCTCGAGCGCGCCGCCGCGGCCGAGTCGCTCGTCGCTGTGGAGGTGCCGCACCCGGCGGTCGTCGTCGGCCAACCGGTCGGCGATCGCGGGCGTCCGGTCGTCGCAGCCGTCCTCCGCGACGATCACCTCGAAACTCCCG
>Ga0102936_1001131_pt1 | contig 10616 bp, 10 predicted proteins | sample SalPon2_A_H2O_MG_FD_78502 | JGI IMG/M metagenome (GOLD analysis project Ga0102936, IMG submission 78502) | Salt pond water microbial communities from South San Francisco under conditions of wetland restoration - Salt Pond MetaG R2_A_H2O_MG | ecosystem: Environmental > Aquatic > Non-marine Saline...
CGACGTACGGATCGATCCAGAGGACGGTGCCCTCGCTCCCCTTGATCGCGAAGCCGTTACAGCCCAGATACCACAGCGCCACGGTGTCGGGGTCGGCGTCCGCGACCGCGCGCGGCAGCCAGTCGCCCCAGTCGGAGTCGGTCATGCCCCACCTCCGAGAGCGCGTGGGGTAATTATTCCGGAGTGAGTCGATCTTTTCCGGAGTGAGCCGAATATGTGTCCTTTGAAGAACGACACGATTCTGTCGCGGTTCAGTCGCGTATATCGCATGTCGCTATACGGAATTGCGCGGCGATGGTGTCGAGCGGACACCCGTCGGAACGGGGTTGAAACGCGTGGCTTCGACCGAACCGCCGAGGGGGCGTCGAACCGGCTCGGAAGCGGTGCGTCGTGACGCCGACGACACCAGCGACGCGCTGCGTGTAGAATGTGACAATCGAGGGCTGTTTCGCGGTCCCGACCGGAACGCGCTCTCGGGACAACCGCCGCCTCCCGAAGCCGACGGTCGGCGGCGCGTCGGTCGTCTCCCCTCACCGGGAGGCCGTTCGCTCCGACGCCCGCGTCCGGCAGTCAGACTTCCTCGGTTTCGGGGTCGTTCACGGACAGCAACCCCGTGGCCATCAGCCGTCGAGTGATCGCGACCAGCCCGTTGTCGAATCCGCGGCCGAAGACGCCCTGTTCGTGCTCGTGGCCGTCCCGCTTCGCTCCGGTGAACGAACTCAGCAAGATCGCCTCGCGGTCGACCAGCAACAGCCGGCTGATTTCGGTGTTGTCACCCGGAAGCGGCGAGTGGCTTAACCAGTCTAATCCCGACACGAACACCTCGGCGTTCGGGAGGGCGTCCTGAACCGCGGTCCGAAGGTCCTCGTCTACCGTCCCGATGACGACGCTCACGCCTCGTTCCTTGGCCGACTGGAGGGCGTCGGCCAACTGGTCGGTGAAGACGCTTCGGTGGCCGATCACGATGAGTAACTCCTCTGTCGCCCCCTCGATTAACTGTCGAGTTCTGCTCGTAATGCCTTCGTTCCCCGAGATCGACCACACCTCGTGTGTGGCCTCTGTCTGGTCGTCGCCGTCGATCGGTTCGAGCCCGTTCAGGGTGGTCCGAAGCGACTCCGTCCGTTTGACGTACTCCGACTGGAGGGTGTTGACGGCCTCGTCGATAGAGACCGCTCGAAACACCTGTGGATTCGAATGCTGGGTCTCCACCAGCCCCTTCGACTCTAAGACGCGGATCGCGTCGTACACGCGTGTTCGCGGCACCTCGGAAGTCTCGCTGATGTCCTTGGCCGTCCCGCTCTGCCGGCGTGACAGCGCCACGAACGACTTCGCCTCGTACTCTTTGAGCCCGAGCTTCTGGAGCAGTTCGATTGCTTGTTCTCTGTTTGAAACATCGTTCATAGGTCCCAACCTGGTCCGCTATCACCCTCTTCGTCCCCCGGGTGTTTAGTACGTCGTACCCAAAGCTGCACTCGTAACTCGAATAATCACACAATTATCTCGCATTCGAGTGGTTTGAAGCCAGTAAAAGCGAGACGACCAGCCGATTAACTCACTTAATCACAACACATATATATGTAGACGGATCAGACGGTGAATCGGCGTGTGGCCGTAGATTTGGTCCCAACCTGTCTGTCGCTACGCGCCAGAAACCACCGTTCCTGGTGGTTTTCACGAGACTGGTAACGAGCTAATGCCCGACGACCCATCCGACCAAGCACAGTACACGGCCATCGAACAGCTCAAAGCGCTCGGACTCAGTACGTACGCCGCCCGGACGTTCGTCGCACTGGTCAGTCTCGGTGAAGGAACCGCACAGGACGTGAGCGAACTCGCCGACGTCCCCCGAACGCGCGTCTACGACGCGGCCGACGAGCTTCGCGATCACGGTCTCGTCGACGTGAAACAGTCGAGCCCCAAGGAGTTCTGGGCGCTCTCGACCGAGACGACCGGTCGTCACTTCGAACAGGAGTACGAGCACCGCGTGTCGACCCTGACGGACGCCCTGGACAAGCTCGATACCGCGAACCGGTCCACCCAACAACGCGGTGTCTGGACCGTAACCGGCCGGAAAACCGTGACGGAGCGCGTGGTCGAGTTCATCTCGGCGGCCGACGACGAGGTCGTCTACATGACCACCGAGGAGCTCCTCACGGACGAGGTCGCCGAAGTCTTGTCTCGGGTAAGCGACCGCGGAGTGTCGATTCGCCTGGCGGAGATGTCGGACTCCGCCAGGGACCGACTCGAACGGAAGGTGCCCGACGCGCAACCGTTCGAGTCGCTGTGGGACTGGTCAGACACGCCCGCCGGTCGCCTCCTGATGGTCGATCAGGAGCGGACGCTCGTGAGCGTCCTCGTCGACGCCGACGGAGACCACCCTCCGGAGCCGCGCGACGAGACCGCGATTTGGGGCGCGGGGCAGACGAACAGCCTCGTCGTCGTGCTGAGAGCACTGTTCACCTGGCAACTCGGCGACGACCGTGACTCGCGGGATACGCCGTAACTCAGATACTCACAACAACGCTTTAGCGCCACGTGTTCAACACTCCCGACGTGAGGCGATGGCGATTGTGTCGTTCGCCTCAGATCCGTCGAAAAATGGTACGAGACAATGCGTGACGATACGAACGAGGTAGGTGACGTGGAGACGCCCGACGGGTCCGCGGGCACGGACGCGAGCCCAACGACGGCTCGACAGAGCGGGGAGGAGTCGGACCGGCCCACCGTGGCGGTCGTCGAAGCGGTCGCCGCGGCCACCGGTCGGCCGACGGGCGAGCTCCCGCCGCTACAGGAAACCCTCGACGCGGATGCGCTCAACGCGCTACTCAACGGTCAGCCGTCAGCGGTGACGGTCTCCTTCCGGTACGCGGGCACCGTCGTCTCGGTGAGCGGGAGCGACCGCGTCGAAGTCCGGGTAGACGAAGATCCCCCCGCCGAAGGCGACGAGTAGGTTCCGCGACCCGCGAACGCTCGTTACGGGACTCGACGTGACCGTTGGAACCGGTCCCTCGTCGTCGCCGATCGGATGGCTCGGCGATCAGGGGGACGCCGGCGGGGTACCGGCTCGGTGACTCTCGATGACTTCGAGCAAACTGAGAACGTCTCGGAGCTCTCCGCCGCGGTTCACGGTGCCGTGATCGGTATCGTACTCGACCACGTCCGCCTCGTCCAGCTTCGGCAGATGAACGTGGTGAAGCTCGATGCCCTGCGGCTCTCCGTGCCCGCCGCCGTGGGGTGAATCCGCCCCTCGAAGGTGCTGCGCGAGTTGCTCGACAGTTGTCCCGCCAGGCGTGTCGGCCACCCGGCGGATGATCTGTCGCCGCTGCTGGTTAATCAGCAGCTCTAGCGCGGTCTCGGTCGACATCGACTGTTCGAAGTTGCTCATGAGTAGTCCCACCATGTCCAGTCGGGACGTCGTCTCGCACGAACATGGACTTGATACTTCACGGAGCCAGCGGAAACCCGTGTCGTTAACCCGGATCCTCAACGAGCACGGCCAGTCCGGCGGCGAACTCGCCGAGATACCGTGAGAAATGATCGCACCGCCGGGTCCGCCGAGATCGCCGAACTCGACTCTCGGTGTATCGGACGGCGGTCACGGGCGCGGCAGACTCACCGGCGCGGGACCGGCCGTCTCCGACTTCGGAGCCGTAGCGCGCCGCGAGCCCTCACTCGTCGTCGAACGCCCACTCGGCGTCGAGTTCGCGGTGCGTGTACGGGAGCGCGTCCTCCCCGCTGTAGCTCGCGACGAGGTGGCCGTCGCCCTCCAAGTAGTACTTGTACGTGGTGAGCCCCTCCAGACCGACCGGCCCGCGCGCGTGGACCTTCCCGGTCGAGATGCCGACCTCGGCGCCGAGGCCGTAGCGGTAGCCGTCGGCGAAGCGCGTCGACGCGTTGTGGAAGACGCTCGCGGCGTCGATGCCGGTCATGAACGCGCGGGCGGCCGCCCCGTCCTCGGTGACGACGGACTCGGTGTGCTTCGAGCCGTGCGCGTTGACGTGGTCGACCGCCTCGTACACGTCGTCGACGACCTTGATCGACAGTTCGAGGTCGCCGTACTCCGTGTCCCAGTCGTCGTCGGTCGCCGCGTCGACGCCGACGACCTCGCGGGTCGCGGCGTCGCCGCGGAGTTCGACGCCCGAGGCCTCGTAGCGCTCGACGAGGTCCGGCAGGAGGTCGGGCGCGACCGACTCGTTCACGAGGAGCGTCTCGACCGCGTTGCAGACGGCCGGGTACTGGACCTTCGCGTCGTAGGCGATGTCGGCGGCCATCTCGAGGTCGGCGGCCTCGTCGACGTACACGTGACAGATCCCCTCCGTGTGACCGAGCACCGGGATCTGCGTGTTGCTCTGGATGTGCGAGACGAACTCGGAGGACCCGCGCGGCATCACCAAGTCGACCTCGTCGTCGAGTTCGAGGAGCCGGTCGACCTCCTCGTGCGCCTCGACGAGCCCCGCCCAGCCGTCGGGCAGGTCCGCGGTCGCCTCTCGGATCACGCGGTGGAGGACGCGGTTCGACTCGCTGGCCTCGCTGCCGCCCTTGAGGATGACGGCGTTGCCGGACTTCAGCGCGAGCGACGCGATCTGGACGAGCGCGTCCGGGCGCGACTCGAAGACGGTGGCGACCACGCCGATGGGGACCGACACGCGGTACAGCTCCAGCCCCTCGTCGAGTTCGCGGGCGGCGAGCGTCCGCCCGAGCGGGTCCGCCTGCTCGGCGACCGACTCGACCATCTCGGCGATATCGTCGAGCTTCGTGGCGTCGAGCTTCAGGCGGTCGACGAGCGCCTGCGTGTACTCGCCGCGCGCCAACAGCTCCTCGGCCGCCTCGACGTCCCGCGCGTTCGCGTCGAGGATCTCGGCCTCGTTCTCGCGGAGCGCGTCGGCGATCGATCGCAGCGCGTCGTTTCGGGTCGCCTCGTCGGCGTTGGCGAGCCGAAGGGCGGCCCGCCCCGACTGCTCGACGAGCTCGTCGGTGCCACGCTCGATGTCGGTGGTCTCACTCATTCGTCTCACCTGCTGTCGGGAGGAATAGCGTCCCCGTCGGTTTACCCTCGGCGATCCGCGCCAACACGTCTCGGGTGGCGGAGCCGGCGATCACCGCCGGCGAGCCGCTCCCGGCCACGTCGCGGGCGCCCTCGACCTTCGTCCGGATCCCGCCGAAATCGGTGGTGGTACTGTTGCCGATTATCTCCCGCACGGCGTCGTAGTTGGCGCCGACGGCCTCGATGACGGCCGCGTCCGGGTCGCGCTCCGGATTGCCGGTGTACACCCCGTCGACGTCGGTGAGCGTCACGAGCAGGTCGACGCCGAGCGCGATCGCGACCGACGCCGACAGCATGTCGTTGTCGCCGATCCGTAGCTCGTCGGTCGCCACCGCGTCGTTCTCGTTGATGACCGGGACGACGCCCCACTCCAGCAGGGTCTCGACGGTGTTCGTGAAGTTGTCGAACCGCTCCGGCGCGTCCAGGTCGGCGCCCGTCACGAGGATCTGCGCGACCGCCTGGTCGAAGCGGTCGAAGCTCTGCGTGTAGTGCCGCATCAAGAGGCTCTGGCCCACCGTCGAGAGCGCCTGGCGCTCGTCGATGACGTCGCTCCCGCGGTCGATGTCGACGTCGACGATCCCGCCGCCGTTCCCCAGTCGACCGATCCCGGCGCCGACGGCGCCCGAGGAGACGACGACGACCTCCTTGCCGCGGCGACGGAGGTCCATCACGTCCGCGACGAGCTTGTCGAGTTTCACCCGGTCGAGCCGGGACTCCTCGTCGGTCAGCGAGTTGGTCCCCGCCTTCACCACCACGCGGTCGGCCTCGGCGGCCGCGGTGCGCGCGCGCTCGACGGCCGCCGGGTCGACGGCCTCGACCGCGACCCCGTCACTCGTCATCGAACGCCTCTGCCAGCTCCCGCGAGCGCGCCTCCGCCGCCGCGACGGCGTCGATCACCGCCTCGTCGGCGTCGCTGTCCCAGAGGACCTCCATCCCCTCGATGGTCGTCCCGCCCGGCGAGCAGACCGCGTCGATGAGCTCGTCCACGCTCCGGTCGTCCCGGAGCACGGTCTCGGCCGCGCCCTTGAACGTCTGCGCGGCGAGCGTCTCGGCCTGCTCGGGTTCGAGGCCGCCCTCGACGCCGGCCTGCTTCACCGCGTCGATGAGGTAGAAGGCGAACGCGGGGCCGCTGCCGTTGACCGCGGTCGAGATGTCCATCAGCGACTCGTCGACCTCGACGAACTCGCCGGCGTCGTCGAGCATGGCGCGGACCTCGTCGGTGACGCCCTCGTTGGTGACCGCCGCGGCCATGTCGCCCGTCTCGGCCGCGAGGTTGGGCATGATCCGGACGACCGTCGCCGGCGTCCGCTCGGCGACGAAGTCGCGGGGGAGCCCCGCGGCCAGCGTCACGAGCTGTTGGTCGGCGCGCAGGTCGAGGTCCGCGAGCACGTGCTCGGCGACGTCCGGCTTGACGGCGAGCACGACGACGTCCGCGTCTCTCGCGGCGGCGACGTCGTCCGTCGTCTCGTCGGCGGCGTCCTCGATGGCGGCGAGCACGTCCGGGTCGATGTCGATCGCGGTCAGGTGATACGACCCGGTCCTCGCGAGGCCGCGCAACAGGGCGCCACCCATGTTTCCACAGCCGATGACGCTTACTCGTGTCATGTTATCTGCAGGGTGGACACTCACCGTCATACCAACTGCGGTTTAGACAAGATTTCCGGCGGCGGAAGGAAACGCCCGATAGCGGGTCGCTACGGTGAGCGGAGCCGGTCGTACAGCGAGCGGTACCGCTGAGCGATCGCGTCGAGCGAGAACGCCTCGCTGCGGGCCGCCGCGCTCGACCCGAGTCGCTCGCGGAGCGCGGGGTCGGAGAGTCGACGTATCGCGTCGGCGAACGCCGCGGTCTCCCCGTCCGCGCCTGCGGGGTCGATCTTGAGGCAGTCCTCCCCGTCGTCGAGCCACGAGAACGTCTCGATGTCGCGGACGACGACCGCCTTCCCGGCGGTCATCGCCTCCAGCAGCGCGATCCCCTCGTTCTCCTCGTGGGTCGGGAACAGGAACACGTCGCCCGCGGCGAACGCCCCGCGGACGTCGTCGATGAACCCCGTGAACGTGCAGTTGTCGGGCGACTCCTCGATCAGCCGGGTCGTCTCGCGCCCTTTTAAAGACAGGTCGAGCGGGCCGAACCACGCGAAGTCGACGTCGGGGAGTTCGCGGGCGAGGTCGACGAACGTCTCCAGGCCCTTCCGCTTGATCACGTGGCCGACGAGGAAGACGGTCGGCGGGTCGAGGTCGTAGCGCTCGCGGTACTCCGATTCGAGCGACTCGAACCCCGCCAGCTTCTCGCGGTCGACGCCGTTGGAGATCACGGTCGTCGGCGCGTCGGCGTACGCCTCGATCACGCCGCGGTTGTACTCGGAGGGACAGACGAGCGCGTCGGCGAGCCCGTACGCCTTCCGGAGGTACGGCCTGAGCGGCTTCGCGAGCGCGTTCGTGAACCGGAAGCTGTCGCCGAAGTCCTCGGCGGTGACGTGGGTGTGGGCGACTACGGGGATGCCCCGGTCGCGGGCGCGCTTCGCGTACCACACCGAGCGCGGCCCCATCAGGTTGCAGTGGAGCACGTCGGCGTCGAGGGTCGGCTCGGTGGTGTACGCGATCCCCTCGCGGTCGAGCATCTTCCGCTGGTGGACGACCGACTCCTTGATCCCGCCGGTGACGTGGTCTTCGAGTTCGAAGTAGTGGCTGACCTTCATCGGCGGATCAGACAGTCGCGCTCACTCGACTTCCAGCCACGGGACCTCCATCAGCGGCGGGATGTGGGTCTCGATGTGGTGTTCCCACACGCCCTCCTCGCCGAACGCCTCGCCGTGGTCGGCGGTGACGACGACCGTCCCGTCGAGCTCCTCGACGAGCTCCGCGACGGACTCGAGGGCGATCCGCAGGTTCTCCTCGTAGAGGCGAAGCGCGGTGACGCGGGTGCCGTCCTTCACGAGGTCGGCCGGGTCGAGCTCCAGCCACAGCCCCGCCTTCTGCGCGAACTCGCTGTCGTCCAGCCGGCTCTCGATCTTCGGCCGGACCGTGTCGCTGATCGACGAGAGGAGCCCGCCGCCGTCCTCGTCGTCGCTCGCCTCGGCCGCTTCCTCCTCCTGCTGCTTGATCCCCTTCTGGATCTGTTTGAGCTTCTGGCCCTTCCCGCGCGAGAGGTACGGGGCGTGCGGCTGCATGTAGTGGAGCACCGTGCGGTCCGCGTTCTCGACGGCCTCGGGGTTGTTCCGGAACGCCTCCGCGAGCCCCTCCGGGGGGACCGTGCCGAGGTCGTCGTCCCAGCCGGTCTTCCAGACGTCGTGGATGTCGCTGATGTGGTCGGAGGCGGTCCACTCGTAGTCGCAGCTGGCCCCCCACTTCAGCTCGTTCAGCGGGATGCCGAGGTCGTTGATGAAGGGGTTCCCGGAGAAGTAGGCGATGTCGTGGTCGCCGGTGAACGTCCGGTAGGCCCACTCCGGCGTCGACGAGCCGACGCTCCAGCGCTTCTCGAGGTCGCCGTCGAGGTACTCGTCGTACACGTCCTCGAACACGTCGTACCGGCACGCGTCGAGGACCAGGCAGTAGTCCCACTCGGACTCGAGGAACCGCTGGTCTTCCATAGGGTACGCCGAGATACCCCATCGACGGTTGTATTCTTATTGGTGTCCGGTCGCCTCCCGTCGGTTCCGTCCGCGCGCCGGTGATCTGCGGTCGCGACCGCCGGACGCGTCGCGCCGATCAGACGTTTCAAGTCCGCCAGCGACGCAGGACCCGTATGGACGGACGCCGTCGCCGCGGCCTGTTGATCGGGGGGGTCGCGGCGGTCGGGATCCTCGCGGTCCTGTTCGTGCTCGTCGGCGCGGACCGGATCGTCGACACGGTGCTCGCGGCCGACTCGGGCCTCGTCGCGGCGACGTTCGGACTGGCGCTCTGCTGGCTGGTCGCGTGGAGCCTCATGCTCAGGACGGTCCTCGGCTCGCTCGACGTCCACCTCCCGGTCGCGACCTCGTTCCTCGTGTACGCGGGCGCCGTGTTCGCGAACAACGTCACCCCCTTCGGGCAGGCCGGGGGAGAGCCGGTCGCCGCGGCGCTCATCTCGAAAGCGTCGGGGTCGCGGTACGAGACGGGGCTGGTCGGGATCGCCACCGTCGACGTGCTCAACGTCGTCCCCTCCATCTCGCTGGTGTTCCTCGGCGTCGGCGCCTACGCCGCGAGCGCCGCCGTCGGCGAGCGACTCGGCGTCGCCGTCGCCGTCGCCGTCGGGCTGATCGCGACGATCACCACGGCTATCGCGCTCGGGTGGCGGTACCGGCGAACGCTCGCCGACCGACTCCCCGCCGCCGTCGGGGGCCTGCTCGGACGGTTCCAGCGCTTCGACGCCGCCGCCGTCGAAGCGGGGCTCGCGGCGCGCTTACGCAACTTCTTCGAGGACATCGAGCGCGTGGGCACGAGCCCGCGACGCCTCGCGGCCGCGGTCGGACTCTCGCTGGCGGGGTGGACGCTCCAAGCGGCCGCGCTCACGGTGGCGTTCGCCGCCGTCGGCGCGCCGATATCCCCCGAGATCGCGCTGTTCGCCGTCCCGCTCGCGTACGTCGCGGGCGCCACCCCATTGCCCGGCGGACTCGGCGGTATCGAGGCGGCGTTCGTCGCGCTGCTCGTCCCGACCACCGGCGTCGCGGCGTCGACCGTCACCGCCGCCGTGCTCGTGTTCCGCGGCGCCGTCTACTGGCTGCCGATGCTGATCGGCGGGCTCTCGGTCTCCGCGCTCGGCATCGACGCGGTCCGGGACTGACGCCGAGGAGCGGGCGGTAGCCGTGTTAAACCGCGCTCGATGCCGGTTCGGCTCGCGCCCGCAAGCGGTCCGAAGCGAGACACCGGACGCCGACTGCCCCGGCGAGAACGGTCCCGCGCGGAACGACCGGCGAGCGCGGCGTACCCCTCGCGGCGGCGCCGAACCGCGGCGACATGTAGATTTATCGTATTATCACAGTAATATTAAGCTCTCATAAAGCGTAACCTCTGTAGGAGAACACGAAATAATGTCACAACACACCCTCTCGCGGCGCACTGTCCTGCGGCGGGGCGCGCTCGTCTCGACCACGCTCGGGCTCGGTCTCGCGGCGACGAGCGGGGTCACGGCGGCGGAGAAACCGGAGCTCGTCGAGGCGATAGCGAGCAAGTCCGGGCTCTCGGCCCGGCAGGTGACGCAGGCGCTCGACGCGTTCACCGGCGCGACGACGAGGGCGCTCGGGAGCGGACAGAGCGCCACGCTGGTCGGGTTCGGGTCGTTCAGCATCTCGAAGCGCAGCGCCCGGACGGGACGGAACCCGCGGTCCAAGCGGTCGACCGAGGACTCGCCGGTTGCGTTCGACCCGTGTCCCGAGTTCGCGGCCGCCCTCGACCTCAACCCCGGCAAGGGCGACGAGGCCAGCGCCAAGTGCCGGGACGCCGACGTGCTGATCGACGCGGCGTATATCGAGACCGCGACGAGGGGCCGCCGGGGAGAGGGGCTCTCGAAGGCGGACGCGAAGCGTGCGATCGACGGGTTCGTCAGCGTGGCCGTCGATGCGCTGAAGAAAGGCGATCGGCTGTCGATCTCCGCCCC
>Ga0102936_1001134_pt1 | contig 10607 bp, 11 predicted proteins | sample SalPon2_A_H2O_MG_FD_78502 | JGI IMG/M metagenome (GOLD analysis project Ga0102936, IMG submission 78502) | Salt pond water microbial communities from South San Francisco under conditions of wetland restoration - Salt Pond MetaG R2_A_H2O_MG | ecosystem: Environmental > Aquatic > Non-marine Saline...
AGCAGGATGGAAGAAAGCAATATCAGAAGAAATGGGTGAAGATTTAGAGGCAAATCTAGCAAAGGGGGATGTGAGCTCCATCAATAAGTTTATAGAGGATGAAATCTCTCAATACGGCAAAGATTTCTGGGAGAGATCCGAATACGATGAAGTAAACTCAGAAAATTACATTGAGTTTATGCAAGATCTTTCTGAAGAAATATATCAAAAAGAAGAGCTAAAGTAAGGCACGTGGGTGTTCATCTTCGTCATCCTCGGTTTCCTCTTCTTGCTCTTGTTTCTCTGGATCCGCTTTCTCTTGGAATTCTTCCATGGATTCAACGTCAAAGTAGTCTAGGAAGAAATCTGTAACATCAAGTATAGCTGTACGACCATCTTTCTCTTTTTTAACAAACCCACGGTTAACTAGTTCTTTAACGTGCTGGTATGCTCGATTTCCTCTTATTTCTACCAAGTCTGCTTGTTCAAGAGGTGCATTGTAGGCTATTAGTGAAAGAGTTCTTAACTGGCCTTCGTTCAGATCTTGATGGGGTGCAAGATGGGAGACGTGTTCTAAATGATCTTTTTTGACTTTCAATTCGTAGCCATTCTCTGTTTGAATAAGTTCAAGACCTCTATGTTCATCTTTAAGATCCTGCTGGTATTCTTCGATTAATTCTTCTACAAAACCCATGCTTCCTAGATTTAGGATATCGGAAATTTCTTTCTTACCTACAGGTTCTTCTGCTAAGAAAAGTGCTGCTTCAAGTCGTGATTTCTTTTCGTCCATTTCCTATCATCCTCCTTAACTTGGTTGTTCCTTAGGTTTTATACTTAGATTCCCAAGGAATTCTTCTTGTATAAGATCTACTTTTTCATCGTTTTCAAGGTTCAGCACGTGCTTGAATTTCTCGATTCTTTCCTGGTTATCGTCTTCTTCAATTATCTTTGAGAAATCCACGTTCTCAGACGGTGAAGATACAAAATTCTTTATCCTGCCATATAGTGAATTAAGCTTAGACTGTAAGTCTTCTTCCTCTACCTCAAACTGTTGGTCCATTTCTTGGCGTTGTCTTTCACGTTGTTCACGCTTTTCTTTGACTTCCATTGCATCTCTCAGAGAATCCTTCAATTCATCAAGCTGAACACGTCTTTTCTGCTTTTTCTTGACAGGCATCTCCAAATCAGGGCCAACCACAAGATCAGGCTCGTCATCTTCTATGATTTCCTCTTCTTCAATCATTTCTTCCTCTTCAAAGTCCATAGGGTTTTCTTCTTCAGGCTCTTCTTCCTCTTCTTCAATAGCCATTGCCTGAGCCTTCATGTTAAGTAAAGCAGCTAAAACTCTTACAGCACGTGCAGAAACCTGTAAATCATTCTCCTGTAACTCTTGAATGTATTCTCTATATCTATCCGCTAGAACAGCTATGTCAATGCTCTGTGGGTCCATGTCGGTGGTAAGAAAGTCTAGTGTCTCTTCCCAAGACTGTTCTGCCACCATGCTAGTATCGTAGTTTTCCATTTTCTAAGGGCCTCATCTAACGTTTTCTGCCCCCTCAATACAATCCCCTATACACAAGTATTAATCGTCACTTTATTTAACTTGTCAGGGTTTAAGTCCTGTATTTGATAAGTTGACTGGTTTTATAATCAAGATCCAATTAAATTAGGTTTGTGACAGAGGACTCTGAGTCAAAAGAGACTTATGAGAAATTAACTAAGGATGTATCAAGAAGTAGACATGGGTTAGAGGCAACACTTGCTAAGAAAATGGAGAGAATCATGGATTATCTCCAACTTGTTGTTGTATTCATCCTAGTTATACTATTTGGTATAGCAGTCTTTGACCTAGGAGTTGAGTTATATCGGTTAATAATAACAGGGCAGTTCTATGATCCTATAAGCCTAATAGGGATACTTGAAACAGCCTTACTCCTATTTTTGATCGTTGAGGTATTTAGAACATCAGTAGCTCACCTAGAAGGGTTAAAGGTGCTACCATTGGTTGTTGATGTTGCAATAATAGGTATTGTAAGAAGCATAATTACATTCAGGTTAAGTGACTTCCAAAGTATGAATGAAGCAGTTCTTGCCTCACTAGCCTATGCAATCATACTTTCAGTCTTGATAGCCTCATTCTTCATTGTTCATAGGCAGCAGAGAAAGGCTCCCGAAAAGCATTACCGCAAGGGAGATGACTGATGGGCTCTGAATTATACAGAGATATCTCAAGGAAGCTGGATAAATATGAGAACTTCCTAGAGCTTATTTTTGCAGGTCTATTGGTTATTTCATTTGTGATGGTGGTTATTGCGATAATAACAGATCTGCTAAATTTTTCCAACACAGCAAAGTTCTATTCTTCTAGAGCTGTTGTGGTCTTTATGGCATCTTTTCTTTCACTAAAGCTTCTAGGAGACGCATTTAATCTCTCAGTAATTAATTTTACAGAGAGAAAAAGAATGAGAACTATTTTTACTATCGCAATGGTTGGCACAATGACAAATATACTAGTAAACACTAGACTTTCTGAGAATATATTTGGGTCGATAACCGGTATCTCAACTTATGCACTCTTCCTTATTTTGACAGGTACAGGCTTCTTTATCGTAGACAGGTACGGTTTTTCAGACCTCTAGTTCAATACTTCTCATTTTGGTGACTCCATCTTTCATTGTAACTCCGTAAGCTCTCTCTGCGTGTCTTACTGTGATGTCGTTGTGGGAGATTACTATGAACTGATTTCCATCAGAGTAGTCCTTTAGAATCTCTGAAAGTCTCTTAGAGTTCTGCTTGTCAAGTGCTGCGTCAATTTCATCCATTATGTAGAATGGTGCCTCACGCTGTTCAAGGATGGCGAAGACAAAAGCAATAGCTGTCATTGTTTTTTCTCCACCAGAAAGAGCATCAATTATATGAGGGTCTTTTCCTGGAGGTGCTGCTCTAATCTTTAACCCTTTTTCTATATCATCATCTTCTAATACAAGTTCTCCTTGACCACCGTCAAACAGTTCAGTGAAAATGTCGGAAAAATCGCTGTTAACTTCGTTGAGAGTACTCATGAATCTTTTACGCTTCTTCTGGTCAATTTCCTCGATCAAGTCTTCAATCTCCAGTTTTTCCTGTCTTACTTCGGATACTTTCTCCTTGAATTCATCAAATTCTTCTTTCTTTTCTTTGTACTCCTCGATTGCACGCATGTTGACAGGACCCATGCTGTTTTGCTTCTTCAATACCTTTCGTTTCTTTGTTTTCAGGTCTTCTGGCGTTGAGTCAAGACCTATAAGCTCTTCTTCGTCGTAATCGTACTCCTCCAAATCCTCTTTTACATTTTCAAGCTCTGCCTTAGCTTTAGCTTTTTTACTTCCAACTTCGTCAATTTTGGACTTCAGCTTCTCTTTTTCTGTATAATAGTCTTGTCTTTCTTCCCGGAGCTCATCCATTTCCTCCCTTATCTCTTTCTTTTCTTCACGCAGTTCGTCACTGGTTTGCTGTTCTTCCTCTTTACGCTCCTTCATTTTCTTCAGTTCTGCAATATCTCTCTGGAGCTCCTCGATCTTTGATTTGACTTCTTTCTTCTCTTTTCTCTTTTTATCTGGATTCAAGTTGTTGGATAAATTATTGCTTTTTTTACCTCTTCTTGACTTTTTCTTTCCTCCACGCATTGCTCCTCCACGGCTCATAACATCTCCGTCCAGAGTAACAACACGTACACCGTCTACGTTTTTTACAGAATCTAGATCTTCGGCAATTAATGTATCTGAGAAAACATTGTTTATAGCTCTCTCATACTTGTCGCTGTATTCGATTAAGTTGGATGCATAATCAATAACTCCTTTCTTTTTCAATGCCATTTGGCTCTTGGCGGACTTACTTCTATCCTTAATTTTATCGAGGGGTAGCATGCGTGCACGCCCGATATTCTCACGCTTCAGGTAATTAATAGCATCTACAGCTGTCTGCTTATCCTCAACCACTACGTCATTCATATGTCCTCCTGCAGCAGTCTCAACAGCGACCGCAAATCTGTCTTCGGTTGAGATTAGGTCTTGGAAAGCACCTTCGATTTTATTGTTGTCTAGAGAAAGAACTGCATCTACTGCTTTAGAACCTGTGTTTCCACGGTTCTGCATCTTCTCAAGCTCTTCAATCGTGTCTTCAAGATCCTGCAACTTGTCCCGCTTGTTTTCTATCTCTCCACGTTTCTTGTCTATACGGTTCTCCAGGTGCTGTACATCTGTGTCCCCTTGACTTTGTTCCTCTTCAATCTCTTCTATTCGCTCTTTCTTCTCATCGATTTCGTTATCGATTTCTTCAAGCTCTTCTTCAAGTTCTTCAACTCTTTCTTCTCTCTCCGCCGTATCTGTATTTATATTAGCTAATCTGCTGGAAAGCGCTCTTTTACGAACCTCTAGGATTGAAGCCTCAATTTTCTTTTTACGTTCTTCAAGTTCTCTGTACTTTAACGCAATTTCTTTTTCTTCCTTAAGTTTCTCCAAGTACTCTTTTTTCTCTTCAAGTAATATTTGTTGTTCACTGAGTTTTTCTTCAACCTCATCCAGTTCTTCCATTGCTTCATCTTTCTTTTCATCAAACTCTTGGACGCCTGAAAGCTCATCTATAACCTTTCTTCTTTCAACATCACTCTGTTCCACAATTTCTGTAACTTTGCCCTGTCTGACGAAGTGGTATCCTTCTGGATCGATATTTGCTTTCTGTGCTACTCTTTCAAGAAATGAACGCTTACAGTTAGTTCCCATGAACTTGTACATTGATGATCCGGCACGAGTAACTTTTCTACCTAGAGTAATCTCATCTGTTTCCTCTTCTTCCTTTTCCTCTAAGAATTCATCAAATAAACCATCTGTATTGTCTAGATGAACTGTACAATGAGCATAATCTGCTGCTTTTCTAGAGTCTCCTCCATTAAATATGAGCTGTTCAAGTTTCTCGGCACGTAGTCTTGAAGAACGTCTTCCAAATACAAAACTCAGAGCATCCAGTATATTCGACTTTCCGTTTCCGTTTTCCCCTACAATCGCTGTGAGCCCTTCATAGAAAGGTATTGAAGTCCTTCTCTGGAAGGATTTGAAACCTTTACAGCTAACCTTGGTTATCTTGGTAAATCCTTGCTCATCATTCTCTTCTTCCATTTCTTCCTTCTCCAGTTCTTGCTCAGACATTTAATAGTAAATTCTATCTAACGGGTTAAAAAACAAAGGGAGCCAATTATTTACCAGTATCAGGTGCCTTAAACCGTGGATAAAGCATTCATATTTCATGGAACTGGAGCTGGAAAGTACGATCACTGGTTCCCAAACATTGCCCAAAAATTAGAGGAAGAAGGTGTGGAAGTCTGCAGACCGGAGTTCCCAACACCTGAAGGCCAAAACTTACAGAACTGGATCAGGGTTCTTGAGGAACAAGATATGGAGATTGACGATGAAACTGTGCTTATTGGACACAGTACTGGCGCTGTATTTATATTGGATATCTTATATGAAAGAGATGTAACTATTGAAGCCGCCTTCTTAGTCTCTGGTTTTACAGGAAAACTGGGCATAGAATTTGATGGATTGAATGAGACTTTTGCTGAAAGAGATTTTGACTTTGATAAAATCAGAGACTCATCTGAAGAGTTTTACGTATTTCATTCAGAAAGTGATCCATACGTACCACTTGAGAGAGCAGCAGAATTAGCGCCTAAAATAAATGCAAAACTTGAACTCGTAGCTGATGCAGGACATTTTAATACTGAATCAGGTTATACAGATTTCCCTGAACTGTGGAAGAGATTGGAGAAATTACTCTAAGAAAGATAAAGAGAAATATGTGGTTTTGTTTATGGTGTTAGCCTGTCTGGAGTTCTTGGGAATAGGATTCCTTCTTTGACGTTATCCAGTTCTGCAACTTGCTTAACCAATCTATCGATTCCTAATCCATATCCTCCGTGAGGTGGCATTCCGAATTTGAATGATTCTAGGTAGAAGCTGATGTCTTCTGGATCAATTCCTTCTTCTTCGACTGCTGCCATTAGGCGATCCATATCGTGTTCTCTCTGTCCCCCTGAGGCTAGCTCTAATCCTTTGTAGATCATGTCAAATCTTCTTGACTGGTATTCATCTCCTTCACGTGCTTCCATGTAATAGAATTTTTCCTGAGGGTATCCTATTACGAAGAAAGCTGGATGACCTTGTTCCTCAAAGTATTCTCCTAGAAGCTTTTCTCCTTCTGTATCGAGGTCGTGAGGGTCTTCAGGCACGTGGTTGTATTCTTCTTTCAGAATTTCACGGGCTTCTTCGAATTTGATGCGTGGAAAGTCTTCTTCAGGTACTTCTAGGTCAATTCCAAGTTCTTCTAAATCGTCAGCTGCTCGTTTCTTGGTCTCTTCAAGAGTATACCTAAGTGAGTTTTCCAATACGTCCATGACGTCGTGTTGATCTTCGATAAATGCAAGTTCGACATCAAACATAGAAATCTCTGAAATATGGCGGCTGGTCGCAAATTCTTCTGCTCTAAATGCCTTTCCTGATTCGTATACTTTGTCAAATCCTGCTGCCATCAACATTTGCTTGTACAACTGCGGGCTTTGGCTTAGGAAGGCTTCTTCGTCGTAGAAGATTACGGGGAATAGTTCTGCTCCTCCTTCAGCACCCATTTTGGCGATTGTAGGTGTGTCGATGTTGATGTATCCATCTTTATCGAACCATTCTTCCATAGACTCCATCAGATGACTTCTTAGTGAGAATATAGCATGCACTTCTGGCTGTCTTAGATCCATGAATCTGTTGTCCAATCTTGTGGATAGATCAGAGTCTATTTCTTTGGAGATATCCATAGGCAGCGGTGATTCTGCTGTGGATAGAATTTCAAGACTGCTTGGCTTTAGTTCGCGATCTCCAGGAGCTTGATCTGTCTCCTCAACAGTTCCTGTTACGTGAATTATGTCCTCTTTTCCTATTTCCTGTGCTTTTTCGAAGAGTTCTTCATTGTTGTCTTCCTTGAATGTGGCTTGTATTTGTCCTTCTCTATCTCTGATTACAATAAAGGTTAGTCCCCCTAGATCTCGGATTTCGTGAGCCCATCCTGAAACAGATACTTCCTCTCCATCATCTTTCGGTGTTATTTGGTCTGTGTATTTTCTATCAATCATAGTTGATTCACAGCAAGGTATCCGGCAGTCATGTTTTTATTTCTCATCTATCTAGAGTAGCCCGGCTAGAACTCCGGAAGCTAGTCCTACTGCAGCGCCCTGTATTACCTGGTTTTTAGTATGGCAGTCTAATTTGACTCTACTCCATCCAACTGGTACAGAAGCAATTATCCCTGCAACTCCTATAACAGGGTTAATAGTTAGAAATCCTCCTGCAACGAAACTTAGGGAGCCTGTATGTATGCTAATTTTAGTGAATCTGTTAATTATTCCAAATACTGATGAAGCAATAATTGCATAGACCCCAAGATCTAATACTGCATCTGGAGCTGAGAAAAAGTAACCTAGCGCAAGTGCTATTGTTAAGCAGCCTATTCCGATAATATATGATTTATTACGCTGCTCTCTTGAGATCACGTCAAATCCTTTCTGTTTGCCGGTATTCCAAGCTACTATGGATGTAGGAACCATTGCTAGTAGTACCCATAAACCCACCCATTTTATTGAATTTAGAGGTTCTATACCTTTCAACATTAGTATTGAAATGCCTGATATTGGCAGTATTAGTAGTGGGTGAAAAATTTGAGAGGGAAGTTCTTCGTATTTCACTGAACTAATATTTCTCAAATTGATTTTTATCAGTTTGAATCACGTTTAACAATATGAAATTGAATAGCTCTGAACTTAGAAATGCAGTCGAAAATGGATTAATAGAAGATTACATTGACTTGGACAGACAGTTAACACCAAATGGTTTTGATTTTACCGCATCTGAAATTCATAGGTTCAAAGATTCTGGGAAACTAGATTTTTCAAACTCTGAAAGAGAAATACCTGAAACTGAGAAAGTTGAACCAGTAAAGAAAAGTGAAGAAGATGAGTATGCGTGGTGGGAACTTGAACCAGGAACCTATAAGATAAGGACTAATGAAATAGTTGACCTGCCTGAAGATGTCATAGCCTTCGCCTATCCTAGAAGTTCCCTACTCCGGATGGGCTGTACTATTGAGAACGGTGTTTGGGATGCTGGTTATAGAGGGAAGAGTGAATTCATGTTGATTGTAGAGAACGAGGATGGTGTTGAAATAAAAGAAAATGCTCGTGTGAATCATATCGTGTTTGAAAAGATTCAGGAGACTGAAGGTTATCAGGGAAGGTATCAAGAATAATTGGTTTTTAGGCTATGATGATAGAAGACATCGTCTGAACGCTGAAAAGCGTATGATGAGAAACGAACACCTCTGAGCCGCTACTTTTCCATTATTCTCGTTATTTTTAATAGGGGTCAAAACAAGTATTTGATATGGCACCTGAAGATGACCAACTTTATGTAAGAATTAATCAACAGGAGGAAATGCTTGGAAGCCTCGAGAATCTAGAAAACATTATTAGAAATATTAATGAGGCTTCAGAGATTCTAAAACAGGTAAGACAGGTTAAGATAACTGCAATAGACACCATGTCATCTAACATTCAGAAACTGAATGAAAATCTGGAAGATTTCCAAATGGCTATGCCAGAAGTTGAAGGACAACCAAATCCGACATCAGAAATGGTTCAACCTGAGGTAGATGATGTTGAAACTGACAGCTCAGTTAACGAGATTCATGAAGAACTTGAGGATCTTCAGCAGGAACTAAGTAAGCTTGGTGGAAACTGAAAAAGGAAAAAGACATCTACACATATTATCTGAATTCTTTCAATTTCTACACTAACAGTTTATCTATACTTTAATCTATCAATTTGGGTATTCTAGAGTATTTCTAAATGTGTAAATTTTATTTCGGAGTATGTGCACTTAGCAATCACATAATGCATTCAAAATTTTAGGTTCCAGTAATCTGCTATAGAATCAAAAAATGGATCTACCTAGAAATATTCTACTAAAATTACTTTGCCGGGACGGAGATTTGAACTCCGGAACCCCTACGGGAACGGATCTTAAGTCCGTCGCCTTTGACCACTTGGCTATCCCGGCATCTAATAGATAGTATGTGAACCTGTATCTTTTTGGGTCAAATGGAAGAGCTATTGATAAAACAATAAGATATCTTCTAAAACGTTCGGCTTTTTCTTACCTGTGTTCTTTCTGGATCTGGCTTCTCAATTTGGTAGGGGTCATCCTTAATCTCGGCGTACTTCCCACAGTCTGGACACCTTAGATATCCTGGATGGTCTCCACCGACAGCCTCTTCGTAGCCACAAACGCACTCTGCTGTAGAATCCATTTCTTCTACTTTTAGGTTAATATGCTCAAGTATTGTACCATAGGTGAAGTAGTTGAATAATTTTTCAAATCTCTCGGCTTCGCAAATGTTGCTATTTATCCTGATATGTGCTTCTCCGTTAGTAGAAACTTTGGAGAGATCCTGCATAACGTTAATTAGGACATTTCCTAGTTTTTCCATATTACTTCCACCTCATATCGTATCTACAGGTTACAATCATGACTCTCCTAGATGTTCAATTATTTTGTACGGTCTCTTATAAAGATTATTTGGACATATTTAGTCAATTCTAACGATTTTTTTATTTGCGTTAAAATAGGTTCTAGAGTCTTTTTAGATCCAAAACCTGTTTATAGTTAAAATTAGAATTTTGAATGTCGTTATTTCTTATTTAAAGCTGTTTGCGTGTTTTTTGTTAAAGAGATTGTTGTAGTTCTCGAAATTGGTGGCAAATTAAAATTTAGATTTAGTTTGGAAGAGTTCCTTAATGCTTGAAATAAGTGTTCTTAGATTCTTAAACCCAAAATATGTTTATTTCTAATACAAGAAATTTAGTAACTTAAAGCATCGAGAAGTTAGCGGGGCGTGGATTTGAACCACGGACCTCCGGGTTATGAGCCCGACGAGCACTCCTGGCTGCTCCACCCCGCTTTCAATTAACAAATATGAACTCGTCTGTGAGTTTTTTAAACCATGACATCCTGAAATGTGACTGCCTTTATACCTGTAACCATTAATGTAATTTGATATGGTGAAGGTTTTAGGCATAGATGAAGCAGGAAGAGGTCCTGTATTAGGCAGTATGTTTATTGGAGGTTTTCTAATAGATGAGGATGAAACTTCGAAACTTGAGGATATAGGTGCTAAAGATTCAAAGAAACTCTCAGATAGAAAGAGAGAAAATATTAGAGGTAAACTTGATTCTATAGGCGATATTTATCTTGAGAAATTTACTGCTTCTTCCATTGATCGTATGATGGATGTCATGAGTATAAATGATATAGAATTAAAGGGTTTTGCAGATGTTATCGATAGAGCTGAGCCTGATAAGGTGATAATGGATCTTCCTGAACCTGATGCTGAGAAGTTTATAGGGAAAATCAAAGATTTAATGGACACTGACCATAATCAAGTGGAGTTTGTAGCAGAACATGGTGCTGATGATGAATATCCTGTTGTTTCTGCAGCTTCCATAGTTGCAAAAAGCGCACGTGAGTCGCATGTAGAAGATCTTCACTCGAAGTATG
>Ga0102936_1001135_pt1 | contig 10603 bp, 17 predicted proteins | sample SalPon2_A_H2O_MG_FD_78502 | JGI IMG/M metagenome (GOLD analysis project Ga0102936, IMG submission 78502) | Salt pond water microbial communities from South San Francisco under conditions of wetland restoration - Salt Pond MetaG R2_A_H2O_MG | ecosystem: Environmental > Aquatic > Non-marine Saline...
CCACCGAAGAACTCTTGGCGTGAATCCCCTCGGGTTCAATTCCCGAGCCAGTTGAATCTAACCCGTCTCGGCCGACATTCTCTTCGATGTTTTAAAACAGCTTTAAAGACCAACAAATACGTTTCTCACCTTAATATACCACGACTGAAGCGTGGGTTTACCTCGAAATGTCTATAATATTATTGTAACTGTGACTGTCACAATGGAAGACATTTTTAGACCGTGACTGTGTAGACTACGTATGGGAGAATATTCTGATAGTGGAACGCAGTTTTTAAAATTAGATAAAAAAGAGCGCGTTGTTGTTAAAGAATCTCTCAGACTCGCTCTGAAAAAAGATGAAAACTACGGTTTTGAAGAAAAACCCGTCAAAGAAATCCTCAAATCCCACTTAAAAAGTACGATTCAAGAAGATAGAATTGAAGTTAGTCCATGGATGGCAGAAATGTATAAGAGAATTTTTCAGCAGTATGCGTCTGCTCTTCAAGATATTCTCAAAGAAGAGAACGCAAGTGAAGCCATGACAGAATTTTTTGAACAATCTTTCAAATCAGTCGTCAGTAAAATCCAAGAAGAAACACCGCACTCAACGGAAATCATATAACAGGTCAAGTCTAAGTCGGCGTAGTTCTCGTACCTTCATTTCTGCCACTGGAAAACTTTCCGTTGTATCTTCGTTGGTGAAATACTCCTCCCTACTCACTCGCTTCGCTCGTTCCTTGAGGAAGTGGCCTTAGCGCCTCCATTCAGTAAAAAGAAATCGTGATTTCCGAAAATATGATTTCTTTCCAGAATTAAGACAGAAGCGTTGAATCGCTCATCCAAGATGAAACATACGAGGGGTTCCTACCGGATATTAAGCACGAGATTTTCTCTTTTCTCTTCGGCAATTCTCTCGATGAATCAAATAGTGCAAATTCCTTTAGTCATTTATATTATAATACTTATTATGAGTTCAATTAAAACCAGAGTTGATACCGATGCACGAGGAAATCAATATGAGAACTGGGTTGCTCATCCAGTCGAAACACCTGACGGTGTAGGTGATATAATTGAGTCCCATCCTCAAACAGTAACTGTATCCCACGAGTATCCCACTCATGCAGGAATTACTAAAAAGACATACAAAAAAACAGATGTCGCTATTATTACGAGTCCTTTAGCTCATCCGGTCTATGGGGACCCTTCAATATACCACGGAGAAAGTTCTGAAGATTTGTACAACGTGACTGAACAAAAAATCCATCTTTAAAATCTTTTTTTTATTGTAAATAAATCATCCTTCCAACATTTATTTACCACTCAATGCCAATTATAACATATGCGAAAAGTTACGTCACGTACATTCAATGATGTCGAATCTGGAAACGATATAGAAATTAAATTTACACGGATTCAAGGGACTAGACGAAGCGGGGAATCTGTAACCCATGAAACAGAAGTAGAGAACGTGGAGCGTAAATCAAACCGCAAAATTTACTACGAAAATGACGGAGATGATTACATATTTGAACTTTCTACAGGGTATATTAGAGATGGTGAAGAAGTACTTGGAAGAGATGCTACAGCAAAAATAGAGTGAATAGCCTCAAGACCAACCGTTAGAAATTCACTAGTACGCTGAAAATAGATTCTCACACTTGGGACATTGGAGAGTAACCGATTCAACATTCCGGTTAATTATAGTTCCATCATCTGAAACTGCTTCAACATACACAGAAGTATCAACCCAGTCGAAATCCTCTTCAGAGGACTCTTTATCACATCTTGGACAACGAATTTTTGCTTCACCGGTTTCTAAGTCAGTAACAGTTAAATTGAATGGAATTGTTCCTCCAGCAATTTCATAGTATTCTTCATGGGGAATCTGGTCGCCTTTTTCAGGATTCGAATTTACCATATTTAATAGTATTGTAACCAACCCCTTTAGATGTAGTGTTCACAGAATTTCGAGGAGAAAACTCCGCTCTGAATGGCGGATAGATAGTAAGAAGGATATGGAAATATACCTCAATCTAATAGTCATTCGGATATATACGTAACGTATGAGTCAACTGAAACCGTTATCCGAAATCACAGAGAAAGTTCAATTTCTTGCAAAATCCAAAGCGGGAGATAGTATTATGACCGGGAGAGAGTTTGTGGAGGCATACGGGCGTTCTGGGCAACCATTAGATAGTGAACCGAATCGTACTATTGCGACTGCTGGCGGGGATGTACAAACAGCATATAGCAAATTACATTCAGTATATATGCGCGTTAAAAATGAAAAAGAGGCTCCTGCAAATGAATTTAAAATATCAACAGAAAATACACACTCTTTAAACACAAAAGTCATCTGTGCAGACCTTGAAATTGCAGCAACAAAACTGTCTGAAGCAGCAACTAAAATGCAAAATGTCGATGCTTCACTCGCTTCCGAGCTTCAGAAAATATCTGAGGATATCTTGAATCATAAATCTAGGATTTCATCTACAGGAATTGTTGTTTTAAATTGAGAATTTCTTTTTCCTCATTCACTCTACTCCTCGGGCGCATACAATATGAGAAATTATATTTATTTGGAAAAATTTCATCAATTATGGCTTCGTACGATAGTAGTCGAGATAAAATTGAAGTTCTTGGTGGCAGGTTAATTTCTGTCCAGCGAGCAAAGCATATGATTAGTTCGTTGCAATCTGCTGTTGATGTTGCGGAAGAGTATAAGAATAATTCGGAATATCAGGAGGTTAATATGAATGAGATGGCATTGAATCATTTGCTTGAACCGAGTGAAAAAGATTACATTTTAGAAGTAGGTATTTCATGTGAATCAAAGGACGAATTAGAATGTGAATTTTTTGATGAAATTATCAAAGAAAATGAGAAATATGGTCATATTGAGGCTCGAATCGAAGCTTGTGACATAAAACCATTATTTGATGAAAGCACTGGGGTAAATTCGTTTCATATTTATATTCCTTCTCGTGATTGAAAACAAGTGTTATAAAACAAAAATATAGTAACTTATTTACGCATACGGCTTTTATTGGTACTTGAGAACACCAATGACTCAGACGCTTTGTCCAACTGATTCGCAGCATTCGTACGACATTTTCAGTGAAGGAGACCAAGTCCCGTGGGTGCAAGATTTTGCAACCATCACTAAACGCGAAATAACCGATTCACTGGAGGATGTCGATATTCCTGAATGGATGATTCCAGAGGATTACACTCCGGTTGAGTCTGTAGACGAAGCAGATTACGTTCTCCTCACACTCAGTTATAACGGTGAAGAGAAAGGCCCGATGACGGCAACATATCTGGCGCAAGAAATCTCTGAAAGCTTTGACCAACATGGTCTCCCTACCGTCACTGCTAACATCCAGAATAAGATTGGAACAACTGGGAAGACTCGTGTGCAGACACCAGCCACCGGAATGAATACGCTTGAGAAAGAAGAAACCCGCGAACTTGCAACATTTCTTCGAGAAAATGCCGACTTCGAACCTCTTTGGGCCCTTCTTGGAGATGTCAAAAGTGAAGACGAAATAACTGAAATCGCTGATTCTCTGGAACGCGCAGCTAGAATCAGGGAATTGGCTGAGAAAATCTCATAATACTGGAACCACCTTAAAGTCAATCCTCCGGTTTTTCGCATCGACAGCCTGCAGAACCACGTCGAGTTCGCTTTTTCGTCTCGGTTAAACCACATGATGATATACAAAATCAAATGAGCCGCCTCGGGGGTTTGGCCATGTTCCGGTTGGGTTTTAGCCTTGAAAATATAAGTGTTAATCAAATTATAAATATTAGAACCTAATAACTAATCCAGTTAGATGAAAACATCAAAGTTTATGTGAGTTCCATCCAAATACCTGATTATGGCTGAATCCATTGCACCGGATGTCGATTACCACATCCTTGGGCATTACGAGACCTCAACCGTCCTCAGCACGTTTGATGACACTGATGGGAAAACAGTAGAAATCATCGAGCCATTCGAGAATGTATCGTTCCAACAGGGTTTTCCATTCATCGCAGTAATCGAACGGACAGATGGACAATCCTCTGTTAGAGAGGTTGGATATCTGGAGTATACTAGTCGGAATCACGGGAGTCCTACGCTCTCAGTTCTTTTGAACTACAGTGGCCTTCCTCAGGATGATAACCTATCTACTGACGAGCGAGATTTCATAGAAGCACTCATCACCAACCAGTACGACCCGACAGGTCCCTTGCCTATAGAATCTAATGACTGGGATAGCACTCTGTACACAGGCAATCACATTATCACCCAGTATGACTCTGAAGAGATTCGGCGCACGGGGGAGACAATTTTCTCGAATAACCTGAGTGGGCTCCCAGACCTTGAATTTGGATTCAGTGCTGAACGACGTGACCAACTCATCGACGCCACAATCAGTATGCTTACTGGGTACGCTCGCACGTTTGCCGACCTCAACCCTGAGAATGAGTATCTCATTCGTGAAGCAAAATTCCATGATTTCCATGACCGAGCCATTGAACTGTACCTTCACGAACCACAACTTACTGAAACCCAAGCTGTCACGTGGGCACTCATGGAGATGGGGCTTTCACAGAAGCATATTGCAACGTTACGAGACAAGAGCGAGCCAACAATAAGTGACCACCTCTCCCGGGCAGCCCGTCACTATGTTCACGCATCCAAAACTGGACAAGGCTTCAAGGAGTTGTCTCCGTACATAAAACTATCCGCGTACGAGAAAGCAGCATTTGAAATTGCAGAAGAACGTGCAAGAGAAGAGTTCCGGTTCACCAAGACCAAAAAGGCAGTCCGAGCGAAATGCCCCGAGTGTGGTTTGGATGCAGGACAGTGGGACGGGGGGAAGAACACTGGTGGATGGGTGAACGACCCTGTAAAATTCTGGGAAGCCGCAATCGACCCTACACCCGATGATTATCAGTCTCCCGAGGACTTTCGCCACGTTGAGTGTCCCGAGTGTGGATATTTCGCTCATAGACGAGAGTTCAATAAAGAATGGGTCAGTAAACATGGCGAACCTCCATACGAACGTCCTGAAAAGTTCTGAAAAACTGACTCGGTCTTGCTTTTGTGAACTACCCTTCCTACTCGCTCCATTCGGTTGCTTCGTTGAGGGGGAGACTTAGCTCCTACTTCCAGTTAAAAGGTCGCGGATGTCAGATTTAAATTCTTCAAAAGAACCTGTATTTCGAATTTTTATATCGAAGTGGTCATTTTTGAGCAATTCTTTAACTCCCCATTCATCTTCGCGCGCATCTCGCTCTTGAAGATTCTCTTTAGTGTAGTCTCCTTCATCCTCACGATTTCGGCTTTGTATGCGTTGAAGTCGAGTCTCAAACGGCGTTTCTACGTATACAAGAACTACCGTCTCAAATCTATTTCTAAACACTTGAAGTTCATTTAATGTTCGAAGCCCATCAATTATGACTATTTCGGAAGATTCAGATGCAACAGATTCTGCTGTGTAGCGAGCAAATATATCATTTGATTTTACTTCTCGATGTTGAGTGGCCCACTCGCCAATTTCTTCACTAGTTGCATCTTTTCCAAGCGCATCATATGCTCTACTTCGAACAGCCTCACCCATTTCGATGACAGGATATCCTTCATCAGATGCGATTTCTCCCGCAGTTGATTTTCCAGAAGCTGGATATCCTGTAAAACAGTATACTCGTGTCATAGCTAATGATGTTTCACTCATTTATACGGTATTTTTACTTATATGGGCACCGATTAATTCCTATGTTTCATTTAAAAGAAGCGTCTTCCTTCACGCGGATTCTGAGGAGTCTCTGGCAATTCTGAAGGTAAGTTTTCTTCTAAATTATGCTTGCACCCAGATTCATGTGCAGATAGTGATTTCCACTCTCCTGTACCATCATCTACTATTTTAGAATAATATAGTCCATATGGGGCCATATCAGTGCAGTACCATCCATCAGATTCTGTTTTGATGAAATCAACACTCCAACCCCCAGTAAACTCTTGAGCTACTCTCTCTGCATAATCTTGAAGTACGGGAATTTCATCTACAATATCATCTCTCATTTGGTCTAATATTTCTTCAGCCGATTCATCAAGCGAAGAAAAATCAGCATCTACATCTCTTAGATGCCAACACAATACTTCACTATCATCAATAAAAAATCTAACTTCGGGAGAAATTTTATTCAAGGAGTTTTCTGCATATACTTCGATATCAAGCCATTCTCTGATAGCTAAAACCGTTGTGAGAAAATCCATATCCGACATTTGGAGTAAAAGATTCATCACTGTCTCATCTATTGCTTCTGGATGATTCAATCCAATTTTTGAACCTTCGTTAATGAAACGTGCTGACTTACGACCGGTTCGCAAAAATGCACTTTCAGAGGAAAAATTCTCCATCGCATCCGATAACTCCTCAGTATTCCATTTAATGGGAATTGGTCCTTCTTCATCAGGTTCGACAGGGACCAAAACAGTATCTGGTGTCGGGACATCGACAGCTTCTAATCGCGGCCACCAGTGTTTCATCGATACTCGATTATCGTGGAACTCTATGTCTAATTCGGGCATTTTAGTTTTTATTCTGATTAATCCGTTTTGATTTTAGACTTGTTCAAATAGTTCGGAATTGCAACAGGGTGTTAATTCTCGACCATCTAGATTTGACTCGGTTGGTTCCTCAAAAGTCTCTCCGCAATTGACACACGCGTATGGCCCTCCCAAGTCATCACCGATTGGATTTGCCATAAATATAATTTATTTTCTATGCATTAAACTTCTTCGAAAAATTTTACTTAAATATTTAATAAGTGTCATATTGTTTTAAATATATAACCGGGATGTCACACGATTGAACTCATTTATTAGGCAACTCAATCTTTTCTATCTCACCAAGCTCTGTAGTTTTTCCACATTCATCTATTTTATTGGCATACACATCATATCGTATGGACATTTCTTTCATTTCTAAAATATCAGCAAACAAGTCTATAATATTTTCTGTCCCAGCTATGTCTCCGACAACAACACGCATTTGGTGGCTATGTGTTGGCGGAGAAATAGGGACTTCTTTTGTTGTTATATTAATGTCATTTTCTTTTTCAGTGTGTATAATCCAGTCTTGTTCTTCTTCGGCTGCAAAAGAGATTAAGTCACCAATTTCTTTCGACGTATTCTTAACCATACTGGTGATTTAGGTATTGGATTAAATAAATTTTGTCATTAGAAAGTCAAAAATTTGTAAGATACAAGCCTTCTTGAGTGACTAGAGTCTTTTCGATTTTGTATAATACCATTTGCAATATCTAAATTCCATCTTTCCTTTTCTAAATTGTTGTTATTTATTTCAGGGCTTTCAAAACCTATTTTCCCCTCACCTAAATTTTTTGTTACGTCAACAGACCCAGTAGCTTTTCGGATTGTTTCTTCGTCACTTTCAAGGAAATGGACTTGCAGTCTCTCACCAACTTCAACATCCATGCTTGAAAAAGAGCCAGTAGAATCCATACTTTTTAATAAGATTATAAGGCTTAAATATATTTTCATATTTTATACAATTACATCCTAAAATATCCTGTTTTAAGTCGCTCCTTTAGGAAAGAGACACATCGCTATCGCTTCAGTCTAATGGCAAGATTTGGTGAATTGATTTACTCCATAAAATTATAGGTATTTACGTACAAATTTAATATATGGTTAAATCCCCCTGCAAAAATGTCTGTGAAATCGAGAATGATAAGTGTACGTTCTGCAATCGAACTCTCGCCGACATTTCCAATTGGAAGAATATGAGTCCAAAAGAACGCCAAGAGCGGATGGAAAAGTTAAAAGAAAAAGATGGAGACTAAGATGACTATTTTACTGATTTACATACTTTTTCTTTAGTATTTCTTCACTTAATTCATTAATTGAATCAATTTTAGTACTATTTGATGTTACTCCTAATAAAAAAACAGTACTTATCTTTGCTGTCTCTGATTGAGGGTCTGTATAATCAGAGTTTATTTTTTCAAACTGTTCTGCAAGTGTAATCTTTTCATTCGATTCACTGATTTCAATAATCTGTTGAAGTAGAACTTCGTGTATATATTCAGTAGCTTCATCTGGATTCGTACATTCAATCTCAAACTCATCAAATAATGTGTTCAAGGTTTTTTCAATTGCATCTAAGAGTTTTTCTATTTCAGATTTTTGTATGCCAGATTCTCTCAGTTGTTTTCTTGAGTCTTCAATATTCATGGTGTTATGATACAATTGTAGGATGAAAGTCTTTAGCATTCCGTTTTTGAATCTGAACAGGCCAAAAGTCCAATTGGATTATGAGACTTGACACGAGCAAAATCCAGAGGATTGTAAACTGGTAAGTGTCGTGAACCGCCTCTCGGGGTCAAGCCCCCGAGGAACTCGGCCTGCTCCGCCTTTAGAATTCATCGGCTAAGTCTTGCATTGATATCTCGGAAATGTGTATGGTATACAAAACTCGTGTTACCGTTAATTATATCTATTCAGTGTCTTCAATTAAATCCTTAGAGCTGGTCAAATTTATATATACTAGTAAGTACTACACAGTACTATAAACTGCTATATTTTTTAGTTTATATATCAAGAATTTTTATTTTCTGTCACAAAATCGTCTACAGAATCAACAAACTGTTGGGCTGTATACTGTTTGATATTAAATTCTTTTCTGATATTTATATTTTCAACAAACCAGATAAAAACACAGTTCTCTTCTGTTCGAATTCCAATTTCAGTATCCAGAAATGTCAAAAATGCATTTGTCTCAGTTCCATCTGATGCAAGGTCGTAGTAGTCAAGTAAACTTAATTCTGGCATAACAAATATTAGACTTACTGACCCTAAATATATTTACCTGAAAACAGGCGTAATGTCCCACCTCAACGAGCGAAAGCGAGCGAGTAGGGTAGAGAGAAAGTCACATTGTTTGAGATTTTAAAACCCAACTTAAACTTCTGCACGAAGTTCTTTCATGCGTTCTCGAATTCTCCCCTCCTCACTAAGTTCTCCATCTGAAATTTTCTGAGCGATATCCTCACCAATAGCGAAGATAGCTTCTTTGTGAGTTTCTTTTGCTTCTTCACGATTCTCCGGAGACACTTCCAAAGAATTATACGTTCTAAAATCACTCTCCGTCGCTTGACCGGTACTAATTAAATACGTTTTGAACGTTACAAACTTTTTATGAAGGCGTACCATCTCTGATTTCCTCATTTCATCTGCAATATTGTGTCTCGAATACTTGTATATAACTATATTGTATTCAAATTAAATCAAAATTTCAAGTACGTATTTAATTAACTTGGAGGACTGTAGGAAGGTGTACCAATGTAAATATCCTCGTCTAAAACTAATACTTCATTTACCCCTGAATTTTTAGTTTCTGTCCAAAGAACAGTATCCATTCCATCAGTGTCAATTGCTCGTACAGTTCCTTCATATGTGGCAGTGTATAATGTATTCCCTCTGACCTCAACTGCTCCAGTTATAACATCAATAGGTGAGGTTTCCCCAGCGAACTCCTCAGGAATTATAAATTCACTTTCAACTTGACCATTCCCACCATTGAGTTTCACAAATGTAGCATTATAAAATCCTCTTTTACCGTCTGTGTTGTTGTAAACTGTTCCTGCACCGTATACAGTTCCATCAGTTGCGATAGAAATATCCGCATAGGTTCGGTTAAAATTATCATTCACCCACTCTTCAGACATACCACTAGTTGATATAGACGCTAAACTATACGGTGTAGTTTCTGATATATCCACATTAGATGATTTTAACGACATTAGAATTTTTCCGTTTTCGACAGCAAAAACACCCTTTGGTCTATTGAATCCTTGACGAAATGAAGTGTAACCTTCCTTAGAATAACTACTTTGGATATTTAGCGTATCTGTTGATATTTTATAGACTCGAACTGTATCTGTTGAACCAATTTCATCAGATTGTACATAAATAAAATTTCCAGACTCTTTCATATTAACCGCTTGACCTTCAATGGTTATATTTTTCTCTGTATTTTCACTTACTAAATCATAAACCACAACTTCTTGCCGCGATTGATTAAAACCAAATAATTTTTCATCACTTGTAATACGTTTCAAACCAACATCCGGAATAGGAACTTCCGTTTTATCTCCATTTGAATCATATCGCGCGACTTCAGAATTGTTACCCGAGTATAAAGTTCCGCTATCTGTTAATTTAATCCCTTGATTGTTTCTATCATCTCTTGGCAACCCAATTTGGCTATCTCCTGTCCACTCAGTATTACCTGTAGAACGTGAAATTTTAGAAACCGAACTAAACGAATTCAAATAAATATGGGCATCTGAGGCCTTAATCTGCTGAGCAGTATAATAACTAACCTCAGATAGTTGAAGAGGAGATTGTTCTGGTTCGGGGGTTGTGGGGTTGTTGACGACGCCTTCGTCTGTGGGTTTAACGGTTCTAATTAACGAAGAGGATTGTCCATTTTGACCCACCACTTGCACAGGGTCAGTTCCGTTGAATACTACGCTTTCACCGACACTGGACACGGTTTTTGTTTCGGTTCCGTTAGTGAATTCGATTTGTTCGGAAGTCCCC
>Ga0102936_1001138_pt1 | contig 10583 bp, 13 predicted proteins | sample SalPon2_A_H2O_MG_FD_78502 | JGI IMG/M metagenome (GOLD analysis project Ga0102936, IMG submission 78502) | Salt pond water microbial communities from South San Francisco under conditions of wetland restoration - Salt Pond MetaG R2_A_H2O_MG | ecosystem: Environmental > Aquatic > Non-marine Saline...
CAAGATAAACAAGACAACAGGAGAAGTAGATCTCCAGATCAAAGGCAAACTGGTCACAGAATATGGGGATGAAAAGATGTGGCAAGACACTCTATGGTACTATGCATACAGATCGCTTTACGATAAATTTCTTTATGGCAGCGTCAGAGAAGGATATGAACCGGCTGTAGAAGAGAAAGTAGATACATTGATTGAAAGATTAAAGGAGACACTGGAGGCCTGAAAAAACTATGATAAAACAAAGAGAGGTTACAAAATGGTAAAGTTCTCAGATGAGTATTTCAGCAAGTCAGATCACTTTTTCGTAGACGAAGATCCTGCTAGGATATACAGAGGCCTCAAAGATCTTCTCGTAGACGAGTTCGATGTCGACAGGATTGAAGAAGGGAAGATGGAGTTCAACGTCTCAAAACCTAAAGATAGAGTACGTCTTCATGCTTTCAAGGAAAAAAGCCCTCACACAGTTATTCATTACAGCCTTTCCTACAAGGCCAAGACTCCTAAATGGATTTATGAAAAAGAAAGAAAAGAAGGCCTCTTCAAGGCACGTGTACAGACATCTGGAGAGGTAATCTCGGTTTATCCCGGATGGAATCCTACTTCTTGGGAACCTCAAGGCCCTTCCTATTATGAACAGGAAAGAATGCCTATGGCTCCTAGAGCAGAAGAACGTACACGTTTCCAGAGATCTAAACTTTACAAAATACTTGTAGGAATCTGGCATAACAAAATTTATTCGAAAGAGATACACAGTTACGGTGAGGAAGTTGAGGAAACTGTTTTGAGGATTCAAAATCTGATGAGAGAAAAATTCGGTGTAGAGGAATCTATAGGCATGTCAGGAGCCTCTCACTACGATTCTCCATGGAAATAGAGGTTTGAAAAGATGAGTGATGAGGATAGCTTTATGGAAAGTGTTGCCTACTGGTTCAACACTCCGGAGCCAAACAAAAATGAAGAGGACAATATCTGGAGCGAGGTCCATCTTTTTGACGGAGGATGGGTTGAACTCGTCAATAGGTTGGAATGGTATGAAAGCCCTAACGTTCCAACAATCTATGAAGAGCACAAGTATATCATGAAGGAAAACATGAATATGACAAGGCCTTTTGAAGAGTATTATTACCAGAACGTTGACAGTAATGAGTTTGAGTCTCGTATGACTGTTCCTATGCCTCTTCCTAGTGGTAGAGGTACTTACAGGATCAAAACTCGTTTGAGAACTAAGAGCCCTCCTTCAGGTGAGAATAATTTCTGTCTTATTGAGTACTGGTCGAAGGCCGAGATGAAATATGATATGCCACAGGGCATCGATTTCCTGCCTAGACTCGTTTCAAGGCCTCTGAATAGGTTCTTCAAATGGGCGTTCATGAAGTATATCGGAGAGGAAATCATAGAGTACGATGGAGAATACGCCAGAGAGAAATTGATGGAGTATATCAAGTATATCAGGAAGTATCACGGCGAAGAGCCAACCCAGACAAAGACCCGTCAGGCTCATTTCGAACCTGATCCTGAGGAAGGAACCTTTTTCCAGTAGCCCTTGAAGTATAAGCTTTTCCCGACAAAACATTACTGTAGTATTTTTTGGCTGCCCTTTGGTCAGCACATATGATCGGAAAAGGGACCCGAGATGATTATGTGTGTTACCGGGCAGCCAAATTTACTGTTTACTATTTACAGAGAGGGTTACGATGCCGGAGATATACGTAAAAGTAAGGCCTGAAACACAGTTTGAAGTCGAGATGAAGACTTATCCGGTTATAGGCCTTGAATCAAAAGCAGAACATGGGAAAGCGAACTCTGAGCTTTTGAGGCGTTTGAAAGAAATTACTGGTGAAAAACCGGCTATTATTTCAGGTCACAAGTCCCGAAGGAAAAAGTTAAAGATAGATCAGGACAAAAACAGTTTCAAGGAGAAGTTGAAAGAATACGATGGGTAAAGTAGCACAGGATCAGGTAAAATATGTAATTGAAGCACAACTAGAGTCTGGAGGAATTATAGAGAAATCGGATATTGTAGGTGCTATTTTTGGCCAGACTGAAGGCCTTCTTGGAGAGGAACTGGATCTAAGAGAGCTTAAACAAAAGGGTAGAGTAGGTCGTATGGATGTAGAGATTCAGAGAAAAGATGGTAAAACTCATGCGTCTGTTGATTTGCCTACTTCTCTCAATGCGACAGATACCGCACTTTTGGGTGCTTCTCTGGAAACTATTGATAGAGTAGGCCCTACTAACGCAGATATCACAGTTAACAGGATTAGGGATGACAGGACTTCCAAACGCGATTATATTGTAAAACGTGCAAAACAGCTCCTGGATGATATAGAGGGCGATAAACCTTCGAAACAGGAGATAGTCAGCGAGATAAAACAAGAAGTTCGTGAGAAACAGATCTCAGAGTTCAGAGGATTTGTTTCAGGTCCTGATGCGGAGAGAGCTCCAGAAGTAATACTGGTTGAAGGAGAGGCAGATGTCTCGAACTTACTTAAACATGGAGTAAATAACGCTGTAGCTATTGGAGGAACCTCTATACCTGAAGGGATAAGTAAGATAGCAGAGGACAAAGACATCACAGCTTTCCTTGACGGAGATCGAGGTGGAGACCTTATACTTGAAGAACTTAAAGAAAAAGCCGAACCAAGGTTTGTTGCTCGAGCTCCTGAAGGCCTGGAAGTTGAAGAGCTTTCCAAGAAACAGGCACATGAAGCTTTGAGGGACAAGAGTCCTGTAAAGTATGCTGACTCAGGTGAAACAGAACAAGAGGATGATCAAGAGTTAAAGTCTGATATACTTGAGGTTCTTGAAGGCCTTGTTGCTACACGTGCTGTAAATATCTTGAATGAGGATCTTGAAGTTGTTGAGAAGGCTCCTTCAGGTAAGGTTGAGACTGCTTTAAGGAAAGCAGATAAGGCCTTTGCTTTATTGATTGATGGAGAAGTAGATGATAGCTTGGTTTCTATGGCAGAAAATTATGATGTAGAGTATCTGGCAGGTATGTCGAGGTCGGATACCGCTTCTTCCAGTGAGTTGAGGATTTTGACTAAGGATATGCTTGCTGAGGTCACATCTTCCTCTCGATAGAGTCTATGATAACTGCTGCAGGCACTATAAGTCTAGGGTCTATATCTCCACAGATATCGATATTGTATATATCTCTTAGCTTTATTTCGCCGTCTATATCTGCGATTTTCTCTTCTTTTTTGGATACCACGTCGTATTTGAACGGTATTAATGTCGTCAGAAAGCGTCTTGCCAGGGATAGGGACAGGTGATCTTCTTTTACGGTGGCTATGATTGTGTTGTTTCCATCTATCAGCTTCCATTCTTGTTTTATAGTTCCTCCTTCTTTTCTAAGGCCTCCTATAGTTTCTTCGGTTTCTTTGTCTATTATGCTGTATGAGACAGGTACATCGAGTTTTGGGTGGCTTGTGACTACTAGTTTGGTGTTTTCTTCTTTGTCGACGAATAGGAGGTCGTTGCGTATCTCGGAGTTATCGATCTTTGAGTACAGCACAAGCTCTCCATCCTCATAGATTTCGTGTTGGTCTCCATCTGAGAATGATTTTTCCCGGACCTGGTATCTGTTAGACTCAAACATCGGTAGGAAACGCTTAACATGTTTCCTTTATAATATTAAAATATGGTCTTTGAAAACCAGGTATTAAATGGAGGTAGTACCTACTTTCAGCTTGCAAGATTCTTTATAACTATGATTATAGGTGTGGCCGGTACAAGACTTGTTTTGATGCCTCTTTCAAGAAAGATTCTTGCGAAAAGAGGCGATAAAAAGGCTTTACATTCTATAGAAAATCTTGTAGGGGTTGTAGGCCTTTTCCTTGCGTTTACTGTGGCTTTACAGGCTGGTGACTTTGGGGGTCTTGCGACTATAATAGGTGCTATCGCTGCTGCTTTGACTGTGGCTGTAGGTTTTGGGATGAGGGATCAGGTCTCCAGTGTTGTCGGAGGGATCTTCATTCACCTGGATAATTCTTTTGTAAAAGGCGATTACATAAAGACAGGAGAGTTCGAAGGTGTTGTAAAAGAAGTTAAATTAAGGGCTACAGTTCTGAACGGTACTGCGACTGATAAACTTGTAGTTCCTAACAGTGTTCTTACAAATGGTGTGGTAAAAAACTATACTAAAGGTAACAGGACGAAAACTAGTCTGGATATCTCTCTTGGTGCTCTAGATTATGAAGAACATGTTGAAGTGCTTGAGAGTGCTGCTAAAGATCAGCAACAGGTTCTTACGAGTCCTGAACCTGAAGTCGTTTTAAAAGGCGTAGAAGGTGATGAGATAACTGCTGAGCTTCAGTACTGGATCAAGTATTCGGAGGATAAAAAAGGTGTTAGAAGCAGAGTTCTCAGGAATTATGTTTCGGAAGCCGTGGAGAGAGGCCTGATAAAGGAAGAGCAGAGAGAGGAGGAATAATCTATGAGGTTCAGGTTTATTCTCTTACTTTCTCTTTTTCTGATCTCTGTTTCTGTCTCTGGGGCAGCCGTAGATAATATCTCACAGGATGCTTTTCAGGGTATTGAAGATGAGGGTGAAGAGGATGATCTAAATTTACAGGATTATTTGACATATTTTTTACTCTGGATTGGAGGACAAATTGCTATTGTTTATTATTTTGGGAATATGATTTTTGCTAAGTCTGAATTAACCAAGGTGGTTAGTATAGTTGGTATCATGGTTCCTTTCAGCATTATAACTAATTTTATACCTGTGGTGGGTTTTATTTTAGGCCTCTGGGGTTATATTTTCTTGATCAAGTTTTACTATGAGTCTAATTATTTGATGTCTGCTGTTGTAGTTATTCCGGTAATTCTATTTGAATTTGTTCTTAGAACTGCAATTTTTGGATGAGATATAGTGTATATAGTGCCTTAAAGATCTATAGGCCTTCCTTCTACTATGGAGTCGAGGGCGACGTTTGTCTTGGTTCCTGTTATACCTTTAAGTTGGTTTATGTCTTCTGTAAGGTTTTTTCTCATTTTTTCCCGGCTCCTGAATTTGCAAATTGCTATGACGTCGGTGTCTCCTGTTACTTGGTAAAGTGAGTGAATGTAGCTTCTGTCTGAGAGGGTTTTGGCTACTTTTTTTTGTTCTCCGGCTTCTGTTGTTATCTGTGTGATGCATGTGAAACTGAAACCTAGTTTCTCGTAGTCTAGGTCTGGTTTAAAGCCTTTGATTACTTTGTTTTCTTTCAATCTGTGGAAATGGTTGCTTATTGTAGAAGGCGAGTAATCCAGGTTTTTTGCTATCTCCCTAAGCGATAGTCTGCCGTCTTCATTAAGTTGTTCAATTATTCGAATGTCTTTATCTTTAGGCCTCATATAAGACATTTGTATGATTTAATTGTAATAAAGGAGATGTACGTTCGCAGATATATATTTATTCCTGGCATACGTATTAGTAGGTATGGTAGAGGATGACTGTGTGGTCTGTGGCCATGAGATCGAAGCCGGGGGAGTTCAGGTTACAGAGGGTAAGGCTCACGAATTCTGCGTAGGGAAGATGTTTTAGGAGGCCTTGGACTTCGCCGGTCAAGCTTCTTTTTTCTAAACTGTTTGTATCTGGTTTTCCACGAGAATCCATATTCTATAACAATGCGTTTTAGGTGTTAGGGGGATTTTTCTATGAGAGATTACAGTATCAACGAGCTTTTGACAGAAGGTGAGGATCTAAGTATAGAGCTGGAAAATACCGGTCCTCAAGAATACAACGTCCATGCAAAGCTCCAGTACGAAGGCTCCAGTATGGAGATTTTCCTGGGTTTTGACTCTTTAGAGGAGGTAGGAGAGTTTTACAGAGAAAACTTAAGCCATATCCAGAACCCTGAAGTACCGGTATATGGGAACTCAAAGGACCTAGAGGAGGCCTTGACATCCAGAGATACATGGAGTCTTGTACAGTCAGATGGATGGGCTGTAGATCTTATGGCTTCTTTGGAAAAATATATGGAGGAAAATACCTATGAGGAAGTCTTGGAGCATACAAGTACTACAGTATTTGCTGCGGTAGCGTTGTCTGAAAACTTCGGTGCTGAAAGGCCTGAAAGTTATGATTTTTACCGTGACCTGGTGAAGAAATCGGGAAAAACCAATGAATCCCGGAGTATTGGCGGAAAAATCAAAAAGAAAGCAGCGGACAGTGCTAAAAAGAAAACGAAGAATGCTGTCACATCTGCGGTAGAGGATGTTCAAAGAGAGTACAGGAGAATGGATAGAGAAGGCGAGATAGATGAGATAAAGAACAAAGCCAAAAAAGAGGCTGCAGATAGAACCAAAGATGCAGCAAGTTCGGCTTGGGAGATCTCTAAGCGGAAAACAAAGGAAAAAGCCAGGAAAGAGGCCTTAGGAGTGAAAGATAATTTTGTTGACGTTATCGATAGGTTTAGAGATTTTGGTTCTTCAAACGGCCAAGTTGGATCTGGCGAGGCTCCTGATCCTGTGTTGAAAATCGAGAGAGATGATGGAGTCACAATATATGAGTATGAGGAAGTCGGCTTGGATAATGAAGACTCTGATAGTTAAATCTTGTTTTTACTGTCTTGATGGTTTTTTTATCGGTATGATTCTTGTTTTGATCTATCTTTCTTTTAGTTGTTGTATAACTTGTTTCCTGCTTTGATCAGGTCTTCTTTTTCCAGATCTGGAAAATCTTTGAGTTTGTGTTGTTTGAGCAGTTTTTTCCCTATCTGGTAAGCAAGACTGTAGCCAAGCCAGTTAGGATACTTTCCATCTCCCTGGTTTATGAATACAGGATCTCTTCCGGTGGGAGCTACATCTTCCATGTCTTTTTCTATTTCATTGTCTCTTAACTCCCCCCAGAATTCTGCTACTTTTTCACGTGAATGTTTAGTTCTCCAGGGAGATTCATACTCTGCGTTCTGCTTGGCAAAATGCTGTGTGAGGGCCTCTCCCAGAATGTACTGCCATCTCTTTTCCCATTTACGGCCTCTCTGCTCATAGTCCCAGACATGTGCGTATTCATGGAAAACAGAGGCCCGCAGAGATTCCTGCCATTTATCTGCGGTAGTGTTGAACTCTATATCCAGAATATTAGGATATTTGGCGTAACCGCTGGCACCGTCCATATTATTTATCACAAACTCTTTCGCAGTCCATCCCAAAGAAACCTTCACTTTAGTTTTGGTCTCCAGCTCTTTCTTTGCCTCGTTCAAGGCCTTCTCTACTATTTTTCTGGCCTCCTCCAGTTCCTCTTTATCTGGTTTTATCTCTTGTGTCATGAAACTAGATTACTCAGAAAATCATAAATTATTCTCTGTTTAGAAGCAATGTTTCTGTGTTGTTTCTGGCTTCACATCTATCAGAGGCCCCGATGGATGCTTGATATTTTAAATCTCTGATTTTATAGAGATATATGATGGCACTTTCTAGGACTAAAAAAGGACTTATTGTTGTCTTTGTTCTGATTTCGCTACTTGGTACTTATATGACCTATGATAACTATACTACGGCCCAGAATCGTATTGATAAGTCAGAAGCGGTGAAAGGCAATGTTGTAGATAATGGGATGGACTGGGATTTTAATGAGGTAAGAAAATCAGAGGGTCTGGATTATGATGTACAGATAACATATAATTACACTGTAGGTGGTGAGGCCTACACCAATGACTATATCACTCCTCTATCCAGAGACGTGACGGTGGAAAGCAGTGACGATGCTGAGAGATACCTTGAGGAATATAAGACAGGCTCAGTTATTGAAGTATACTATATGCCGGGCGATCCATCTGTCTCATTCCTAACGAAGAAAACGCCTGAGATACTAGAGTCCGTAATGATAGTCTTTTCTTTCCTGATAGCAGCTTTGGTTGTTCCTTTCATTGACTTAGATGAGTGAGTTCTTGAGAGGTAGCCCCGACCGGGATTTGAACCCGGGATCTGTCCCTATCTTAGCCTGAGGCCTTCCGGCCTGAAGTTCACTCAGGCTCCACTCCAGCAAGCTGGAGTCCAGAAAACCATTAGGCCTACGAGGGGACCGCTCTAGCCAGGCTGAGCCATCGAGGCGTATGAAAAGGTTTTTCTATGAAGCTTTTAGTAGTTCACTTCTTCCCTAGTTTCCGTTTTTGCTGGGGTATTTAAACCGGTAGTGAGAATGTTTGTTTAACGGTGAATATTTTTTGAAAGATGTTATAGGAGAAGTTGCAGGCGAGGTCTGGGATTTTCTGGATGAAAACGGTGAATCTTCTATTTCGGGGGTTACTAAAGGTGTTGATGCTCCTGGGACGAAGGTTTACATGGCTATAGGCTGGCTTGCTAGAGAAGACAAGATTGAGTTTGTTGATAAAAAGCGTGGGAATGCTGTAAGACTCAAGTAGTTAGGCCTTATTGTTTTATTCTCTGTGAACTAGTTTTTCTTTATGTCTCTTAGAGAGGGAGCGGAAACTATTGTTGAACAGTGTCTGGATGTAAAAAGAGATGAGCATGTACTTGTTCTAAATGATTCTAACGATCAGGCCTTCATCGATGCCTTGATGGATGTGCTTGAATCTGAGGCAGGCCTCGTATTATTTAAGGAATATGAAGAACCTGGGAGTCACGGTACAGAGCCTCCGAAGGAGGTTGCTGATGCTATGAAGCATGCTGATGTTGTAATTGCTCCTACTATGAAATCTATTTCTCATACGGAGGCTAGAAGAGAGGCCTGTGAAAATGATACTAGAGTTGTAACCTTGCCTACGATAGATGAGAAGATCTGGAACGGTGCTTTACAGGCAGATTATCAGAGGGTCAAGGAAATTTCTGAGAAAGTTTATGATATGATTCAGGATACTGATACTGTAAGGATCGAGACTTCTTCTGGTACTGATCTTAAAATTGATATTGATCCTGATACTTTTGAGAAGGATACAGGCCTTTTATATGAAGAAGGTGATTTCGGAAACCTTCCTGCGGGAGAGGCTGATGGTGCTTCTGTAAACGCTCGTGGAACTTTGGTTGTTGATAACTTTCCTGTTTCAGGTGATGGTACAGAACTTGAGATTAAGGATAATGAGGTTATAGCGTATAAGGGGGCAGAGGGAACTCGTCTGGAAAAAGGCCTTGAAGATATCGATGGTGTACGGAATATTGCGGAGTTCGGTTTTGGTACGAATCCTGAGGCCTCTCTGATAGGCAACATCTTGCAGGATGAGAAGGTTCTGGGTACGGTCCATGTTGCTTTAGGAGATAACTCTTCCTATGTGAGCGACTCCCGTGCGGTTAGTTGTGATGTTCACTGGGATTCGGTATGCCAAAGTCCTACTGTTTGGTTTGATGATGAGAAAGTCTTGGATTCTGGTGATCCTGTTTTCCTGGAATAAGGTTACATTTTAAACCGAGCTTTACAAATTGGTTATTGAATCCAATGGGATTGCTTAACTCTGACGTTGAAGACTCTGTTTCGGATGCTGTTTCGGAGGCTAAAGATAATGCTGACGGTGTTGAAGAGATCCGTGATGAGGAGTCTCGTATTCAAGAGCTTCTGAATCGTGTAAGCAAGCTTGAGTATAGACAGTCTAATCTTGAAGGTTCTGAAGATGAAAATGTTAGGGAGAGGCAGGAAGAGCTTCGTGAGGAAATTGATGAGTTGAAAAAAGAAATTTCTGATTTGAAGATTGATTATGAGTCTTTGCCTAAGGATTTTGAGTTTGAAGATATTCTTGAAGAATTTAATGATAAAAATGAGAGGATTGAAGAGGTCCTACCTACTATAGAGTCCGCCTTTGATGAGATAGAAGAGATTGAGGAGAAGTCTATCATCACAGAGGAAGATATTGAAGATGTTCGCGATAGTATTGATTCTTTTAAGAATCGTCAGGATGAGATCGATCAGTTGAAAGCTCATATAGAGGATGTGGATAAGAGTCTTTCAGATGTTGGCAGAGAGTTGAAGGATGCTGAGATTGAGGAAAAAGTAGATAAGTCTCGTTTTGAGCAAAAGCTTGAAAGTGTTAGAGGAGATCAGATAGTAGAGCTAGCTCGTTTAAGAGAAAGGATTGAGCAACTTGAGATCGAAGAAAAGGTAGATAAATCCGAGTTCGATACGAAGCTTGAACAGTTAAGAGATGAGCTTGGAGTAGAGATGTTAAATGTTGCTAACAGGCTTCGTGAACAGCTGGCTTCTAAGTCAGAGGTTCGTTCTCTGTGGGAATCTCTTGAAAGTCTTGAAGATAGACATGAAGAGACTGGGTTAGGCCTTGATGAGGTAAAAGATACTGTAGGGAGGATTGAGGATAAAAAACTAGATAAAAAAGAATTTGAGAAGTTAGAGATTGAGGACAAGATTGAGGTCTCCCAACTTGAAAACAGGATTGATGATTTGCGGGATGAGCTTGATCTCAAAAATTCAGCTTCTGAGCAGAGGCTTCGTGAGCAGCTGGCTTCCAAGTCTGAAGTTTCATCTCTCTGGGATTCTATGGAGTTGCTGGGCGAGAAGCATGATCAAAACACGGAGGATATTGAAGATTTAGATAGAAAGATTACTGAGAACTTCGAGAGTCTAGCGGATGTAAAAGAAGAAGTTGAAGAGGTTCAGGATTCTAAAGTTGATGATGAGGCCTTTGAGCAAA